>Ga0209226_10001557_pt1 | contig 10335 bp, 7 predicted proteins | sample BarGraNGADG00212_2_FD_184497 | JGI IMG/M metagenome (GOLD analysis project Ga0209226, IMG submission 184497) | Arctic peat soil microbial communities from Barrow, Alaska, USA - Barrow Graham LP Ref core NGADG0011-212 (SPAdes) (version 2) | ecosystem: Environmental > Terrestrial > Soil > Wetlands...
GCGCAGGATGGTTGAGGAGGCGTGCCGGGTCGGGCGCTCGTTCGTCATTACCACGCCCAACCGGTGGTTCCCGGTGGAGTCGCATACGTCCGTGCTGTTCAAGCACTGGTCGCCCCGGTGGCGCGCCGGTCGACGTGAGTTCACTCGGTTGCTGAGCCTGCGGGAGTTTCGCGCCCTCGTACCTGACGACGCGATCGTCGCGGGGCGCCCATGGAGCCCGACGTTCATGGCGTTCTGGTCGCGGCCCGCTGCGGCTTCCGGGTCTGACCAGAGCCAGAAGTCCGTCGAGCGGCCAAACTGAATGTCGGTCAACTGATGTTGTGGTTCATGAGGTTGTTGACACCCGCCGGGGTGTGAGGGAGGGGTAGGTCGCCGGCGGCAGGATGGAATTGCGACCCACCGTCCTGCGCCAAGGGAACCTACCCCTCGTGTCCCACGCCAACGCCCCGTGTCCTCCGGCCGGCCACCGGCCGGGGACCTCAGCCCGGTCGTGCCGGAGCCCCCACGACTCGACGTCGCGGTCGGCGCGGAACATGACCTCGACGCGGGCGTCGGGGGCACTCATCGCTGGTCACCGCCATGTGCGTGGGCGACGGCGGTCCGGAAGGCGGCGGCGTGCGCCTGCCCACCGGCCGGCCACTCACGCCGGGACAGGTCAGGAGCGGGTGCGCGGCGCAGGTCGTGCGCATGCGCGAGCGCCGCGGCGAGGGCACCACCGGTGAGCGGCGGCGTGAAGGTCTCGATCCATCCAGGTCCGACCTCGGCAGCGAGCTCGTCCGCCGTGGACCCGCTCGGCAGAAGGACGGGTCGACCGAGCGACAGGGCGAGGATCGCTGCGCCCGAGTTGTGCAGCCGACGGTACGGCAGCACGACGAGAGCGGCGCGGCTCACCTCGTCCGCCAGCTCCTCGTCCGCCACGTACTCCAACCGCGCGCCGATCCGCAGGTCGGCGCGCACAGCGCGTTCCACGCGATCACGCAGCGAGTCCTGCGTTGTTCGCCCGACGAGCCGGAGCCGCGCTGCGGGGTCGGCGAGCTCACCGAACGCATCCAGCAGGTCCTCGACGCCCTTGTACGGACGCACAAGACCGAAGTAGAGGATGCGGCCAGGTTCGGCCGGCGGGAGGGGGAGGTCGGCGAACCAGTCACGGTAGTGCCCGAGCGGGATGGTCACGACAGGGGCGTCGGACGGGGGGACCGTCGACGACGTGAGGCGGATCCACAGGGTCGTCCGACTGTCGCACCAACGCAGCAACGCGCGCTCGAGCCGACCACCCGGCTCGTGGGGCCCGGTGTTGTGCAGGGTTCGCACCATCGGCGTCCGCCGGACGGCGAGCCGGAGCAGCAGCAGCGCCGTGAGCGCCTGCCTCGCCGCGGTCCGCACCCGCGTGGTTCCGCGCGGAAGGTTCTCGGGCCAGTGCAGGTGGAACAGGTCGTACGACGCCGTGAGCGCACGTCTCCAGGTGAAGGTCAGGACGTGCACGTCCGCGGGCAGGGAGCGCACCAGCTGGACGAGGTAGGGGTTCGTCGTCGGGCGGGGCTCTGGGAAGGACTCCAGGACGACGAGCCGATCGGGGGTCCGGGTCGCCGTCACGACGGGCTCATCGCGCGCTCACCGACGGCGGCGGGCGTCGCCGACAGGCGGTTCGAGTGCCGTGGGTCGTCCCCCGCCTGAGAGACGTCACTCATCGCCAGGCGGGAAGCTGAAGTCCGAACGATCCGGGTGGGCGCGGAACGCCGCTGACGCGGTCGGCCTGGGACCGGGCTCCTCGGCGACCTTCGCTTCCGGGGTGGGCTCGCGCGCCGGCTCGGCCTGGCTCGGCCTGGCGCCCGCCCGCCGACGCAGCCACCCAAAGGTCCACCACTTCGCGGTCGCGCGAGGGCTCGACCCGTAGACATGGGTAGAGCCGGACTCCCTGCGAGGCACCTGGTTCAGCACCAGACCCAGCACCCGCGCGTCCACGGCGGCGAGCGAGCCGAGCGCCTCGGCGACCTGATGCCGGTGCACCGTCTGGCACCCCACGACAAGGAGCGCTCCGTCAACGAAGCGGGAGAGCGCCGCCGCGTCGGTCACCGGCAGGAGCGGCGACGTGTCGAGCAGGATGGTGTCGTACCGCGCGCCGAGCCGCCGGAGCAGGTCTGACATCGCCGCGGAGTCGAGAAGCTCGCTCGGGTTGGGCGGGATCTGACCGGCCGGCAACACATCGATGGCACCACCCCACGGCTGGATGACGTCCTCGACGGCCGCCTCGCCGATGAGGACGGTCGTGAGGCCGACCGCGCCTTCCAGACCGAGGTAGGACGCAACCGACGGTTTGCGCAGGTCGGCGTCGACCAGCAGGACGCGCGACGACCCCTCGGCCATCGCCACCGCAAGGTTGACGGCGATCGTGCTCTTCCCCTCGCTTGAGATGGCCGACGTGACCATGATCGACCGGCTGGGACCGACGAGATTGAGGAACCGCAGGTTGGTCCGCAGCCGTCGATACGCCTCCGCCTGGTTGCCCAAGGGGTCGTTGCGCATGACGACCGGACCCTTCGCCGTCTTGCGGTCATGGCTCACGCTGGTCAGGACTGCGGCACCCGTCACCGGGCGCAGATCCGTGATGCTGCGGATCCGGGTGTCGACCACGGTCCGGGTCAGGGCAAAGACGATCCCGAGCGCGAGTCCAGCTGCGAGTCCGGTTGCCGAGTTCAGCTTGGTGTTCGGCCCGAACGCAAAGGCCGGTGGGGTCGCAGTCGCCACAACGGTGAGCTGCACGGTCGGTTGGTCCCCTGCCACGTCACCCTCGAGCTCGGCCACCGCGCGGGCGAGCTCCAGGCTCACCGCGTTCGCGACGTCCGCCACACGTTCCCGGTTCTCGCTGATCACCCTGATCTCCAGGAACTCGGTGTTCAGCGGCCTGGTGACGGTCACCGAGCGCGCGAGGGTCCGTGCGGTCATCGACAGGTCGAGGTCCTCGATGACCGGGTCGAGGACGAACGGCGAGGTCGCGAGCAGGGCGTAGGACTCGACCCGGGTGTCGGCATAGGTCGCGCCCTGGACCCGCTCGCCCACCGATGCACCACCCGGGACCGAGACGAACACGCTCGACGTCGCGCGGTACGTGGCCGGCAACGACTTGGAGTACCCGTACGCGGCACCGAGACCAAGGAGCCCGATCAACGCGATCACGACCCAGTGCTTGCGCACCACCGTGACGTAGTCACTGAGCTCCACTCGGGGCCACCCTTCTCGACGACAGACGGTGCCGAAGCGGACACTCGCAGGTGTAGACGATCACCCGATTATCCGCCAGACACTCGGCGTCCGACAGACCACGGCCGAGGCGGACCTCTCGGATGAGGCCGCTCGACTGTTTTTCACCCGGATGGCGGAGGCGCCGGGACGACCGCGGACCTACCCAACAGCCGGGGGACCCTGGCCGGGGCCGGTCGCAGCCGGGTGCGCATCGCCGTCTGGCCCGGGCTCGGTCGACCGGCGCGCGGGCCATGGCGACAGCCCTCGGATCTCGCGGTACCACTTGACCGAGGCCAGCGCGAGGAAGGCAGCGGTGGCCACGGTGATGGCTGTGTAGAGGCCAAGGAAGACCGTCGGCGCACCGAGCAGCAGGAAGCTCAGGCAGAGCAGCCCGTAGTCGGTCGGGATGACCAGTATCGACCGGACCCAGGGGGCCCGACCCGCCGTGGACGCCACGGACGTGACGCCGTGGGCCCGGCGCAGCTGTTCGGTCAAGATCATGCCGAAGAAGAGAACGGCAGCGACCACGGCCCCGACCAGCGGCACCAGGAGCCAGACGTCGTCGACCACGTGGAAGCGGTGAAGACCGACCGCGAGCGCGAGCGGCAGAGCGGAGACCTTCGCCGCGTCGACCATGTGGTCGAGCCATTCGCCGGCGGGGCTTCCGGTCCCGGTGAGCCGGGCGACCTGACCGTCGGCCGAGTCGAAGGCGTAGCCCAGGAGCAGGCACCCGCTGACCGCTGCGCCGAGGCCCCAGGACGGGGGCAGCACGGCGAGCAGCGCGATCCCGGTGAACGTGAAGAGCGCGCTGATGGCGGTCACGGCGTTCGGGGACAACCCGGCGCGGTATGCCCAGGCAGCGAGGAGTCGGCCGAGACGGCGATTGACGAACCGGGAGTACGCGGGTGCGCTGCGCGCCGCACCCTTCTGCGCCCCTGCCAGCCGTCGGACGGTCTGGCGGTAGCTCTCGCGCGCTGCGTTCTGGGTCATCAGATCACCTCCACCGGAACGCGTCGGTGCGGTCGCACCCGCGGAACGGAGTGCGCCGCCAGGTCTCGCACCAGCTGCTCATACCCGTCGGTGACGTCGTCCCAGTCGTAGTCACGGGAACGCACGCGCAAGGCGTCTCCGCGGGCACGTACGGCGGCCTCGTCGGACTCGGAGGCCTCCACCTCGCGCGCCACGTCGTCGGAGGAGGAGAAGTACGCCCCGTCCGTCCGCAGCACCTCGCGGTTGAAGGAGACGTCGTAGGCGATCGTCGCAGTCCCGGCACCGATCGCGCGCAGCAGGGACGGGTTCGTCCCGCCGACGGAGTGCCCGTGAAAGTAGGTGTGCGCACCGGCGTAGAGCTGGTCGAGCAGCTCCTGATCCCACAAGCCGCCCACGAACCTCACCCGCGGGTCGCCCTCCGCGCGCGCCCTGACCCGAGCCGTGTACGCGTCGGCATAGGGTGCGGACCCGACGACGACCAACGGGCGTCGCGCCGCGCTCCGCACGTATCCGTCGACGATGAGGTCGACATGGTTCTCCGGCTCGAAGCGGGCGACCACCAGGTGGTACCCGCCGGCCTCGACACCCACCTCACCGAGTCGCTCGACACGAGTGGGGTCGATCCGGGGTGCCCCGTAGGTCAGGAGGGTGGTCGGCACTGCGAACGAGCGCGCGTAGTACTCCTGGATGCCAGCGGCGTCGGCGATGAGGGCATCCGACCAACGGGCAGACGCAGACTCGGCCCAGCGGTAGTACGACTTCCCAGCGCGTCCCCACTTGGCACGCTTCCACTCGAGACCGTCGACGTGCGTCGCCACCGGAACACGAGCCATTCGAAGGAGGGGCAGCCATGGAGCGTTCGCGGCGTTGAACACCAGGGCGACGTCGGTGCGATGACGCAGCAGGTGAAGCACCGAGAGGCCACTGTGGCTGAGAGTCTCGAGCGATCGCCGCCGCAAGGCCGGCAGCGTGACCAGGCGCATCCCTAGGTAGGTGGTCGCCGGGTCGCTGTTCCCCGAGCGGCAGTAGATCGTCACGTCGTGACCGCGAGCGGCGAGCCGGCGGCCGATCTCCTCCACGGCTGTCTCGAAGCCCCCGTAGCGCGCGGGGACACCCCGCGTCCCCACCATGGCGATCGACACCACGCCTGCGCCCGAGAGCGACTCGGCCTTACCCATACCACTCCTCTTCACTGGTACCCGCGTCGGCGGACGCCCCATTCGGTTCCTGCCATTGGCCTTCCACGGGATCACCTCGCTTGTCATGACGGACCGGTTCCGCCGCGGCACACCGTCGGTCCGCCCGACTGAGCCAGTCGAAGGGCCGTCCCGCAGCCGACGTCACATGGTGGTCACCCCCGAAGTCCACTGTCGGACGTGATCGTATCCCGGGCATATATCCCCAATCGCACCCTGTGCCGGATTTCACCCGGTGCTTTCGCCTGACCTGCCGAATGCGTCTGATCATGCCGAGACCACCGTCGTCCGCGGCCGGGGCGGAGCCGTGTTCCCCTTCGATCCTGGCCGGTGATGAGCGTGGTCACGGCTGCTCGGTGGGCGAAGGCCGTCGAGCGGTCGGTGGGGACCGCAGGCGGCAGCTCGTGCCCGGCCGGGCAAGCCTGGTGGCACCCTCGACGCCACGCCACCCCACCCTTTTTGGAGCGCTTGCGCCCGTTATGCCAGGAAGTTCCGTGACTGAAGTCACAGACCGGAAGACCACTGGACCCCCATCGATCTTGCCCGACTGACGTACCTCTATGGACGGGTCTGACCGGATACGGCGCGAAATGGCCCCACTCACGATCAGACAAACCGGTCGAGATGCGATTCAGGTCGACACAACTCCTGCCGATAACTGACAGAGCGAGTGTGTAGGTGACTCTCGCCGGTGACACGCACACGGACACGCGAACGTAGACGACAAGGGCAAACCCATCGAGAGGCGGGGACGCAAAGCCAAGGGACTAATCGGGTCAGCCTGGCCACCGAAATACGGAGCACTCGTGGACTTCAGCCATACACAATCACCTGCACGCACCGCCGCCATCAGCCGGACGCCACCGGCGCCGACCCCGGATGGAACCCGACGGCACCGCCGGTGGAACTCGATCCTGGTCGCGACCGCGCTGACCACAGCCATGGCATCGACGATGGCCGCGACACCCGCACAGGCGCGCGTCCCCGCAGCACCGTCGCACCCAGCAGCGGCCACCAGCCTGCCGACGATAACTGCCGACGTGGCCGTGGCAACCTACGTCACGGCCGTGTACAAGGACCTGTTCAGCCGTGGGGTGGACCCGGTCGGGCTGGCGGGCTGGGCGAACGCGCTGCTCAACGGGACTCCGCGGATCGCAGTCGCCAACTCCATCACCTACTCCGACGAGTACCGGATGCGGTTGATCACCGGGTCGTACAACCGATTCCTTGGCCGTGGTCCCGACCCACAGGGACTGCAGGGATGGCTCGGGGTCATGGGGCAGGGCGTGACGATCCAGCAGATGGAGTCCGGGTTCATCGCGTCGCCCGAGTACTACGCGAACTCCGGCGGGACCGATGCGGGCTGGATCACCAAGCTGTACCAGCACGTGCTGAACCGGGGTCCGTCGTCGGCCGACATCCAGGGCTGGCTGGGTGCCCTCCAGCGGGGCGCCAACCGTGAGCAGGTCGCCATGGGCTTCCTGCTCTCCAGCGAGAACCTCGGAACCGTCGTGAACGAGCAGTACCTGAACCTTCTCGACCGCGGGATCGATCCGACCGGACGCCAGGGATGGGTCGCTGCGATCCAGGGCGGCCACCGCCTGGAGGAAGTGATCGGCGGGATCATCGCCAGCGACGAGTACTTCATGCTCAACGTGGGCGTCGTGACGATGCCGACCACACCCCCACCCGTCACGCCCGCCCCGGGTGGCCCGCCGGGTGACGCGAACACCGGTGTGCCCGCGGGAACTCAGCTGACCGTCTACGGCGGCAACCTGACGATCACGGTGGCCGGCACGGTGATCGACGGCCTGGACGTGCGTGGTTTTGTGCGGGTCAAGGCCGCGAACGTCGTGATCCGCAACTCCATCATCCGCGGCCCGGCGACGCCTCTGACCTCGGCGATGTCCCTGGTGCAGAGCGACGCCGGTCCGGGCACCAACCTGCTGATCGAGGACAGCGAGATCTACGCCCAGGCGCCCTCGCGGTTCGTCGACGGGATCGTGGGGATGGGCTTCACCCTGCGACGGGTCGACATCCACACGGTGGTCGACCAGGTCAAGATCACCGGTGACAACGTGACCGTGGACAGCTCCTACCTGCACGGCAACCTGTACTACCCGGCCGATGGCTCGAACTCCGAGACCCATGACGACAACGTCCAGGTGTCCGTCGGTGCGAACATCCAGATCATCAACAGCAGGCTGGTCGGCTCGTCCAACGCCGCGGTGATGATCACCCAGGACCGCGGGTCGGTGGTCAACTTCACCTTCCGGGCCAACCGGGCCGACAACGGTGCGTGCACGATCAACGTCGCGGAGAAGACCTACGGACCGCCGCCGGGACTGTCCATCACCAACAGCGTCTTCGGCACCGGCCAGCGCAACAGCCGGTGCGCGATCATCATGGCCAACACCACAAGGGCCGCGGCCACTGTTGCGCGCAACACCTTCACCGACGGCTCAGCCGTCACCGTCTCCCGCGGCAGCTGACGGACCCAGGGCAGCCAGCGGCACGGCGTGGACCTGCGCTGCGGTCAGTACGCCCCCGCGCCGAGGACGACGGCACGTACGGTCTTCCAGAGGATCAGCAGGTCCATCCCGAGCGACCAGTTGTCGACGTAGCGCAGATCCAGCCGCACGGACTCTCCCCAGCTGAGATCCGACCGGCCCGAGACCTGCCACAGGCCAGTGAGACCGGGCTTGACACGCAGACGTCGGTGCACCGCGTCCGCGTACTGAGCCACCTCCGTGCCGAGCGGCGGACGTGGGCCCACCAGGGACATGTCGCCCCGAACAACGTTCCACAGCTGCGGCAGCTCATCAACGGAGTACCGCCGCAGGATCCGCCCGACCGTCGTCACGCGCGGGTCGGCGCGCACCTTGAACAGAACCCCCGCCCCCTCGTCCAGGCTGACCAGCTCGCCCACGCGTTCGCCGGCGTCCACCTGCATGCTGCGGATCTTCCACATCGTGAAGGGGACACCGTCCACCCCGACCCGCGTCTGCCAGTAGAAGGCCGACCCTGATGACGTGAGCCGCACGGCAACTGCCGCGATCGTGATCACCGGCGCGGCGAGAGCGAGGAGCGCGGTCCCAACCACCCGATCGAAGACCGCCTTGGCAACCATCCGATACCTGGGCGCGACAACCGCGACCTCGAGAAGCGACAGGCCCGCCGCGGGTCGCAGTCTCAGCCGTGGACCGTTCACCTCGACGAGGTCAGGCACCAACATGAGTTGCACGCCTGCGCGGTCGAGCGCCCAGGAGAGGCGACGTAGCGCCTCGCCGGAGAGCGTCGGACCCGCGACCACCACGACGTCGATGGCCCGGTCAGCGACAACCTGCGGCACGTCCGCGATCGCACCGACGACCAGTACTCCCGCGCGCGGCACGCCGTCGTCCAGGCTGGGCAGGCAGGCGCCCGTCACCTGGTAGCCGTGGTAGGGGGCATCGGCGAGGTCACGTGCGACTCGCGAAACGGCCCGCGCGTCACCGACGATCAACGTCCGCTTCATCGCATCGCCGCGCGCCCTGGCATGATGCAGGAGCCGCCTGTTGACGTAGCGCGCTACGACAGCGACAAAGAGCACGACCGGTATCCCGACGAAGACCAGCAGTCGCGATACCTCGGCCTTGGTCGCGTAGCTGATGCCCATCAGCAGAAGCGCACCGGCGAGGCCCGCCCTGGTCACCGCCTGGAACTCGGCTGGGCCGTCACCCAAGGACCGCTCCTCATAGCCACGAGCCGCGGCCACGAGTGCCAAGAAGACACCTGTCCCACCGACCAGGAGCGCGGCGGATTGCGGGCCGCCGCCGTAGAGCGACATCGTCAGCACGGATCCCACGCTCAGCGCCGACAACGCATCAAGAGCCAGGGCGCGGCGCCGGTACGAAGCCCCGACGGAGGGCCACAGCAACGCCCGCGTGGTCGTGTCGTTGAACGGCGTCCGACGAAGCTCGTAGGGCTGCGTCGATGCCCACGAGCGACGGGGCTCCGCGGCCACGCCCCGTCGGTCTGCGATGGGCTCTGGCGGAAGGTCAAGCGGCGCGCGCTCAAGGATGGTCATGGCAGGGCCGATCACCTGGGGGATGTCGCCGTCAGGATATTCGTCTGAATACGCCGGGTCTATCGTTATGGGCGTTTTTCACCCGTTCGGCCGGATCCCAGCCGCAGGCCGCGACCGGTCGCCGCGATGCCGTCGCCCCCGCGATCTCCGGCTTCGCTCTGCCTGAGGTTGCCGGCCGCGCGCGACAGACGGTCAGGCCGGTCTGTGGAAGCGCTGCTGGGCGGCGGCCAGGCCCTGGGTGACGACCATCTCCACCGCGTCGGCAGCGGCGTCGACCAGCCAGGGCAGCTCCCGTCGCTCGGTCGCCGTGAAGTCACGCAGCACGTAGTCCGCCGCGTCCATCCGGCCGGGGGGCCGGTCGATCCCGACCCGGACCCGCAGGTACTCCCGGCTGCCGAGGGCGGCGCTGATGCTGCGCAGCCCGTTGTGCCCACCCTCGCCGCCACCGACCTTGAGCCGGACCTGGCCGAACGGGATGTCGAGGTCGTCGTGCACCACGATCAGGCGGTCGGATGCACCGCGGGTGGCCAGCACGGACGCCACCGGGCCACCGGAGAGGTTCATGTACCCGGTGGTCTTGACCAGCACAACCTGCGGCCCGGGGACCCCGCCGGGTCCGGTCCCCAGCCGCACGTCCGCCACCTGGGCATGTCCCCGGTGCGACCGGAACCGACCATCGCTCCTGGCGGCCAGCGCATCGACGGTCATCTGGCCGACGTTGTGCCGGTTGCCGGTGTAGCGCGGGCCCGGGTTGCCGAGGCCCACGACGACCCACGGGCTCATCGACTCCGCCTCCTCACGCGCGGGCTCCCCCGCCACCGGCGACCCGTGACGGTGGAG
>Ga0209226_10001558_pt1 | contig 10313 bp, 6 predicted proteins | sample BarGraNGADG00212_2_FD_184497 | JGI IMG/M metagenome (GOLD analysis project Ga0209226, IMG submission 184497) | Arctic peat soil microbial communities from Barrow, Alaska, USA - Barrow Graham LP Ref core NGADG0011-212 (SPAdes) (version 2) | ecosystem: Environmental > Terrestrial > Soil > Wetlands...
GATGCGCTTGTCGTTGACCCGCGGCGCCCGCACCGGCACCGCCCCCGCCGCCGTCGAGACCTCCCGCGGTTCGTGGAACCCGTTGCGGACCACCAACCGGTGCCCGGCCGTGTCGACCTGGTCGCGGTGCGCCCCGACATAGGCGGCGACCTCGGCCTGCAGCGCCGCTGCCAGCATCTGCCGCGCACCGTCACGGACCAGCTCGTCGAGCAACGACCCGCCGACCGCCGCCGGGGCGCGCTCGTCGGTCTCGGACCCCTCCTGGACTACGTTGAGCACGGACGCACCTTCCCGAACCAGCGCGCCAACGCCGGTCCTGATCAGAACCTGATGACTTCGAGATCATCCCCGGGAAGGTGCGTCCTCTCACGTCACCCCGCCGAGGGCCATCCACAGGTTCTGATCATTGCTCCGGGCGCGCTGCGTCCTCTGCCAACAGATACTCGACGATCAGGCCAAGGACCGCTTCAGCCGCTTCGACCAGTACATGACGGACACAACCGAACACGACGCTGTGGCCGCCGAGCGGGCCTATGCCGTGGCGCTGAGCGACGTCAGCGACCTCGTGGTGGCCGATCAGCAGATCACCACGCGGCGCGCCACTCTCCAGACGCATGACCCGGGGCTCAGCGGGGCCGTCGGGGCGTTCCTTGCGACCCTTGAGACTCGACGCGGCGAGATTGTGGCCCACCTGACTGGCAACGGCCCGGTGCCCGCGCGCCTTGCCGCCGTCAAGCTGCCAGAGGAGCTCCACACGTTGTCGGAGTCGCAGGAGTCAAAGGGGCTGATGCTGGATGTGCAGAGGTCCCGATGGCCGCGGGCGGCCTGGTGGCGCCCCCGGAGGACCAGAGCGCGCCACCAGGGCGTCCGTAGTGGACTGGGCTCAGCCCTTGACGGCTCCGGTGAGGCCACCGACGATGCGCCGCTCGAACAGGCTGAAGAACACCAGCGCGGGGATCATCGAGAGCGACGTGAACGCGAGCACCTTGGCGGTGTCGACCGAGTACTGCGAGGCGAAGGCCTGGACCCCGAGCGGCAGCGTGAAGTTGGCCTCGTCGTTCAGGATGAACAGCGGGAGGATGTAGCCGTTCCAGCTGCCGATGAACGACAGGATCGCGGTCGTGATGACCCCAGGGACCGCCAGCGGGATCACCATCCGCCAGAAGAACCCGAGCCGGCTGCAGCCGTCGATCGCTGCGGCCTCCTCGATCTCGTTGGGGATGGCCCGCAGGAAGGGCACCAGGATGATGACCGTGGTGGCCAGCCCGAACGCGATCTGCGGCAGGATGACGCCCCAGAGCGAGTTCACCAGGCCGAGCGACCGGATCATCAGGTACAGCGGGGTGATCGCCACTGTCATCGGGAACATCAGACCGGCCGCGAAGAGCGAGTACATCACTGCGCGCCCGTTGAACCGGTATCGCGCCAGCACGAAGCTCGCCGCCAGCCCGATAGTGACCGTGCCGGCCGTGGTGACCAGCGCGACGAACGTCGAGTTGCCCACCTCCCGCCAGAAGATCCCGCCCCTGAGGACCTCGAGGTAGTTCTCCACGACCCAGGGGTGTGGCAGACCGGACGGACTGACCGTGATCTGGGAGTTCGTCCGGAAGCCACCGAAGATGATGTAGGCCACCGGGGCGAGCATCGCCGAGACGAGCACGAGCGCCACGAGGTAGACGATGGGGCTCGCCCACGGTCGCTTGGGTGCGCGCCTGAGCGTGACCTCCTCCACGGCGTCGATCATCGGTGCGCTCACTTCTTGCTCCCGGTCAGGGCACCAGCGGTGTCGCGGCGCAGGACGAAACGCTGGTAGAACAGCGCGACCACGAGTGTGATCAGGAAGAGGAACACGGCGACCGCGTTGCCGAAGCCGTAGTTCCCGGAGGTCCGACCGTTGGCGACCATGTAGGTCGCCATCGTCGAGGTCCCGGCAGTCGCGGCCACGAACTGGCCCCAGATGATGTAGACGAGGTCGAAGAGCTGGAGCGATCCGATGATCGACAGGAACGCCCAGATGCGGATCGTCGGGCCGAGCAGCGGGAGCGCGATCCGTCGCTGGATCTGCCAGTACGAGGCACCGTCGATCGCCGCGGCCTCGTAGAGCTCATCGGGGATGCCCTGGAGCCCTGCCATGAGCAGGATCACGGCAAAGCCGATGTACTTCCAGGTGATGATCACCATGAGCACCCAGATGGCGATCTTCGGGTTCGAGAGCCAGTCCTGGGCCAACCAGCCGAGACCGGCATCCTTGAGGAAGGCGTTCAGGGCGCCGGCGGTCGAGAGGATGAGGCTCCAGCCCGTGCCGACGATGACCTCGGAGATCACGTAGGGGATGAAGATCAGCACGCGGATGACGGACTGCCCGCGCATCTTCTTGTTGAGCAGCAGTGCGAGGAGGATCGCCACCGGGCCCTGCAGGAGCAGCGACAGCACCACGATCGTGGCGTTGTGCCGCAGGGCGTCGTGGAACGTGGGGTCCTGAAGGATCGTGAGGTAGTTCCGCAGACCGACGAAGTCCTTCGGGGGGCCGTAGCCCTTCCAGCTGAAGAAGCCGTAGTACGCGGCCATCAGCACGGGCAAGATCACGAAGGTGAAGAACATGATGATGGCCGGGCCCGAGAGCACTGCGATCTCCAGACGAGCCGGCCAGCCGATACCACGTCGACGCTGACGGGACCCGACCGGGAGCAGCGCAGCTGCTGCGCTGCTCCCGGTCGTCGAGAGATTCACAGGCGAGTTCTCGGAGGAGCTCTCGCGAGTGGAATCAGTCATGGGAGTATTCGCTACTCCTTGGCCGCTGCGTCGGAGACGGCCGTGATGATGCTGGCCGGGTCACCCTGACCGGCGAGCATGTTGACCACGCCGACGTTCAGTGCGTTGCCGACGTTCGCCCCGAGAACCGTGTCGAGCCACTGCGAGACGTACGGAGCGGAGTTGACGGCCGCGAGGATGTCCTGCAGGTACGGCTCGGTGACCGCACTCTGCGCCTCGATGTTGACCGGCGGGGAGTTGAACGCCTTGTAGTAGTTCTCCTGGACCGGGGTCGTGGCGATGTAGTTGAGGAAGTCGGTGCACGCCACCTGCGGCGCCTCGGCCGAGCAGGAGAAGCCGTCGACGCCACCCATCATCGAGCCGGGAGCACCAGCGCCACCGGGAACCTCGGGGAAGGGGAACCAGCCCAGGTCGGGCAAGGGCTGCCCGTCAGGGGTGAGCGAGCCGATGACGCCCGGGTCCCAGGCACCCATGAGCTCCATGGCGGCCTGGTGGTTGGCGACCAGACCAGCGGAGCTACCGGCGCCCTGCTGGGCGGAGGTCGTCAGGAAGCCGTCGTTGAACGGCGTCGTGGCGGCGAAGGCCTGCAGGTCCTCGCCCGCCTTCAGCCAGCACGGGTCGCTGAAGTCCTTGCTGGCAGCGGACGCGGCGATGGTGTCGGAGGTGCACTCGCGGATCGCGAAGAAGAAGTACCAGTGCGCCGCCGGCCACGCGTCCTTGGCGCCCAGGGCGATCGGGGCGACCCCGCTCGCCTTGAGCGCGGTCACGGCCGCATTCAGCTCGTCGATCGTCGTGGGGGTGCTGGTGATGCCGGCCGCCGCGAAGAGGTCCTTGCTGTAGAAGAAGCCGCCGGGGAGGATCGACTGCGGCATCGCGTAGATCTTGCCGTCGAGCGAGTCGGCTGCGAAGGTGCCGTCCGGGATGACCGTGTGCGTGTCTTCCGTGACGAACGACGTGATGTCCATGAGCTGGCCCGCGTCGACCATGGCGGCCATCTTGCCGCCACCGCGCTGCATGAAGATGTCCGGGGCGTCGCCCGAGTTGAGGGCGGTCTGGAGCTTGCCGTCCATGTCCTCGTTCTGGATGGCCTGGATCTTGATCGTGACGTTCGGGTGGATCTTCTCGAAGTCCGCGACCGTGGTCTCCTCGAAGGTCTTGCCGTCGCCGGTGGTCGCGTTGTGCCATAAGGTCATCGTCACGGGGGCGTCGGCGTTGGCGGACGCACCGGGGGTGGAGCTGCCACCGTCGGTGCTGCCGCTGTCACATGCGGTGAGACCCGCGGCACCCAGCATGAGCACGGCGAACACCGCCATCGTCTTCCTGATCTTCATGAGTTCCGTCCCCTTCGTTGAGCAGCGAATCTTGCGAGTGCCCCCTGCGGGGGGAGCCCGACGTCCGCGACTGGCTGTCGCTGGTCGGTAGGTGTGACGCAGGCTCCGTCAGTTCTCCCAGTCCTGTGCACCGGCACAGTTGCCGGGGCGCGCCTGGTACGGAGCGGTACAGCCGTTGCGGAGAGCTCGCGTCGGGGGCACCTCCGCTGTTGTCATCGTCGAGCGCCTCGCCGTCGACTTCGGACGAGTCGGACTTTTCCAGCCTCGCGGCCGTATGTCAATCGTTATCGATAGCGTTATCTAAACTGTGACCTGGATCCCTTTCGGGGCTCATCGGACTTCCGGTGGGCTCGACCCCCACCCCCCACCGGAAGTCCGATGAGCCGTCAAAGGCCGACGCCACTGACGTCGATGCCTTCCAGCGCGAACTGACTGCAGCGAGCAAGCGGGCTGGCGAGCTCCAGGCGTCGGTCACTCTGAGCAGCTCGGTAGCGACAGTCAAGGCCGAGGTTGTTCGGCAGCGCACGGGACACGATCTTGCGCTGGCCTGGAAGAAGACCGACACCGGACACATCACCGGGTTGACGACCAGGTTGACGCGTCGCTACGCCACCAAGCTGCTCCAGGAGTACTTCAAGCAGGAGACCAAGAGCCTGTATCTGGACAAGGTCACGCTCCAGGATCGGGGTGGGTCCAAAGGACAGGTCAAGCAACGTCCCAAGCTCCTCGATGTCAAGTACCAGGGTGCGGAGGTTCGGTCTGTGCTTAGCGAAGGCGAGCAGAATGCTCTCGGCCTGGCCGGCTTCTTCACCGAAGCGGAGTTCGACAAGTCACGATCGGCGATCATCTTCGACGACCCGGTGACATCGCTGGACCATGTGCGTCGCGGCCACGTCGCGAAGCGCCTCGTCGAGTTCGCCACCAATCGACAGGTGATCGTCTTCACCCACGACATCGCCTTCATCGGCGATCTCCTCAAGATCGCAGAAGTCAAGCCGGTGGCTGTCACTCCGCGTTCGATCGTGCGTCGCGGCGAGGACACACCGGGTATCTGCAACGACACCTTCCCGTGGAAAGTCAAAGACCTCAAGGCTCGGCTCGACTCGCTCGGAGCCGATCTGGCACGGATTAAGAAGGACCGGCCGAACCTCACCGACACCGAGTACGAAGAACGGGTGGCGGCTTGGGCCGGGAGGCTGTCCGAGGCTTGGGAAGACTGCGTGACAAGCCACGTCGTCGATGAGGTCTTCGATCGAGGCAAATCGCAGGTTCGGCCGAAGATGTTCAGGCTGCTGGTGAAAATCGTGGAGAAGGACAACCTCGACTTCCAAGACGGGTACCAGCACACGTCCGACTGGACTACGCGCCACATCAAGATGGCCGATATCAACTATGCGGCGCCTCCGGTTGACGAACTCGAGCAGGAGCTCGCTCGCATCGTCGAGTGGGAGAAGCGAGTCAGGACCTACGCAAAGCCGTAGGCCGCTGGCTCAACGCGCGCCGAGAGCGCACCCCAGCGGTCAGTCGTCGCGCTCCATTGCCCGCGCAGAGTAGGAGTCCGACCCGTAAGTCGAGTCGTCGTCCTCGCCTGACTCGTGCCACGTTAGTCACCCCGCGATGGGCGGCAGCTTGGCGAGGATCTGCTCGGCGTTCTCACTGAGCTGAGGCTTGGCGGTGATCGTGTGGTCGTCGGTGTCGATCGTTACGGTGCGCGGGGCCGCAGGGTCTGGACGAGCTTCTTGAGGTGTCCTGGCCGGGCAGGAGCCGCGCCCGGGCGACCTCTATCAGCACGGCACGCTGGCCCTCGTCGTGCGCGGAGCCGACGTGCTCGATAACTGGCTCTTCAGGATCGAGGGTGTAGTTGAGGCATGAATCTGGCGGCCCGGCTCGGCCGCGGTGAAGTCCCGGCGCACCGTTGCCCGAGTGGCGGCCGTCCCGGCTCAACGCGCGCTGCAACGTGGCCCTGCGGCTGGCCGAGCGCGTCCGCGGGTGCCTCGGTGAAGCAGGAACGGGGATCGGTCGACGAGCACCCGGGTAACTCAGAGGTCGCTACGGGCCTCCGTCACAGTGGCAGGGCCTACTTGCGGGGGCAGTTGCGCTTGTCGTGCCCGCGATAGTGACACACGCTGCACTCCCCTGCGCTCTGCGGGACGGGGCACGACCGCCTGTCGTGGCCTTCGATCCCGCAGTTTGAACAAGTCCGACTGCCAACCATTTGGTCCTCCTGCTGCCGCTCGAAGCTGAGGCTGATGCTACAGGCCACCGAGGCCGCGCGTGGCTCGCCGACCGGGTCCGGAGTCGCCCCACGGGTGACCCCATCAACGGCCGATTCGAGCACCTGCGCGGCACCGCCCTCGGCTTCCGCAACCTAACCCACTGCATCGCCCGCAGTCTGCTTGAGACCGGCGGCTTTCAGACCCCAACTACACCCTCGATTGTGAAGAGCCCGTCTACGGGGCGTCGACGAACAGGAGGGTGGACTGCATGTCGCCGTCCCGAGTCTCGATGGCCTTCGATGGCCTTCATCAGCTGCACAGCACCGTCTTCGACCACGACTACCTACTCATCGCGACCTCCGACGTTCGTGGCACACCAGGTCTTGACTATTGCTCGATCACGAGGCGACGGTCACTTCACTTTCAGCGCAGTTCCGCAGGAACGCGCCCGTAGTGTGCTGGACATGTGACGAGGGGCTCCAGCGCGGTGGTCGATGCCCTGGACTTTGGCGCCTGGGAGCAGCCCCATCCGTCACCGAGTCGAAGTCGGTGACGGATGGGGCTGCGTTCCACATGCGGGGCCCATACCTCGTTCGACTACGTGGTGACCACCAAGTGGTCGAGGTTGAACCACCCGACGCCGCCGGCCCTGTAGGAGACGGTGATCATGTTGGAGCCCGCCACGAGGCTCACCGGGATGGTTGCGTCTCCCCAGGTGTTCCAGCTCCCGGTGAGCGGCAGTAGAATCTGCTGAGGAGCTCCGCCGTTCACCGACACCGAAGCGCTACGGGTTCCGGCAGGGCCGTCAGGACCAGCCGCGTAGCGAAGGTCGAGCGTGTATGTGCCGGCAGCCTGCGCCATGATCCGCTGCGTCACGCTCGGCCCAGATGTCGTGAAGCAGGCGACGAAGCCTGACCCCGTGTACCCGGTATGGTCGGTGGCAAAGCAAGCACCACCGGCGAGGGTCCCGTCCTCTGCCTCGCAGACGTCACCGATCGTGCATTGCTGCAACACATCCGAGGAGTTCTGCACCGAGATGTCCTGTCCCTCGGACTTGGCTGTCGCCGTCGCCGTGAACCGGTAATTGCCCTTGGGCAAGTCGGCCGACGTGGTCACTGTGTACTGCACCACAACGCTCTGTCCGGGGTCTAGCTTTGGCACGCTCGGGCAGGTCGCAGCGTCGCTGTCGGCGCAGGTGATGGTGAATCCCGGGGCTGGTTCGCCGGCCGCGGTGTCGGTGTAGACGGCGAGACCCGTCTGGACTTTCCGATCGACCTGGTCGCCCCCGTTTGTGAACGTGACCGGGACGGTGTAGGTGCTCCCGGCCTGAACTTCGCTCGGAGCCTCGAGCGAGACCTCCTGCGGTTCGGTCCAGGACAGGTAGATGCCGTAGGCATCGTGCTCCGACTGGAAGTCGAAAGGTACGGTGATGCCGTCGTTGACGACCTGGACGTCTTGGCTGAAGACCACCTGGCGCGCGTAGAGCGGACCCTCGTCCGGGATCCGGTAGACGGTGGCGTGGACGACGCCGTCGCGAACCAGCCATTCCGTCGCCGACAGGCCGGTGAAGTTCACCGCCATCGGCCCGACGTACCCGCCCTGGATGTCACCGATGAGCGCGACGGCCCGCCTCTCCGCTGGGTCTACGGACGCAGAGATGGCGGTCGACCCGACTTGCTCGGAGGTGGACACCAGCGAGCCGGTCAGGTCGGCATAGGTTCGCATCACCCACCAGTTGCCGTTTGGCGCCCAGCCGCTAGGGGTCTTGGTGAGCAGTCCCGTGAGGTTCGGGATCGTGCAGCAGGACCAGTTTCCGCGCATGGCGTTGGCATAGTTCGACTGGGCGAGACGGGCTAGGTACCAGGCAGTGTCGCCAGCGGTCTGCCGGTCTGCCGGCTGGTACTCGTTCGACGAGAGCGGCCGCTGGGCGATTCCGTTGGCATCCAAGGCGTCGGCCAGGGACTGGCCCACCGTCACCGGGTCGTCGATGTCTCCCTCGTTGTGGTTGGTGATTTCGTCGGGGACGGTGCCAGCGGCCTTCGCGTGGGCCAAGAAGGTCTGGAACGGCTCCGGACGTCGCTCAGGCGTGTACGCGAACGAAGGGCCAGCGATCGTCGCACTAGGAGCAAGGCGCCGGATCTCGCGATAGGCGCTGTCCCACATCTGGAAGTACTGGGTCGTGTTGACACCGGGCCCCCAGAACATGCTCAGGTCGGGCTCGTTCCAAATCTCGTAAGTGAAGTCATAACCCGACGCCTCGAGCTGGGTCACGGTCGCGTCGATGAAACTGATCCAGTTGCTGCAGTCGCCGTTGGTGCACGGCCACAGGGTGTTCGCGGGCGCCCCGCCGGTCGAACCGAACACGTCGCTGAGCAAGACCTGGAATTCGAACTTGTGATATGGCCGCTGTTGCAGCCGCTTCGCCTCGGCGATGACCGCGTCGATGTTGGCCTGTGTGGCCGCTCCGAACGTGAAACCGTCCCTGATCCAGCCGCCGGAATACCAGCCGCCGCTGCGAAACGCATTGAGCTTCAGCGGGTCGACGTATTGGTCGGCCGGCTGCAACCCGTCCTGAGTGACGCCGTAGAGGATGCCGAGACCGACGCCGGTGGAGGGCTTCGTCTGCGCGGAGAGGTCGACGCTCAACTCGCCGGGCACGTTCACCGTGACGGTGGCGGTGACGGCCGTGCCGGCGACGCTGCCGTGCACGGTGAACGTGCCGCGCTGCGCGTAGGCGGCCGGGTCCACGGCGTCCCACTGCACCGGCACGTCGCGGTCGAACCCGTCGGTGAACGTGGACCGCACGGTCGCGGGCAGCGCGGGCGCGGTGCCGACGAACGTCTGCAGTGTCAACGACGTCTGCGCCGGCTGCACCGCGGTGGGCGCCGTGACGCCGGTGACCTGGGCGATCTGGTCGGGGGTCAGGGCGGCGGGGTACACCGCGAAGTCGTCCACCGCGCCCGCGAGCAGCGGGTCGGCGTACATGGACTTGCCGATGTAGCCGCCGGACGTGGTGGTGGAGTCGAGCAGCTCGCCGGCCGTGATGGTCGTGGTGGCCGAGGCGACGGCGGCGCCGTCCAGGTAGGTGGTGATCCGGTCCGCCGTCGTGTCGAGCGTGACGGTCACCGTCTTCCAGGTGCCGGACGGCAGCGGTGCGTACCCCGTGTTCTGCGCCTCGCCGCCCCCGCCGGTGGTGGTGATGGCGGTCCGCAGCGCGGTGCCGTCGGTCGGCGTGACGAACAGGTAGCGGGTGGTGTTCTCGCCCAGGTCGACGATGCGCTGCCAGGCGCCGCCCGTGCCGTCCCAGTTCACCCGGGCGGTCACGGTCAGGTCGGTGCGGCCGGCAAGGATCGAGGTGGGCAGGCGCACGTAGGCGCCGTTCGACGAGGGTGAGCCGCCGGGCAGGTGCAGCGCGGAGCTGCCGTCGGCACCCGCCACGATCGTCGCCGTCGATGGGTTGACCAGGGTGCCGGTGGCACCGTTGCCCGAGACGTCGGTCACCTGGCCGGTGGTCAGGTCGCTGCTCTCGAACGTGTAGTGGACCACCGGGTCGGGCACCGTGCTGGTTGCGACCGGGTCGGGCACCGTGCTGGTTGCGACCGCGGGCGGGACGACGAGGGCCCCGCCGATCAGGGCCGCCGCGGCCCCGAGGGCGAGGGACCGTCCGGTCGTGCTGCGAAGGGATGCCGAGAACGCGCGTCTCATGTGCTCACCTTTGAGGACTGTCAGGACGATTGACTGCCAGGACGGCCTCCGCCAACTGTGGCGCGTCGTTGCGGGTCCCTGCGTCGTCGCGTGACGGCGTCGTTGCGTGGCTGCGGTCCGCCCGTCGTTGGGCTGGACCTGTGGGCTGGCTGAAGACAGGGGAGACGTTTCCACACGGCGAATCGCCTGTCAAGACGGCTCTTCTAAGCGTGGTTGACCCTCCAGGGCCGGGTGCCTGAGGCGGCCAGGAGGATGCGTAGCCGGTAGTGGGAGAAGGTCCGGAAGTCGT
>Ga0209226_10001562_pt1 | contig 10303 bp, 7 predicted proteins | sample BarGraNGADG00212_2_FD_184497 | JGI IMG/M metagenome (GOLD analysis project Ga0209226, IMG submission 184497) | Arctic peat soil microbial communities from Barrow, Alaska, USA - Barrow Graham LP Ref core NGADG0011-212 (SPAdes) (version 2) | ecosystem: Environmental > Terrestrial > Soil > Wetlands...
CGGCGGCGGACTTACGGCCGGTGTGGGACTCCAGAACCCGCCAATGGGCGGCATGCCGGGCTTGCCAGGCATGAACGCGCCCGGCGAGATGATGCCGATGCCCAACAACGGCGGCCCAGGGTCAACGCTGACATCTGAAGAAGTCACCTGGACCTATGACTTGCAGAACGGGATTACGCTGGAGTTCATAATCACCGATGGCCTTGTCACTCAGATCACCGTGGGGGGACAGGGGCCGTGGGGCCTGTCCAAAACTCACACCGGGCTCCAATTGGGTGACACCTACAAGCTCGTGCTCTGGGTCTGCGGGTATCCGGAAAACCAGCGTTACGCCGGGCGGTTCCTGAGAACCAGCTACGTCAACAAGAGCCGCGCGCTTTATACTTTCCTGAACAAGAAGCTCGTCGGAATCACCATAGCGATGGTTCCTTCCGAGTTGATGTAATGGCCTGTAGGGGCGAAGCATTTGCAGGTCGGCCCTATGGTATTTAGATAAGCCCATTTGCAAATGCTTCGCCCCTACAAGGTGTTGGTATGTGTGCCTCCGCGACGATGGTCGCGGAGGCGAATTCTTTATCGGGGTTATCAGGTGGGGACATTGGACGGCTTCCGCTATCCCATTGAGGAGATCCGCGAGCGCTGCGACCTGGTGGAGATTATCTCAGCCCACGTTGCGCTGCGGAAGAGCGGGAGAACGTTTACGGGGCCGTGCCCGTTTCATAACGAGAAAACGCCTGGGGCATTCCATGTAAACCCGGAGCGTCAGATATGGAAATGCTACGGGTGTGGAGAAGGCGGCGACGTCTTTACGTTCGTTCAGAAGATCGATACCCTGACCTTTCCACAGGCCGTTGAGCAGCTTGCTAAGAAGGCCGGGGTTACCATCGAGCGCTCCGAGCAGGCAGCAAGACAATACAGCGACCGCGAGCGGATTCTGCGCGCGAACAATGTCGCCTGCGCTTACTTCAAGGGCCTGCTGGGGCAATCGGCCAAGGCCAGGGATTACCTGTCGAACCGCGGGGTCTCCGACGACGCTATCGAGCTTTATAAGCTGGGCTATGCTCCAGATGGCTGGGAGGGGCTGGCCAACCACCTCAACGAACAGAGAGTGGAGATCGCCGACGCGGTGAAGGCGGGCCTTTTGGTCCCGCGCGAGAGCTCACAGGGGTTCTACGATCGGTTCAGGGACAGGCTGATCTTCCCGATACTCGATGCATCGGAGCGGATCATCGCGTTCGGGGGCCGATCGTTTGGCGACGAGCAGCCCAAGTATCTGAACTCGCCGGAGACGCCGCTTTTTGCCAAGAACAAGACGCTCTATGGCCTCAACGTCGCGCGCAAGGCGATCCCGCGCGAGGACAGGGTTATCGTGGTCGAAGGTTATATGGATGCGATCGCGACCCAGTCCGCGGGTTTCGACAACACCGTGGCGACGCTGGGAACGGCGCTCACGGAGGAGCACGTAACTGTAATAAGCCGGTTCACGAAAAACGTTGTCCTGGCGTTCGACTCGGACTCCGCCGGGATGAAGGCGGCGTTGAGAAGCGCGCCGATCTTTGAACAAGCCGGCTTTAACGTGCGTATATTGAGTATGCCCAAAGGGGAGGACCCCGATAGCCTGCTGCGAGGCGGAGACGTGTCGAAGTTCGCGGCGTTGTTGGATAAGGTTCTCCCGATTCCGGACTACCGGATTAAAGTCGCGCTTTCGGGCTATGACATGCACAGCGATGAAGGTAAAACCGGAGCCTTGAAAGAAGCTGTTGATGTTCTGGGTGAGGTCGAAAGCGCGGTGGAGCGCGAGAGGTTGATACGGTTTCTCGCGAAATATCACCCAAACTTCGCCACGGGCACTACTCTTGCGGAGGATCATATCAGAGGGGAAGTGAACCGCAAGAGGCAGCGGGCGCCCAGGCGCAATATGCCCGAACGGGGCGCCACGGCGACGGCGCAATCCGTGCGGCCGATCGCGGAGCTTGGGCTTGTTGAACGCTCCGAGCGAATGCTATTGGGTATAATTCTTTTTGCTCGCGTCGAAGCAAGCAAGGTTTTTGCGACACTTTCGTCGAATGAATTCACAGGCGGCGATACGAGAGCCCTTGCCGAGGCGCTGAGTAGACAATACTCCGAGCTGGGAAAAATAGATCAGGGGGACCTGCGGATTCGAGTCGCCGATTCCCCAGCCGAAAGCTTACTATTGGATTTCCTTGTGGGGGATGACGAGGTTGAAACGGCCTACCCTGTCGAGGAGCTTATCCAGGTAATCGTGGATCACAAAAAGAATGAGCGGCGCGCGCGGATGCGGGAACTCGCCGGTAAGATAGACGAAGGCTCCATTAAGCACGGGGACGAGGAGTACGAAGAGTGGGTGACACTCGTGCGGGAGACCTCAGCTCCGTTCCGCCGATGAATAGGAAAACATTGACATTGATGATTGATTGTTACACAAGCTGGCTCCGGCAGTTGAAGGGAGATGATTACGGTGGCTGTTGAGTTGAAGGGAAACGACCGTCTGCAAAGGCTTATAGAAGAAGGCAAGCGGGCTGGCGTTCTCACCTACGATCAGATCAACGATACCCTCAGCCACGAAGAGGTCAACGCGGAGCAGGTTGACGACATCCTGCAGACGTTCGCCGACGAAGGCATTCGCGTGGTAGAGAAGGTCAAGGATGTCCCCGCGGGGCTCGACACCGAACTTGAGGAAGAGTTCGGAACGCGCGAGGCCGAGCCGGCGGAAGAAGACCTGACGGCTATGGAGGGCCTGCCCCTCGACGACTCCGTGCGAATGTGGCTGCGCGAGATCGGCAAGACTCCGCTTTTGACCATTGTCGAGGAAGTGTCGCTGGCCAAGAGAATAGAGGCGGGTGACGAGGAAGCCAAGGCCGTTCTTACGGAAGCGAACCTGCGACTGGTCGTCAGCATAGCAAAGCGTTATTCAGGGCGTGGGATGAGCTTTCCCGACCTCATTCAGGAAGGCAATATCGGCTTGATTCGCGCGGTTGAAAAGTTCGACTACCGCAAGGGCTATAAGTTCAGCACTTATGCGACCTGGTGGATCAGGCAGGCCATTACGCGCGCCATTGCCGACCAGGGCCGCACGATCCGCATACCCGTACACATGGTCGAGACCATAAACAGGCTGATCAAGACTCAGGGCCAGCTACTTCAGGACTTGGGCAGAGACCCGACGCTTGACGAAGTGGCTTTTGAGATGGGTGTGACGCCGGACAGGGTGAGCGAGATCATTCGGATCGCGCCCGAGCCGCTGTCGCTGGAGACCCCTATCGGCGAGGAAGAAGACAGCCGCCTTGCGGACTTCATAGAGGACCGGGAAGCGACTTCGCCCGCGGAGGCGGCGTCGAATCTGATCCTGCGCGAGAAGATAGAGGAGACGCTGAACAATCTGACTCCACGTGAGCGCGATGTGCTCAAGATGCGCTTCGGGCTGGACGATGGCTACTCGCGCACCCTTGAGGAGGTCGGACGGCACTTCAAGGTGACTCGCGAGCGCATCCGCCAGATCGAGGCCAAGGCCCTCAAGAAGCTGCGGCATCCGAGCAGAAGCCGAAAGCTTAGAGACTACCTGGAGTAGTGTGATGTGCGCCCAATCGCGCCAGCACCGCTGGCACCAGCGGGCGCGCAGCACAATGGACTATGAGATGGGAGAATGAGGGGTTATAGAGTGCCTCAGAAAAAGGTAATGAGGGTTGGATATATATCCACAACAACGCACGGCGAGGTTGGCGCAATTGTGCGAGAGAACACACTGCTGAAAGCCGAGGTTGCCCGCTTGGAGCGGTTGGTAGAAGCCCTAAGCGTCAACCAAACAGAGGATGTCTCACCTGAAGGTGCTGCGATGGTAGCAAACAAAGATCATGCGATACAGGATGTGGAGTCGGCGAAACAGGCTATCCTCGGCCTCCTGGATGTCGGACATGTGTTTACGTACAGCGATCTGGCTGCCAAGCTGGACATTGACCTGGAGTTATTGGTCGAAGCGTGCGACGCACTGGCTAGGGAGGGCAAGGTTGGGGAAACACGTTCGGCCGCTTGACGAAAACGACTGCTCTACGGTCTACAGGGAACCAGGCGCAGCGATTCGTGGCGAGAAGATACTTGCCCAGGCGCGCAAGTTTACTCCCAAGGGATTAGCCCACGGCAGCTCCAAGCACAAGATCATCAGATATGACCTCGACGTAAACGCATTCTGCGTGATAGAACGCGAATTCGTGTTGATGCGCAAGTAGGGCTATCCCCTCTTCTTCATCTGATCCAGCGCCACGGCCAGCAGGATGACATAGCCCTTCACGACCATCTGCACGAACCAGTTGATACCCATCAGCCCGAGGCCGGTTTCGAGCGAACCGATGATCACCGCGCCGAGGCAGGTGCCGGGAATCGTGCCTACGCCGCCCATCAGGCTCGTGCCGCCCAGGACGACCGCCGCGATGGCGTTAAGCTCATAGCTCATCCCGGACTTGGGGTCCCCTGCCCCGATCCGCCCGGCCAGCAGCAGCCCCGCGATGCCCGCGAGAACGCCGCAGATCACGTAGACCCAGAACTTCACCCTCGCGACATCGATCCCCGATAGCCTCGCGGCCTGCTCGTTGCCGCCGATGGCATAGACCGCGCGACCGAACCGCGTGCGCGACAGCAATAGATAGCCGCCAATGACCACTAACAGCGCCACTATCGGCATGAGGTAGCTCTCGCCGACCGCCGATGTGAATTCCCTCGGCAGGTTCCCGACCTGGCCTCCCCCGACGTAGATGTAGGCGAACCCACGCGCGAGCGAGAACATCGCGAGAGTGGCAATGAACGGCGGTACGCGCAGCTTGACTATGGGGATCGCGCTGTGCGCCCCACAGATGCCCCCGACCGCCGCAGCCACCAGAACCGCGACCGGAACGCTCGCCGCCAGCGGCCAAAGTGGGGACATTGCGGAGTCCGAGGGATACGGGAACGGAGGCGGGAAGCCTCGCATGATGATCGCAGTGGACATCACCCCCGCCAAAGCCAGCACCGCGCCTACGCTAAGATCAATTCCGGCGCTGATGATCACTATCGTCATCCCAACGCCGATGATCGTGTTCACGGAGACCTGCCGAAGCACGTTGGAGAAGTTCTGAACGGTGAGAAACGTCCCGCCAAAGAGCCAGCCGAAGAACCCGCCGTCCGGGTTCATCGTTCGGCCCGTCATCACCTGGAAGAACAGACACAGGATCAGCAGGAAGACAAGCATGTAGCCGAAGTAGATAAGCTGGCTGACAAGGCCCTGAACCGACTTCGACGATGCCTTTCGCACTACTCGCCTCCCGTGGCGAGGTGCATTATCTGCTCCTGGGTGGCCTCCTCGCGGGAAAGCTCGCCCGCGATTTCGCCCTCATGCATAACAAGGATTCGGTCGCTCATGCCCAACACCTCAAGCAGTTCGGAGGAGATCATTATGATCGCGACGCCGCTTTCGGCCAGCCGGTTCATGAGCTGGTAGATCTCGGTCTTCGCGCCGACGTCGATGCCGCGGGTAGGCTCATCGAATATGAGAATCTTCGACTCGGTAAACAGCCATTTCGCCAGAACCACCTTCTGCTGGTTGCCGCCGGACAGGTTCTGGACGGCCTGCTCCACCGAAGGCGTCTTGATCAGGATGTCCTCCACATATTTCCGCGCGACCTCGCGCTCCTTGCGGCGGCTGATGAACCCAAACCTGGAGAGCAGACCCAGATTCGCCAGAGAGATGTTCTCGCGCACGGCCATCCCGAGCACCAGACCCAGGGCCTTGCGATCCTCGGTGACAAGCCCGATGCCCAGCGAGATCGCGTGCTTGGGCGAGCGAATCACCACAGGCTTGCCGTTGATCAAAATCTGGCCGCTGTCGATTGGGTCCGCGCCAAAGATGGCTCGCGCAACCTCCGTTCGGCCCGCTCCCACCAGCCCCGCGATGCCGAGTATCTCGCCGCGCCTGACCTGGAAACTGATGTCGCGCAGCACGCCCGCGCGATTGAGATTCTTCACTTCCAGCGCGACCTCGCCGGGTGCCGCGGCAATCTTAGGAATTTTCTCCTTAAGCTCCCTGCCGACCATCATGCGGATGATGTCCTCGCGGTCCGTATCCGCGACTTGCTTGGTGGCAACCAGAGCGCCGTCGCGAAGCACCGTCACGCGATCGGCAATCTGGAATATCTCTTCGAGGCGATGGGAGATATAGATGATGCTCACGCCCTCGGCCTTGAGGCGCCGGATAAGGGCGAAAAGATTCTCAAGCTCGTGCTCCGTGAGAGTGGCGGAGGGCTCGTCCATCGCGATAATGCGGGACTTGCGAGAGGTCGCCTTTGCGATCTCGACCATCTGCTGCTGCGCGACGGAGAGCTGGTTCATCGGCGCGCGCACATCCAGTGCTACCCCCAGTTCACTGATGATCGCCTCGGCATCAGCATACATCTTGCCGAAATCGATCATCCCAGGCACCGCGCCAGCGGGCTCCCTGCCGAGGAAGATGTTCTCCGCGGCGTTCATGTAGGGGACCAGGTTGAACTCCTGATAGATGATCGAGACGCCAAGCCGCATCGCCTCCTGAGGGCTCGTCACGTGTGCCTCGGAGCCATCAATAATGATCTGCCCGGCGTCTTTCGTATCCGCGCCGGCAAGAATCTTGATCAGCGTCGATTTGCCCGCCCCGTTCTCGCCCACGAGCGCGTGGACCTCGCCGGGCAGCACGCAAAAATCAACTCCGCTCAGCGCGACAACGCCGGGGTAAGTCTTCGCGATCCCCCGCATTTCGAGCACAGGCGCGGCATCAATGGCTACAGCAGACATATTCTCTCCATTCCCTTTCGCGTTTTCGCACTTTCGCGCTTTCGCGATGAGACTCCCCTACTTCGCTTGCTTGAGTGATGCCTGGTCGATGAGGCCGACCCTCACCGGAATGGAAGCCGGCACTTTCTTGCCTTCCAGATAGTCCGCGACCGCATTCGCCGTGGCCTTGCCGATCTCGCGCGGATACTGAACCGCATCCGCCTTCAGCGCCGTCCCAGCGGCAATCTTCTGGCGCGCCTCGGGATCGCCGTCATATCCGACCATCACGATGTTCTTCCTGCCGGACTGGTCTATGGCGGCAAGCGCCCCGAGCGCGGTATTGTCATTGATCGCGAATATCCCGTCGAGCTTGGGGTGCTTCTGGAGGATGTTCTCAGTCACGGTAACGGCAACGTCACGCCTCCCCTCGGCGGCCTGATCGTCAACGATCTTGATTCCGGGATACTTCGCAATCGCCTCTTTGAAGCCCTTTACACGGTCCTGAACGCTCTGCACGACTGGGTGGTTCACTATGGCGATTTCGCCCTTGCCTTTGAGCAGCTTCGCCAGATACTCACCGGCCAGCTTCCCGCCCGCGACGTTGTCCGAGGCAATGTGCGAAACGATCTCCCCCCCTTGCGCGGCAATATCGGCCGTGAACACGGGTATCTTCGCATCGTTAGCCTTGCGAATCGCTCCCGCGATGCCCGCCGACTCAGCGGGACAGACTACCATGGCATCCACGCGCCCAGTGATGAAGTTCTCGACCTGCGTGGTTTGGGTCGGCAGGTCCATGTTGCAGGACAGTATGGTCGGCTTCATATTCCGAACCTTGCACTGCTCGATAAACGCGGCCTTGAGCTCGCGGTAGAACGGGTGCTCTTCCGTCAGCAGCGTTACACCCACCGTGAACTCCTTTTTCGCCGGCTTTGCGCCGGAGCTCTCCTTCTTGGACGCGCACGACGCGAGCAGCGCGGCGCAAACCGCCGCCGCCAACACAACAGCAAACAATCTCGTAGTTCTCATAGGTTCTTCTCCACCCTCTCCCCTACCCTCGTTTCGCAAGAGCAGGTCTACTTATTCGCAGGCGCCGGCTCGGGCACGGCAGCCGGAGCCGGGGTTGGCGTCGGTGCAGGCGCGGCCTCCGCTGGCTTCGCCTCAGCAGGCTTGGGAGCCTCCGGCGTCATCCCCGCCGGCTGTGGGCTCTCCAGCGACTTCAGTTTGTCGCTTGCTTCCTTATCATCCGGGTTTAGCTTAATAGCTTCCTTATATCTAGCCACGGCCTCGTCTTTCTTGCCAAGCTTGACGTAGAGATCGCCGAGCTGCCGCTGCAAGGCAGCGTCAAACGGCATTGCCTTCAGCACTTCAACATAGCAGGCCGCCGCTTCCTCGTTGCGACCCATGGCCACGTACACGTCACCGAGGTTGCGCTGCGCCCGAATGAGGTTCTTATCCTTTGCGAGCAGCTTCTTATAGATCTCGACGGCCTTGTCATTGGCGCCGGTATCAGCATACGCCCCGGCAAGCGAGAGCGAGATGGGCACACTGTCGGGACTCTTCTGGGAAAGCTGCTCCATCGTCTTCAAGGCCTCGGCACTCTTGCCGGCCTCCTTGAACGTCTTCGTGAAGTAGGCATACGGCAAGCCCTCTTTGCCCGACTCGACCACGGACTTGAGGTACGTGTAGAACTCGTCGGATTTCTTCCTGCCCTCGTAGATCTTGGCGAGGGCATCGAGCGCCAAAACGGTCCCAGGCATTCCTTCGAGACATTTTTTGTATGAGTCAACGGCGTCGTCCGGCTTCTGCAGGCCCTCCTGTGCGACGCCGGTCAGGTAGTAGCCGTAGCTCTTCGTGGACACGTCTTTGCTCTTGATAAGTTCCGCATACATCGCGATGGCGCCGGTCCAGTCCTTCTTCTTGGCCAACAGCTCGCCGCACTGGACCCGCATATTCGTGTCGTTGGGATTAGCGTCCACGAGCTTCTTGCTCTCCGCGATTGCCGTGTCGAGCTGGCCCGCTTTGTCATACAACATCGGGATAGACATCGCGGCGCGCGTGTCCTTCGGGTCAGCCATACGGAGCTTGCGGTAGGCATCGATCTCCGCCAGGAAGTCTTTTTTTGAGTCATAGGCGGAGGCCAGACTCTGCAGCGCCATAGTTGATTTGGGGTTGAACACAAGGATCTTCTTGTACTGCTCTATGGCCAGATCGGTCTGCTTCTGAGCCTCATAGACCCTCGCAAGCCCCAGGAACGCGGATTCGCTCTTGGGGTCGGTTGTGATGGCCTTGAGCAGGAGTTTCACGGCGTCATCGAACTTGCTCATGGCCTTGAGGCACGACGCCGTGCTGACCATCAGAGCCGCGTCTTTGGGCTTCTTCTTCATCGCCTTCTCGTAGTCCTTGAACGCCAGATCGCTCTTGCCCACCATCATATACAGGTCGCCTATCCTGGCGTTGGGGAGCGACTCCTGGGGATAGTATTGCTCCCACTTTCGGTACTGCGCGATTGCCTGATCCGTTTTCCGCTGGTTCTCCATCACGAACGCATTGACTTCCATCGTCTGCTTGCCCTTTGGATCGAGCTTGATCGCGGCAGCGGAGCATGCTTCAGCCTCCTTAAACTTGCGCTGGCTGGAATAGTTCAGGGCAAGAATCGTGTTCACAAACGCATCCGGATGGGCTTTTTTGGCTGTGAGAAGGTATGGCTCGGCAGCCGGGCACTTGCCCTGCGCATACAGCATTCGGCCAAGCGCGAGGTTGATGCTGTAGTCGCCCTTATAGAGGGTTGCGCCTCGCTTGAGGATTTCGATGCACTTGTCCGCCTTGCCCATCATGCCGTAGACCCGCACAAGGCCCTGAACAGCCGTTAGTGACGCGGGGGCGCTCTTCCATGCGGCCTTATCGAAGTGAGCGATGGCGCCGGTCTTATCACCCGTTTGCTCGCACGCGATCCCCGCAAGCACATGCGCCTGCGGGTCATCGGGAACCAGTTTGAAGAACTGGGTGAAAGTCTTGCGGGCATCCGCATACTTCTTGAGGTTCACCTGGCAGTAGCCAAGATTGTAGAGCGCTGGCGCATCTTTGGGCTTGATCGCGAGCGCGGACTTGAGCGCCACGGCAGCGGAAGGAAGGTTCTTCATCTTCAGGTAGATCACACCCAGCATGAACTGGGCGCCGGCGTCCTTTGGATTCGCGCTCACCGATTTCTTCGCGGACGCAAGCGCCTCCGCGTCCTTGCCCTGAGCCATCAACGCGCGAGTGATCTGCATCCGCGCGTATAAGTTCTTTGGATCGAGCGCCAGCGCCTGTCGGAACGCGCTCTCCGCGCTGGGCAGGTTCTGCTTCTGCATGTAGCACATGCCCAGGTTGATGTAGACCGCGGGCTGCTTGGGCATCAGCTTTTTGACTATCTGCAGCTCCGCGATGGCCGCGTCCGTCTTGTTCTCTTTCATAAACTGGATCGCCTTGCCAAAGTGCATCCGCGCCTCAGATGGGGCCTGCCGTGCCCGTT
>Ga0209226_10001563_pt1 | contig 10288 bp, 10 predicted proteins | sample BarGraNGADG00212_2_FD_184497 | JGI IMG/M metagenome (GOLD analysis project Ga0209226, IMG submission 184497) | Arctic peat soil microbial communities from Barrow, Alaska, USA - Barrow Graham LP Ref core NGADG0011-212 (SPAdes) (version 2) | ecosystem: Environmental > Terrestrial > Soil >...
GCGGTCGGCCTGCAGGCCTCGACTCAGAAGGAGGTCTGCCTGCTCGGGGAAGGTCAGCGGGGGCTTGGTATATTTCACTTAAAACCCCCGTATAAAAAAAAACCCGCCGAAGTACGCATGCGAAACAGAGGCGCGGCGGGTATTCTAAAGTAATAATAAACGCTTGTTGACAATTTGTCAACTTTATTTTGACTTTTTTTGTGCGAACTATCCGGAATTTCCGGATGGTTTTCGTAGTCTTTTTGGCGAACTTGTAAAGAATTCTTACAAGTTGCCGAATCAGGAGTAATGGAGTGATTGATCACAGTCCCAACTCCTCCAAGTATTTTTTAATTTCTTTGCGGGTTTCGGTTAATTCTGCTTCGATTTTTTCGATATCTTTCTGGACCGCGGCAATGTCAATGTCTTCCTCTTCCTCAAATGTATCGACATAGCGGGGGATATTCAGGTTGAATTCGGCTTCCTCGATTTCGGCCAAAGGAGCAAGGTGGGAGTATTTTTCGATTTCTTTGAATTCCCGGTACGTGGAAACGATCTTTTCAATGTCTTGCGGACGCAGGCGATTCTGTTTTTTCCCATCGTCATATTCCCGACTGGCATCAATAAACAGAATATGCTTATCTCTCTGGGTTTCAGCCTGGTTCCAGTTTTTTCTAGCGCGATTGAATATTAAAATGGCTGCCGGGATGCCGGTGCCGTAAAACAATTGGGCTGGAAGGCCGATAACTGCTTCCAAAATATTTTCTTCGATGAATTTTTTCCTGATGATACCTTCAGTCCCGCCGCGAAACAAAACCCCATGAGGTACAATTACTCCCACCCGACCTTCGCCTTTGAGTGCAATTTCAACCATGTGACTTATAAAAGCGTAATCGCCACGACTTCTGGGTGGAACTCCACGCCAGAAACGGTTGAAACGGTCTTTATCTGCATCTTCATGGCCCCATTTGTCCAGAGAAAAGGGTGGATTGGCCACAACCACATGAAAACGCATCAGGTTATCACTTTCAATAAGTTTCGGATTATTGATGGTATCGCACCATTCGATACGGGCTATATCCATACCGTGAAGGAACATGTTCATGCGACATAGAGACCAAGTGGAGCCATTGGATTCCTGGCCATACAAAGCGAAGTTATTGTTTCCGACCTCTTGGCCGACTTTGATCAGTAGCGATCCAGAACCACAAGCCGGGTCGCAAATACGATTGCCGGGTTTGGGATCGAGCAGTTTGGCCAGAAGTGTGGAGACTTCGGGAGGAGTATAGAATTCGCCTGCCTTCTTGCCCGCTCCGGCGGCAAAACGGGCGATCATATATTCATAAACGTCGCCGATCACATCTCGTTTTTCGGAATGTGAAGGGCGCAAATCCAGGCGTTCGTCGTGAAAGTCGTCAAGCAGGTTTTTTAACCGCCGGTTGCGTTCCTTGGTTTGGCCAAAGGCGGCTTCACTATTGAAGTCGATGTTGCGGAACACGTTTTCCAATTTGGCTTTGTTCGCGTCCTCGATTTTTGCCAAGGCGATGTTGATGATTTCTCCAATATTAGATTCTTCTCTTTTGCCATATAGATAATCAAAATCGGCTTCGGGGTGAACAATGAATCGTTCGCGGGCCAATGCCCGTTCAACGCGTTCTTGATCCCCGTTATATTTTTGTGTGTATTCCTCATGTTTGTCTTTCCATAAATCGCTTAGATACTTGATGAAAAGCATGGTGAGGATGTAATTTTTATATTCAGCCGGATCGACTGAGCCCCGGAATGAATCACAGGCACGCCATACCACATCATTAATTTCTTTTTGAGATACGGTTGGACTCATTACTGACCTCCTTTAGATCTATCTATATTTGTTTTGGTCGATTTTGATACGGATTTTTGACAGGCTGCTTGAATAAGTGTTTTTCTCGAATCTTGAATGGTTTTTATTAAATTTTCTTCTTTTCCCCACAATTCAATAACTCGAGCAATTTTCGTTTGAATGGAATAAGGAGGAATGGGGATATCGATTTCAGACAAAGCCTTGATTGAAACATATGATATAAGAGTTCCACTGCGAACGGATTGAAAAGACTTTTGAACATGAGGAAGATTTAACCACCAAGCGAGGTAGGCGGGGTGTATTTCGGGTTTATTGGTTCGAATGATATAAAAGGACCCCGCTGCAACCGTATTAGGGATTTCCTTATGAATAAGACACGCGTAATTGTCAGCGCCTCGTGCTTGAAATAGGATGTCTTCTTTATTTAATAGGTAGTTTTCTATTTTTATTTCAGGATTAAATCGAATTAGGATTTGATCTTTTAAGTGGAGCGATTGATCGATATCGCGACCTTGGACTATAAAATGAGATCCTTTGGAGTCTTCATGAACCCTTGTTTTGGCTTGATAACCAACATTGATATCTGCAATTTCTTTGAGTTTCTCTGATTTTAGATTGTCCATCAGTAATTCCTCTACTGGAAATAATATCATAGTTTTTTACTTTTGTCAACAAAATAAATAAACAGTAGATAAATTACTCTAAATTATTTCAAATGTATTACTATTTAATCGTTCGCGAATAAACCACGTTGCCGGAAACGATCGTATGCTCGACCGCCCCATGCCCCTCCCAGCCCAGGAACGGGCAGTTGTTGGCCTTGGAACGGAAATCCTTCTCCTCGATCTTGAAGCGTTTTTTCAGGTTAAGGAGGGTCAGATCGGCCGGGAATCCCGGCTTGACGCGGCCGCGGGTCTTCAGGCCCAGAATGCGGGCCGGGTTGGTGGAGAACAGCTCGACCAGGCGGTTGATGCTCAGCAACTTGCTGCGCACCAGGCGGTCAAAAATCACGGCAAAGGAAGTTTCCATGCCGATGACACCGAAGGGGGCGAACTCGAATTCCTTGTCCTTGTCGTCGCGGGTGTGCGGGGCGTGGTCGGAGGCGATGCAGTCGATGGTGCCGTCCTGCAGGCCGCGGATGAGTTCCGAACGGTCAGTTTCGGTGCGCAGCGGCGGCTTGACCTTGTAGACCGGGTTGTAGCTCTGGATGAGCTCTTCGTTGAGCAGCAGGTGGTGCGGAGTGGCGTCGGCGCTGACCGGGGTCTTGGCTTTGCGGGCGTTGCGGATCAACTCGACCGAACCGGCGGTGGAGATGTGGGTCAGGTGCAGGCGCGAGCGGATGCGTTCCTGCAGGATGAGATCGCGGGCGACGATCACTTCCTCGGCGGCTTTGAGCATGCCGCGCAACCCGTATTTGTAGGAGATGAAGCCCTCGTTGACCTGGCCTTCGGCCGAGATCGAATGGTCTTCCGGGTGCTCGATGATGGGCACGTCCAGCATCTTGACATATTCCAGCGCCTTGCGGATCAGGTCGGCTTTCATCACGCAGTGGCCGTCGTCGGAAAAGGCCACGGCGCCGCCTTCGACCAAGTCGGCCATTTCCACCAGGTTTTCGCCCAACTGTCCCCTGGAGACGGCGGCCACGGGAAAGATGTTGACCAGGCCGACCTGTTTGGCGCGGGCGATGATGTATTCGGTCACCGAGCGGTTGTCGTTGACCGGCTCGGTATTGGCCATGCAAGCGATGGAAGTGAAACCGCCGTGCGCTGCCGCCCGGGAGCCGCTTTCGATGGATTCCTTGTTTTCCTGCCCCGGCTCGCGCAAATGGGTATGCATGTCGACAAAGCCCGGGGCCACGACCAGCTCCCTGGCTTCGAGGGTCGGGCAGCCGCTGATTTTTTTTATGGACTTGGCGATCTCCTTGAACTTGCCGTTTTCGATCAGGATATCCATGACGCGGTCCACGGCGCCGGCCGGGTCGATCAGGCGGCCGTTTTTAATTAAGAGTTTCATGGATCTCTCCTTTCAAGAGGTAGAGCACTGCCATGCGCACGGCGATACCGTTGGTCACCTGCTGCAGGATCACTGAATGCTCGCCATCGGCCATCGAGGTTTCGATCTCCACGTCGCGGTTGATCGGGCCGGGATGCATGAGAATTGCCGATTTCCTGGCCAGGGCGAAGATCTCGCGATTGATGGCGAAGCGGTTGCGGTATTCGCGGATGGAGGGGAAGTAATTCTTGGCGCCCCGCTCCTCCTGAACGCGCAGCATCATGACCACGTCGGCACCTTTGACGCCGCGGCGGATGTCGTAATACACGGAAGCGCCCATTTTTTCGAATTCCAGCGGCACCAGCGACGGCGGGCCGATCAGGGCTATTTCGTTGCCCATTTTCTGGTGCAGGAGGATGTTGGAGCGCGCCACGCGCGAGTGCAGGATGTCACCGACGATGGCGATCTTCAGACCGCGCAGGGTCTTGAGCCGCTGCTGGATGGTCAGGGCGTCCAACAGGGCCTGGGTGGGGTGCTCGTGGAAACCGTCGCCGGCGTTGATGATCGAGGAGCGGGCGAAGGTGGTCAGGTAATGGGGCGAGCCCGAGGCGGGATGACGGATGACGATGATGTGCGGGTTCATGGCCTCCAGGGTCAGGACCGTGTCTTTCAGGCTCTCGCCTTTTTTCAGGCTCGATAGCGACGAATTGAAGTTGATCAGGTCGGCGCTCAGGCGTTTGGCCGCGATCTCGAATGAACTGCGGGTGCGGGTCGAGTTTTCAAAAAAAAGGTTGACCACGGTCTTGCCCTTCAGGGCCGGCACCTTCTTGACTTCGCGGCTGGAGACCTCGATGAAGGCCTCGGCTGTTTCCAGGATGGTCTCGATATCGCCGATGCTGAGGTGCTCTATTCCCAGCAGATGGTCCTGGCGGAAAATCTTTTCCTTCATTTAAAACCCCTCGGGCTCCATGATCAGCACCTGGTCCTTGCCGTCGACCTCCTGCAGCATGACCTTCACCCGCTCGCGGCGCGAGGTGGGCAGGTACTTGCCTTTGAAGTCGGGGCAGATGGGCATTTCACGGTGGCCGCGGTCAATGAAGGCCGCCAACTGGACCGATGCCGGCCGTCCCAGTTCGAAGATCGAATCCATGGCGGCGCGGATGGTACGGCCGGTGAAGAGCACGTCGTCGATCAGGATGATGTCGCGGTCCTCGATGCTGAAATCGATCTTGGTTTTTTTTAGCGCCGGCTGCCGCTCGTGCTTGTGCAGGTCGTCGCGGAACATGGTGATGTCCAGGATGCCCAGCGGGATGTCGATGTTTTCCAGTTCCTTGATCAGATGCTGGATGCGGCGGGCCACAGGGACCCCCTTGGTCTGGATGCCGATCAGCACCAGGTTCTCCGCTTCGCGGTTCTGTTCCAGGATCTCCATGGCCAGGCGCAGGAAGGTGCGCTTCATTTTTTTTTCATCCATGATCTTGGCCTTGATCTTTTCTTCCATGATTTTCTCCTTGGGCAGCAAACCAATTATAGTAAAAATACAGAATTTTGCAAGCAGTTGGCTGCCAATTTCATTCGGCCAAACTGGTTCGCAGCAGCTCCACGACCTCGGCGATCCTGGAAAAATCTTCGCCGCGGCCCTCGATCAGGTTTTCGCTGCCGCCGCCTTTGCCGCCCAGCAGGGAGAAAACGCGGCTGCTGATCCGGCGCAGGTCGGAGGTGCCCCGGCCGCGGCCGATGACGATATATTTTTGCGGCGCTTGCTGGTACGCCAGCGCCTGGCGGCCCGCGTTGAGAAGCCCGCTGACGAAAAAACGCAGCTCGGACGGGTCAAGGCCGCTGAATTCCCGGATGATCAGCGGGCTGTCATTTGCTAGTTCGCCGGCGATCACATTTTCCAGTTCGCGGCGCTGCGCTTTTTTCAGGGACCGGCGCAGTTCATCTTTCTCCTTGAGCAGGGTTTCCACCTGGAGAGGTATAGCGGCCAGGGGCTGGTTGACCAGGCGCTGCAGGCGCTGGACAACCTGGTGTTTCAGCTGATGGTCGCGCAGGGCCCGGTATCCGGCAGCGTAGTACAGGCGGATATTGGCGCGGACGCGCTCGGTCCTGACGATCTTCAGCAGGCCGATCTCGGCACTGCTTTTCAGGTGGGTACCGCCGCAGGCCGATTGGTCGATGCCGTCGATCTCCACCACGCGGATCATCCCTTTTACTTTCGGCGGTTTGCGCAAGTGCAAGGCGGATACGTCGTCACTGGCAAAAATGCGGACCGGCAGGTTGGCGAAAACCAAGCGCGCGCATTCGTCCTCCAGGGCTACGATTTCTTCTTCATTCAGCTGTGGGCGCCCGATCTCGATCGAAGAGTGTTCGGGGCCGATGGCAAACGACAGGGTGGGGGCGGCGAAAAGACGGATCAGGACCTGGGAGAGCAGGTGCTGGGCCGTATGCTGTTGCATGTGGTCGTAGCGGCGCGGGAAATCAAGCTGCAGGCAGACCTCGCCCTGGCCGGGGTCCCGCTCCAGCACATGGATGATATCGTCATCCTCGACGGCCAATTCCAGCAGCGGCAAACCGTTGAGGCTGCCATGGTCGGCGGGCTGGCCGCCGCCCTCGGGGCAGAAGATCGTACGCTGCAAACGGATGCGGAAGCGCCCGTCCCGTTGTTCTTTGCCGGTGATGCCTGCCGTGATCTCACGGCAATAGGAATCGTGTTGAAATATTTTTTCCGTCATTTCATTGCCGCCGGGATTGTTTTTTTTCCCGCATCCTGTTTTGCCAGGGCGGCCAGCGCCGCCAGGCAGAATGTAACAAATATTTTTTTCATCGCTTTTCTCCAGATTTGCGCTCTCGGCCGCTTTCTTTTTTAACCGAATCGGCATTTTTTGTCAATTGCAGTATCCGGGCTTGATTTTTGACTAAAAATTTATTTTGGTTTAGAATTGTCTTATCCCTTGGAGGTATACCCCGATGAAACTCGACAGACTGGAAATCAAGAAATTGCTTTGGCTGGCGCTGGCTGCGGCACTGGTGATGCTGGCCGCGATCCTGCCGGCCGCGGCTCAAGGCAAAAACGGGCCGGATATCTATGATCCCGGTGCCGATATGAAAGCCCAGATCGCCGCGGCCGTGAAGACGGCCGGGGTGGAGAACAAAAATATCATCCTGATGTTCGGCGGCAACTGGTGCCCCTGGTGCCACCGCCTGCATGAGCTTTTCCAGGCCGATGCCCAGATAAAGAAGATGCTGGCCGCGCGTTATATCCTGCTGCTGGTCGATGTCGGCGAAAAGCCGGCGCAGCCGTTGAACCGCGATCTGGTCGACCTGTACCGGATCAGGGATTTCGGTTATCCGGCCCTGGCCGTCCTGGACAAACAAGGTCATTTGCTCTGCACCCAATCCACCGGCGTGCTGGAAAAGGGCAAGGGCCACGATCCGGCCAAGGTCCTCGCCTTTCTGAAATTGCAGGCAGGAGAGTGACGCCCGCACCAGGTTCGGCCTGATCGCGGACGAGAGCATGTTCGCTTATCAAGAAGACGGCCGGTTTTTCGCCCAGGTGGCGCGCGGACTGGAAGAACTGGCCTGCGCCGAACTGAAAGAACTCGGTGCCGACGAAATCGAGATCGCCGGCGGTGGCCTGCATTTTCGCTGCGACGCGGCGGGGTTGTACCGCATCAATTACCGTTCACGCCTTGTCACCCGCGTGCTGGCTCCCTTGGCCGTTTTTCCCTGCCCATCCGACCAGGCGCTTTATGAGGCGGCGCGGGCCCTCGACTGGGAAGCGCTGCTCACGCCGGAAAATACGTTTGCCGTTTTTGCCAACGTCTGGGACAGCCGCATCACCCACTCCCATTTTGCCGCCTTGCGGCTGAAGGATGCCATCGCCGACCATTTCCGCGAGAACAGCGGCCGCCGTCCCGATGTGGATACCGAGCATCCCGACGTCTGGATCAGCTTGAATATCCGCCAGGACCGGGCGGTCATCAGCCTCGACACGTCGGGCGGCTCGCTGCACCGCCGCGGCTACCGGGTGCAATCGGTGCCGGCGCCACTGCAGGAGACCCTGGCCGCGGCCTTGGTGCGCCTGAGCGGCTGGCAGGGTGAAAGGCCGCTCGTCGATCCCATGTGCGGCTCCGGGACCATCCTGGCCGAGGCCTACATGCAGTACTGCCGCATCCCGGCGGCTTTTAAAAAAGAAAAATTCGGGTTTGCCACCATGCCCGATTTTGCTCCGCAAACCTGGGAAGAGGTGCGCCGCACAAGTGATGCGGAGCGCCGGGAGATGCCCGAGCAGTTGATCCGGGGCAGTGATTCCGACCGCCAGGCCATTGACGCCGCCAGGCACAACCTGCGCGAGATCCCGGGAACCCGCGGTGTTCCCCTGGAACGCAAGGATTTCCGTGACCTGCCGGGGATCACCGGCGCCACGATCATTTGCAACCCGCCCTATGGCATCCGCGTCGGCGAACTGGAAGAAACTCGACTCCTGTACAAGGAATTCGGCGATTTTTTAAAACAGCGTTGCCAGGGCTCGACCGCTTATGTCCTTTGCGGCAACCTGGAATTGATCCGTTCGATCGGCCTGAAACCCACCCGGCGTTTTCCCCTCTTCAACGGCCCGATCGAATGCCGGCTGCTGAAGATCGAGATCTATTAAAAACCCGGTCCGGGTTTGACTTTTGGCGGCCGCTGGACTAAGATTTTTTAATCAAGTTCTACGTGGACAACAGGAAAAAGAGAAAATGAACTGGTTGCTTGAGTTGCTGCTACAAGATTCGACCGCCCATGCCGTTCTGGTCCTGGCCCTGGTCATTTCCGCCGGGATCCTGCTGGGCAAGGTCCGGTTTTTCGGCGTCAGCTTCGGCATCGCCGGCGTGCTTTTCGCCGGCATCCTGGCCGCCCATTTCCAGCTCGGCATCAACGAAGGAATCATTGATTTTATCAAGGATTTCGGCTTGATCCTGTTCGTCTATTCGATCGGCCTGCAGGTCGGACCAGGATTTTTCGCTTCTTTGCGCCGGCAGGGAATGGTCATCAATCTCCTGGCCGCGGCCGTGGTCTTGCTGGGCGTGGCGGCGGTAGTCCTGCTGCGGCTGCTCTTTTCCTTGCCCGCCGGCGCCGCGGTGGGGATCCTGACCGGCGCCGTGACCAACACCCCAAGTTTGGGGGCGGCGCAACAAGCGTTGAAAGACATTGCCGGGCCCGCTGCCGCGCTGCGCCAGGCCGGACTGGGCTACGCGGTGGCTTACCCGTTCGGGGTTCTCGGCGTGATCCTGGCCATGGTTCTGACGCGGCGGCTCTTCCGCATCGGCCTGGAAGCAGAAAAAAAGGCTTTCCAACAAGCCCAGGCCGATATCTTCCCGGCCCCGGAAAGCATGAACCTGGAGGTGAAGAATCCCCAGCTGGCCGGCCAGCCGCTGTCGATTCTGGCCGGCGTCATCCGGGCCGATATAGTGGTGTCGCGGATCTTGCGCGGCCAGGAGCTGTTCACGCCGGTCCAGGACACTACTCTGCAAAGCGGCGATGTGCTGCTGGCGGTCGGCCGGAAATCCAGCCTGGAAAAACTCCGTCTGCTGGTCGGCGGCGAAAGCACGGTCGATCTGAAAAAAATTCCCGGACCGCTCATCGTCCGCCTGATCCTGGTGTCGCAGAAAAAAGTGATCGGCCGTTCGCTGGCCGAGCTGCAGTTACGCAAGCGCTATGGGGTGAACATCACGCGCATCCACCGCGCCGGCATCGAATTTGTGCCCAGTCCCGGCGTGCACTTGCAATTTGGTGACCGGCTGACCGTGGTCGGCAGCCAGGACATGATCGCGGCGCTGGCCGCCGAGCTGGGCAACTCTCTCAAAGAACTGGACATCCCGGAGATCCTGCCGGTTTTTCTGGGCATCATCGCCGGCGTCGTGCTGGGCAGCCTGCCGCTGCCTATCCCCGGCCTGCCGTTGCCCCTGAAACTGGGTCTGGCCGGTGGGCCACTGGTCATGGCTATTCTGATCAGCCGTTTCGGCAACATCGGCCGCTTCTCCTCCTACGTGCCGCGCAGCGCCAACCTGATGCTGCGTGAGGTGGGCATCGTCCTTTTCCTGGCCTGCGTGGGCTTGCGCGCCGGGGCCGATCTCGTGCCCACCCTGGTGCGCGGGCAGGGCCTTTTGTGGCTGGGCTGCGGGGCGCTGATCACGCTGCTGCCGCTGCTGTTGGTGGTATTTTTCGCCCGCCTGGTTTTGAAAAAAAACTACCTGGAATTGTGCGGCCTGATCGCCGGCAGCATGACCGATCCGCCGGCCCTGGCTTTTGCCAACGGCTATACCGGCTCGGACGCCCCGGCCGTGACTTACGCCACGGTCTACCCGCTGGTCACCTTTCTGCGCATCATCTCGGCCCAGGTGCTGGTGCTGTTCTTCCTGAAGTAGAACATGATGTCGGCTGCGAAGTCGTGGAAGAAGAAATCATAGCGGCTTTTTCCCCGGCCGGGGGAGT
>Ga0209226_10001564_pt1 | contig 10284 bp, 5 predicted proteins | sample BarGraNGADG00212_2_FD_184497 | JGI IMG/M metagenome (GOLD analysis project Ga0209226, IMG submission 184497) | Arctic peat soil microbial communities from Barrow, Alaska, USA - Barrow Graham LP Ref core NGADG0011-212 (SPAdes) (version 2) | ecosystem: Environmental > Terrestrial > Soil > Wetlands...
ATCGTCCCTGAGGTTTTAACAGCACCTTCCAGGGTTTCTTATAAGGATTATGATAATGATTTTCTTACCTGGCAGGATCTGGGCAAGTGGCAACTCTACCTAAATAAGGATCGTGATGAGGTCGGACGGGAAACAAAGGAAAAAATTCAATCAATGATGAAAAATGTCACGGATAAGAAGGAAAAAATCAGGATCATCTACCGTTATCTGCAAGCAAAGACACGGTATATCAGCATTAAAGTTGATATAGGTGGATGGCAGCCTTTCCCGGCTTCATTCGTGGATAAATACAGTTACGGTGATTGTAAAGCGCTGACAATTTATACCAAGGCCTTATTGAAAGCAGCCGGTATCGAATCATATTATACATTGGTAAATGCCGGAAAGTATGCTGGTCAAATACAGGATGATTTTCCCGGCAGGCAGTTTAATCATGCTTTTCTTTGTGTTCCCTGCAACAATGATACTATCTGGCTTGAATGCACCAGCCAGGATAATCCGTTTGGATTTCTTGGAACATATACAGATGACAGGCAGGTCCTGGTTATGGATTCCTCCGGCAGCCGGCTTATTTCTACACCGCGTTATACGATTGATGAAAACCGTCGTACCCGAACAGCAGTTGTGAATTTTGATTCATCTTTCAATGCGATTGCGACCATAAAAACAAATTATATTGGATTGAAATATGAAGAAATCAGCGATTTGATTGGCAAACCTCTGGATGAACAGAAGAGAAGGCTAAGCGCAACATTGAATCTACCGGATTTTGTGATCAGGAGTATCTCCTTTAAATCAGCCAGTGAACGAATTCCCCGGGCAAGGGAAGACCTGACACTTTTCATTCCCAGGTATGCTTCATTAACGGGTGGCCGTGTCTTTATACCGGTAAATCTCCTGGATAAAGAAACCTATATCCCTGAAAAACTGGAGAACAGACATACGGAAATCCGCTTTCGGCATGATGATCAGGACATTGATACAATAATTTATACGATTCCGGCCAGTCTGACGGCGGAAAGAATACCTGATAGTATTTCCATAAAATCAATTTTTGGAGTCTATTCGGTAAAAACCCTGCATGAAGGTGACAAATTGATCTATATCCGCAATTATACAACGTTCAAAGGCAGCTATCCTGCCGCTTCTTATCCTGAACTGATCGGATTTTGTAAGAAAATAGTAAAAGCAGACAGGGAGAACGTGGTTTTTATCAAACCGCATTAACAAAAAATCAGAGCCTGAATTATTGAAATAAAAAAACCCGTTCACGAAAATGAAACGGGTTGGGAGGTATCGAGCGGAGTCGAACCGCTGTACGAGGTTTTGCAGACCTCTGCCTGACCACTCGGCCACGATACCGTTTTAAAGGGCAGCAAAGATAGGAAAAAAATCAGTTTGCCAAAATACAGCTGACCTGTTTCACCTTACCCCCTAATGGCGGATTGACTTTTGATATTTTTACCTGCACGGATATTACCTGCGGGAACGATCGCATCACTGCATCCAGGATCCGCCGCGCTACGCTCTCCAACAGATGGGCGTTGATCTCCATCTCCTTTTTTACAACCTGGTAAACTTCCTGGTAATTGATCGTATCGCTTAGGTGGTCAGAATGTTCTGCTTGGCCTGTTTCAAACTGCATCTCAAGGTCAACGATAAATTTTGTACCGATGATCTGCTCTTCCTTGTAGTGACCATGGTAAGCAAAAAACTCCATGCCTTCTAAAAGAATCTTTCCCATTTCAAACGATTATTTATGGAGCGAATTTATCAATTTCCTGCGAACCCCGCTCTTGGGTTGTGTAATTTTCAGTAAGTTTGCAACGGTACCGATTCTTTTCTTGTTGCCATTACATTGGAGACATTTACTAACAGGATGATAAAGTACCGATTTAATCGTTTTGAAAGGATATTTTAATAAAAATGGAAGAAAAAAAAATACCGGAGGAAAAAACCGAACGGTCACTGAATTTCATTGAAGAAATTATTGAAGAGGATCTGCGAAACAATGTCAACGAGGGCAGGGTTCATACGCGTTTTCCCCCTGAGCCGAATGGCTATTTGCATATCGGGCACGCCAAATCCATCTGCCTGAATTTCGGACTTGGAAAAAAATACAATGGGAAAACCAATCTTCGGTTCGACGATACCAACCCGGTAAAGGAAGATGTCGAATATGTCGACTCCATTATGGAAGATGTGAGATGGCTTGGGTTTGATTGGGAAGACCGGCTTTTCTATGCTTCCGATTATTTTGAGCAACTCTATGAATACGCCATCATCCTGATCCGGAAGGGGAAAGCCTATGTTTGTGATATGAGTGCGGAAGAGATCAGTGAAACCCGTGGTACACCTTCACTTCCGGGGAAAGAAAGTCAGTACCGTAGCCGTTCTGAGGAAGAGAACCTTGACCTTTTTACCAGGATGCGGGTAGGAGAATTTCCCGACGGATCCAAAGTGCTGAGGGCAAAGATCGACATGGCATCACCCAATATGCAAATGCGCGACCCGGTGATCTATCGCATTCTCCATGCAACGCATCACCGCACAGGCGATAAATGGTGCATCTACCCGATGTACGATTTTGCGCACGGGCAATCTGATTCCATTGAACGGATCACGCATTCTATCTGTACCCTAGAATTTGAAGTACACCGGCCACTCTATGACTGGTTCATCCGGGAAATTGGTATCTATGCCCCAAGGCAAATTGAATTTGCGCGACTCAATGTTACCTATACTGTGATGAGCAAGCGAAAATTATTGGAATTGGTACAAGAGGGATACGTTAATGGTTGGGACGACCCGCGAATGCCGACTATTTGTGGTTTACGCCGGCGTGGGTTTACCCCCGGGTCGATACGCAACTTTGCAGATACGATCGGCGTTGCCAAACGTGACAATGTCATTGACGTCAGCCTGCTTGAATTCTGCATCCGCGAAGAACTCAACAAAAGATCCAACCGCATCATGGCCGTCCTGAACCCGGTCAAAGTAATTCTCGATAATTATCCTGACGATCAGGTCGAAGAATTGGAATCCATTAACAACCCTGAAGATGAATCGAAAGGAAAACGAAAAGTTCCTTTTTCAAAAACCATCTTTATTGAACGGAACGATTTTATGGAGGATCCCCCTAATAAGTTTTACCGGCTCGCTCCTGGTCGTGAAGTGCGTTTGAAGGCTGCGTATATCATCCGGTGCGAAAGTGTCGTGAAGGACCCTAAAACGGATGAAATCGCAGAGATACATTGTACGTATGACCCGCAAACCAAAAGCGGTATGCCAGACAGTAACCGGAAAGTGAAAGGGACCCTGCACTGGGTGTCTGAAAAACAGGCTGTTACAGCCGAAATTAGGTTGTACGACAGGCTGTTTACCAAAGAAAACCCCGAGGATATTGAAGAAGGAAAAACCTATAAAGATTATCTGAACCCCGATTCACTGAAGGTCATCACCGCAATGATTGAGCCTTCGGTTAAAAACGCCTGGATATTAGATAAGTATCAGTTTGAACGGATCGGTTATTTTTGTGTAGATAAGGATTCAACCCCGCAAAACCTTGTTTTTAACCGGGTCGTCCCTTTGAAAGATTCATGGTCAAAAGCGGAAAAAGTTAAATAAACGTTGACATTTTTGTAAAAAATTTCTTAATTTTGCACGCAGATTGTCCGATGGTGTAACTGGCAACACAAATGATTCTGGATCATTAGAGTCTAGGTTCGACCCCTAGTCGGACAACTGATAGAAATAATAAACCCCGTGAACAATGCGTTTTCGGGGTTTTTTATTTATTCGTTACGGATATCCATCGTGATCATGATGCTTGGCAGATCAGTGGCCAGCCTTCCGGATGTAATCAATGGTTGCCTGGGAAGAAGTCATCATGGGCAGTTCTACCCAGTCTTTGTATTTCGCCTTAAGTTCACTTGCCCTGGCAGGATCTTTCGCCGCAACCTTCATGTCTGCGAAATAGTCAACCATCAACTGAACCATTTCTTTCCCGCCGATAGTCCCATGGCCGGGGACAACTTTTTCCAGTTCGAACTTATGCAGGATCACATTGAGGGCGGCCATCCATTTATCCACATCGGCTCCGCTTTCATTTTTCAGAAAAGGATTGATATGATGGAAAATCAGGTCGCCGGAAAACAGAACCTTCCGGTTCTTCAGGTAAACGACTACATCGTGAAAAGTGTGTGCCTGCCCAAGATCATACAACATAATAGTTTCATTGCCCAGGTCAAGAACAAGGCTGTCTTTTACAAAATCCGTCGGCATATCATCGGAATCCACCTCTTTCTGAAGGAAAGCCCTTTCGTAATTTCCGATATAGATCCGGGAACCTTTGTAGAAATGATTCCCCTTCACGTGATCTCCATGGTAATGCGTGTTGATCACAAGGATCGTTTTGCCTGCGGCCTTTTCACGGGCCAGTTTAAACAGACCCTCGGCATCGCTACCCATTTTTGTATCGATCACCACCACGGCCTTATCGGTAACCAGGATGCCGCTGTTGCCCCCACCCCCGAGCACAAGGGTCAGGTCTTTATCCAATAGCTGTGTTTCTGTTTGAAAGAAAAACGTATATGCCGGATACAGGTACATGGAACCTCCGGTGATCAGCAGCACCAGGATCAGGGCAATGCCGATCAGGATCTTTTTGGTTTTACTGAGATGTTTCATTTGTATATATGGTTGGTTTTACACGGAAATAAAACTTTTTACAAAGTTACGGCGCTATCCGAGCATTTTTTCCAGTCCGGTTTCAATTCTTTTCAGAAATTCTTCCTTCCCCAGTGTGGTGGCAATATCCATGATTCCCGGGCCCTGGTTATTTCCTGCCATAAGCAGGCGCAAGGGATTCATCAACTGTCCCATCTTCATGTCTTTCCGGGAGACAAAATCCTGGATAAATGCATATACCTGATCATGGTTCCATTCTGAAATGGCCTCTGCCTCTTTTAGGAAGGAGGTCAAAAGAGCAAACACTACCGGCGGAGGATTCCAGACCTTCTTAACGACCTGTTCATCATAAGACGTTGGGGGCACAAAGAAAAACCAGGAATTGTTCCAGAGGTCGGGGATAAGATTGGCCCGCTCTTTTATCAAGTGAATAACGGTAGCTATAAAAGGATCTTCAAAATGAAGGTTCCTCTTTTCAAGTTCCTGTTTCAGGAGGCCAATGAGTTCTTTTTCCGGTTTTTTAACAAGGTATTGATGGTTGTACCAGCGGGCTTTTTCAGGATCGAATTTTGAACCGTGTTTCCCAACCCTTTCCAGGGAGAATTCATGGATCAACTCATCCATCGTAAATAATTCCTGTTCTGTTCCGGGGTTCCATCCCAGGAATGCCAGCATATTCACAAACGCATCGGGTAGGTAGCCGGATTCTCGATAACCGGAAGAAATGTCTTTTGTTACAGGATCCATCCACTGCAGTGGGAATACCGGGAACCCGAGACGGTCGCCATCCCTTTTGCTGAGTTTTCCGTTGCCGTCGGGCTTGAGCAACAACGGCAGATGGGCAAACTCCGGCATGGTTTCTTCCCATCCAAAATAACGGTAAAGCAAAACGTGCAACGGTGCGGAAGGAAGCCATTCTTCGCCCCTGATTACATGAGAAATCTCCATAAGGTGATCATCTACAATATTGGCAAGATGATAGGTCGGCCATCCGTCGGATTTAAAAAGGACTTTATCGTCCAGGCTCGACGATTGTACTAAAACATCACCGCGGATCAGGTCGTTAACATGGATCTCTTCATTTTCCGGTATCCTGATCCTGATGACATAGGGTTCGCCGGAGGCAATTCGCCGTTTGACTTCATCTTGCAACAGCGAGAGTGAATTTTTCATGCCAAGCCGCGTGAACGGCCCGTATTGGGAAAGGTGGACGTCATTATTTTTCTCCTTTTCGCGCATTACATCCAGTTCTTCGGGAGTATCAAACGCATAATAAGCATGCCCGTGTCGAACGAGTCGTTCGGCATATTCCCGGTAGATGTGTTTCCGTTCCGACTGCCGGTAGGGACCGTAAGGTCCCCCGGTTACAATATCCTCATCAAACAGAATCCCGCACCAGTTAAGCGATTCAATGATATAATCCTCGGCGCCTTTTACATACCGGTTCTGATCGGTATCTTCAATGCGGAGGATCACCTTTCCGCCGTGTTTGCGGGCAAACAGGTAATTGTACAATGCAGTCCTTACGCCGCCGATGTGAAGAGGACCCGTCGGACTGGGTGCAAACCGTACCCGTATTTTCTGATCGTTCATAAGCTATTCCTGTAAAGTGATTTTCGGCAGAAAAAATTCCAATGCACATTGCACCGATTCTTCCACACTCATCTGGTCGGTTTTTAAAACAAGATCCGGATCCAGGGGAATATCAAAAGGGGAACTGATTCCGGTAAACTCCGGGATTTCTCCCTTCCGGGCCTTTGCGTACAAGCCTTTTACATCGCGGGTTTCACAGATCTCAATCGGTGCGCTGATAAAAACCTCAAGAAAATCGTCTTTACCGATGATGTTCTTTGCCATCGACCGGATCTCATTCGTAGGACTGATAAAACAATTGATGGTCACAACACCGCAATTCACAAAAAGCTTGCTGACTTCTGCGATCCGCCGTATGTTTTCTTTCCGGTCCTCCACTGAAAATTTCAGGTTATTATTGATGCCAGTCCTGACAAGGTCTCCGTCAAGCAGCATTAAGAGAAATCCCCGTTTGTAAAGTTCTTTCTCAAGCGCCAGTCCGATAGTGGTTTTGCCGGAACCCGACAATCCTGTCATCCATAAAACTTTTGCCTTTTGTTTCAGCCGTTGTTCCTTATATGAACGACCTACCGGTTTTTTGTCAGAGAAAAAGAGCTCCATTGATACGATGAGATATTGGTTTAGTACAGCAAAAATAGCTTAATTTTCCCGGGATTCAAATGGGATGATTCAGGAATGAGGTACCTTTGCAGCAAAAATAAAAAGACACGGGTTACCGTTCTTAAGGAAGTTAAAGATACCATGACGGACAATTACCAGATACTGATCCGCAAACTTGATGAATTCATCAGGAAGTATTACAGAAACCAGCTTATCAGGGGCTCACTGCTGTTCCTTGCGATCCTGCTTGTTTCGTATCTCCTCTTTGTAACCCTCGAGTATTTCTGGCACTTTGGAACGGTTCCCAGATCCATTCTGTTTTACCTGTTTGTCTTCCTGAATGGTTCTGCCTTGCTGTATTTTGTTGCAGACCCGCTACTAAAAATCCGGAAGATCGGAAAAGTCATCTCACACGAACAGGCGGCAACAATCATCGGAAAACATTTCGGGGAAATAAAAGATAAGCTTTTAAACACACTGCAACTGAAGAAACTCGAAGAATCGGGGGAAGAAAACTTCGAACTGCTCAAGGCCGGCATCGACCAGAAGATCATCCAGCTCAGGCCGGTCCCATTCATTCGTGCCATCGACCTTACAAAAAACAGGAAATTTCTGAAATATGCCCTTCCCCCGCTCTTTGTCTTCCTGCTCCTTATGCTCATCGCGCCTTCCATGATCACGAAGTCATCAGAAAGGATCCTGCACTATTCAAAAGTGTATGTCGAAGAAATGCCGTTCCACATACTGATCCTGAATAAAAGCCTGGAAGCATTTCAGCAGGAAGATTTTACACTGAATATCAAGGTGACCGGCGATAAACTTCCGGATGATGTTTTTCTGGAAAATGAAGGGGTTTCCTATAAACTGAATAAAATAAGCCGGATCCTTTTTTCTTATACTTTCAAGACACTTCAGAAATCCGAAAAATTTCGCCTGGAAACCGGGAAATATAAATCCGAAGAATTCGAACTTAAGGTTTACCCGAAACCTACCATATTGAGTTTTGAAACAGGATTATCTTATCCGCCCTATCTGAACCGGAAAAATGAGATCCTTGAAAATACCGGCGACCTGATCATACCGGAAGGTACACGGGTGAACTGGAAATTTTTTACAAAGGATGTCGATCATATCCTGGTACATTTCGACAAAGAAACAAAATACCTGAATAAGCAGGAAAGCAATGCCTTTGAATATACCGCAGCATTTTCCAGGAGCACTTTCTATTCCATGAAAGCGGACAATTCCTACAAACGGCAGCAGGATTCACTTTCCTATACGATAACCGTGATACCGGATGCCTATCCAATGATCATGGTCGAACAACAGAAAGACACAATCCTGTCATCACGGATGTTTTTCCAGGGCGTGATAAGGGATGATTATGGTTTTTCACGGCTGGCATTTACCAGTATGCTGATCCACGGAAATGATACCTCCATCAAAGAAAGCAAAACGACAAACCTGGTCTTTAATAAAACACTTAACCAGCAGTCGTTTTATTATTCCCTTGACATCAATGAATGGGTGAAAAACCCGGGAGACGAGCTGAATTATTATTTTGAGGTTTGTGATAACGATGGATTGCACGGGCCGAAATGTGCACGGTCGGGATTGCTGAAGTACAAAGCCCCGACCTTGGAAGAAATCGAAAAAACCACTTCACAGCAGGAACAGAATATAGCCTCCAGCATCCAGAGTGCAGCTAAAGAAGCAAAAGATCTGCAAAAGAAGATCGATGAACTGAACAAAAAACTGGTAGAAAAGAACGCCCTCACCTGGCAGGATAAAAAGCAAATCCAGGACCTTCTGGATAAACAAAAACAGATCAAGGAAAACCTGGAGAAAATCCAACAACAATACGAGCAGAAAAACAGCCTGGAAGAGCAATTCAAAAACGTTGACCAATCAATTATCGATAAACAGAACCAGCTGAACGAACTGTTCAATGAAGTGATGAGCGATGAAACAAAGAAACTGGCCGAAGAACTGAGAAACATGCTTGACAAGATCGATAAGAACCAGATTAGTCAGATGCTTGAAAAGCTGAAGATGAGCAATAAAGATATTGAAAAAGAACTCGATCGGAACCTGGAACTACTGAAACAGGCGGAATTTGATAAAAAACTCAGCGAATCGATAGATAAGCTGAAAGAACTTTCAGAAAAGCAGAATCAGCTGTCAGAATCAACGCTGGATAAAAAAACCGACAAAGACCAGCTTCAAAACCAGCAGAAGGAAATCAACAAGGAATTTGACGACACCAAAAAGAAGTTGGATGAACTGCAGGAAAAGAATAAAGAACTCCAGGAGCCAAACGAATTACCTGATCTGAGCAAGGATGAACAGGAGATCGACAACGACCTGAACAATTCGATGGAGTCGATGGATAAAAACGATAAAAAAGCGGCTAGCAAATCGCAAAAGAATGCATCAAAAAAAATGGGTGCAATGTCGCAGAAACTGCAGTCGGCGAAAGATGGAATGGAGTCCACGCAAAACGAGGAAGACCTGGCGATGTTGCGACAGATCCTCGAAAACCTTGTCAGAATATCGTTTGACCAGGAAGACCTTATGAGCCGTACAAAAGTCATCAATAAAAGCGATCCTAAGTATCTGACGCTGATCCAGGATCAGAATAACCTGAAAGAAGACCTGGGTTCGGTTGAAGATTCCCTGTACCAGCTGGCAAAAAGGGAAATGATGATCAAGCCGTTCATCCTCCGCGAAATATCCTCCATCAACAACAATATTAGCGATGCCGTAAAAAACCTGAACAATCGGAATGTATCCACTGCTGCCGTAAAGCAGCAATTCGTAATGACCTCGGTGAACAACCTGGCCCTGATGCTGTCGGAAGTGATGAAACAAATGGAATCAAATATGCAAAGTTCAATGCAGGGTTCAGGCAAATGCAACAAGCCTGGTGGAAAAGGGAAAAAGATGTCGATGAAATCCATGCGGGGAATGCAGGAACAGCTCAGTAAACAGATGCAGGGTTTAAAAAAGGAAATGGAATCGATGAAAAACGGTCAGCAAAAACCTGGCAGTTCAGGCCAGAAAGGGATGAGCGAAAAACTGGCAAAGCTGGCTGCCCAGCAGGAAGCGATCCGGAACGAAATGAGTAATTATGCGGACCAGCTCAATGAAGAAGGTATCAAGGACGGAGGAGCCATGAGCGATATGATGAAAAAAATGGAGGAAACGCAAAAAGACCTGGTCAACAAAAAAATCGTTCAGGAAACAATTAACCGTCAGCAGGAAATCCTGACACGCATGCTGGAATCGGAAAAAGCAGAAATGAAAAGAGGCGAGGAAGAAAAAAGGCAATCTACTGAAGCAAAAAATCCCCCAATAAGTAACCCTTTTTCAAATTTAAAGTATAACAGTATTAAAAACGCG
>Ga0209226_10001565_pt1 | contig 10284 bp, 10 predicted proteins | sample BarGraNGADG00212_2_FD_184497 | JGI IMG/M metagenome (GOLD analysis project Ga0209226, IMG submission 184497) | Arctic peat soil microbial communities from Barrow, Alaska, USA - Barrow Graham LP Ref core NGADG0011-212 (SPAdes) (version 2) | ecosystem: Environmental > Terrestrial > Soil >...
GGATTTTCCTGACAGGTCTCTTGCGCCATGCCATTTTGAACCCAAGTGTCCCTGGTAGGGACAACAGGTCTCGAGCCTGCCGCGTATGAACTCCCGTCGGCGTTTGGTGCCGCCCGGAATTTGTCCGCTCTGCCACCCCGGCCCGAGTGATTCTCGGTGAGCCCATGCTTTATATCTGTTGCTCTTCCTAAAAGTCCTCTTCAGACCGTAAATGGGGTAAATTAATGTCTCTTCAAAGTGATGCATTAGCATTTCATAAAGCCGCCAGGGGCAAGATAGCCGTGCACAGCAAGGTACCATGCTACACAAAGCTCGATCTGAGCCTGGCATACACTCCGGGCGTGGCCGAACCCTGTCGCGAGATCCAGAAGAACCCTGATGACGTTTACGAGTACACCTCCAAGGGTAATTTGGTGGCCGTGGTAACGGACGGAACTGCCGTTTTGGGTTTGGGTGACATTGGGCCCCTGGCCTCCATCCCGGTTATGGAGGGAAAGGCCATTTTGTTCAAGAATTTTGCAGGCATTGATGCCTTTCCCATAGCCATCGCCTCCAAGGATCCATCTGTCATTGTGGACACCGTTGTTAGGATTGAGCCCGTCTTTGGAGGGATCAACCTGGAGGACATCAGCGCACCTCGCTGTTTCGAGGTAGAAGAAAGGCTGAAGAAGATCCTGAAGATACCGGTCTTTCACGACGACCAGCATGGCACGGCCGTAGTTGCACTGGCGGCGTTGATTAACGCCCTCAAGGTGGTGGGCAAGGACTTCAGCAACGTGCGCGTGGCCGTAAGCGGCGCAGGCGCTGCTGGCACCGCCGTCACCAAATTCCTGCAGAGCTTCGGCGCATCGGACGTCATCCTCTGCGACAGCCGGGGCACGATCCACCGGGATAGATCAGACCTCAACCCTTCCAAGCAGCAGATAGCCAGAGTCACCAATCCCCGCAATGTTCGGGGCACACTGGCAGACGCCATAGCAGGAGCGGATATCTTCTTAGGCCTGTCCGTGGCAGGCATTGTGACTCCCCAAATGGTAAAAAACATGGCACCCGACGCCATAGTCTTTGCCATGGCCAATCCCGTGCCCGAGATCATGCCCGACCTAGCCCTGAAGGCGGGCGCGCGGGTGGTGGCCACAGGCCGGTCCGACTTCCCCAATCAGGTCAATAACGTACTGGGCTTCCCGGGCATATTCCGGGGCGCTCTGGATGTGCGGGCCAGCGACATCAACGAGGCCATGAAAGTGGCCGCCTCGCGGGCCATTGCCGGCCTGGTGGAGAACGTCTCCGAAGAGTGCATCATCCCTTCGCCTCTAGACAGGAGAGTTGTTCCGGCTGTGGCCGAGGCGGTCGCGCGCGCGGCCATAGAGACGCATGTCGCCCGCGTGCCCCAGGACCCGGCCGAGGTGGGAAGAAGGGCAGAGGCGATGGTGAGGGAGCTGGAGAAGAGCGTGTGCTGATGGTTTAGTGCCAGGAATCACTGCAGCGTTCAGAAGTAGTTTAAAATTTTTCCACAACTTCAGTTATTAAGCTTCAGGACAGATGAGACACGGGTGCATTTATGAAAAAGCAGTCGACGAGAGGAAAAAGCAACCAGAAACAGACGAAGAAACGAATGGAGAACAGCCTGCCCTGGAGCCTTTCCCGCTGGTTCGCAAAGCTTTTGGGGCGAAAGAAGTAGCTTGCGACCCATATATTGGACTCTGAGATAGCTACTGAACAGAGATATAAAAGCCATGAAGAAAGTCGCACGAAATCCGCCATGCTGAATACGTCTCAGTAAGTGGACTTGACTGTCGGATTACGAAGACAGAAGGTTCCAAGAGTGGTCTCAAGACCATTTGACGGAGCGCTTTTTTTTAAAGATACATGCTCACCGCCCTTGTCACCTCCGCCGTGCGAGAGCTCCCGCCCAGATCCGGTGTCTTCACTCCATTGGCCAGCGCATACGCTACGGCGGCTTCGATCCGGCGCGCCGTCTCCGGCTCGCCCAGCCACTCCATCATCATGGCCGCGCTGCGGATGGCGCCAATGGGGTTGGCGATGCCTTTCCCGGCGATATCCGGCGCGCTGCCGTGGATGGGCTCGAAGAGAGCGCGAGATGCGCCGATGTTGGCGCTGGCGCAGAGGCCCAGGCTTCCCACTACTCCGGCAGCCTCATCGCTCAGGATGTCGCCGAAGAGATTGGTGGTGACCAGCACGTCGAACCTCTGGGGGTTCACTACCAGATTGTAGGCGGCGGCATCCACGAGCATATCGTCGTGCAGCACGCCACGTCGCTCTGCTACCTCCCGGCAGGTCTGGAGAAAGAGGCGGTCGCTTCGCAGGACATTGGATTTATGGACGATGGTCAACTTCTGCCTGCCCGCGGCCAGGTCACACGCCACTTCGGCAATCCTTTCCGAGCCGCGGCGCGTTATCACCCTCAAGGTGCGTGACTCCTCCAACCCGACCTCCTCCAGGCCGGAGTAAAGCCCCTCTGTATTCTCCCGCACGATGATGAAATCAAGATCGCGAGATCGGAAGGGCCGGATGTTGGCATAGAGGTCCAACGTTTTTCGCAGCCGCAAGAGCACGCTGCGATAGTCTGGATCGGGCGGCGTGGTGATGGCTCCCAGGAGAACGCAGTCACATTCCTTGATGGTCTCCAGGTCCTCATCCCCTAAGGCAACGCCGGTCCTCTTCCTGCGGCACAGACCGACCTCTAACGGGATGAGCTGAAGCTCTGCGCCTGCAGCTTGTAGCACAGCGAGGGCGCTCTCCACGACCTCAGGCCCGATGCCGTCGCCTGCGATTATGGCTACTTTCTTAACTCCTTCACCAGACATCTTACCGCCTCCGCTATCTCCCAGGGCCCGTCCCCCCAATGAACCACTATGCCCGGCTGGCCGCACTTGCGGGTCATGCCCCTACGCTCAGAACGGCAGCATCGGGTGATAAAAGGCCCAGGTGGCTCAAATACGGGCTCCTGGGATTGCAATGGACAGATATTCACAAATTCGTAATCGTGCCCGGGATTATTGGCCAGGAAGATCTCCCGCGAGACCTCGCAGCCCACTATGCGGGGAAAGTCGTGCAAAACGGGGTCCGAGTCCAAAGAACGCCCCAGACCCGAGGCCCGGCAGGGGAAATATACATTTTCGCTCTCGAATTTGCGGATATCCAGGATTCGGGGGGCAAATTGAACCGTCAGGTCGCCCAGGATTCCGCATCGCTCCAAACCCCTCAGAACATGGATCAGCCAGGGCGGGTCTGGCGGCGAGACATCCAGAACCTCGATGGTTAGAATCTGGCCCGGGTCCGGGTCCTTGACGAAGGTGATATGCTCATCCGGCCCCTGGAAGACTACTGTATTCGCTTTTCCACCACGGCTGATGCCATATGCCAGATCTATCAGACGGGCCCGGTTGCGGGTGTCCACCCTTTCCGGATAGAACTCAATCTCCGAACCGGAGGCGATCAAATCCAGCTGATCTACCTCTCTCATGAAACCCGAGCCGCTGCTCTGTACCCGGTAGAGACTGGGCCCATCCCGGCTGATGAGAAACTCGGTTGCAAAGTATATGGGCTCACCTCTCTGCTCATGGTCCTTTATGCCCACGAACTTGTAATCTTCCGGAAAGATCATGCCGTCATGCCAGCCCTTTCTGGCGTCTTCGATGAGCCACCAGGCCACCATCCTCCAGTATCTCCATCAGGAAGTCCGGCAGACGTGTTCCCTGATAGACCATCTCCCCCACCCGCACGGTTCCGGCTTTCAGGTCCACCACCACCAGATCGCCTGCGCGACAGGTGACGTCCGCCACCACCAGTGGAAGTCCGACGTTGATGGCGTTTCTATAGAAGATACGTGCGAAGGACCGGGCCACGACCGCAGACACGCCTGCCTCCTTCAATGCCCGGGGCGCCTGCTCGCGGGAGGAGCCGCTGCCGAAGTTGCGGCCCGCCACAATTATGTCGCCCTTCTGGACGTTTTCTGCGAAATGTGGGTCCAGGCCCTCCATAGCATGCTGCGCCCAAACCTGGGTGTCTTTTGTGCGGAGATACTTGCCAGGAATGATCACATCCGTGTCCACGTCGTCGCCGAAAACCCAAGCCTTGCCTTTGATCATGATATAGAGCACATCCTGCATCTACATTTGCATTTTGCCAGCATAATTACTTTCACACCGCATCCTCATCCTTTTTCATCCCGTTCAACTCATTATAGTTATCTTCTTTATGGAAGGCCATTTATGGAACGATTTTATTGCAGACTATTGTATCTTACACATACTTTTGTAAGTGCATGAAATGATTTACTGTTATCATTTTCCTGGGAAAGCTATTTAATCTTACACGTACTTGATGTCTGGCAATGGCAGGAGTTCTGGCAGAGTTATGGAGGCCGCGGCATATGAGGCCTAGATTTGAGTCGCAGGTGTTCCCCAGCTACAGGCTCGACAGAAAGGCTCTGGAGCTGGATACAGCCAAAGAGATCCTGCGAGAGGTCTTTGGCACCACTCCCGCAGAGGTGGAAGAGATGATCAGACTTCGACTTGCGGAGCTTGATGCCTCAGATAACGCTCTGAAAGCCCTCTGAATCTTTATGCGAATCTCTTTTTTCGGCAGTTTCTCTCTCCTGACAAATCTGAAATATCAGCAATCCCCCATAGACTATTATGATACTCGGCATATCCGGCAGCCCTCGCAAGATGGCAACAGAGCACATCCTGGGTGAGGCCCTCAAGATGCTGGAGGAGAAGGGCTTCCAGACGGAGTTATTCACCGTGCGGGGCAAAAGCCTCAGTCCCTGCAAACACTGCGACTACTGCCTCAAGAACAAGGAATGCGTCGTTAAGGACGACATGTATCAGCTCTACCCTCTCATCCGGGAGGCAGAAGGGTTTGTCTTCGCCACGCCCGTCTACAATGGAGGCATGAGCGCCCAGACAAAGATCGTAATAGACAGGACGCGAGCGACTCTGGCAGCAGAGCCAAAAGCACTGAGGCGAAAGCCCGGCATGGCAATAGCCGTGGGAGGCGACCGCATGGGCGGCCAGGAGCTGGCAGTACAGCAGATCCATACCTTCTACGTTCTCAACGGCATGATCCCGGTGAGCGGGGGGTTTTTTGGAGCAAACCTCGGTGCGACCTTCTGGTCTCACGATACCCTGGAGGAAGCAAAAAAGGACATAGAAGGCTTCCGGTCCCTCAGAAAGACCACCCGCCGGTTTGCTGAGACCCTGGAATGGCTGAGATTGTCAGAGACGCGGGAAAATGAGGAACGATAAGGGTTCCTCGCTATTTAGTATTGGCTCGTGTGATGGTTAAGGAATCCGACATTTTTTCGTGATCCTCTGTGCGTTCTCTGCCTCTGTGGTTTTATTCCGTAAACCCCAAGGGTTTGATTATTCAGCTACAAATATTAACCGCAGAGACGCAGAGTTCGCAGAGATGTGATGTTTCCTTTTTCCAGTATCCCAAAGCGTATGCTTCTAGGATAATCGTAGTTCTCCGTCCGTTCGTCCTCAGTGCGCTCTGCGACTCTGTGGTCGAATGGTCGTTAGCCACCGGGTTAAACAGCGAAGAGCCAAAACAATTAACCCGAAAAGTCTATTTCGGCATAAGGGCTAAAGGACAATTATGGCAAAGGACGGGACAAAGGAAGGAGCGAAGAAGAAGATCGCCTGGGGAATCACGGGCAGCGGCGACCGCATTACAGAGACGGTCGAGGCCATGGTAGAACTGCAAAAGCAGTATGACGACTTTGTAGACGTCCGTGTCTTCGTATCCAAGGCCGGCGAGCAGGTCATAAAATACTACAAGCTCTTCAACACCCTGGAAAAGAACTTCGACAAGGTCTGGGTGGAGATCAACTCCAACTCTCCCTTCCTGGCTGGGCAGCTGCAGGTTAAGCGCTACGAGTTCCTGCTCCTCGCCCCCACTACATCGAACACCGTTACCAAGATCGCCCTGGGACTGGCAGACTCGCTGCTCTCCAATGCCGCCATCATGTCCCAGAAGGCATTCATCCCGACGTACATCATGCCCTGCGACTATAAGCCGGGAATCATAACGACCATCTTGCCGGACGGCAGCGAGATGAAGCTACGCATCAGAAAAGAGGATGCAGAAAATGTGGAGAAACTGCGCCGGATGGATGATGTCCATATCATCGAGACACCCGGCGATATTGCGGGTGTATTCGAGAAGTACTTCTCGGCTTGAGAGGTAGAAACTTTCGCATAAAAATCGAGTCGATGATGGCAAAGCATTTCAGTGGGTTCTCCATCAAGAATGGCATGTGAGAACAGCTTTCCTCTTTTTCTTCCGGGGACCGCGAGTCGGCCCTGCGGGCCTCCCGCGCTATGGTTGGGGGCGCCTTTCCTGGGCCGCGGCCGGCCGAGCGACAGCGATTAGGTTGCAGACTTATTGAGGGTACAATTCTTCAATAGACATCTCTCTTCAGGGATGGTTCTCAGCTGCTCGACTGGCATGGTTACATCTTCTTCCTGGTCCCACAGCCTTGCATTGGGACTCCTTCTCGATCCCGTTAAAGGATAAAGGGCAAGGCTTCATAATTTGTCCCCCGCGGCCGCGGGGTTAGGGGGCCGCCACGGCCATAAGTTGGCCCCCGTCACCCCAGCGCGTAACACCCGCGCGGAACCCCGGAAGATGTGGTGGGATATTTTTTGCTTGATCAAGAAATATTCTAATATCATTCAACAACAGGCAGGATCTATCTGATTCAGACTTCATCCTGCTATGGAAGCAAAGGAAACCCTCTACCCAAACTTGTTAAAACTCAGCCGTCGTATTCCAGATCATGAGCGACGAAGCCGTAGGATCAAGCATCGGCCCAGGCATGGGCGTCTGTCATCTGGAAACCGGGGTGCAGGTAATCATCCCGGCGCAAGTAGAGCCGCAAAGAATCGTTGAAGCCGTCGAGGCGATTCTGAACGCCCTCAAGAACAATGCTGGAGACGGCATTGGTTGTTCCGACATAGCCTGGATGACGGCATCTGATGTTGGTGCAATGCTGCTCGTGGGCACGGAAACGGATGACGGACCGGAAGAGGCAATTGCTGCGCTTCATGCAGCGGCAGGGGAGTTTGTAGAGAGAACAACTGCCGCGAAAGCTGAACTGGAAGCACAGGTCATCGAAGAGGATAAGGGGGGGCGAGCGCGCACCCCGAGAGACGATGAGGCTGATGAGGATCTGATCAAGGACGAACAGGTCGGAGGCGCATGAGCAAAGCATGAAAGTGGCCCTTCTGCAGCTCAATCCCACGGTTGGAGACCTGATCGGCAACAGCAACCTCATCGCTAGCTCCGCCAGGCGCGCTGGAACGGATATCGATCTGTTCGTCACCTCCGAGCTGGCGCTCCTGGGCTACCCGCCGCGCGATCTGCTCCTCAATGAAGACTTTGTTCGGCGCAGCTGGGATTCTCTACGTCAGCTGGCCCTGGATCTGGCTGACTTGCCCCCTATCCTGGTGGGCCTGGCAGAACCCAATACGGGCGTGGTAGGCAGGCCTCTCTTCAACTCTGCGGCACTGCTATGCAGAGGTCGCGTGGAGAGAACCTTTCGCAAGACATTGCTGCCCACCTACGACGTCTTCGATGAGGACCGCTATTTTGAGCCGGCCTCGGAATCCCAGATCCTGCGCCTCAAAGGCACCATCTTTGGCATCTCCATCTGCGAGGATATCTGGAACGACCGCGATTTCTGGAAGCGCAGGCGCTACCATGCCGACCCAGTGCAGGAATTGGTGGCAAGAGGGGCCGAAGCCATCATCAATCTCTCAGCTTCGCCCTTCACAGTCGGAAAGCAGATGCATCGCGAAGCCATGCTGTCAAATCTCGCCAGAAAGTATCAGGTTCCATTTCTATATGTCAACCAGGTGGGAGGCAACGACGATCTGGTCTTCGACGGCAGAAGCTGCTTCTTCAACTCATTGGGCCACCTGATCGCCCGGGGGCGGGGCTTCAAGGAAGATCTGATAACAGCGGACCTGGCGACTCCGGCTCCGACCCCGGCCGGAAGCATCGCAAAGGACGATTTCACCCCTGAGGCCGAGATCTGGCAGGCTCTGACCCTTGGCACACGCGATTATGTGCACAAGTGCGGCTTTTCCAGCGTCCTCCTGGGACTTTCGGGGGGCATCGACTCAGGCATTGTCGCGGCCGTTGCCTCGCAGGCGCTGGGGCCGGAAAACGTTCTATGCGTGCTCATGCCTTCGCCCTACACCAGCCAAGCGAGCCTCGAAGACGCTCTGCTTCTGGCGCATAATCTGGAAGTGAAGACGATTACTATCAGCATCACAGAGATCATGCAGTCTTATGATGCGAAACTGGCCGGTCCATTCTCAGGCCTCCCGGCAGATGTAACTGAAGAGAACATTCAGGCCCGCATCCGGGGCAACCTGCTCATGGCTCTCTCCAATAAGTATGGCTCCATCCTTCTCACTACAGGAAACAAATCCGAGCTGGCGGTTGGCTACTGCACCATTTATGGAGATATGTCAGGAGGTCTAGCCGTCATCTCAGATGTTCCCAAGACCTTCGTCTACCGCTTAGCAGAGTGGCTGAATTCCGCAACAGGTCGAGAGATTATCCCGGTACGAATAATGAAGAAAGCACCCACCGCAGAGCTTCGTTTCGACCAAACCGACCAGGACAACCTGCCGCCCTATGTGGTTTTGGATGCAATCCTGGAGAGATACATCGAACAGCACCAGTCAGAAGAGGAGCTTCTGGCCCAGGGGTTTGATGCTTCGACGGTAGCCAGGGTGCTCTGCCTGGTGAAGAATGCTGAATTTAAAAGGCGCCAGGCAGCGCCTGGTCTAAAGGTAACGGATCGAGCTTTTGGAAGCGGCTGGAGAATGCCTGTTGCCAGCCAATCATGGTAGAACTCGACGGAACCAAACGCGTGACAGCATATAATTTTCGAGTGCATTTAAATAGATTCAGGCCAAGAGATAATCCGTCGTTATGAAGAGGTGGACCAAGGCGAGTATGATGCCGCACGAGCGGATCGCAGCCGCATTTGCCATAATTTTTTTGGCAGCTCTTATGCAGAGCTGTGCCGGATTAGAGAATGCGACCTATGGACAGGGGCTCAGCCTGACCGTTTACCTGGATAATACCGGCAAAGCCCTGGTAACCGGATATGCCGAGAACGTCAGCGGGCTCGAATTCCTGAACACCTCACAGTTTCGATTTGAGAATGACACACGTCAGCTCTACGCCCTCACCGACGGACTTACCACGAAGGTTGGCGATCTCTGGACTCTCAGGTTTGACGCTCAGGGCAGCTTTGACGATTATCATGTAACCTTCTACCTGCCCAGCGACATCCGCATGGGGATGATCAATACTTCGACGGGTCTCGGATATCTTCTCTCCACGTCCAACGAGTCCCTGGTGGCAGACATACAGGGATACGAGGTTTCGAATCCCGCCATCTCCATCCAGTATCAGCAGCCTCTTGCGGCCGCATCCAGCCTCTCCGCGAGCATTCCACTAGGATTTTCCAGCAGCAATGCCAACATCATAGTGCTTCTTATCGCAGCCCTTCTGGTGACGGCCCTCGCCCTGGCAATTGTAATGTTGCGACGCAGGAGCGAGCCGCTCAAAAACTCTTCGCCCACAGCGGAGATAAAGACAAAGGTCGCGGAATCTGAGGCGGCAGAGCCCCCTACAACGACGAACGGAACAACAGAAACCAGGAATTCATCAACGGACTCAAGAGAGGCCCTGTCCCCTCAAAACCAGTTTATAGCTTCCATACCCCAACCCGAAGATGATGGAGTTTACCTCCCAGAGGCATCCCGTCTTGATGATCGGCCCGGGGACACAGAACCTTCTTCATCCCAATCGCAAGAGGATCAAATCCTGAGCGAATGCGTGCCGGACCAGATCTCTCCATCCGTTACGCCTACGGCCAACGCAGGGGCCGACGGGTCTGACGGATACTCCTCGAAAGTGGAAATTCCTGTAAAAAATGGCATCGTGATCAGCAGCGAGATGGAGGCGGTCATGCAGACTCTCACGGCAAGAGAGCAGGCCGTAATGACGACATTAATCGATCATGGTGGTAGAATGACCCAGGCTGAGATCCGATATGAAACCCGCATGCCTAAATCATCACTGACGGGCATTTTAATCTCATTGGAGCGCAGAAAGCTCATAACTAAGAAGGAATGGGGCCGCACCAATATAATAGAACTTTCATTATGGTTTTTGTCTAAAAAGGAACGTTCCTAATGGTTTTTGCCTGTTATTCCCTCTGCTCCGGGA
>Ga0209226_10001568_pt1 | contig 10272 bp, 9 predicted proteins | sample BarGraNGADG00212_2_FD_184497 | JGI IMG/M metagenome (GOLD analysis project Ga0209226, IMG submission 184497) | Arctic peat soil microbial communities from Barrow, Alaska, USA - Barrow Graham LP Ref core NGADG0011-212 (SPAdes) (version 2) | ecosystem: Environmental > Terrestrial > Soil > Wetlands...
CCACGGTTTGGGGGTGAGCCGCGAGAGCGACTGGGGCGGGAGCCGCGCCGAACCGCCCCTCCGAGCCCCCCGCCCGGGAGCCCCCTTCCAATATGACTGGGGCGGGAGCCGCGCCACTCCATCCCCCCCCGCGCCTTGACTTCGCCCCGCGAATATGGAATTCTATCCCCATCATTTGATTGGACGGCAGAGCGAATTTATACCTTGATTTTTCCCGTATTGACCTCGGATTCCCATTGAGCGGAGACTCCCGCGCGGAACGAAAGGAGGCTGGACCCATGGCCGGAATCATCGGATACGGGGCCTACATCCCCCGGAACCGGATCAAAGTCGAGGAAATCGCCAAAGTCTGGGGAGCGGACGCCCCGAGCTACAAGAAAGGGCTCATGCTCGAGGAGAAGTCCGTGCCGTCCCCCGACCAGGACACGATCACGATGTCCGTCGAAGCGTCGAAGTACGCCCTGAAACGGGCGAAGATCGATCCCCGCGAGATCGGGGCCGTCTACGTCGGCTCGGAATCGCACCCCTACGCCGTCAAGCCGAGCGGCGCCACCCTGGGCGAGGCGCTCGGAGCCGCGCCCGAATTCCACACCGCCGACCTCGAGTTCGCCTGCAAGGCCGGGACGGAGGGGATGTTCATCGCCCTGAACCTCGTCCGTTCGGGCGCGATCACCTACGGCCTGGCCGTGGGCGCCGACACCTCGCAGGGCGCGCCCAGCGACGCCCTCGAATACTCGGCGGCCGCCGGGGCCGCGGCGTTCATCTTCGGGAAGGACAACCTCGTCGCCGAGGTCCTCCACACCTACTCCTACACCACCGACACCCCGGACTTCTGGCGGCGCGAGCACCAGGATTATCCGCTCCACGGCGGCCGGTTCACGGGCGAGCCGGCCTATTTCAAGCACGTCACGGGCGCCGCCCAGGGGATTCTGGCCAAATCGGGAATGAAGGCCGCGGACTTCGCGTACGTCGTCTTCCACCAGCCCAACGGCAAGTTCCCCCTGCGCGTTGGCGAGATGCTGGGGTTCACCCGGAAGCAGATCGATCCCGGCTGGCTCGTCCCCAGGCTCGGCAACACCTACTCGGGCGCATCCCCGCTCGGGCTGACCGCGACGCTCGATATCGCCAAGGCCGGCGACATGATTCTCGTCGTTTCGTACGGATCGGGCGCCGGGAGCGACGGCTTCATCCTCCGCGTCACTTCGCGGATCGACGAAGTGCGCGACCTCGCCCCCCGGACGCGCGACATGCTGGACAAGAACCTGAACTACCTCGAGTATGGCGTCTATGCCAAGTACCGCCGCAAGATCCGGAAGGCGGAATAGGAGGCGGCGATGAGAGACGTAGCCGTTATCGGAATCGGGATGACCAAGTGGGGCGAGCTCTGGGAGAAGTCGCTCCGGACGATCTTCGTCGAATCCGCCCTCCTCGCCATCGAGGATGCGGGCGTGGACCGCATCGACTCGATGATCGTCGGCTGCATGTCCTCCGGGCTGTTCGTCGGCCAGGAGCACCTGGCTTCGCTCCTCCCGGACTACCTCGGCCGGAACCCCGTGCCGGCGGCCCGGGTCGAGTCCGCCTGCGCCTCGGGCGGCCTGGCCCTCCGCCAGGGCTTCATCGAGGTCGCCTCCGGCATCAGCGACGTCGTCCTCGTCGGCGGCGTGGAGAAGATGACCGACGTCACGGGCTGCGAGGCGACCTTCGCCCTGGGCACGGCCGCCGACCAGGAGTACGAGGGCTTCCACGGGCTCACCTTCCCCGGCCTCTACGCCATGATGGCCGTGGCCCACATGCACAAGTACGGGACGACCCGCAGGCAGCTGGCCATGGTCGCGGCCAAGAACCACGAGAATGGGTCGAAAAACCCGCTGGCCCAGTTCCCGTTCAAGGTCTCGGTGGACGCGGTCCTCAACTCCGTCCTCGTGGCCGACCCCCTGCGGATCCTCGACTGCTCGCCCATCACGGACGGGGCCGCGGCCGTCATCCTGGCCCCGCTCGAGATGGCCAAGTCGCTGAAGAAGCCCGTCGTCCGGATCGTCGGGAGCGGGCACGCCACCGACACGATCAGTTTGAGCTCTCGGCGCGACATGTGCTGGATCGAGTCCACCCAAAGGGCGGCCCAGAAGGCCCTGGCCATGGCCGGCCGCAAAATCGGCGACATCGACTTCTTCGAAGTCCACGACTGCTTCACCATCGCCGAGATCATGGTCACCGAGGCGCTCGGGATCGTCGAGAAGGGCAAAGGCGGCCGGGCCGTCGAAGAGGGCCTGACCGCCCTCGGCGGCAAGGCCCCGGTCAACCCGAGCGGCGGGTTGAAGGCCAAGGGCCACCCCGTCGGCGCGACCGGAGTCGCCCAGGCCGTGGAGGCCGTCAAGCAGCTCCGCGGCGAGGCGGGCGAGCGCCAGGTCAAGAACGCCCGGCGCGGCCTGACCCAGAACATGGGCGGCACGGGCGGCAGCTCCCTGGTCCATGTCTTCGAAGCGGAGTGAGAGGAGGAGACCATGCCGAATCCAGCGAAATCCTGGCGGGAGATCCCGCAGAGATACCGGCTCGAAGCCGGCAAGTGCACGAAGTGCGGCGCCATCGCCTTCCCTCCCCGGCTCGTCTGTCCGCAGTGCGGGAACCGCGAGTTCGCCGCGACGAAGCTCGCCGACGCGGGCAAGCTCCTGACGTTCACGATCATCCGGGTCGCGCCGGGCGCGTTTGAAGACCAGGCGCCGTACGCGGCCGGCATCGCCGAGCTCGACGACGGCGCCCGGCTGACCGCCCAGGTCGTGGACTGCGACTTCGCGAAGCTCAAGGTCGGGATGCGCGTCCGCCTCGAGTTCCGCCGGGTCAGCGAGGATGGCGCGGCGGGCGTCATCCATTACGGCTACAAGTTCGTTCCCGAATAAAAGGGAGGCAGGTCGGCGCCGCCCTAAGCCCCGAAGGCTTAGGACAGGGCGCCGTCGACTCGGTCCCGCGCCAATCCGGTACCAGATAAGCGCAGGACCGAGTCGACGGCGCCCGGGCAGGAGGCAGGCATGTTCAAAATCGAGTCCCGGATCGACACCCAGGGCCCGGAGTTCAAGCTGAACCGGGAGGCCATGGCCCGAGCCGTGGCCGAATACCGGGAGCGCCTAGCCAAGACCCAGGCCGGCGGCCCGGCCAAGAATGTCGAGCTCCACAAGTCGCGCGGCAAGCTCCTCGTCCGCGAGCGCCTCGAGAAGCTGTTCGATCGCGGCACCCCGTTCCTGGAGCTCAGCGCGCTCGCCGCGAACGGGATGTACGAGGACGAAGCGCCCGCCGCGGGCATGGTCACGGGGATCGGCGTCGTCCACGGCCGCGAGGTCCTGGTCGTGGCCAACGACGCCACGGTCAAGGGCGGCACGTATTTCCCGATGACCATCAAGAAGCACCTCCGGGCGCAGGAGGTGGCGAGAGAGAACCGCCTGCCCTGCATCTATCTCGTCGATTCGGGCGGGATTTTCCTCCCGCACCAGGCGGGCACGTTCCCCGACAAGGAGCATTTCGGCCGGATCTTCTACAACCAGGCCCGCCTCTCGGCCCTCGGCATCCCCCAGATCTCGATCGTCATGGGATCATGCACGGCGGGCGGCGCCTACGTCCCGGCCATGAGCGACGAGACGGTCATCGTCCGCCATCAGGGCACAATCTTCATCGGCGGCCCGCCGCTCGTCAAAGCGGCCACGGGAGAAGAGGTGACGGACGAGGACCTGGGCGGCGCGGACGTCCACTGCCGGATCTCGGGCGTATCGGACTACTGCGCCGCGAACGACGAGCACGCCCTCCGGATCGCCCGGAACATCGTCGAGACGCTGGCCCCGCCCGAGCGCTTCGCCCTCGCCACGGCCCCTCCCGAGGAGCCCGCCTACGACCCAGAGGAGATCTGCGGCATCGTGCCCCGGGACCTGCGCAAGGCGTTCGACATCCGGGAGATCATCGCCCGCCTCGTGGACGGAAGCCGCTTCCAGGAATTCAAGGAGCTCTACGGACCGACGCTCGTCTGCGGTTTCGCCCGGATCCTGGGCTTCCCCGTGGGCATCCTGGCCAACAACGGCGTGCTCTTCTCCGAGAGCTCGCTCAAGGGAGCGCACTTCGTCACGCTCTGCGCCTCGCGGAAAATCCCGCTCGTCTTCCTCCAGAACATCACCGGCTTCATCGTCGGCAAGCAGTACGAACACCGGGGCATCGCCAAGGACGGGGCGAAGCTCGTCCACGCCGTGGCCAACGCCGACGTGCCCAAGTTCACGGTGATCGTCGGCGGCTCCTACGGCGCGGGCAACTACGCCATGTGCGGCCGGGCCTACGCCCCACGCCTGCTCTGGATGTGGCCGAACGCCCGAATCAGCGTCATGGGCGGCGAGCAGGCGGCCAACGTCCTTGTGAGCGTGAAAATCAAGCGGCTCCAGGACCAGGGCCTGACCATGACCGCCGAGGAAAAAGAGAAGATGATGAAGCCCATCCTCGACCGGTACGACGAGGAAGCGAGCCCCTACTACAGCACCGCCCGGCTGTGGGACGACGGCATCCTCACGCCCCTCGACACGCGGGGGGCTCTCGGCCTCGGGATCGCCATGAGCCTCAACGCGCCCATCCCCGACTACAAGGTCGGGATCTTCCGGATGTAGGACGGCGCCGCAGGAGGGACGATGCACGAAACGATCCTCGTCGAAAGCGCCGGCCGGGTCGGCCGGATCTGGCTCAACCGGCCCGACGTCCACAACGCCTTTAACTCGGTCATGGTCCGCGAGCTCCGCGGGGCGCTCGCCGCGCTCCGCGACGACGCGGCTGTCCGGGCCGTCGTCCTCTCCGGCCGGGGGCGGTCGTTCTGCGCCGGGGCGGATCTCAACTGGATGCGCGAGATCGTCCGCTATTCCTACGCGCAGAACCTCGAGGAATCCACGGCCCTGGCCGATTTCCTCCACGAGCTCTACGCCTTCCCCAAGCCGACCCTCGCCCGGGTGAACGGGGCGGCCATCGGCGGCGGGACGGGCTTTCTCGCCGCCTGCGACATCGTCGTGGCCGACGCCGGGGCGCGGTTCGGGCTGAGCGAGGTCAAGATCGGCCTCGTGCCGGCCTGCATCGCTCCCTACATCGTCCGGCGCACGGGCGAGGGCCGGGCCCGGCGATATTTTCTTACCGGCGAACGGTTCGACGCCCGGCGGGCGGCCGAGATCGGACTCGTGAACGACGTCGCCCCGCCCGCCGGCCTCGACGCCAAGATCGACGAGATCTTGGCCCTGCTTCTTTCGTCCGGGCCCGAAGCCCTGGCCCAGTGCAAGGAGCTCCTCCGCCGGGTCCCCGGCATGAATTTCGCTGAAGCGGGGCCCTACACGGCGGAGATGATCGCCCGGCTGCGGATCAGCCCGGAGGGCCAGGAAGGCATGGCCTCGTTCCTCGAGAAGCGGAAGCCCAAGTGGACGGAATGAATATGCGATGTTCAAGAAGATCCTGATCGCCAACCGCGGTGAGATCGCGGTCCGGATCATCCGGGCCTGCCGCGAGATGGGCATCGTTCCGGTGGCCGTGTTCTCGGCAGCCGACCGGCGGAGCCCGCACGTTCTCCTGGCCGACGAGGCCGTCTGCCTCGGGCCGGCGCCCGCCTCCGAAAGCTACCTCCACATGGACCGGATCGTCCAGGCCGTCCGGCAGACCGGGGCGGAGGCCGTCCATCCCGGCTACGGCTTCCTGTCCGAAAACGCCGCCTTCGCCCGCCGCCTGGAGGCGGAGGGCATCGTGTTCATCGGCCCGCGCGCCGAGGCGCTCGAGCTCGTGGGCGACAAGGTCCGCGCCCGGCAGACGATGGAAAAGGCCGGCATCCCCATCATCCCGGGCATGAAGACCGTGCCGACGGACCTGGCGGAGTATCGGGCGGCGGCCCGCTCGCTCGGGTTCCCGGTCATCGTCAAGGCCTCGGCCGGCGGCGGCGGGAAGGGGATGCGCATCGTCCTCCGAGAGGAGGGCCTCGAGGCCGCGATCGAGGCCGGCCGGCGCGAGGCCAAATCGGCCTTTGGCGACGCGTCGGTCTATCTCGAAAAATACCTCGACGCGCCCCGGCACGTCGAGATCCAGGTGCTGGCCGACAACGCCGGCCGCACCGTCCATCTCTTCGAGCGCGAATGCTCGGTCCAACGGCGCCACCAGAAGATCGTCGAGGAGACGCCGTCGCCCGCCCTCGACCCCGCGCTCCGCGCCCGGATGGGCGAGACCGCGGTCCGGGCGATGCGCGCCGCGGGCTACAACAACGCCGGCACGGTCGAGTTCCTGTTGGACAAGGACCGGAACTTCTATTTCCTGGAAGTCAACGCCCGGCTCCAGGTCGAGCATCCGGTGACCGAGCTCGTCACCGGGGTCGATCTCGTCCGCCAGCAGATCCGCATCGCCGCCGGCGGGACGCTCGGGCTCGCCCAGGCCGACCTCAAGCAGAACGGCCACGCCCTTGAATGCCGGATCTACGCCGAGGACCCGGCCAACGGGTTCCTGCCCTCTCCCGGAAAGATCCTCCTCCTCCGGGAGCCGAAAGGGCCGGGCGTCCGGGTGGACAGCGGCATCTACGGCGGCTGGGAGGTCCCGATCTACTACGACCCCATCCTGGCCAAGCTCATCGTCTGGGCGGAGGACAGGGAAGCGGCCTGCCGCCGGATGGCGGCCGCCCTCGACGGGTTTGTCGTTCTCGGCATCCGGACGACGATCGACTTCCTCAAGGACGTCGTCGGCCATCCGGACTTCCGGGCCGGACGGACGGACACGGCCTTCATCCCCACCCGGTTCGAGGGCTGGCGGCCGCCGGAGGCCGACGAAGAGACAGCCTCGATCGCGGCGGCTGCGGCCGCGATCGAGGAGATGACCGCCGGGGGAGCGACGGCCGGCGGCCGAAAAGAGGCCCCGGACGGGCCCTGGAGGACGCTGGGCCCGTGGCGGATCGGAAGCGGGACCTAATATGGAATTCACCTACGACGTGAACGGGACCGTCCGCCGCCTGACGGTCGAGGAGAAGGACGGGACCTACGTCGTCCGCGACGGGGACCGGCAGTATACAGCCGACGTCCGCCGGACCGCGGACGGGGAGCTGACGATCCTCATCGGCGGCCGGGCATATGCCGCCCTGATCGCCCGGGACAAGGACCGGCGGATCGTGCATGTCGGGGGCCGGGTGCACATCGTCCGCGAGCCCGACGAGGCGGCGGGCGGCGGGCTTGAGGGCACGGACAAGGCGCCCGACGGCGGGCTCAAGATCCGGCCGCCCATGCCCGGCAAGGTCATCAAGGTCCAGGTCTCCGTAGGAGAGTCCGTGAGGAAGAACCAGACCTTGGTCATCGTCGAGGCGATGAAGATGGAGAACGAGATCCGCTCCGCGATCGACGCCGTCGTCCGGAAAATCCACGTCGCCGTCGGCGACCTGGTCGATCCGGAGCGGCCGATGATCGAGCTCGAAGCGAAATAGGAGCGATGGGGAAAAAGGGGTAAACTATGTGCGAAGATCAGAGCGAATCTTTAAAGGAAATCCGGGAGATGGTGGCCGACTTCGGCCGGACCGAGATCGCGCCCCACGTCCGGGAGTGGGACGACAAGGCCCATTTCCCCAGGGACGTCTTCCAAAAACTCGGCCGCCTGGGCTTGATGGGGATTCTGATCCCCGAGGAATTCGGCGGCGCGGGCTTGACCTACCGCCACTACGTCGCCGTCCTTGAGGAGTTGGGAGCGGTCGAAGGCGGCATCGCCCTTTCGGTCGCCGCCCACAACTCCCTCTGCACGAACCACATCTACCTCTTCGGCACGGAGACCGCCCGCCGCGCGTGGGTGCCCCGGCTCGCGTCCGGGGAGGTCCTCGGCGCCTGGGGCCTCACCGAACCCGAGGCCGGGTCGGACGCCGGAGCGACCAAGACGACGGCCGTCCGGGACGGTAAGGGGTGGGTCCTCAACGGGTCCAAAAACTTCATCACCCACGCCAGCGTGGGGGCCGTAGCCGTGATCGTCGCCCGGACGCGCCCCGGGACCGACGCCCATGGGATTTCGGCCTTCATCGTCCCGCTCGATGCGCCCGGCGTCACGGTCGGAAAGCACGAGGACAAGGTCGGCATGCGGGTTTCGGACACGGCCGCCCTCGTCCTCGAGGACTGCCGGGTCGGAGAGGACGCGCTCCTCGGCCGCGAAGGCGACGGCTTCGTCCAGTCGATGGAGATCCTCGACGGCGGCCGCATCTCGATCGCCGCCCTCTCCGTAGGCATCGCCCGCGGGGCCCTCGACGCGGCCGTGGCCTACGCCAAGCAACGGCGCCAGTTCAACCGCCCGATCGCCGCCTTCCAGGCCGTCCGGTTCAAGCTGGCCGACATGTCCACGGCCGTCGACGCCGCCCGGCTCCTCACCGTCCAGGCGGCCGTGGAAAAGGACGCCGGCCGGAAGACGACCCTGCTCTCGGCCGAGGCGAAGCTCTTCGCCTCCGAGACGGCGGTCCATGTGGCCGAGGAGGCCGTCCAGATCCACGGCGGCTACGGCTACTGCAAGGACTATCCGGTGGAAAAGCACTGGCGCGACGCCAAGCTGTGCACCATCGGCGAAGGAACGAGCGAAATCCAGCGCCTCGTGATCGCCCGCGAGCTCCTCGGCGAATAACCTCCGCCCGCCCCCCTTCCGCGCGAAAAGGGCTTGCGCAAAGGGGGGATTTCCAGTATTTTAAATTCTCATCATATATTCGGTTTTATTCGCGATTTCTGTTCATATTGGGAGGATTTGAATGTCATATCAACCCGCCCTCATAAAGCTCGACGAGCTCGCGGACGTCATCTCCCGGGAATTCCGCCACAAGGAGATGGTCACGTGCTACCTCGGCTCGAACGCCGCGACGCCGACCGCCAGCATCGATTTCCTGACCGCCGCCATCAAGGCCGGCGCCCCCAAGTTGCCGTTCATCCGGATGGTCCACATCCTGCTCCAGGGGCCCGTCGCCTACTGTGAAAAGGGGCTTCAGGACCGGATCCTGGCCTATTCCATTTTCTCAACGGGAGACGTCCGCAAGGCGGCCAACGAAGGCCTGGCTTTCTATCTGCCGTGCACCCTGGCCAACATCGAGAGCCTCATCGGCAAGGGCCGGGAGTATGAGCCCGACATCGCCCTGTTCAAGGTCCGGCCGCACGAGATCACGGGCGAATACAGCCTGGGGCTGTCGGTCGAGGCCCTCCACCCCGCGATCGACCAAGCCAAGTGCGTCATCGGCGAGATCGACTTCAGCATGCCCTTCACCCAGGGCCAGAGCATCGTCGACGCCCGATCGATCGACTTCCTCGTCGACGACGACCGGGTGAAGCCGGTCTACGACTTTCCCGCCCCCGATTTCGCCAACCTCCCGGCGAAGGAGCGGCGGATCGGCGAGCTCATCACCAAGCATTTCGTCGTGGACGGGGCGACGCTCCAGGTCGGCATCGGCCAGATCCCCGACGCCGTGGTCGGGACGATCACCGAGTCCGAGGTCAAGGACCTCGGCATCCAGACCGAGCTCTACGGCGACGGCCTGATGAAGCTCCAGAAGGCCGGCATCGTGACGAACCGGAAGAAAAAGCAGCACATGGGCTACAGCACGACCTCGCTCATCATGGGCTCGAAAGAGCTTTACGAATACGTCCACATGCGGGCCAGCATCCAGATGCGGCCCTGCGCCGTCACGAACTCGGCCGAAGTCATCCGCAGGAACAGCCCCTTCCTTGCGATCAACACGGCGATCGGCGTCGACCTCTTCGGCAACGTCTGGGCCGACTACGTCGACGGCCGCCGCTACTACAGCGGCGTCGGCGGTCAGCCGGACTTCGTCCGGGCCCTGAACGACCCCAAGTACGGCGTGCCGATCATCGCCATCAAGAGCGTCACGGGGAAAGGCGAGTCCAAGATCGTCGCGGTCCACCCGCCCGGGGTGAGCCTCACCGCTTCGGCCTACGATGGCCTGGTCCTCGTCACCGAGTACGGCATCGCCGATCTCCGCGAGCTGACCGCGGGCGAGAAGGCCTCCGCCATTGCCTCGATCGCGCATCCGAAATACCGCGACCAATACCTGAAAATGATCCACGACGACCCGCTGTTCACCAAGTCCCCCGGTCTCAGCCTGGGCAAGGCCCCGCACGGCGTGACCATGTACCAGGGTGACATCAAGCTGGACGATTAGGCCGGGAAAGCATGGACGGGGGCTCCCGGGCGGGGGGCTCCGAAAGTACGCCGATTTTCCCCGGCGAGGAAAATCGGCTCGTTCCCTCGGCTTGCTCCCGCGATCCGCCTTCGACG
>Ga0209226_10001571_pt1 | contig 10265 bp, 7 predicted proteins | sample BarGraNGADG00212_2_FD_184497 | JGI IMG/M metagenome (GOLD analysis project Ga0209226, IMG submission 184497) | Arctic peat soil microbial communities from Barrow, Alaska, USA - Barrow Graham LP Ref core NGADG0011-212 (SPAdes) (version 2) | ecosystem: Environmental > Terrestrial > Soil > Wetlands...
GAGCACGATCTTCAACCTGCCGGACTACCGCGTTCTCGACGCGCACGACTTGCCCGAGGGTGGTCGGCGGGTGGTCGCGGAGTCGATGGCGCCGCCGGGGTGCCCGGCCTGCGGGGTGGTCTCCACGCGGGTCCACGCCCGCCGCGTGAACACCCCATCAGCGGGCCCGATCACCACGAACCGCGAAGAGCCCCCAATGGCGCTGACGATGACGCCTGCCATGGCGACAACCATGGTTGCCGGCTAGTGCCAGAGGTGTCCCGGATTTCCTCTCCCACCCGCACCCTGGGGCCGGTGCCGACCATGGTGCGGCCCGGCGACCGCGGACAGGGACGCCCGACGCGCGCACCTCTCGAGCACAGGAGAAGGCCCAAAGACGCCGGCCATCAACTGGGCCGGCAACCTCCACCACACGCTCGGCTGCGCCGATGCCGCGGTGTGCTTCCGGAAGAAGCTCGGGTAGGGCTCCTCAGGCGCGACCCAGGCCGGGTTGCCCACGCAGGTCGCTCCCCTCGGGCGAACTGGGCGCGGCACCGTCAACCCATGTGGGCTGTGAGCTCTTGGTGGTGAGTATCGCGGCGGTGGTGGCGTCGTCCGGCGTCTTCATGCTGCGCGGCACCGACCAGAGTCAGACTCGCCAGTTCGAGCACCGCACGCGCCGTCGTCGTCGTCGTCGGAGACCGTGGCGTGCATGTTGCGTGCTGGCGCGCACCCCTGCTGTTGAGGGCCTAACTGTCCACATCTCAGTGGGCCGTGCTGGGAACTCCCGGGGCGTGGGCTCGACTCTCGTCGTGACGGCAGAAGGACGCCCGGGTCGGTAGGCCCGGTCTGGTGGAGGAGCAGGTGGTCGGTGATGGTGACTTGGGATGAGAGCGCGAAGGTGCTCGTCGAGCGTGCGGATGCGGACTGGGAGGGGATCTGGACCCTGACCTACGCGGCAGGGCGTGCGACCGATGACCTCGCTGTCGTCTCGCCGATGGCGGACGCGGTCGAGTTGACGTACGCGGCGATGGACCTGTGCGAGGCGCGCGAGGAGCTGGAGTGGGTCCGCCCGGACCTTCCGGCCCGGTGCCCGGCCGTGACCGTCGGCCCACCGGACAACCTCGACGCCGACTCGGCGCGGGACGCGGTCAGCCGGTTGATCACCGCGGCGCTGGCCCGGACTGAGGCCCTGCTCGGCTGCGACCTGGATCTCGCCGATCTGGCCTGCCTGACCAGGACCACGACGCAGCTGCACTCGGCCCGCCGCATCGTCCACGGCACCGCCGGGACGGCGACCACGAACCGGGGCCGGGCGTGAGCGCCACGTACGGCGAGCTGCTCGCGGCCGCGGCTGATGCCGTGGCGGAGGCGATCCTGGCCGTCGGGCGTCGACGGTTCGACTCCCCGGTGGACGCCGCGCAGGCTCTGGTGGACTTCCACGGGCTGCTCGACGCCCTCGCCGGACACACCTGGGTGCTCCTGACCCCCGAGCAGGCCGAAGGGGTCCGGGCGTCCCAGGGACCCCACCGGGTTGAGGTCGCCGCGATAGCGATGGCCGAGGCGATCGGCACGCTCACCGGGAGCGGCCGCCCGAACCCGGCCCTGCACACCGAGCCGGTCACCTCGTGGGCGCGGGCGGCCCGATGCCTACGCGCTGCCGGTGATCTCCTGGCCACTCACCACAACCCCGGGCACGGACCCCGCTCCCCCGACGCCGACATCCTGGACGACGCCGACGTGCGCGCGAGCGCCCTGAGCCGGCTCGGGCACCTGACCGTCACCCTGCTCGACGCCGAAGACACCCTGGCCCTACGCGCCCTGCAAACCGGGCTCCACCCCGCCACCGTCCGTCGGGTCCTCCCCGGGCTGACCCACATCGCCGACCTCGCCCGAACCACCGCCGGCATCGAAACCACCGAGCCGGTCGCGCCGGGAGGAGCTGCCGGGCCGGCGTCGGACGCTGCCGCGGGGCTGGCCCGGTTGGACAACCTCGGCCTGGTCACCCCACCGATCCGCACCGACCACCCGGTCGCCGAGCTCACCGACCGGTACACCCGGGTCCGCCTGCACGCCTGGCAGTTGCTGGAGACCCCCGACTACTCGATCACCACCCTGCGCGACCTGGCAGTCCTGGGCGTGGCCACTCACGCCCACACCGCCGCCCTGCATGGCGCGGACCTCACCCGCCCCGACGCGCCCAACCGCCTGCTCAAGCCACTGCTCGACCGGGCCCGAGCCTGGCAGGCCCTGCACCACACCCTGACCGGTCTCATCACCGCCGGGCCCGGGGACGCCGTGATCCGCGAAGACCTCATCGCGATCACCCGGATCCTGCAAACCCTCGCTCCGATCACCACGACAGCCCCGCCCGGCGGCCGCACGGCCGGCCTCGACCGCCCCCTGGCGGAAGCCCTCAACGGGGCCATCGCCACGATGACCGACATCGCCCGGTGGAACAGCATCACGTTGGACCGGCTCGCCCGCTCCGGACACGTCCACGTCCCCGGCCGCGCACTGACCGGTGAACAAGTCACCGACCGCCCCGACCTCGCCACCGCCAGACTCACCGGCCACCTCGCCCCAGCACCCGACGAGAACCGACGCGCCGTCACCGCCACCTACCAGACCCTGCGAACCCACCCGTTCCAGCCGAACCCACCCGCGGCCGAACCCGCCGCCGGCATCGACCACACAGCCGATGCCCGCGTCATCACCCGCGCCGCTCAGTCCGGTGCGAGGTAGATGCGCACCGGCAACCGATCCCCCCGGGGCGTGGTCCAGTCTGCGAGCCGACGCTCGACGAGCCGCCACCCGAGCCGCTCGTAGAGCGCCACCGCCGGCCCCGCGTCGTCGCTTCACGACCGGCAAGATCCGGGTCTCGAGTTTCGTGCAGCGTCGTGCAAGCCGATCAGCGGCCGTGCGACCACAATGGTTCGACACGGCTCAACCCGCGAAGGGAGCATCGCCGACGGCTGACCTACCGATGGACGGGGTCGCGGTCCTCGTCGGCGACGCGACGCGAGGGCTGCAGTGGATCGTGACCGTCGACGACAGCAATGGGCACCTAATGGTGATGCTGAACGTCTTGCGGGGCCACCAGTATCTGTCGGGGTCCGGCTTCGACGGCAGCAAGTACTTCGCCGGCACAGTGCTGCAAGAGTGGCGCGGGCGCACCGACGATCTCCCCTGGTTCGTCATGGCCCGCACAGCTGCCGCGGTGACCCGGGTGGTGGCGACGACCGACCTGGGGACCGACGTCGAGCTCACGCTTTCGCCGTTCATGTCCGAGTTCGGCTCACGGTTCGCCGCGGCTGGGATTCCCGAGGGCGAGTGCCCGTGCGCGATCCGCGCAGAACGTGACGGCGTCATCATCGACACGTCCCCGCAGCCGGTGTGGACGTGCCCGCCGGCACCGTTCGGACTGGGTTTCTAGCTCCTCCAGATGCAGACCCCCAGACACTCGCCGGAACACGACTGCTCCAGGTAGGAACTCGTTCGAAAGGGCGCGGATCCACAGGAGAGTCGGCATGCCGAACGGCTTCCGAGCACCCGCGCCTGGGCAGCGCTATCGCAACAGAACGACCGTTATGCGGTGTCTGGCCGGCACCGCATAGCACCAACTATGCGGTGTCCGTTCGGCTTCGCTGCTTGGTCCTGGCCAACTTTCCGAGGCTCGGCAATAGTCGCTGTTTCGAGTTTGAAGTGTTTGAGCCCACACGACAGCCAGCGCGTGATCGGGAAGCACTGACACCCCTGGGCGACGCCGGTCAGCGGTCTACGTGTCGAGGAAGTCCCATTCGCTGCCGAGGACCCAGCGCAGCGCGGAGAGTTTGCCGTTGAGCATGCCGAGCTCGAAGTCCGTGTATGGGCCGAGCTCACCGGGCTGCGTGTAGGTCTCCTCGACGCGCTTCCGGCCCGAGCCGGCGATCGCGAGCATCCGCTCGGTCTCAGCCTCGTCGCCGGCGTCCTCCAATCGGTACTCATGCTGGAGCGAGCGGTGGTACCAGATGCGATCGAACAGCTGCTTCTCGGCATCCACGATCTCGTCCAGGCGTCGTGGCTCCTCGACGAAGTAGGTCTCGGCGAACAACTCCTCGATCTGAGGCCCGAAGTGCGCGAGGAGGACATGGTTGAGCCCGTCGACCCCGAGCGTGTACGCCGACCCGTCTTGCGCGAAGGTTTCGGCGATGTCGGGATGGGGCTGCCGCTTGTCCCCACCCTGCAACGAGAAGTCATCGCTGTTCGACGTGACGAACGCGTGCGGCTCGCGCGCAAGGTCGACGCCGTCGATGGCGGTTGCGTACAGCTCGATAAGCAACGCGTCTGCGACGCTGTTGCGCGACCGGTGGAACGGCGCCTGCTTCGCAAGGCCTCGTTCGACCACAGCACGTCGGCTCGAGTCGGTCGGTTCGACGACCCGCCCGGCGCGTAGCAGGTCGAGAATCTCGTCGAAGTTGCGTGTCGTCATCGCGCCGATCAGCGGCACATAGCGGGCAAGATCCTCGATGACCTTGAACGCGTGCTCGTTGCCCGTCCCGCCGTAGTCATCGAGGTCTTGTCTGATGAGCTTGAACCGCTGGGCGACGCTCGCTGTCATAGATGTCTCGATCCGCTCCCGGTTCCGCTCGAACTCATCGACCACGAGCGAGGGCACGATCAACTCGACCTCGCCCTGATGGATTAGGACGCGGAGGGCGACGATCCACCGTTGCCCGTCGCGCCGTTTGGACAGGTCAAGCCAGGTCGACGTGTCACCGAGCAGGTGCAGCATGTGTCTCAACGTATCGGCGACCGAAGAGCACCGCTGCCCTCGCGCGATGTCCTTCCGTGAGTTCCTTCGTCGACACCCACAAAGACGTCGACTCGGTCGAGTGACACGGGCGCGACTTCCACGAACTCGTCTCCGGCAGACGTCCGAGCTCGGCGGGGCCGGCACTTACCGACAGGTAAGCGGTGGTTTCGCGCGGCCGGTTGGGGCCTCGCGGACAAGGACGGCGTTCCGATACTCGGGTGGTAGCACCCCCTGCCTGTTAACGTTGCGCCATGTTCCAGATGTGTGACTGAAGGCCTCGCTGGCCCCGTCCAGCGCCGAAGCCCTCATTCACCGCGCGCTTGAGCGCGACTTTCGTCTGGAGCATTCCTATGGCTACGTCTGCCCTGCCCGTGACCTACGCGGCGATCTTCAAGCTGCCCAGAGTCCCCCTGGTCTTCGCGAGCGCTATGGCCGGCCGTTTCGCCTACCCGCTCGTTGGTCTGCCGTTGCTGCTCGCCGTCGAGGAAGCGACGGACTCCTTCTCCGCGGCGGGTGTTGCCGCCGGTGCGTACGGGGCGACCGCGGGCTTCCTCGCCCCGGCACGGGCCCGCATCCTGGACCGCTTCGGTCGCGGGCGGGGTCTGCTCGCGTTCGCGGCGCTCTTCGGTCTCAGCCTCCTCGCGCTCGCGCTCGTCACGAGCAAGGGTGCGTCAACGCTCTGGTGCGTGACGGCAGCCGGTATCGCCGGCGCACTTGCACCACCCCTGGGCCCGACGATGCGGGTCGTGTGGGCATCGTTGACCCCGTCCTCGGCGACGCTGCGCAAGGCACTGAGCCTGGACGCCGTGCTCGAGGAGTTGCTGTTCCTCGCTGGGCCGGCGCTGACCGGGTTCATCCTGCTCACTGTCAGCCCGAGCGCGGCGCTGATCATCCCCGCCGTCCTCATCGTGGCGGGGACGGCGCTCATGGTGGCCGCGCCGGGGATGCTCACCGAGATCGACACCTCCCCGAGCAATGCGAAGGAGGCACCCACGACCGGGCTGCTTTCGGAACCGCGATTTCTCGCCCTGCTGCTCCCGGTTCTGGCTACGGGCCTGGTCGTGGGGAACCTGTACGTGGCCGTACCCGCGTTGGTGGGAACGGTCGCCAGCACGGCCGCAGTCGGGATCGTCCTGGCGCTGTTCTCTGCTGGCAGCGTTGTCGGGGGCCTGATCTATGGGGCTCTGCGCCTGGAGTCGTCGTCCCAGCGTCAACTCCTCGTACTCACGGCGCTGCTGGTCATCACGTCAGGCGCGGCCAGTCTTGTCAGTTCGACGATGTCCCTTGGGGTCGTAGTGATCCTGGCGGGGATCTTCCTGTCTCCCGTCATGATCGTGGCGTACTTCGCCGCGAACGGATCTGGAGGTCCAAAGCGTCAGACGGAGTCGACGACGTGGGTGAACACCTCCCACAACGTCGGCGCCGCCGCGGGCAGCGCCGCGGGCGGCTTCCTCATCGTGGCGTGGAACGCGAACGTGGCGTTCGCCGCGTCGGCGGCTAGTGCCGCCGTTCTCCTCGTCGTCAGCATGGCCATCTCCGCGAGGCCCTCCAGGTCAAGGCTCGCGGCCGGACGGTCCAATTGTCGATCGAGGCCCACGAACCGATCGACTGAGCGCCCATGACAGCAACTTTGGCGACAACATGCCGTCAGGCGCTGCCGATGACCTCGTCCGTCCCATGGCGTAACACTTTCGGCGGCGGGGCGTTGCCCAGCGGCCCGCCGAACATCACTTACCGTCACCTAAGTGACGGAGGCAGTTTTCGCGTCGAGGCGGCCAAGTTCGGCGCGATGTCCGCCGGTGTCCGCCGACTTCCGCCACGATCCGGAGGCAAGGTCTGCGGTCACCACGCGGTCACGAACGAAAGAGGCCCTCCCGCTCCGAAGAGCGAAAAGGCCTCTGACCTGCACTAACGTTGGTAGCGGGGACAGGATTTGAACCTGCGACCTCTGGGTTATGAGCCCGGCGGGCAAGCAGTCACCGACCGCCACGGCAATGTCGGAGCGCGGCGTCTCCGCCGGCACGTCAGCGGATGAGAGCTCCATCGGTGACAACCATGTTGGCCTCGACGGCCCATCGCACGCGTACCCCAACGCGTACCCCAACGGGATCGTGTCCGACCGTGTTCGCGGGAGACCGGGCTTGACTTTGCACCGCTCTGACCTGCACCGACGCACGCGGACGGACCTCGGCGAACGCGTTTCCGGTCCCTGACACGGAAGAGGTCACTGGTTCGATCCCAGTATCGCCCACCAGCATCACCACAGGTCAGAGGCTGTTTAGGTGAGATCCGAGACGGCCTTTTTGGCGTCCAGATGGGTCCGCACCCCAACGCATGCCGCAACCGTGTCTTGGGGACCCCGCGATGCTGAGTTGCCGTCGCGAGCGGACGAGGCGTCACGGCCGAGTGGCTTCCTGCATCCTGGAAGACGTCGTGTCCTTTACTGGCAGGTACTGGCATGACACATACCGAGGGACACGCTGAAGCACGTACGACGGATCCGATTGCGCGCGTGTCGATGATCAGCACCGGGTCAGTCTCCATTCACCCCGAGCATGTCGGGCCGAACTCGAAACCACTCCCGCTCTGGTTGTTCACCTCGCGCCGGTGGACGGAACCGAACCCGATCAACGTGTCCGGGATCGAACATCGCGAGGGTCAGGTGCTGCTCGACACCGGGCAAGACCGAGCATCGGTGGCCGAGCCGGACTGCCAGTTCCCGCGCGGACGACGCGCACACCGCGGTGATCTCCCACCTGCACCAGGACCACATCGGCGGACTGCCCGAACTCTCCAAGGCAGACATCGTGATCAGCGATGCCGAGTGGCAGACGCTGAACAAGCCAATGCCCGAGGCACGCGGGTTGCTCAGATCGCACATCAACCGGCCGGGCCTTCGCCGGCAGCGGATCGACCCGCAAACTCTCGCAGACCCGACGCTCGCGCCGTTCACCAACGGTCATGACCTGTTCGGGGACGGCAGCATGGTGCTGCTCCCCACCCCCGGGCACACCCCCGGCTCACAGTCGATGCTGGTCCGGTGACCCGGGAAAGTGCCGCTGCTGCTGGTCGGAGACCTCACCTACGACGTGACCCGGCTCAGCGCAGAGCATCACGCGGAAGGTCGAAGGCCCCGTATCACCGCGCATATCCGTCCCAGGCTCCAGGCCCGGAGAGGCGCGCATCGTGGCCTCTGGCCGACCATGCGACAGGACGCCTTCGTCGAGCCGATCCTCAACTACGAGAACTGCCGGCTCTGGTGAACCGCCCCGGGTTTGGCGGAGTCGGATCAACGGGCCTGCCAGTGCCCGGGACCGACATCTCGCCACCCAGACTCGACGGGACGATCCGATCGGCGCGCTGTATGGACTTGCAACGCCAGACGCGCCACGATGACTTATGGCCGCGCCCCTGCCGGCCAAACAGACCCGTGGATGGCGAGCGCATTCTCCGACAACCTGCAGCTCGGGTCGTCGGAGCATGGCAGGGGCGGCTTCGGTCGCGAACGCCAAACCCCCGTGGAGGGAAAGATCATGGACAAGTGGCGCAGTGCCAAGAACAGCACGATCATCCGCATTACGGCGAGCGCAAGCACGCTCGTCGCCCTCGCCGCACTTGCCGGCGCTGGGTGGAAGTGGAACTGATCAGACCAATCGACGGCGGAGCCAGGGCTCGAATCCTGGCTCCGCCGTCTTTTCTTCTTGCCTACGTAGCAGCGATCTCCTGCTTCGGCGCCGTGGGCTTCGTAGCCGCGATGGCCAACACCGAATGGGCGGCCCCCCTCAGCCGTGCCGCGTTGTGGCCCATGGCATTCCTCGGCGTCGCCGCCTTCGTAGGCGAGGTGAAGCCTCTTGCCGTCTCGAGGGCCTTCGGACCGGCGGAGACCATCTCAACCTCCGCGCCGTTCATCTTGGCTCTCGTCTCGGTCGGAGGAGTCGGATTCGCCGTCCTGACCCAGGTGGTCGCCAGCCTGGCAGACGACATCCTGAGGCATCGAGAGTTCAAGAAGTCGGCCTTCAACGCGGCGCAGTACACGCTGAGCGTCCTCGCGGCCCGCTTCGTCTTCTCCACGTTGGCCGGCGTGCCCTTCTTCGGCGGGCCGGTCTCGGTGGAGATGTCCCTGCTCGGACCGCTCATCGCCGGCGGGATCGCGATGGTTGGCGTCAACCGACTGCTCGTGGCCATGGTTGTGGCGATCGCGATGTCGCAACCGCTGTGGCACATCCTCCGCGCGGACGGTGCCTTCTTCGCCGCCACCCAGGTCGTGCTCCTCTGCATCGGCGGGGTGGCCGCGAACGTCGCCGAGAGTGGAGTCGCGTTCCTGGCGCTGCTGTGCGCTCCAGCCGTCGCCGTCTACATGGCAACTGACGCCGCAATCCGGCACAGCTACCAGGCGTCACACGATTCGTTGACGGGGGTCGGCAACCGGGACCTGGCCTTCAGTCAACTCAACAGCGCCTTCGTCGCCACTCGAGGTGACTCGACGAGCGGCCCCGGCCTGGTACTACTCGACCTTGACCACTTCAAGGACGTCAACGACACCCTCGGACACCCCGTCGGGGACGAGCTTCTTCGGCAGGTGGCCAAGCGCTTGGTCGCCGCACTGGGAGACAACCCACTCGTCAACCGCCTGGGCGGCGACGAGTTTGCCGTCGTGGTCCACGGCGGCCTTGCCGAGAGCACAGCACTCGCGCGTGACCTGCTGGCCTCACTCGAGGCCCCGATGCGGGTGGGCGAGGTCGAGCTGCTCATCCGGGCGAGCGCCGGGGTCGCTGTCGCGCCGGAGCACGGTACCGATGTCACGACCCTGATGAAGAACGCCGACATCGCGATGTACCAGGCCAAGCTCGAGCGGGACGGCACCAGCACCTACTCCCCCGAGTTCGACGTCAACACGCTCGAGCGGCTCCAGCTGCTCGCCGACCTGCGGGCCGCCATCGGCACCGCCCAGCTCCATGTTGCCTACCAGCCCCAAGTCGACCTGATTAGCATGCGGACGGTCGGGGTGGAAGCGCTGATCCGCTGGCACGACTCCACTCGCGGGCTGGTGCCGCCGGACAGCTTCATCCCACTGGCCGAGAATTCGGGGCTGATCGCCGAGCTCACCTTCTACGTGCTCGACACCGCATTGGGAACCCTGGCCGAGTGGCGCGCCGCTGGTTACGACCTGCACATGGCGGTCAACCTCTCCGCACGCCACCTGTCCGACCTCGCGCTACCGGGCCAGGTTGCCGAGGCGCTGAACCGGCACTCCATCCCTCCGGGCGCACTGGTGCTCGAGGTGACCGAGACCGGAATCCTGTCGGTCCCAGCGCGGGTGGACACCGTCATCAGCGCGCTCCGCACGCTCGGGGTCGCGATCGCGGTCGACGACTACGGGACCGGCCATGCCTCGCTGAGCTACCTCAAGCAGCTAGAGGTCGACGAGTTGAAGGTCGACAAGTCCTTTGTCAGCAACATGGGCCGGGACACTCATGACTTCATCATCGTG
>Ga0209226_10001576_pt1 | contig 10250 bp, 11 predicted proteins | sample BarGraNGADG00212_2_FD_184497 | JGI IMG/M metagenome (GOLD analysis project Ga0209226, IMG submission 184497) | Arctic peat soil microbial communities from Barrow, Alaska, USA - Barrow Graham LP Ref core NGADG0011-212 (SPAdes) (version 2) | ecosystem: Environmental > Terrestrial > Soil >...
GTGATACGCCTCGCTTATAACACTGGTCTGCTCCACAGGATGCAGGGCCTCAGGCGCTGACTCGACGTAGAGGCCCACGCCCTTCTTGCGCCTTCCTCCGCGGTGTTTCTGGCGACCCCGCGGGAGGATTGCCGCACACCACGTCCAATGTTCAACTCCGAACGGCGCGCAACACCTGGCGGTGACCGCGCGCGAGGGAATCTCGCTAAAGGAGGAGACATGGACCGGAGGATGCTTTCATTGGTGGTGGTGGGCCTGATGGTGGCGCTGGCGGTCACGGCCGGCTGCAGCAGCACGTCCAGCACCACCCCCACGACCCCGACCATTCCCAAGACGACCCCGACTTCGCCCAGCGGCACATCTGAGAAGACCGTCAGCATAATCGACTTCGCGTTCCAGCCGGCGACAACGACGGTCAAGCCAGGCACGACCGTGAAGTGGACCAACAACGGCGCCACGGCGCATACCGTCACCTTCGCCGACTTCGCAAGCAGCCAGTTGCAGCCGGGGCAGACCTTCAGCCACACCTTCGCCACCGAAGGCTCTTTCCCGTACCACTGCAGCATCCACCCGTCTCTGATGAACGGCACCATCGTTGTGAGCGCCACCGCGACAAGCGGCGGGGGCACGACGACTACCCCGTCCACGTCCACGACTCCGAGTACTTCGACGGCACCAGTCCCCGGATACTAGGGCAGGGGGTTCCTCAAGCATAAGGCGGGAGCCGTCGGCCGGTTATGGCGGGCGGAGCCCAACGGAGTAGCGACTATCGAGACGCCCCGGGCCGGCCGTCGATGACTCAGCCAGTCGCCCCGGGGCGTCTCACGTCTCGCGGACCCCTGCGGCGCGGAAGGAGTAAGCTTCCCACATGAGAGTCAAAGCGCTGGCCGCGGCGTTCGCGACCGCCGGCCTGTCGGCGGTCGTGGCAAAAGAGTACGTCGATTACTACCGGCCGTTCGGGGTCCCGGGGGAAAGCGAGGTCAGATCCTACCTCGAGTCCAGGCTCGCGAGCATCGGCCTGCCGGGTCTCGCCGGAGCCATCGATGAGGTCTGGATAGAGAGCGACGGGCTGCGCCTGCACCTCGACATCTTCCCCGCCGGGGATACCGATCCGGCGCTGGTCTTCGTTCCCGGTACGTCGGTCTACGCTCTGCTCTACGCGGAGTTCATGCACCGGATGAGCCTGCTCGGGTTCAACGTGATCGGGCTGGACCCGCGCGGCCACGGGCGCAGCGAGGGCAGGCGGGGCAGCTACACCGTGGGCGAGCTCGTCCGCGACGCGAGGGCTGCCACCGACTTCGCCTTCGAGAGGTTCGGCCGCAGCGTGGCGATATGCGGCAGCAGCCAGGGAGGGATCGCGGCCTTTTACTCCGCCGCCTCCGACGAGCGACTCAGCGCCGCGGTCTGCCACAACGTGGCCGTCCTCGACGAGCCCGAGATCCTTTCGGTGACCCGCTTCCCGCTGGTCAGTTCCCTCGCCCTCCGGTTGCTGCCACTGGTCCGGTTCGTCCCTGAGCTGAGGGTCCCCGTGACCGCTTACCTGGACCTCAAGGCCGAGCCGACTCCTTTCGGGCAGAACGCGCTCGAGTTCTTGAAGGAGGACCCGCTTGCGGTGCTGAGCGTGGCGGTGAAGGCCCTCGCGTCGCTGGTCACGGCCCCGCCGCCAAGGCCCGTGGAGGAGATACGCGTGCCGGTGATGGTCGTCCAGGCCGAGTTCGACAATATCTTCGGAGTGGAGTATTCCATGAGGCTCTACGACCGGTTGACCTGCGACAAGGAGTTCATGCTGGTCGGTGGCGCGCCCCACCTGGTGATGACGAATGAAGTCGGAAAGATCGTGGCCGAGATAGCGGCCTGGCTCAACGAGCGGATGTAGACAGGTCCAGGGTCATGCGCAACACGCCGGGCGTGCCGAACGTCTTCTCCCAGGAACGGCTGCATTTCACGGTCGTGACCTCGAATCCGGCCCCCTCGTAGAGGAGTCTCGCCGGGTTGCCCACCTGGCACTCCAGATCGAGCCTCGGGAACCTCATCTCGCCGGCGCGCCCCACCGCGTCCTCCAGCAGCGCCCGCGCGGCGCCCATGCGCCTGAACTCTGGAAAAGTCGCGATGTTTCCGACTATCAGCGAATCGCGCGGGATAGACGGTTTGACCAGGAAGTAAGAGCGCATGCGGTAGAGGTTGGCGCCTATCTCGGCGTACCCGTACCCCATGCCCCTCAGCATGCGCCTCCAGGTCAGGACGCTGTCGTTCCTCCTCTGGTGAAGGCACAGGGCCGCCGCCACCCTCCCGTCGACCTCGGCTACTGTGAACCTCGAGAACGAGTTGGGGTTCTCCGGCAGGTTCAGCACCGTCCACCGCAGCCGTTCGAGGGTCTCCTCGCCACTGGTCCCGAAGGTGAGGTCCAGCGCGCAGAAGCGGGCGTTCGCCAGCGCCGCGGAGTAGATGAGCTCGGCGAGCGGACCCGCGTCGTCGGGGGTCGCGGGCCTCAGGTCTACGGGCAACCCGGTTATCCCATCTCTTCGATTATCCGCTTGAAGGCCTTCTTGCCCGCCTCGTGGCCGACCTGGTCGAGCGTCGTGAACTCGAGGGCTTCGTAAGGGCAGAACTCGACGCACTTCGGCTGGTCGAACTCGGCGCAGAAGTCGCACGTGAAGACCCGCTTCTTGTCCCAGTCGAGCTTGAGGGCACCGAAGTTGCACGCCTCGATGCACCAGCCGCAGCCGTTGCACTTGTCGGGCTCGATCTTGACGGAACCGTCCTCCAGGACCAGCACGGCGTCGCGCGGGCAGGCCTTGGCGCACAGCGGTTCTTCGCACTTTCGGCATGCTATCGCGATGTCGAAAGTAGGCTCGACGCGTATGTGCCTGATGCGCGACTTCGACCAGTTGACCGTCTTCTCCTTGAATATCGAGCAGGCGTACTCGCATATCTCGCAGCCGGTGCACTTCTCGGTGTCGCAGATGATTATCTTCTTGGACTGCATCGTCACACCCCCAGCCGGGTGTCGAGCCCGAGGTCTTCGAGCAAGGCCTTGGTGGGGATCCCGTCCTCGCTCCACCTGCGGGACTCGTAGTACCCCGAGAGCGCCTCGTCGTACCGCTCGATCTCTATCACCGCGCCGTCCGATACGTCGTCGTACATCTTCTCCTCGAACGCCCGGGGCGGCGGGTAATCGTCGGCCCGCGAAGCGCCGAACCTGACGTTGAACAGCTTCGCCATGTTGTGGATGCGCTCACCGATCTCTATCATCTCCTCGTCCGATATGTCGAAGCCGGTGACAAGGCGTATGACCCTGGCTATCTCGTCGTCGTCCTTGTAGATGCCGCGCGTGAACTTGCAGATTATCATCGAATCGATGACTGCGTAGAGGTTTTCGCCCTCTGTCACCACCGGCCCCCTCGACCGGTCCAGGGTGTAGCGGTCCACCTTGCCCTTCACGTCGACCTGGTACGAGCCCGACCGCAGGTAGCATGCCCCCCTGACGCTGGTGGCGAAGCCGAGCGTCGCGGTCTGCAGCGACCGCAGGGAGTACGCCCCCCACTCGAGCTTCTTGTTGACCATCGCGAACTTCTCGGAGCCCTTGCCGAGCTTTTCAGCGGCCCTGGCGGAGCCGTCCGCGATGAGCGCGCCCAGTCTCCCCTCGCGGAGGCTCATCCTGCGCACCGCCTCGACCATCGCCTCGGAGTTGCCGAACTTCAGGTCCAGCCCGTCGCAGTCCTCCCTCGAGAGCAGGCCCCGCTCGTACGCCTCCATCGCCCAGGAGACCGTGACCCCCGCGGAGATGGTGTCGATCCCGAGCGTGTCGCAGAGCTCGACCGCCTTTGTGATGGCGCCGAGGTCCGAGACCCCGCAGTTCGGGCCGAGCAGCTCGAGCGACTCGTAATCGACAGACGCAACCGTTCCGGCCCAGGGGCCATCCCTGACCACGTTTATGTGGTCGCACGCTATGGGGCAGGAAGGGCAGGCGACCACCTTTTTGACCATCGTCTCCAGCATCCTCTCCCCCGAGCAGGCCTCGGCGTCCTCGAAGGTGCCCTTCTGGAAGTTGTTGGTCGGCAGGCAACCCAGCCTGTTGTGCACCAGTACGTTGGCCGGGGTCCCCAGCACCCTGTACTTCTCGGTCGCGGGCCCGCGGCAGCGCTTGTACAGGTCCCGGCAGAACTCGATGAGCTCGTCCAGCTCCGCCACCTCCACGTCGCCCGTCCCCCGGATCGCTATGGCCTTGAGGTTCTTGGAGCCCATCACCGCACCCATCCCGGAGCGTCCGACCTGCCTGTTGCGGTCGTTGGTGATGTTCGCCAGGCAGGTCTGCAGCTCGCCGGCCGGCCCGATTGACGACACCCTTATCTCGTCATCGCAGAGCTCATCCCTTATCAGCTCCTCGGTCTCCCAGGTGGTCTTTCCCTGCAGCCGTGACGCGTCGCGGACCTCCACACTGTCGTTCTGGATGTAGATGTATGAAAGCCGGGGGGCTTTGCCGGTGACCACGATGCCGTCCCAGCCGGCGGCCTTCAGCTCCGATCCTATCCCGCCCGACGCTATGCCGAACCCGATGAACCCTGTGGCGGGAGACCTGGCGCCGATTATGTACTTGGAAGAAACGGGCACAGGGGTCCCGGCCACCGGTCCGGTCCAGAGGCAGAGGACGTTCTCGGGTGACAGGGCGTCCGCGCCGTCCGGCACCTCGTTGTAGAGCGTCCACGCGACGAGCCCGTATCCGCCGAGGAACTTCCGCGCCACTTCCTCGCTGAGCTCGTCGGCCCGGACTTCTCCGGATGCCAGGTCGACCCTTAGGAATTTCCCTGCGTACCCTTTCATCATTCACCTCTGGTATTTGACCGGTGGTGGACTCGGCGTCCGCCTCCGGCACGTTCGACCGGTGTCGCTTGTCGACTATCGTCACGCGCCCCGACCCGTAAGAAAGGCCCGGTGCGTCGGATGCCGTCCCGCCTAACCGCCGCCCAGCAGGAGGGCGAACGCGACCCTGTCTCCGGGCCCTATCCGGACCGTGCCCAGCCTATCCCTGGCCACTATCCTGTTGTTCAGGATGAACGTGGTGTTCCTGCTCCGGGCCCGCTCAGCGAACGGCTCGCCCAGCGAGCTCTCCAGGCGGGACATCAGCTCTTCGTAAGTCACCTCTGCGTCGAGGTCCAACTCCAACTCCTTGCCAAAGGCCCGGAACGGGCCGAAAAGGTCGACCGCCACGCGGCCGGGCACCTCAGAGGTTCTCATCCGTCAGCCACCTCTCCCCGCCTGACAGGAATATGCCAACCTTCGCGGCCGCGGCGCTCCCGTGAGTTGCCGCGTCAGGGATGTCCTTGGGGCCCTGGCACACTCCGGCGACGAAGATGCCCCTGGCGTCCGTCTCCGCGAGGCCGTCGATCGGGTGCTTCTCGTTTATAAAGCCGTAGGTGTCGCTCTTCAGGCCCAGCAGCTCCCCCACACGCTCCGTGCCCTCCGACGGCTCGAGGCCGCCGGCGAGAACCACCAGGTCGATCTCCTTGCGGACCATGGCGCCGGTCTCCGGGTCCTCGTAGACGATCACCGGGTTATTGGAGGAGTGGTTGACGTGCACGGAAGGGAACGCCCGGATGAACTTCATCCCCTCGTCGACCGACCTCCGGTACAGCTCCTCGAAGCCTTTACCGCACGCCCGCAGGTCGTTGTAGAACACCATGACGTCGGCTCCCGGCGAGTGCTCCATCACCAGGCGGCCTCCCTTGACCGAAGCCATGCAGCAGAAGAAAGAGCACCACCGGTTGTGCTCGACGTCTCGTGAGCCCACGCACTGGATGAAGGCGACCGAGTGCACTCTCTTCCCGTCGGGTCTCACCAGCTCGCCCTCGGTCGGCCCGGCGGCGTTACATATGCGCTCGAACTCCATGTTCGTCACTACGTTCTCGAATTCGGGATAGTGGTAGCTCTCCATCACCGACGGGTCGAACGTGGTGCCGCCGGTCGCGACCACGATGGCCCCGACCGACAGTTCCTCGTCGTACGCTTTCTGGGAGAGGTCGATGGCGTCGAGGCCGCAGACCTGCATGCAGAGCCCGCACTCGATGCAGCGGTCGCGGTCGATCGCGTATTTGAGCGGTGCCGCCTGGGCGAACATCGCGTAGATCGCCTTCCTGGGCTTGAGTCCTTGTTCCCATTCGTGCGGGACCGTGATGGGACATACGTCCACGCATGCCCCGCACCCGGTGCACCTGTCCGTATCTACATACCACGGCTTGTGGCGCAACTTTACTCGATAGTTGCCAGGCTCTCCGGAGACCCCTACAAGCTCCGTGTTGGTGATAAGGTCTATGTTTCTGTGCTTAGCTGACTCCACCAGCTTTGGCCCGAGAATTCATATCGAGCAGTCCATTGTAGGGAAGGTCTTGTCGAGTGCCGCCATTATCCCCCCGATCGAAGGGTCTCTCTCGACCAGGCAGACCGGGTATCCCTGCTCGGCGACGTCGAGCGCGGAGTATACCCCGCTGACTCCACCTCCTACTATCAACACCCGCTGTACCGGCATGGGCGCCCTGACCCTGTGGGCCGGGCCCATGACCACTTCCGAATGTATCCTGCTCGCGAGCTCCCTCGGGTCGCCCTCCATCACGTACGAGAAGAACTCGGTGCCCGGGTAAAAGTTGCGCTCGAAGACGTCCCTGCCCAGCCCCCGGTTGCAGACGAGGATGACCTTCTCGCCCTCAATCAGGCTGTAGTAGATGGCCTGCTGCCCCATCGGGTGGCACATGTCGCGACCGGAGTAGACATCGTACCCCATCTCCCGCAAGGTGTCGCCGAGCGATTGGAGATCGTCCTCCTTCTCATCGGGCGTCGTGCAGATGAACGCGATAGGCATCTCAATCCACCTTCTGTGTCTTCGGACCGCCGGACGCGAGGCCGGCAGGCGAGGGCCCTGACGCCTCCAGCTCGCCGGACATCTTGGTCATTATCCTCTGAAAAACGGTGCCTTCGGCGGAAGAGACCCACTCGAGCCTGAGCCTGTCGGGGTCGATCCCCTTATCGGGCAGCACCTTCTCCTTGATCTTCTTCAACATCTCCTCGCACTGGATATTGCCGTCTATATAGTGACAGTCACCCGGCGGGTGGCAGCCTCCGACCAGCACCATCCCGGCCCCCCTCTCGAAGGCGCGAAGTATCATCTCCTGGCTTATCCTTCCGGTGCACATCACCCTCACGAGCCTGGCCGCCGGTGGATACTGAAGCCTGCCGACCCCAGCCTGGTCGGCTCCGCCGTAAGTTCACCAGTGGCACACGAGTGCCAGTATCTTGTCGCCCGGGCTCTCCTCCAGGGCGGCGTCGATCTGCGCCAGGAGCTGCTCGTCGGTGAAGCCCTGCGCCTCGACGGCGCCCTGCTTACACCGGGCCGCGCACACCCCGCAGCCTTTGCAGGAGGCCTCGACGACCCGGGCCCTCTTCTTCTTCTTGCCGTCAACCGTCACCTCGTCGGTGGTAATGGCGGCGAAGGGGCATTTCTTGACGCAGACGAGGCACCCGTTGCACTTGTCCTGGTCGATGGTCGAGATGATAGCGTCAAGATGCAGGTTCTCTTTCGACAGCAGCCCCAGGCACTTCGCGGCGGCGCCGCTCGCCTGCAGCATGCTGTCGCCGATGTCCTTGGGGAACTGGCACGACCCGGCGAGCATCACGCCGTCGATGGCCGTCTCCAGCGGCCTGAGCTTCGGGTGCGCCTCGAGGAAGAAACCGTCGGCGCTGTTGGGGACCTTGAGCATGTCCTGGAACTTCTGCGCGTCCTCGGAGCGCGTGAGACCCGTCGCCAGGACGACCATGTCGACCTCCTGGACCGTTGGCTCACCGATGAGTTCGTCGACCGCGTGGACCCTGAGATGTCCGTCGTCGTCCGAGACCCGCTCGACGTGTGCGCGCATGAAGATGACCCCCGCTTCTCGCGCTTCCCTGTAGAGGTCCTCATGCTCTTTCTTGTAGAGCCTTACGTCCTGGTGGTAGACGGAGACGGTGACCTGGGGGAACCTCACCTTTATCGCCCGAGCTTCTTTGATGGTGTTCATGCAGCAGATACGCGAGCACCACGGGTTCTCGTCGGGGTCGCGCGAGCCGACGCACTGGATGAAGGAGACCCGACGCGGCATCTCCCGGTCGGTCCTGCGCAGCGGCCTTCCATCAGTGGGACCCTGGCTGTGCAGCATCCTCTCCATCTCCAGCGAGGTGAAGACGTCACCCTCCCGGTCGTAGCACCAGCGGTTGCCTTCCGGCGGCTCGTACGGCCTCGCGCCGACGGCAAGTATCACGGTGCCGACGTCGAATGCCGCGCTGCGGGCTCCCTCGCTGATGTCGATCGCGTCCCGGGGGCAGACGTCCTCGCAGTCGCCGCAGTCGATGCAACGGCTGTCGTCCACGCAGTAGAAGTGCGGGACCGCCTGGCGGTCCGGCAGGTATATCGCTTTCCTGTCGCTCAGGCCCGCCTCGAACTCGTTGCCGGCCGACACCGGGCAGACCTCCACGCACCTGCCGCAGCAGTCGCACGACTCGTTGACGCAGCGGGGGTTCAGGCGGAGGTTCGCCCTGAAGTTGCCAACATAGCCGTCGATGCTCTCGACGTCGGCGCCCGTGAAAACGGTGATGAGGTGGTGGTTCATGACCTTCATGACCAGCGGCGTCACGACACAGGAGATGCGCTCCATGCGGTCGAACATGCGGTAGAGCTGGTTAGACCTGCCGCCCAGGTAGTGTGACTTCTCCACCAGGTAGACCTGGTAGCCGGCGTTCGCGATGTCGAGGGCCGACTGGAGGCCCGCGACCCCGCCGCCGATGACCAGCGCCCTGTGCCGGACCGAGACGACCCGGTCCTCCAGCGGCTCCGCGAAAGTCACGCCCGCGACGGCCATCCTCACCTGGTCTATGGCCTTCCTGGTGGCGCCCTCCTTGTCCTGCATGTGTACCCAGGAGCAGTGCTCGCGGATGTTGACCATCTGGAAGAGGTAAGGGTTGAGGCCCGCCTCCTCGCAAACCGTCATGAAAGTGGGCCCGTGCATCTTCACCGAGCACGCGGCCACGACCACGCGGTTGAGCCCGTACTCCTCGATGTCGTTCCTTATCTGTATCTGCCCGGGGTCGGCGCAGGAGTACATGTTCTCCTTCGAGACGACCACGTTCGGCAGCGCCGCGGCGTGTTCCGCCACGGCCGCGCAGTCAACAGTCTGCGCGATGTTCAACCCGCAGTGGCAGATGTAGACGCCTATGCGGACCTCTTCTTCGGGCATCCGCGTCCCTCCCGTGTTTTCGCTCTCTTCAGCCATCGGCACTCCGGCCTCCACCTTGTCTCAGATCCTCGAACTCTTGAGCATCTCGGTCAGCTTCACATAGTTTTTCTCGCTCTGGCTCAGGAAGCGTTCGTTCTCCGAAAGCAGCCTGTCGACGGCGCGGCTCCAGACCGCCGAGAACCCGTCGCCGGACGACCGCATCCTCAACCTCGTCAGGTCTATCGCCCCGTGCGGGCAGGCGACCAGGCAGGCGCCGCAGCAGATACAGTGCCCGCTCTCGGCCCTGGCGCCGCCTTCGGGCAACGCCTCGAATGACCGCGTGGGGCAGACCCGGACGCACTCGTCACAGTCGGGCGGGCACTTCTCGAGGTCGACCACGATGCTTCCCTCGAACAACCTGATGACCTTTATCGCACCCTCCACCGGGCACACAGCCTCGCAGTGGGCGCACGACAGGCACCTCTCGCGCCTGAGCGACAGCCCGGACTTCCCCATCCTCAGCGCGTCCCTCGGGCAAGCGCCGACACACACGTCGCACCCCTCTGGGCAGAGCGAGGCGTCGAGGCTCATGCCTCTCGAGAAACTCGGCACTCCGCCGACGTCCAGGATCGGGGTCCTCTCTTCGGAGGTGTCTTTCCAGGTGTTCCTGGCGACCAGCTTCACCGCCCCGACGGGACAGAAAGTCGCGCAGAGCCCGCACAGGGAGCACGCCCCCTGGTCGACGTCCGGCACGGAGCGCCCCTCGAGGCGCACCAGCGATACCGCCTCGGTCGGGCACACCTGCCTGCACAGGTCGCAACCTATGCACGCGTCCCTGTCGAGCGTGAGGGTCAGGGTGTCCACCCAGGTCGGCTGGACCACCTGGAGCTCGTGCTCGTCCGCATACTTTTTCCTGGCGCGCACGGCCACTTACCTCACCACCCTCGGGGTCACTTTTTCCATCCGCACCGCGCATACCTTGAACTCGGGGATCTTCGAGACCGGGTCGCGCGC
>Ga0209226_10001577_pt1 | contig 10249 bp, 6 predicted proteins | sample BarGraNGADG00212_2_FD_184497 | JGI IMG/M metagenome (GOLD analysis project Ga0209226, IMG submission 184497) | Arctic peat soil microbial communities from Barrow, Alaska, USA - Barrow Graham LP Ref core NGADG0011-212 (SPAdes) (version 2) | ecosystem: Environmental > Terrestrial > Soil > Wetlands...
ACCTCTTTCCGCACAAAACGGCGCTCCAGAACGTGATCGAGGCGCCGCTGAAGGTGCGCGGCGTGCCCAAGGATCAGGCGATCGCGGAGGCGGAGACTCTACTCGCGCGCGTCGGCCTCGGCGACAAGAAGGACGCCTACCCCGGCAAGCTCTCCGGCGGTCAGCAGCAGCGCGTTGCGATCGCCCGCTCGCTGGCCATGAAACCGGCGCTGATGCTCTTCGACGAGCCCACCAGCGCGCTCGACCCGGAGGTCACCGGCGAGGTGCTGGACGTCATGGAGGAGCTGGCGCACGAGGGCACGACGATGATCGTCGTCACGCATGAGATGGGCTTTGCCAAGCGCGCCGCCGACCGCGTGGTGATGATGGACGAAGGCGTGATCATCGAGGAAGGCCCGCCCGAGCACTTCTTCGAGTCGCCCACGCAAGAGCGCACCAAGGCCTTCCTCTCCAAGATCCTCTAAGCCGCGGTCCGGCTCGTATCTCGACGGCCGATCGCCCTTTTACGATTGCGCGGACGGCGCAACAACGCTGGCGCCGCTATCTACGACAAGGAGGAATCTATGGCCGAGGCGACAGAAGAGCGAGGATTCTCGCCGGTCGCCGATCCCGCGCCGCTCGGTTTGGCGGCGTTTGCGCTCACGACCTTCATCTTGAGCGGGCACAACGCCACTTTCATCCCCGACGGGATCTGGGTGGGGCTGGCGATCTTCTACGGCGGCTTGATCCAGCTCCTGGCTGGAATGTGGGAGTTCCGCAATCGCAACGTCTTCGGCTCGACGGCCTTCTCGACCTACGGGGGCTTCTGGCTCTCACTCGGGATCTTCGTCGTACTGCTGAATACGTCCAGCGGCTTCGCGGGCCTCTTCAAAGGCGCCGACGTCGACAACGCGCTGGCCTGGTTCCTGCTCGCGTTTGCGATCTTCAACACCTACATGCTGCTCTGGGCCTCGCGGCTGAACCTGGCGACCTTCGCGGTCTTCCTGACGCTCGAGATCACCGAGATCCTGCTCGTGATCGGCTTCTTCATGGTTGCCCACGGCAAGAGCGACTTTTGGCTCCACACCGGTGGCTGGGCGGGCATCGTCACCGCCTTCGTAGCCTGGTACGCGTCGGCAGCCGGAGTCGTCAACGGGATGTCACCGAAAGCGGTCGTGCCGGTTGGAAAAGCGCTCTGGGGTAAGTAGCCAGAGTGGTTTGAGCAGTGCCCTCCGCAAGGAGCGGCGAGCCCGAGTAGGTGAGAAAGAGCGGGGCGGCCTGGCCGCCCCGCTCTTTTCTGCGCGATATTCGCTTCGCCTACCTCTTGAGCGTTCCGGTCAAAGCGGCGGTGTACGACCCTGCTCCGCCGCACGCCGAAGCGTTCGTCGCAGCGCTGGTGACCTTGAGAGTCCCCTCCCACTTGGTCACTCGCCACTCGCCCTTGACCCAACCGCCGTTCTTGACGTTCATGCTGAACGACTCGGTCATAGGCGCAGCGGCCGCGCTGCACGAGAGCTTCTTCGCCATGCGGGCCCTGTAGGCCGCCCTACCCGATTTCGCCAGCTTGTACTTCCCGTGTCCCTTAACAGTCACCTTGGTGGCGCACTTCTTCTTGGCGCAGCGCTTCTGGAAGCTCCACGTCTTAGTGCTTTTCTTCGTCACACTCAGGTTGCCCGTCGACTTGACGATGCGGGAGGTGACCGTATAGTCCCCCTCCAGCTCGGCGCTGGCGGCGACGAGCGGGAAGGCATAGGAGCCCGTGTCAGGAGCGCGGTCAAAGGCCGGCTCCGTGGTGAGATCCGGCCAGCCGGATGTATCGAAGGTCACGCCGGTCGCCGCGTAAACGGCGAAGTTGAAGGCCGCCGGACTACCGATAGCCGAGGAGGCAAGCGAGAGCTTGAGCCCCTTCGAATACCACCAGTCGAGCGATTCGCCTTCGACGACGTCCCAGCTCTCGCCGTTCCATTTGAGCAGAGCGACGGTCGGCTGGTAGCAAAGAGCGTGAAAGACGCTCTTCGTACCCATCACCATCGATTCTGCGTCGTAGGAGACCCGTTGGGCCTGGATCATGTAGTCGTACCCGTTCGCGTCTCCGCTAGTGGCGTTGCTGTCCGAATCGATCGGAGTGCGGATCAGCATGCCCGCGTCGAACTCCTCTATGGCCGGAATAGGTATGTCGAACTTGAGCAGGTCGCCCTTCCACTTCGTGACTCCGACGCTGGTGATGTCCGGAGCACCTTCAGCGCTGCCGTCGCCACTGGGATCGGCATACGAGCTCCACTCGAACGGCTGATAGGTGTACGAGCCGATGTCGGGCGCCCAGTCGAAGGACGCGCTCGAGATATCGGGCACACCGGTCTCCTCGTCATAGCTGACGTTCGAAGCCGCGTAGACCGCGAAACTGAAGGTCAGCGCCTCGCCGAGATCGGAGGCGTTCAGCGTTACATTCAGACTGCCGTCGCTGAACCACGACTCGAGCGTTTCGGTTTCCCGCTTGACCCAGCCCGAGTCGCTCCAGGCGTAGAGCGTCGTAACTGGGTAATACTCCTCGCACTTGGCTGTGAACGGCCCGGCGGCGGCGACAGTCCCGTTCGGCACGGTCTGGATCATGTACTCGTAGCCGTTCTCGTCTCCGGTCTTGGCGTTCTTGTCGGAGTCGAGATAGGTTCTGACGAGCATGCCGCTGGTAATCCCGGCCAGGTCGGGAAGCGCGATCTAGAACGCCGTTTTGCCGCCGTCGTAGGAGGTTACGACGACGTCCGAGATATCGGGAGCGTTCGTGCCCGACCCGTCACCGGTTGGATCGGTGAAAGTGCTGGTGCCTAGTACTTCCTCTTCGCACTTGCTCGTCGCGCCCGCGCCCGAAGACAGCATGGCGAGCGCGAAGGCGATGGCAATGGCGCTGAAAATGGTGAAGGCGCGTCGCCGGGCGCCGGCTGTCTTGGAACTCATACCGAACCTCCTGTTGATCCGATTACTTCGTATCGTCGAGCCGGCCGGCGCAGAGGCCGATGCGAGTGCATACGGTCGTTAAAGACTTTTCGAGTGGCATCAACCGATACCGCATTCGAACTGTGAGACTCCCCCACTACTTCTACTTACGCGCATGCTTCAACTCCGTCAAGGATCTAAAAAGGCGAGCTCTTCTAACCCTTTTTCTTTTCGGCTTACCCGCAGCTCCGGCGCCGCCCACTCAGCGCTTAATACTCAAACGGGTGTTGTGATTTTCTGTCCCGAGGTATGTGCGGTCAGGATCCAGATATATTCGGGCTTAGGTATTCGCGAATCGCGCCCGGATTGACCTGGGCGATGAGGCGCACATGAAGTCGGTAATCGCCGGCGCGGGGAGTCGCGCTGCCCGCGAGTTTCACCGTGGCGGCTCCGTCGGCCCGTAAAACTCCGCGCTTGGCTCTCAGCGGCTTTCCGTCAGCGCGCTCCAGGGTGACGAGATAGACACAGTCGCGCGTGCAGGCAAGCCCTACCCAAGGCGGAGATTGGCTCGAGAAGCTGAGCGGGAAGACGAGGGTTTTCGCAGCCACGTCCGCCTGAAGGCCCGGGCAGACTTCGAGCGCACCTCGCTCGGCCAGAGCGGCCGACGCGGCGACGGCGCTCAGGCTTGTCTTGGCGCTGCCGTCGGCGTAATAGAGCCCCGATTGATCACCGGCGAGATCGGCGCTGCCCGCCCCGTCTACGAGCCGGTCGAGTAAGACTCCAGAAACGTTAGGCATACAGACGGTGCTTTGCAGCACCTGCTTATAGGCGTTCTCCTGGCCTTTCTCGGTCACGCCAAGCGAGGGTCCCGGCGGTGACGGATAAGCACCAACTTTCTCGGCCGGTATGGTCGTTGCCTTGGCAACGCCGTCTACGAGTATCGGCAGAGTCGAGCCCATTTGGGGCGTCCCCGCAAAGAACCGGTCGAGCGCCGCCACGAGCTGCACGTAGTTGGCGAGCGTCCAGGAGTTCTTGGCGGCTTCCACTGCAGGCTTGAAGGCCAGCTCATCCATCAGCGGGGCGGCGCGACCCGAATGAGAGAATGTCCGGGCCAGCGCTTTCAAGGTCGCGTACGGGGACTTGGCACCGTCCAGCATCCCGGCCACTAGGAGCGTGGGCGACTTGGCCTTCACGGCGTCTCGAAGCGAGGCCAGCGCGAGCGAGTAGTCAGTAGCGCTCAGCGTCGTCACGGCTGGGCCCAGTAGCAACTCGTCGATGCTCGGTAACTGCTCGACAAGCGAGCTCGCGAATGTCGCCAGAGCGCTACGATCCACGGCCTTGGTCGGAAGCGACTCGGTTGACAGTTCGATGATCAGGCGCTGCTCTACCGGAACGCTTCGTAGATCGCTGAGCGTAGCCTCGTCGGGAGCCGATAAGCCAGGATTCCAGGTCACAACCCGGCGCACGCTATTAAGACCGGCACTCGCGGCGAGGGGAGCCTGAGCAGCGTTATCCAACCCGGCGCCGACGCTGAAGGAAGCCTGACCGGGAGACGGCGTCGTAGTCGCCACAGCCGCGTGTGAGACAACGCCGCTTTCGGCCGCATCCAGAATCGACTTCTTCTGCGACACAGACGAGCCCACGACCGACCAAACCGCCGCCGGAACGACGCGCACGATCGGCAGGCCCGAGAAGGAAGAGCTGTTCCCCGCCCAATCACGGGCCGAGACAAGCACCGAATAGGCGCCGGCTTTAGTGGGCAATTTCCAGCCAAGGTCGTACCAGCCACCGAATAACGTCAGGCGCTTCGTGCGACCTGCCTCCGATCTCATCTCAACCGTGGCCGGCTTGGAAAGCCAGAAGCGAACTGTTCCGAGATCGCCGCCCGCGATCTTGAAAGCCGGTAGCTGCTTCGCATAACGGGCGAACCTATCTGCAGCCCCGTTGAGCCTGGAATCTGACGAGTTGAGCTTTCTCAGCAGCAGCACGACGTATTTCTGGTAGTCGAGAGTCGAGGGCGTTCCTGGCAACGAGTAATAGGTCCAGTAACCGGTATCGAAGCGGCGCAGATCGGTGGCAACGGCTCGCTCCATCGCCGCGGCAAGCTCTGCCGCGTCACCGTCGGCGTTTGCGTTGGCGTAGTCGCGAAGCGAGATCAGCGACTGCAGCTGAGCGTTCAAGACGACATTGTGGTTGAACCCGTAGAGCCTTATCCAGGGCCCGGAGGAACGCCGAAATACGAGCCGGCCCGGGATCGCGAGGTAGGCAGCCCGCGCCATCGCCGTCAACCTCTCCGAGTCGACTTCGTCAGAGCGCGCGGCGTTGGCGAATGCTTGAGCCGCCACCGCCTGCGCCATTCCCGATAGCCAGGGCGCCCTGCCACCCGAGTAGTTGAAGTAGTACTCCCAGCCGATACCGCCGCCGCGCTGGCTCACGCCACGATCGATCAAGGCCAGCGCCAGACGCTGCACCGATTCTGTCGTTCCTCCCTTAGCCTCCCCATTCAGCGCGCCGAAGTTAGCCAGGGGGTGGAATTCAAAGCCCTGGCCGCTCATGTAGCGGTAAACGATGCCGTCAGCGTCGGTGATATCGGTTCCGCGTGCGGGCGGACCGTGCTTGGCGAAATAGTCGTTGTTCACGGCGAGCTGTTCCAACACGGCGCGCGCCCGCGCCTCGGTTAGCTTCGATGCCACCTGCGCGACCTGGTGCAGGGTGGCCGCGAGCGGAGCACGGCGCGCTTGAGGAAGCCCCCGAACGAGCTTCGCCGCGCGGTTCACCGTATTGCGGTAGCGAGCAGCATCCGCCCGCTCGATCCAACCCTTGGTAACGCCTCGCTGAATCCCGGCGAGAGCCGCTTTCTGATCGGGGAGAGCTGTGCGGGCAGGGGCTGAGCCAACGAAAACGACCATCCCCACCATCGCTATGGCGGCGCCTAGCGAAAACCTCATAACAAAAACGACGTCCCTCCTAGAGAGTTGTTTGCCAAAAGGGTTTCGCCCTCGTCATCGCGCTCCCCTTCCCGGCGCTTCGAAAACAGCCGGCAGCACAGTCCCCCACGAGCGCCTCAGGGAAGTGGCTGCCAGTCCGGCTGGTCGCTCGAGCCGAGGCCCGTTTCGAGCGCCACCGGCACCGTTCCGTCGGAGTTCATGACGTTCAGCTGCGCCCAGTGGTCGCCGGCCTGCCCCGAGTAAACGATCTGCGAGCCGTCGGGAGCCCAGGCGAGCGTTGCATTCTCAGCCGAGCCGAGAGGACTCAGAATGCTCCCATCGATATTGGAGAAAGCAATGGACTGATCGCAAGCGAAAGCGATCAGACTCCCGCTCGGCGACCAGTTGGGCGAGCGGGCTCCGACAGTGGTGCAACCCAAGGGTAGTTGCGAGAGCGACGCTTCTTTCAGATCGAGGCTCTTCGCTTGTAGCTCGAGAGTGAAGATGCTTTGTAGACCCGAGGTACTGGTAGCGACAAATGCGATCGTGTTCACACCAGTTTGGCTGACCGTCCAATCGGGCTCGGATAGCTCTGTGAACTTCTCTGGATCGAGCTTGAGGCCGAGCAGCGCCGGATTCGTCCCGTCGCCGTTCGCGATCGCCAGGTCGAGACCGGCTGCGACAACCAGATGCTCGCCATTGGGGCTCCAGGACGGATCGGTGCCCTTCAAACCGGTCGAGCGCGGGTTTTGTCCGTCCTCATCCACCAAGTAAACGATGCCGTCGCGGGTGAACGCCAATTGACTGCCGTCGGGCGACCACGTAGGACTGGCGTCGACGCACGGTCGCAACAACCAACGCGTGTGCTTGCCGCTCAGATCGGTTCGCAGGATGAAGCCATTCCAACGAGCCGTTTGCCGGGTATAGACGAGCCCGCTCGCACCTCTTATCCAGCTCGGCTGAAGACCTTTGGCAGCGACGAGCCGTACCTTCTTCTTGTTGCTCTTCATCACGTAAACGCCCTTCTTGCCGCTGAAAGCGATCCAGCGCCCGCCCGGTGACCAGGCAGGTTGAGTCTCGTTGACGCTCGGCGTCTTGGTCAGCTGCTTCTTGCCCTGTCCGTTCGCTCGCATGACGAAGATGTCGTTGTCGGTGCTGTCCTTGGGCACCGCCACGAAAAGGAGCCTGCGCCCGTCTGGTGACCAAGAAGGTTGGCTGCCCCGCCCGATTCGTATTTCCTTCCCGCTCTTGGGACTGATAACCCAGATGCTTCCGGCACGATCGAAGGCGATCCGGCCACGCTTCGACCAGCTCGGAGCGGCGCCGCTGAAATCGGCACTCGTTAGTTCCCGAGCGCCACTCCTGTTGGCTTTCACCACCCACAGGCTGCCGTTGCGGTAAAAGGCGATTTTCGCGCCGCTGGACGACCAGGCTGACGCGAGCGGACGATCAGAGGCCTCGGCAAGAAAGCGTCCGATGTGAGTTCCGTCGCCGTTCATCGTCCAGAGTTCGTAGCTGTAGGTCAACTTCGTCAAGATCCGGACCGAGAAAAGGATCTTTCTTCCGCCTGGCGAGGCCGCCGCAAACGCCCCTTGCGGGTTGTTCGGAACCAATCTCTCGACGTTCGTTCCGCTTACGTCGGTGGTGAAGATCGAGGGTGATCCGTTGCGATCGTTGACGAAAGCAATCTCGCCGTTCGTCCCGGGGAAGGCGCCGCTGGCACTCCCCGAGCAAATAGTCGCCACCAGCGCAGCGAACAAAACCGTAGCGAGCGCAGCTCGGAGCATGATCACGTCAACCTCTTAGATCCCTTCGGGTACTTGACTTCGCGACCGCCCTGTCGAGTGTACGCGCTCTTCGGCTGCAAACGTTATTAGGAAACGTTGCTGGACCCGGAATCGTCCTCCTCGACCAGTGCTTCCCAGCGCTCGAACAGCCGATCGACCCGTGCTCGAGTAGTGCGGAAGGCACTCAGTTTCTCAAGATCGGCCCAGTCCTCAGCCAGTTCCTGCTCGAGTGTCGAGAGTTGGCTCTCCAACCGCCCGATCTCCTGCTCAAGGCGCTCGCGTTCTCGCTCGGACTGCGGTTTCTTGACCTTTTCGGGCGGCGGTTTCTTTACTTTCGCGACTACTTCCGGCTTCGCTGAAGCGCGTTCCTCTTCGCGCGCGACTACGTAGTCGGCCCAGCGACCGTCGTACGAACGGAGCTTGCCGTCTTCGATCGCCAGCGTACGGGCTGCGACGGCATCGAGAAGTGCACGATCGTGCGAGACGAGTAGCAGCGTTCCATCGAACGCCTCCAGCGCCGCCTCCAGCGCCTCTCGACTCTCGACATCGAGGTGGTTGGTCGGCTCGTCGAGAACCAGGAAATTGGCGCCCGAGGCAACCAGAAGCGCCAGTGCTAGCCGCCTCCTCTCCCCTCCCGAGAGCATGCTTACCGCCTTCTCCTGCGTCTCGTAGCCGGAAAAACGGAAACGCCCAAGTAGCTTCTGCGCGTCGGCGCGTGAGAGACCGGTTGCCGAACGTGTGCAGTCGATGACGCTGCCGCGCTCGTCCAGTTCCAGCGTGTGCTGAGAGAAGAAGGCGCACTCGACGCTTTGACCGCGGCGCACCGACCCAGCTGCCGGCGAGCGACGCCCGATCAGTGTCTCAACCAGCGTTGTCTTGCCCGAGCCGTTCGCGCCGACCAGGGCGACGCGCTCGCCGCGCTCGAGTACTAGATCGACCCCGCTGAGGAGCTTTCGACCACCGGCCTCGAGCGCAAGCCCCTTCGCCTCCAGCACGATCCGGCCCGAGCGTTTCGGTTTCAAGAACTCGAAGCCGAGCGAGCGTCGCGCGCGCGCGGGTGCCTCGACCCGGTCTGCCTCGATGCGCGCGATCTGCTTCAGCTTCGACTGCGCCTGGCGGGACTTGGTGCCGTAGCGAAAACGATCGACGAAGCGCTCCAGCCGGGCGATGTCCTCGGCTTGGCGGGCGGCCATCCTCGCCGCGTGCTGCTCGCGGACAGTGCGCTCCTCGCGCCAGGCGTGCCAGGGGCCCGAGAAGAAGACGCCGCGGCGGCCCTCGAGCTCGAGTACACAGGTAGTGGTGGCCTCCAGGAACCAGCGGTCGTGCGCCACGAGGATGAGCGCAGCGTCCAGCCGGCAAAGCTCGTTCTCGAGCCATTCGATGCTGGCCACGTCGAGGTGGTTGGTGGGCTCGTCGAGAAGCAGGAGATCGGCGCCCGCGCCAAGCGCTCGTGCCAGCGAGGCGCGAGTCAGCTCACCGCCCGAGAAGCTGTCGAGTGGGCGCTCCAGATCGGATTGCGAAAAGCCTAAGCCGCGCGCAGCTGCCTCGTAGCTCGTACGCCAGCCGTAGCCACCGGCGTGCTCTAGCCGCGCCTGCACCTCGGCGTAACGTCGCAGCGTCTTTGGATCGTGAGTTCCGGTCGACATCGCCGCTTCCAGCTCTGTCAGTGTTTTCTCGGCCTCGAGGAGATCCGCCCTGCCCGAGAGCATGTACGCGCGCAGATCGAGCCCCCGCTCGAGCGGCGGCCTCTGGTCGTGCAGGGCGATACGCGTTCCCTTGGCGAGAGCTAGTTCGCCGGCCTGCAGCTCCGTCCTGGCCGCGAGAGCTTGGATAAGCGTCGTCTTACCAACGCCGTTCGCGCCCGCCAGGGCCATCCTCTCGCCACGGTCGAGAGAGAAGGAAACGCCTTCGAAAAGAAGCGTTCCGGAGAACTCCTTGCGCAGATTCGATGCTGTTATGACCGGCATGCGGCCAAGGGTAGCTAGGCGCCGCGCTTAGCCAGGAGCGCGAGCGGCGTTCTCGCAAAGATCGGGCGCCTTCGCCCCTCTCTCGACCTTGCGCTTCAGATCAAGCGCTAGAAGCTGGTGACGCCCGCCGGAGTGCCGAGCCCGGTCGGGCCGTCATATCCGGCTGCGGCGGTACACAGATAGGTCGACGAGCATTTGCCGTTCGTGCCTTGCTGAATGTCGAACAGCGACGAGCCGTGCGTGTAGGGGTAGGAGCCCGCGACCACGTCGGCGGCGTTGCCGGCGAGCGCGTAGACGCCCGCCACGATCGGTGCCGCCAGGCTCGTGCCACCGATCTTGAACCAACCGCTCCGGCCCGAGTAGCCGTAGGAGTCGTAGACCGCCGCGCCGGTGTCGGGATTAGCGACAGCCGCGACATCCGGAACAGTCCGCTGTCCGCAGCCGCTGTCCTTCTGCCAGGCCGGCTTGGATTCGTAAGCCGAGCAACCGGAGCCGCCCAGTTCCCAGGCGCTCTCGCTGACGCGCACATTGGAGCTGTCGAGATCGAGGGTCGTACCGCCGACAGCCGTTACGTAGGGCGAGGCCGCCGGCCAGTTCACCCCGTACCCGGTATCGCCAGAAGCGGCGGTGATCGCGATTCCGGGGAGGTTGAAGTGCG
>Ga0209226_10001578_pt1 | contig 10249 bp, 10 predicted proteins | sample BarGraNGADG00212_2_FD_184497 | JGI IMG/M metagenome (GOLD analysis project Ga0209226, IMG submission 184497) | Arctic peat soil microbial communities from Barrow, Alaska, USA - Barrow Graham LP Ref core NGADG0011-212 (SPAdes) (version 2) | ecosystem: Environmental > Terrestrial > Soil >...
GCGTCGGCTATTATCTCTGCCATCGCTTTGGTATTTCCGGTGCGAGAGTAATACACTATGAGTACATTAACCGTTTGACTTCCCCCCAATATAAAGGTAAAAACGGTGGTTCTTTACCTTTACGGCTGATTCAACGCTCTTTTGCTACGCGCTAGTTATTATCTAAATGCCAGTTTAGCTTCGCGAGGAGCTTGTAATCGTAATCAGACTGTGCTACTTGATCTTGAAGGAATCAATCATCTGCTGCGCGGTGCTTGCGTAGGTGTCAAAGTTTTTAGGATCTGCTTTGTACGTGATGATGTACTCCTTTCCGTGCTTGATCGTCCATATTTGCGTGAACTTCAGATGATCCCCACCATAAGTTGCCGTATATGAGACTTTATAGGCCGAATTGCCCCCCAGCGTCGTATTTCCAGCTGAAATCTCCGTGTAGTTTGAAAAATCTTGTACGGCTGCAAGCATCATCGCTGTTCTGTTGCTAAGCGTCTCGTTTGCGGAGCGGTTCCACACTTGCACGTTGAGATTCTCTGCGGCATTATTCGTTGGCATCCTAAAAAGCACGGAAATCGGACCACTTTTTGGCACGTCCTTTGTCCAGTCTGACGGGTATTTGATCGTGAAGCCCTTCGCGCTGTCATACGTGTTTGTCGGAGCTGATGGCGTTGGGTTTCCTACGTTAGATGTGCAGCCCGCAGCCAGCACTAAAAAGCAAACAACAAGACAGAGGAATGGCACTACATTTGTTTTGTTCATCGACCACCGTTTAGCAAAGACTAAAGCTACGCTCAGCGAAGGGGTTTGCAATCACAACCAGATGAGCTACTTAATCTGGAACGAATCGATCATCTTTTGCGCAGCGCTCACGTACGTGTCGTAGTTAGTGGGGGCACCTTTGTATGTAATTATGTATGCTTTGCCGTCTTTAACCGTCCACGTTTGAAGCACTTTTAGCTGATTGCCGTCAATTGTTGCTGTATAAACGATCTTATAGGCCGGAAGGCCAGCAAGCGTTGTGTTTGTCGCTTCAATTTGCTTAAAGTCATCGTTTTCCTGTGCAATTGATGTGCCCTCTTTTGTTACGTTTTCGAGCGTGTCACGGGTAATCACCTGAACGTTGAGGTTTTCAGTCTCGTTATTGGCCGGCGTCGTAAAGATTACAAGAGAGCCGTTGTTTTGCTCCTGCGGTTTGCTCCAGTCCGACGGGTAAGCAATCGAGAAGCCCCTCGAACTTGTATACGTTGGAGAAGTAGTCGTGTTCCCTACATTGAAGGTGCAGCCTGATGCCAGCACCGAAACAATCAGGACGGCACCGATCAGCAATATAACGGTTTTTTTGATCATGGAATCAACCAGCTTATGACTGTGAGAGCGCGTATTAGCTTTGCCGGTTTGAAGTGGCAACGTCGCTAAAGACCTAAAAGGGAAAAACGTTTTGGATGAAGTGGCCCTAGAATGGAATAACGTGGGCTGGCAAGAGGACTTTAATTCCGTTCAAACCAAGCTTTACAAAGGATTGTAGAGCGCTTCGGATATTACGAGAGGATGACTCATATTGAAATTGAGACTAGTAAAGTGAAGGGCATAATCATGAAAACCGTGAAGATCATGCCGTGCCTGGATATGAAGGACGGCCGTGTAGTGAAGGGTGTACACTTTGTGGACTTAAAAGACGCCGTGACCCAGCAGAAGTGCCGCTTTGTGCCAGAAAGAGGGTGCAGACGAACTGGCTATGCTGGACATAGCAGCCACCTTGGAAAACCGCGGAACCCGCCTGGAATGGGTGGAAAACGTGTCTTCGGTTATTGACATTCCCCTAACCGTTGGCGGGGGTATTTCGACCCTAGAAGATATAGAGCTGACCCTCAAAGCCGGGGCGGACAAGGTGCCCATGAACAGTGCCGCTGTGATAAATCCCGAGCTCATAAGAGAAGCCGCCGAAAGATTTGGCTCCGAACGCGTAACCGTGGCCATTGATGGCCGCCGGAACCCGGAGATGCCCTCTGGATTCGAGGTAGTGGTGGCCGGTGGGACTAAACCAGTGGGTTTAGACGCGGTCGAGTGGGCAAAGGAGTGTGAAAAACGGGGTGCAGGGGTGACCCTACCCACCAGTACGGATGGTGACGGGACCCAAGACGGCTACGATTTGGAATACACAAGGGCCATCGCTGATGCTGTTGCAGTTCCAGTCATCGCCTCCGGCGGCGCAGGAAAACTATCGCATTTCTACGATGCAGTTAAAGATGGTGGTGCCACCATACTGCTGGCTGCCTCAGTTTTTCACTTTCGTACGTTTAGTGTCCGGGAAGTCAAGGAATATCTATTACAGAAGGGTGTGCAAGTGTCCCTTTAATTTTGTAATCGATACGCTTTCAGGAACACCCACTTGCTTTTTATTTACCTCAGCGACGGTCCACCAAACGCTTTGGTCGGCCCTTGATCCGGTAAAATTCTAGGCCGCCTAGTTCAGTAAAATTGAAGAGGATGTTAAAGGTGCCATCCTGGTGAGCTTCAGAGAGGGGTGGCCGGTACTGCAGGAAACTTTTGAGGAAATTCTCCCTGACTAACTCCTTTTCACAGTGACTGGTATCCAAACATTCCATGCTGACCCGGAGAATGGTTTCCTCAGCATCGCCATAAAGAGAGGCCTCATACTCCCCCGTGAGGTAGTCCATGTTTTCCCGCTGGAATACGCCCCGCTCTATATCCACGCGGTTAAAGGGTGACCCGGCCACCCACACCGTCTCGGCTTCCCTTTCAGGGAGCATGATCCGGAGGTGGGTGCGGCCACAGGGACACTGATCCCGGGATAGTACCAGGGTGGTATCTTCCGTGTCGTAATTCAAAAGTAGTGTCCCGGTCCTGCCCCCGGGGGGTAACAGAGTGGTTAACACTATCCTCCCACATTCTCCGTCTTCCACAAAGCTGTCCTGGGCAGGGTTGTAAACGTCCAGGTGCGCCAGGTCCTCGGGTACGTGTAGGCCCACCTTCTCATAACACTCCCCGCACATGGTCCCCTCAGTGCTGCCGTAGTTATTATAAACCGGCACATCCCAGACTTCTTCCAGGAACGTTCGTGATTCGTTCGCAAAGCTCTCCCCACCAGCTATCAAACGCTTTATGCTGGATGTTTGTGGGTCTAATCCCTCTGATTTCATCCTTCTAGCCAAACGAAGCAGTTTAAAGACACTACCCACGATCCCGGTGGGATGATACTTGGTAATTATGTTTACAGGGAAGGTGCAGCGCCCCATGGGAATGATGGTCATTTCTATCTTCTGGGCGGCCAGTGTCATAGTGTTAGCACCCACATTCATGCCATAAGAGGCGCAGACTACCACCCGGTCCCCGGAAGTGAAGTTTTGAGAGACAAATGCCCGGGCATACTTCTCTGCATAACGGTTCCAGTCCTCCCAAGTCAAAAAGAACGATTTAGGGTTGCCGCTGGTGCCGCTGGTCTCGTGGACGGTGTACACCTCCGGCCAGTCTATGCATTTGAACTCGAATTCCTCCGTCTCAGGGGGCTGCCTTTCTCTGATGTCTTTACCAGATATAATAGGTAAATCGCGCAGGTCTTCGTGTTCCCTGATGGTTGAGGGGTCAATCTTGTTTGTACGGAACCATTTGCGATAAAAGGGAGAATTTTCCGCAGCAAACTGGACTGTGTAGCGTATGCGCTCATCAACCAAGGCGTCCAGTTCACCCCGGTCCATGGTTTCGATTTCTTCGGAAAAGAAACTCATAATCACCACGTACTACCTTATGAATCTGTAATTCTCACCTATAATAGTTGATACTGACTTTATGGACACTGACCAGATAGTACACCCAGATGAAAGAATGTTGCGCAACGTTGGTCTAAAATTGCGTAACATACGAAATGCTTCGGCCTTAACTTTTTATCCGTGAGGCCAATTGCACGCCTAATTCATAGTACTCAGCAAGCTCGTCTTCTGTCGGCACGAAATAAACTTCCACTTCCTGAATTACCTCAAAGCCACACGCTGAAATATCTTCTGCAAGCTTCTTAGGCGCGCCGCCTAGCCCCCCCATAGAGCCGAACGTGACGGCCAGCTTCTTTTGGCCCGTCTTGTCAAATCGGAGGCCCCGGAGATAATAGACTAAGTCGCCGAGGCTCGGGTACGGCTCACTATACAGCGTCGGAGCACCGAACAGGACGATCTTACTATCGAGAATGTCCTTTACCACCTCGCTCCGTTCGTCGACGTGCAGGAAGTGCATCGCGACGTCGACCCCTCCGGCGATGAGCCCCTCGGCAAACGCGTGTGCCATCTTTTGGGTAGAGTGATGCATGGTGTCGTAGACGATCGTTGCCTTGTCCTTTGCCTTGCCCGTTGCCCAGTCGGTATAGGCACTGATAATCTTGGCCGGATCGGTCCAGATCTGTCCGTGAGAGGGCGCAATCACCCTTATTTTGTCGAGCAATCCCCGTGTTTTGATTTCGTCAAACTTCTTGAGCAAAATGCGGGCCGACGGCGTTATCAAGTTTGCAAAGAACTTCTGCGCGGCCTGCATGAGCAGATATTCGGGAACGTCGGCGTCAGCTCTCTGTGTTAAGCAGAGGTGTTGCCCAAAGGCGTCGTTTGAGAACAGGATCCCGTCCTCCTTTAGGAAGGTGAACATACTGTCCGGCCAATGGAGCAGGAACGCTTCGAGGAATGCTAACGTCTTTCCCCCGAGCGCGAGCTCATCGCCTGTCTTGACCGTAGTAAAGGGCACCTCCTCAAGCGAGGCGAAGTGCTTCTTGATCCCCTTTGCCCCCGCTTCAGTGATGTAGATGGGCGCGTCAGGGAACCTCTTGTGAACCTCAGTCAACGCCCCGCTGTGGTCAAGTTCGATGTGGTTTTGAACCACCACATCGATTGAGAGCGGCCGCCGCTCCTTCTCGCACGCGTCCTTAATCCGCCCCCACATCTGCGCGGACGCGCCCGGGTACGCGTTGTCGATAAGGGCTATGCGATCCTCGCCAAAGACGAGGTACGCGTTGTACGTCGTGCCGTGCAGCGTATAGCCGTGATATGATCGTATGTCCCAGTCCAGCACGCCTACCCAGTAGACGCCATCAGTGATCTTGACAGCCTCGGCTTTCATGGTGTAACCTGCGGTTACAAACGAAACGTTCCATAATAAATACTTCGCCGCAGTTCCGCGGTGACCTCCTGCTGCTCATCGCTGTAATTCTCGAGAATGAGATCCTACTTTATGATTCGTTCGATAGGACAACCACTTGTGCGATGTCTCCGGTTGCTCTTTTCTATACATCTTCTCTCTCACCTTCACAGTCAATGGGGCGGAAGAACTACAACGCATCCCTCATGCACATATAGCACCCCGAATGTCGTGTTTTCGAAGGGCGACGCTTGTACGCTATTGAAAAAGCGACGGCGCTTAAAAAGTTATAAATCTATTTTTATTTTAATTATTAGATTTATCTAATATGCTTTATCGCAATGGTGGCAGATTCATAGAAACCTCTAAACGCTAGTTCCATCGCGGAAGAATTACAGACCCAGGTCAGATAACCCCGGATGATCATCAGGGCGTCGCCCCAGTGGCCAACGATACTTACGGTCTCCCTCTTTAATCGGCAAATCGTTGATACTGGCAATTCGACGTTTCATCTGGCCATTCTGATCGAACTCCCAGTTCTCATTGCCAAACGAGCGGAACCAATTACCTGCATCGTCATGCCACTCATACGCGAAACGCACCGCAATACGGTTCTCACGAAATGCCCACATCTCTTTGATCAGGCGGTAATCAAGTTCCTTCGCCCACTTCCGTTTTAAGAATTCGATGATCTCCTTGCGACCGCTTATGAACTCAGCCCTGTTGCGCCACGTGCTGTCAACGGTGTACGCCAGTGAGACCTTCTCGGGATCCCGTGAGTTCCATCCGTCCTCGGCCATACGAACCTTTTGAACTGCTGTCTCTTCGGTGAACGGCGGAACCGGTGGTCGGCTGTTTTCTGTCATACGAATTCGTTCTGACCTATTGGTAATAAAGCTTCTTAGCACTATTGAAATTTTTTGAGAAAATGGATCAAACGGCGAACTGCGTTTTCGGCCGATGCGCGCTAGACCTTGCACTTAGCGGTCATCTCTTGAAAGCTTACAACTTGCGACCACCACTTCAGAGTCCTATGTAGTGTGAGGCATGTTTTGACGTTTGTCTTCATCCGCGTCCAAAGGCTGGCGTCCCGACCTTCCGCGTCTCGACCTTGCGTGAAGTGGTGCCATTGCCATCATAACACCGATGAGCACGTATGCCACGTTACTTATCGGTGGGGAGACAAAAGCGATGACTATCGCAAGTGCTGACGCGATGGGCAGGCTTGCGTTTCTGAACGTGATGGCCCTGAGCGTCCGCACGGCGATATCTTTTTTAAGAAGGTACTTACGTCGTCTCACGTACGACCAGTTTGCGTAGAGAATGAGCCCCGTGATGAACATGACGCAGTGGAAGAACAGCACGCCAGCAGTAGTGTCGGGATAAGTAGTCCATACTGTCGTCGCAAATGGGATGAGCACGACGAACGACAGGAAAAGGATGTTGATAAAGTACAGCACCCAGTCGGCATAGACTATATTCTGAAATTGTCTCCAATGGCTATTAAGCAGGATGCCTAACAGGGCGAATGCCAAGAAATAACCGATGAACTTAGGCCCCATACTAACAAGCGATGCCGAGAGGGCCTCATTCGAATGCTGCACGATCGGTACGACTAACCCCAGCCCGAGGAGCGTTATAGCGATGGCGAAGACGGCGTCGATGAACGTCTCCAGGCGGCGCTTATCTCGTGCCTCAAGCTCGATCTGCGACTGTGTGAGTTCGGGTTGAACCCGTTGTTCGGGCATGTGCTTGTGTCTTTAACGTCTTATAGGCGCTTCCGTTTTTATGCGCTGTTTACGTCATTGCCATCGGTCTTAAAACCGGGCAGTATACGCTCGTGTGGTATAAAATTTATGCTATTTCAACGTGCCAACTCGCAGGCGCCCGTTGACGTTAAGAAGGGAACGATCTAATCAGTCTTCAACGCCAGGTATATGTGACGTTCGGCATAGTATTCAACAAAAAAAACTGCTATGTTTTATCGAAAAGCAGACCTGTGCAGCTTATAAAGAGTATCTACCGCTCCAACGCGCGCCGAAACGTCATATATCGTCATTATCTCATCGATGCCAGCGTTCGATAGTGTTCTGACGTCAAGCTCCCCCTGTAGCGCTCCTGCTGGCGCCTTTCAAAAAAAAGCGCCATCATCACCCGTCGCAGCCACGGGTCACTTTCTCGATGCACGTAGAAAGCTTATCTTTAAGCTCATTCTACACATCCACAATATGAGACAAGCGTTTGCCGGCGTGGTATACGACACGAATGCTGCAATTCTACTTGCGCGAAACGAGCACCGGTTCTGCATTGAATCGCTGAAAACTGGCCTCAAGAACGTCGACCTATTCCGCACGCCTGATGGGCTCTACTTCAAGTACGAAAAAACAGTGCCGTTCTTTGGCGACGACGAAAATTACGACCCGGAACTAACGCCGCTCAGCCCAGAAGAGGCAGTGATGTTATACAATAAGCTCACGGACAGGAGGCTCGAATTCGAAGACGCCTTTCCGGACACGGAGTACGCGGACGCGTGAATGGACAGTTGCACTCACTAGTAATGAGTATGTCATCGCTACAGTTGAGCATTGAAAGAGACTCGAAACTTTACTCCGGTCTGTGCCTTAGACAGCACCCAAGAGCAAATAGCCATCCTTGTCCTGGACACTGTGCGAGCATCGCCCCCCGAAGCTGTTGCGAGTTGTAGAAACGTTCATTTATCTCTTCAGCAGTGTCGCGTCGGATCCCATAGAGACGGTCGTCGTCACGAAGTTCAAGCCCGTCAAACCGCGTCTGTAGGTGGGGAATGACAACTTGTTCACGCCATTCGGCAGCGGGAATTTTTCCGTTGCCGTTTTCAGCGCGCCATAGATCATATCGTGTTCCGTCGACTTCCCAGTGCGTTGCATCGATGACGCACCTTCGTATAAAGAGTGGAATCTCTTCGTTTTCGATGCGCCTGTTTATGCGCAGGGCCGATGAGGTCCCCGCGGCGCCCTTTGGGTCAATGACACTCTTTGGCCCGTTGACCCCGTTCTGCTGTATATATTCCTCAAGATGAGCTTTGGTGATATGGTATCGGTTTCCTATCCGAATCGCTTTCAGCTGTCCGCTCTTGATATGCGCATATATTGTGGTTCGTGTGACACGCAACATCGTCGCGACTTCTAACGGTGTGTACACTTCGTCTATCATTTTCTTCTTTTTAATCAATGTTGTTATATTATATATACTTCTAGTTAATTTAGTAATATTTTATTTTATTTTATCTTAGTTTTTTACATTTTATTTTGTTTATGTTTAATTTATAGGGTGGAATCAAACGGGAAAACTTCTCGGGGCCGCGAAATATGGTCACAGCCGATGAAGACAAGCAGAATGCTGATGAGGAAGAATGCAATGTTCACGTGTCCTTCCCACGGTGTAAACCCCGTATAGATAAACTTGCTCGCCTCTGAACCGAAATTAGAAGCGGCATGTAGAACAAGGATGATTCTGCTGGCAAATTTGATAAATCAACTTCTGAGACCCTTTTAAGTAGATACGCACAACTAAAATTTTATATAGAACAACAAACTAATTTTTTTTGTTATATAAAAAACCCTCAAAAGGTGAGTGGTATGGCAGGCTCCGAAAAGAAAAATACCGTTGAATCTCCCACCAGTGGAGAACGTGCTATCGTAAAGAGACCGGCCAAATAGTCATCGGGACTCGTTCTAGGACTTGACTCGATATTCGATGAGTTTAGAAGATCATTTGATGATCTGGGCTCCGATTACGCCTATGCGGACCTTTATACCAAGAACTATTGAGTCTCTAAGACTCTAAGAAGGTCTTGACATTTGCGGTAGCTTTTCTGAAGAACTTGGCCAAAATACATCTCGACATACAATATCGTCCGTTTGAGCTGTTTCTCGAGAGGCCTCGGCGCGTCAAAGTTCGAAAGAACGTTACAAACCGAATTGTCACGAAAGAAGAAAGACATAGTGGGTATCCTTGACTATATACGTCCCGCAGAGGCCGAGGAATTATCAGCAGGTCAAGAGCGGAGCAGTACACAGCATTTACAGTTTTTGCCGCACTCACTGGTCAGCTGAGCATGCCACCATGATGAAGCTGGCCGTTGGCCAATTCCGCGAGTTTTTAAGGGCTGTAAAACCCTGCTCCGAGTTGAGCCGTCTCAAGATAAAACTAGGATGGAACACTACGTTCCTTTGCACCCACAAGTCGTTGAAGCCATCCAGCCACTTCTCAACGGAAAAAAAGACGATGAGTCCGTTTTCCCGCACGGCTCCTTCGGGATGTGGGTGAAACGGCAGAAGATTCCTTCATCCTAGATAGAAAAGCACTTTGTGTTGGGAGATTTGCGAAAATTTACACACAGCACGGTGATATTTGGAATGGGAAGACTCAAAACGAGATTATCTTTTGGCCCACGCCGGTCTAGCATTGAATGGTAGTATTATCGGCATCCACTTCCAGATTCGGTTTGGTTTATGACATTTATATAAAGTGCTGGGGGACGTGAGCTTTGCAGTCTAAACTGAATAGGCCACGACCTAAAACGTTTTTGACACAACGTTAACGTCTTTTGCTTACGATATATACGGCGATTGCCAGCCCGATGATGGCGAAGGCAACCTCAAAGCCGGGCGTCGTACCCTGACTTGTGGCAGTAGCTGCGTTGCCGATGGCGTAGACGTTGCCATCATCGGTCCCGACATACACAATTCCGTTGGCGACGGCGGGGGAGGAGAGTACTAAGCCTCCGGTCATGAAGCTCCGGAGCTTCGCCACGGTGGGGTATATTCGCGCTTGTCTCGCTAAGTCCCTTTTTCGTCTATTTGGTGCTTCTTTGAAATCGAAAAAAAATAACAATATAGGAGATAAGGAGACGATAAACGGGACAGGAGAACATACTCGGGACACTCTATGCGGCCTATCGTTTGTTGCGCGATGTAAATAGCCATCGCCGTAGCCATCGCCGCGGTTCCCGAACTCTCAGGTACTAACTCTTCAGGTACTAACTCTTCAGGTACTAACTCTTCAGGTACTAACTCTTCAGGTACTAACTCTTCAGGTACTAACTCTTCAGGTACTAACTCAAATGATAGGCTGTTCTCCA
>Ga0209226_10001579_pt1 | contig 10248 bp, 11 predicted proteins | sample BarGraNGADG00212_2_FD_184497 | JGI IMG/M metagenome (GOLD analysis project Ga0209226, IMG submission 184497) | Arctic peat soil microbial communities from Barrow, Alaska, USA - Barrow Graham LP Ref core NGADG0011-212 (SPAdes) (version 2) | ecosystem: Environmental > Terrestrial > Soil >...
GAACACGGTAGTTAAGCCCACCAGGGCCGACGATACTTGGGCGATAGGCCCCGGGAAAATAGGTCGTCGCCAGGAATGCTACTAAGGCTTGGTTTCGCAGAAACCAAGCCTTAATAGCATCTGATCCCCGTTACGCAACGAGAGCCTCCCCCCGAATCAAAGCGTGGTTTCTTTTCTGCTGATACCCCGGATTCAAATCCCCGCGATGGTGGGGGATAAGGGTGACCTTCGCGGTGCAGTAGAGGAAGTGCGGCCAATCGCGTAGAAAACGTGCGAATCGCAATCAACGTGGTCGTGGCGCTCTGCTTAATGACATCCGCTTGGGCGGCAAACGTCAAGCCTACACTCGCGCCCCTGCGGAAATCAACGATGCGGATCGGGACCGCCGCTGGCGTCAGGCCAGTAAGCGAACTCAAGCTGACAAAGTTCCCATATCAGCCTATGGCAGTCAAATCGCCTGGCTCCAATGCACCTTCAAATCCGATGAGCGGTCAGACGGGCTCCAGCGCCGGCGCTGCCTACAAAACTGGATCGGGAGTCGTCCTTCGCCCGGCATTGTTGACGGACCCCGTGACGGGTTCAGGGGGTTCCATCTATCTCCTCAGTCTGACGCCGGATATGTTGACTAAGCTGCAGAACAAGCTGTTTCAAGTCGGTTCCTCAGGGAATGCATACGTATGTATTCACGTGCCGATTCTTCGGCGGCAACGATCTGAAAAACCGCCTATGGTTCCAGGTGGGCGATCAGCAGTTGGGGCCGGACAAGCAGATCGTGAACCCCGCGACCAACGAGATCAGCCTCATCTTCATTTACCAAGCCGAGAGCCAATACACCAACTACTTGAACGTCGGCGCTTACGTGAAACCTAACGACACCCAGTACACCTACTGGCGGGGGCTGGAGTTCTGGTACATGCAGCTTGCGCAGATAAACTAGCAGCGCGGGAAATGAAGCGGAGCGCGTCAACTACATCAGATCCCCGAGTGGGCCAAGGTCCAGATTGAGGTCCTCGTCTTCCAGGCCGAAGAGAACCTTCAGTTCCCCCATGCGGGCATCCAAGCCCATGAGAGTCTCTCCAAGACGCTCAACTTCCTCGTCCGAAAGCGATCCGCCTTCAACGCGCCGTACCGCTTGGCGCTCCATCAACTGGCGAAGCAGTTCGATCAGAGTAAGAACGAGCTTGGCAAGGCCATTCTCGACACCTTTGGAATCGGCCTGCAGCGGGACTGGCTCCGCGCCCAGGGGCAGGCACGCGTCTGGCTTAGGAGCGAGCGAAATTGAGCGCGGGCTGTCTAATGAAGCAGGCGATGGGCTTTGTTCGCCAGAGCTTGTGGACAAGCGGCCTCTCGACTTCCGATGTTGCGCCGGCGAGCGCGAAGAGCGGGGAAACGGCGTTGGAATGCCCCGTGCTTCCATGGCTTCGACCGAACTCAAAAACACTCGAAGCCCAACGTAGACGAGATCCACCTCGGCGACGGAGATCGCGGCGTCCCCACTCACGACAACGCCTTTGTCGAGTATCCGGTCCAGCAGATCGAGCAGGGTTACGTTCTTCTCTCTAAGCGCAGACTGGTTCATCGGCGGCATCCTCTTTGGGAGCAGTACCCGCGAAGTTGTATGGCGGCCAGGGACCGCTGAGCTCATAGCTGAAACCAGGCCCGGCGTATTTCTTTCGCAACTCATCAAGTTCGGTCTGGAAAGCCTCCACGCAATCCTGAGATACGAGATAGGCTCCGTTGAGAACCATGTCCTCAGCGCGGTTGGTGACGTCGCGGCCCTGCAGGCGGTTGACTACCGCTTCCCACGAGCGCATCCAGAGCCTGTTATGGCTATCTTGAACCACTTCGTCGGTGATTCGCTCTCTCTCCGTGACGATCGCATCATCAATCTTCTTTTTCAGGAAGTATGCCGCAGCTTCCGATTTCTCAGCCAACTCCGAATTGAGCGACTTTACGACATCACTGAGCCCCACAACCTCATCTGCCAAGACCTGAGCCGCACAATACACCTTCACCCCCCACTCCTGCTTGCCTTCCACTCGAGCCAGCGCATCCACGAAGTAATCGTACTGTTGTGCCAGTATCTCTTGAACACGGCACTCGCTGGAATAGACCGTGCAGAACCTCATCGGAACCACACTCCGATCCCTCGATAATCTGTCCAGAACGCTCTGATGGGCATGCACCTTCGCCGTCAGCCAGTCCATATTGTTGAGATTCGAGGCCAATGCCTCTTCACCGAATTCGACCAGAGAAACGTCGCTTACCACCGCTCGGATGTCTTGATAGGATACCGAATAGACGGCATTAGCCGGGTCTATGCCTCGATCCATCAGATCACAAGTCGGCAGATCACTATCATTTCCAGTGATCCCGTAGACATAGCAGCCACTGGCGCTCTGGGCATCCTCGTTGCCAACATTGGGTTCCTGCCCGGCGCAGGCCTCCTCGGGAGATATGGGAGCTTCACTCAACAACGCCTCGTTGGCAGCGATTCTTTCCTTAATGAAACGGATTTCCTCACTGACTTGATCCTCGACATCAGCCGGTTCCCCGTGCTTGTCCTCCATACCGGAAAGAGATCGCTCAAGGATGGCCTGAATGATCGCGTTCTTCATGATAGTCTTCGCTTCAGCAAAGGCCTCTTGCCTTGCAAGCCTGGCGACCTCGTCCATCTCGCCGCCGGCGATCTCAAGCATCTTGCGTTTGAACAGATCAGATAGTTCCCTCGAATCCCTCGACAAAGCGACCTCCATATCTGTTCCGCACGGACCGCGTATGCTCAGTCCCGTGACTCCTGTCGCCGCAACGCGATTATCAGTGTTCTCTCCACGGTCTGCCGGTCAAAACAGCAGACTACGGGCTCATCGGACCCGCAATCGCCGTTCACGCTGTCGGCGTAGGCCATTAGAAGCCTATACCCACCCGCAAGCTCCGAGATCAGTCCATCGGCTTCGGAGTTATCGGGATCGACATCGGGATGGATCTGTCTGGCAAGACGGCGATATGATTGCTTGATCTCGTCGCGGTTGTGCCTTTCCCCCAACCCCAGCAAGCGCCGCGCTTCGTCTACCTCTTCAAACGTGGGGACTTGCACCTCCACAGTGGCAAAGCTGTAGGGTGGAAGCGGCCCGACGCAGCGGAAGTTCAACTTTCCATCGAACTCGGTGTCCAATTCCCGCAGCCGCGAATCCAGCAGATCACGCGCATTGTCTTCGACGAGCAGGGCCAGGTTCACGACCATGCTTTCGTCCATGTTCGGGTTGACGATCATGTCGCACGCGGCCTCGCCAAGCCGGCAGGCAATCGAATCCTTGAGAGAAACGCGACGCGCCTCAATGAGCGCGCATACTATCTTGCCAAGCGCAACCTGATCCTCGATTCCCACGGCCTTTGTCGCCGTGGCCGCTGCCGACTTGAAACGTACCACACTGTCATGCCGCGCCACCTCGGCCAGCACCGTGTCCATGTTCCATAGAGCCATGATCTCCATCTGAATCTTGCTTTGCAGCCCTGCCAAGGCAGTGCGGAAGATGTCTGTTCCTTGTAACAACAACCTTCCCACGCTGTGCTCGTCGGGTAGGATCGTGCCGAACTTCACGGGCAAGACCCGGTGGTCGCGCATCACGGTCTCAACAACGCACTGATGCGCGAGCAGGTAGCGGATCGCCTGCTTGCGATCGATGTCGCGATAGTTGGGCAAGGGCGCTCCGCCGACCACTGCGGCGAAGTTCCCGGCGGCAATGCACCGGACCTCGCGCTGATCCACGCCGAGCACGCTAAGGCGCGCTTGCTTCTGCGCGTCGATGACTGCGTAAAGGTGCATCAAGGCCATTTTCTGTCTTTCTCCCTGGCAGATTGCTCGATAGCCCTATCGAAATGGTCTTTGGTGATCATGAGCCCCGCTACCACCGTCTCGGGATCGACCTCGCCCTCCCCAAGCCGAGCTTCGAGCGCTTCGCGGATGGCATACATAGCAGCCTGGCGGCAGACGCTCTCGATGTCGGCGCCTACCAGACCGTCGGTGGCGTCGGCCATCGCTTCGACGCTCACTTCTTCGGCAAGCGGCATTTCCTTGGTGTGAACGTGGAGTATGGCGAGGCGCGCCTCGCGGTCGGCTTTCGGCATCTCCATCAGGAAGTCAAACCTGCCGGGCCGCAGAAGAGCCGGGTCAAGCCGGTCCAGGCGGTTGGTGGCCGCAAGCACGACGACTCGCTCCAAGTCCTCGATCCCGTCAAGCTCGGTAAGGAGTTGGCTTACGACCCGTTCGGCCACACCGCTGTCCCCGGATCCCGCCCCGCGCTTCGGCGCGAGCGCGTCGATCTCGTCGAAAAACACAATGCACGGAGCAGCCTGTCGAGCCTTGCGAAACACCTCTCGCACGCCGCGCTCCGACTCACCGACATACATACTCAAGAGCTGCGGGCCCTTGATCGCAATGAAGTTGACCTCGCTTTCCTTGGCCAGCGCCTTGGCGATGAGCGTCTTACCCGTGCCAGGCGCGCCGTGGAGCAGGATTCCCTTCGGAGCGCGGATGCCCGCTTTCTTGAAAACGGCTGAATAGCGCAGCGGCCATTCGACCGACTCGGTCAGCAGTTGCTTTACCTCTTCAAGACCGCCGACATCCTCCCAGCCCACGTTCGAGATCTCGGTGAACACTTCACGAATGGCGGACGGTTCCACGTCGGCGAGCGCGTTGCGAAAATCCTCCGGCACGACCTCAAGTTCCATCAGCTTCTCGTATGGAATCTGAGCCTGCGCGAAGTCGATATCGGGTATGATGCGCCGCAGCGAGCTCATGGCGGCTTCACGGCACAGGGCTTCCAGGTCGGCGCCGACGAAGCCATGCGTTATGGCAGCGAGGCGGTCGAGGTCTACGCCTTCGGCAAACGGCATCCCGCGGGTGTGTATTTCCAGTATCTCCCTGCGGCCATCCTTGTCCGGAACGCTGATCGAGATCTCACGGTCGAAGCGCCCCGGGCGGCGCAGGGCCGGGTCGAGCGAGTTGGGAATGTTGGTTGCGCCGATCACGATAACATGCCCGCGTGATTCCAGGCCGTCCATCAGCGCCAGAAGCTGTGCGACCACGCGCCGCTCTACCTGGCGCTCTCCTGCCATTTCCTCCCGCTTGGGGGCGATCGAGTCGATCTCGTCGATGAAGATGATCGATGGAGCTCTCTTGCGGGCGTCCTCGAAGAGGTCTCGGAGGTGGGCCTCGGACGCGCCGTAGAGCTTGTCGATAATCTCCGGCCCATTGATACTGAGGAACGTGGCGGACGTTTCGTGAGCAACCGCGCGCGCGATGAGGGTCTTGCCGCAGCCGGGAGGGCCGTGCAGAAGAACTCCCTTGGGCGGGTCGATCCCAAGCCGCTCGAATACCTCCGGGTAGCGCAGCGGAAGCTCGATCATTTCGCGTATGCGTCTGATCTCCTTGTGGAGCCCGCCGATGTCCTCATAGGTGAGGGTGCTGGCCTCGGGGCCGGCTTGGCTGGTAGCCAGGCGGACGGTAGTGCGCGGCCCGATGAGCACGGGTCCTTCCGGGGCCGTTTTTGTCACCGCAAACGTCTCCGCGCGCGTACCGATCAGGTCCACGCGGACACGGTCTCCAGCCACGACGGGTATGCCGTCAAGAAGCTTCGCGATGTAACGCGCTTGCGCGGGCGCGGGCGAAACACGCGTCGTCTCCATTGGCGCAAGCTCCACGGACTGCGCGGGCCGAACCTCCACGGGACGGATCGTTATCTTCTCGTCGAGGCCGGAACCGGTGTTGGCGCGCGTAATTCCATCCATCTGGACGAGTCCCAACCCGCGTTGGGCGGTGTAGGCGGGCATAGCGCGGACGACGGTCGCGCGTTTCCCGGCGACCTCAACCACATCACCCGTGCTGACTCCCAGCCGCTCTAAATCCTGCGGGTCCAGGCGCACAAGTCCTCTGCCTGCGTCCTTTGGGAGCGCCTCGGCTATCCGCAGCAAAATACTCGTCTCTTCATGATGAGCGCCCGAGCCCTTGCTCTTCACCATCTTATCCCCCCGATTCTAATGATCGACCGCGACTCCCGTGCCCTTGCAGTGCTGGCAGGGAAAGACGCTTTCGGGAAAGTGACAGTCCTCACAGTCGGCGGTCCGTCCCGTTCCGTGACAGTGTTTGCAGGTCGATGCGTTGTTGGGCACTTCGACGGTTCCCACGCCGCTGCAGACGGTGCATGTCATGCGCGAGTTGGGATGCACTCCCGTCCCGTGGCAGAAAGCGCACTTAACCATTGGCTCGGCAAGTTTGACCGATCCATGGCCTTCGCACACTTGACACTCCGCCAGCGGCGACATTATTCCAAACGGATCGAGGCCTTTGCCGTCACAGAACGCGCATCTAACTTCGGTTAGCCGCGCGGTTGCATCGGCTGCTCTGCTGCTCCGAGTACTCTTTGCCATTAGTCGGTTTCCTCCATCTCTTGGTTGCGTTTCTGACAGACCATGAGCCGGTCGAGGAGAGCCTCCTCGGCCTGCAAATACTGCTCGTCGGTAATCTCTCCGGCGTCGCAACGCAGTTCCAGATCGGTGAGTTCGGCTCGAATGGCCGATTCGTCGTAGAACTGCCTGTCCACTTCACTGGCGATCTGCTCCGCGATCCATATAACTCCACTTACAGGAAATGTGAGTATATTGAACAAAAGGCGATCGTCGTTATCCACACGGCTCACCCATCCCAACTCACCACAATGTTCACGAAGTTGTAAGGAGGCGCCGCCCCGACATATTTCAGCGTCAGTCGGCTCCCCTGCTCCGAGTCCAGCTCGCGGACGGCGCGGTCGAAATCCAGTTCGCGATACCGATCCACGAGGAACGCGGCGTTGAGCACCATACGGTCGCCCAGCGTCGAGTTCGTCTTGGTCTTGTAGGCCAGCGGGCGGAAGTGGTCCATGAGCTGCTCGGACTCCGCCTCGCGCTTGGCATTGACCGCATCAGCCACCATTTCGCCGAGCCGTATCCTGTCATAATGCGAACGGTTCTCCGCCACTCCGGCCAGACTATCCCGCAACTGCCGAATCCGCGGGTTATCCGCCACGATCTCGGCAAACAGAGTGTGCTCGTCCCAAAACACCTTCAGCCCGAGTTCGACCCGGTCCTCGACCTCGGCAAACAGAGCATCGAACTCCCCGCAACGCCGGTCCAGAAGCTTGTGGCGAACCGAATCCGCATCCGGCGCAATCGTGCCGAAACGGACCGGCAAGATTGGACACTCTCGCATTACCTCTTCCTGGACCTGTGTATGCACGATCATATTGCGCCGCGTTCTCCAGTATTCCACAACAGCAGAGTCACTTACCACCGCCCCATACCCGCCCGAGCTGAGCGTGTAGACCGGGCCACCGTCTTCGGCTATACCGCACGAGCTGAACTCACGCGGCTCACTGTCGCGGATGATGCAGTAGACATACCTGCCTTCCCGCCCCTGGTCGTCAGACACGTTCAAATCTTCCTCCCGGTCAAGCTTCATACACTCTATAGGTTACGCTCACGCCCTCGGTCGCCAGTCCATCGGTTAGAACTCCAGCGACGCCCTCGGCCCAAGTCACCAACTCCGCGTCGGAGACGTCTCTCTCCAGCTCGACATATCGGTCCCGCAGCGCGGCGAATGTGTCCGCCACTGCGGGCCTCAGGTGAGCAAACACCTGCGTCCGCAGCCTGTTCTCAAGCTCCCGCGCGCACGTATCCTCTCCCGCGCGGTGGAACGACGCCGTCTCGATCGCCTGGTCAAGGTAGCCGTGCAGGTCGCCCACCATCAGGATTGCCGCTGCCGCCGCGCGAGTCATCCGTCCCCGATCCGATTCCTCCCGCAAGCCTGCCCTCAACTGCTCTCGCCCGGCAAGCGCGGCTGCGGCGTTAGCAACATTCCTGCTGTCCAGATACATCATTGCGTCCGTGAAACCCGCTCGGATGGCAAACTCGTTGGTGAGCACCTCTCGTGGCGCATCCGCACAGAGCCTGTGTGCCATCGATCCAAGTATCCGCCTGAGCTCTCCCGCGCGGTCATCGGCGCCGGGAGTGCGTTCGAGAACTTCCGACAGGTTGTCGTCGGTGATCTCGATGAGCAGCCGGCGCGAGGCCGCGGTGGCAGCACACTCGGCAAACGGGTGCGCGTGCTCATGCGCGAGCAGAGCACGGACTATGGACGGTTCGTCCCAGTAGCCCTCCCTTACCATAGCCTCCCAGTTCACAAATATCTGGCAACCGGACAGATCGGCAAGATCATACACATTCACGACCGGCCTCTGCTCAAGGGCTTCTTGACCACCGGGAGGCAGCTCGGCCACCGACTGCAACTGCCGGGTCAACGGTCTCATGTTCTGGAGAATAAAGAGCGTCACGTATTGGTGAGTCCAGGCGCCTTGCTCGATGTATCTCCGAATCACCTCTTCCTCGATGCCGATCACGGGCACAACACCAGCCTCGACATCAGCGATGATTCGAAGTTCGGTCGAGTCGATGCGATGCAAGCTGAAATGCTTGACCAGCCCGGACATCCGCTCAGACCCTTTTCCTCCGCAGCTCCAGGATGCCGTTCTTGAATGACTTCTTCACGCTCTCGGCATCCACGGCAGCGGGAAGCACAATCTCCTTTTCGTACTTGCGCTCGCCGGTAGTGCTGAGGGAAACCACATCGTCATTGATCTCGATCATGACCTCGTCTTCGGCGACGCCGGGTATCTCGGCGACGACCACTATCTCCTGCTCCTCCTCGAACACATCGACCAGCGCCTCCCGCACTTCCGCGACCTCCGCTCCCCCTTCCTTTGCGCTGCGGATGTTGCCGAACCGCTGCACTTGGGGTATTCCTCCGATGCCGCTGCGGATCGAGAAGCCGTATACGCCTTGACCCTTATCGCCGAGTCCCTTCACTTTGAACTCGCCGGTGCGCGATACCTCGGACTCGCCCTTCTCGGACATTTCAGACAGAACGTCCAGTAAGTTGCCCAGCCCCTTGAAAATACCGCCCAGCCCCAGGTCTAAGTGTGCCTCGGATTTGGGTTCCTTGCCGCCGGCGGGTTGCTGTTTATCATCAGGCATTTTGAATCCTCCTTATATAGGTAGTCAGTGCGGGTTCTCAGATAGACGCGGCCACCTTGGAAGCCGAATCCAGCGTCTCTCCGAGCATTTCGAGCCGGGACTTGAGCTGAGCGTTCTCTTGCTCAAGGTCTTGAGCCCTGGTAGAGAGGGCGGGATCGGTCTGCCACCAGTTGATCCCCATCTCCATCGCCTTGTCCACGGAAGCCACGATGAGCCTGAGTTTGATGCTCAGCAGTTCGACACCACAGAGGTAGATATCTATGTCCCCGGCGATGACGATCCCCTTGTCCAAAACCCTCTCCAGGATGTCGGCCAGGTTCGTCGATTGTGTGCTGTGCTGAAGTTGTCTATCCGCCATGTGATCTCAGCTCCATTGCTCCGCTTCCGAACGCTATATTCAGACGCCGTGCTTTTCGCCGGCAGGCTCCAGTTCCATCGTTTCCCCTCTGGTATAGCTCCTGACCCGCTGGTAGCTCAGGAGTTCTCCGTCCTCATCGAGCAGCGCCTCGTAGCTGTGCAACACGTCGCTGCTTGGAGGAATGCGCCGCAGCTCGATCAGACCGACCAGCATCGACTTCTGGCTTTCGCGCCGTTCTATTGAGGAGTGGATCTTTGACCCGAGCACGTCGAGGCAAGTAGTCATGAAGCACTGCCTATCCCACGCAATAGATTCGGCCAGTCTGTTGGCAACAACACGGGCGATCATGATGCTCGACCTGAGAGTGGGCGTATCGGTGTATTCACCGGTCGCGCGGAAATCGCGCACGATGTCAACTATTCTTTCGGCATCGTCGAGCGAGAGGCCTGAGCGCGCCGACGTGATCGCGATCTCGGTGTCACGATCATAGTGATCCAGGTCCAGAGTGACCATCCGATCCCCAAGAGCGTCCTGAACTTGGTGAACCCCCGCATACTCCGCCGGGTTGCTCGTGAATATGGATCTGAACTTGGGATGAACCTTGACATAGGACTTGTCGCGGCTGGTGGTCGGCAGGATCAAGAGCCTCTCTTCGAGGACGCCCAGAAGAACATTGTTGGCTTCCGGCCTGGAGCGGTTGAACTCGTCATAGACCAATGTCCAGCCTTCGCGACAAGCCGGCCGAGCTGGGCCGCGGCATACCGAGCGCGAGTTCGGTCTGCCTGCCGGATCACATGACATCGGCGGGGCCGGGTATGTGCCCG
>Ga0209226_10001580_pt1 | contig 10248 bp, 3 predicted proteins | sample BarGraNGADG00212_2_FD_184497 | JGI IMG/M metagenome (GOLD analysis project Ga0209226, IMG submission 184497) | Arctic peat soil microbial communities from Barrow, Alaska, USA - Barrow Graham LP Ref core NGADG0011-212 (SPAdes) (version 2) | ecosystem: Environmental > Terrestrial > Soil > Wetlands...
ATTTTGAAATCATTCCTTTGAACCTGATGTTAGGCGGGGCAGAAGATCTGAGTACAATGACTTTGGTACCCAATCCTGATGCTACCGGTATTAACACAAGCAATTGGGTCGTTCAGTATCTTCGCGATAAAGATGGCGTTCCCTGGGGTGGTTTCTGGTCACCGACAGGCGTTGACGTGACAACCAACCAGTATATGCATGTAAAAGTTTGGAAACCCCGGATCAGCCCTTTACATTTTAAACTGGAAGGTGGCGCTGCCGGTAACCTGGAAATTCCTTCGATATCTCCGCAAACCAGCATCGATGCATGGGAAGACATTGTATTTGATTTTACCTCAAAAACAGGGGCATATCCAACAATTTCATTCATGCCCGACTTTGAAGATCCCCTCACCCTTACAAATGATATAATGATATATTTCGACGATATCATTTTGAACAATGATCCCACTCCTTTTGTTGGACTTGATATCATAGTGAAGGCAAACAATTTCACCGTTTACCCGGTTCCATTTAACAATTTCCTGGTCGTAAATTCCACTGTTGATCTCAAATCCGTCATCATTACTTCGGTCATGGGTCAGCAAGTCCTTACGATGGAAAACCTGGGTGCGGGTACAACTACCATCAATACATCAGCATTTGCAACCGGCATGTATTTCGTCACCTGCTACCCGAAATCGGACAATCCATATACCATGAAAATAATGAAATATTAAACTGAAAATCATTTAACCTGAATAAAAGGCGGCCTCCTGGACAGGGGGCCGCCTTTTAATCAAGAAGCTTGAAGCCTCGATTCGAAGACGACCCAAAAGGCAAAAGCGCAGCAGTACCTTGAAGGTGTTTTTTGTGCCGAAAGAGGCAAACGGAACATCGAGCATAAGGTTGAAGAGAAAAGCAGAAAGTCCACTTCGCCCAAATCCGATATACAGGCAATCACCATCGAACAATATGTGAAGTCTTTCCGTAAAAGTCAGTTTAAAGAGGTACAGATCGGGCCTGGGACCAAAGGTTGATTGACGGCTTTGACATGTGTGCCATTGAATATGCTCTCACGGAAAGAATAGAAAATGCCGGTATTATGAACCCATTTTCCCAAAGTAGAATTAAAAATATCTGTAATGAAACTTTATCCACTTTTGACAGTTTTTCTGGTGATCAACATTCTTTTTTTCGCCGCCTGTAAAAAGAAAGAAATTGCCACACCTACCGGGACCATTCAACTGGCACAGGCAAAAGCAGGCCCTGTCGTTCTTAAAATCGGGGAAACCACCAAAGATATTGCGGTTGACAGCTCATTTAATATTTACTTTAATAATACACTCGATCCTTCGTCGGTTAATGGTAGTATACTTTTAAAGAAAGCTGATAATACTGGCATTCCCTGTAATCTTGTTGTTTTCAATGATAATAAAAGTATCAGGCTTACTCCTCAAAAACCGCTTGATCACCTTACAAACTATAAATTGCAGATCACTTCAGTATTAAAAGGATCCCATGGCGAAACTTTTCCCGGGGTGGAGTTTCTTTTCATTACTATCGCAGGAAAACTCCGCATTGAAACCATCACTATTAACCAGCAGGCCTTTCAAATACCAGCAATTCCCAAAAATATTGATTGGAAAAATCTTAAAATCGAAATTACCTTTTCGGATTCCCTGGACCCATCGAACCTGAATCCCTATTTTACCATATCGTCTGGTATGCCTCTTGCATTTTCGCTTTCAGGAAACAATAAAAAAGTAACGGTTTCAAATACGCAATACTTAAAAGATTTTTCACGATACTTTTTTTATATCTCGAAGAATTTAAAATCAAAAAACGGGTTCCCTTTCGACGGTTTTACCAATTCCTTTTATACCGCCCTGGATTCTACACTCAAATTTCCCTTGATCTCCGATGATCAGCTTCTTACCTTGGTCCAGGAGAAGACTTTCCGTTATTTTTACGATTTTGCCCATCCGTCATGTGGTCTTGCCAGGGAACGAAATACTTCCGGTGATATCGTGACAATGGGTGGTTCCGGATTCGGTGTCATGGCATTAATTGTAGGAATGGAACGGGGATTTATCACCCGCGACCAGGGATTGACCCGGTTAAACAAAATTCTGAATTTTCTTGAAACCTGCGATCGTTATCATGGCGCATGGCCACATTGGCTGAACGGGGTTACCGGGAAAACGATCCCTTTTACCACAAATGATAACGGCGCTGACCTGGTCGAAACCTCCTATATGATAGAAGGCCTGATAACCATGCGGCAATACCTTAGTACGGCTGTTCCAGCCGAACAAAGCCTGATTGATCGGATCGATGCCCTGACAGATTTCGTTGAATATGATTGGTTTACCCGGGGGCAGAATGTGTTGTACTGGCACTGGTCGCCCAATTTAGGTTGGATCATGAATATGCAGATTCAGGGTTATAATGAAACCCTGATCACCTATATTGTTGCGGCAACCTCAACCACCCATCCGATCACTGCTGCAGTTTACCAGCAAGGGTATGCTAAAAATGGCGGGATAAAAAATGGCAACAGCTACCTTGGATACAGGCTCCCTCTTGGTGAACCTTACGGCGGGCCCCTGTTTTTCACCCATTACTCGTTTCTCGGATTGGATCCCCATACCCTTCAGGATCAGTATGCAAACTATTGGGAACAGAATGTACACCAATCTTTGATTAACTGGACCTATTGTTTTACCAATCCCAAAAACTTTCTCGGATACAGTCAGGTTTGCTGGGGGCTCACTGCCAGTGACAATCCATGGGGATATGATGCACAGTCGCCGACCAATGACCTGGGGGTTATTACTCCTACAGCAGCCGTTTCGGCTTTACCATATACACCGGTCCAGTCAATGAATGCCATCCGGTTTTTCTATTACACACTTGGCGACAAATTATGGGGCGACTATGGCTATTATGATGCCTTCGACCCTACAGAAGGATGGTGGGCTGATTCCTACCTTGCCATTGACCAGGGTCCCATCATCTGCATGATCGAAAACTACCGGAGTGGCCTTTTATGGAATTTGTTCATGTCAAACCCGAAGGTGAACGTCGGACTGACAAAACTTGGTTTTACATATTGAATTAAAGATATTTAAGTTTTTTCATTCATACAGAATATGTACAAACTAAACATTTCAGTTATCCTTTGGGTGATGCTGATCTCCGCAGGGGTTCAATCGCAGAAACAAGGTGACCAGGGAATAAGTTCTTCTGATAAAGTTAAAATTGAAACGCTCCTAAGAACGATGACCCTTGATGAAAAAATTGGCCAGTTATCGCTGTTTTCCTCCGATTGGGATGTTACCGGCCCGAAGTTGAAGGATAATTATAAAAAGCTGATTAAAGAGGGGAAAGCAGGCGCCATTTTAAATGCTTATACCGTTGATTATATTCGTAGTTTACAACGCATTGCGGTCGAAGACTCCCGACTCAAAATCCCATTGATTTTCGGTTACGACGTCGTTCACGGTCATCGCACCATTTTCCCGACTCCCCTTGCACAGTCCTGCAGCTGGGATCTCTATGCCATTGAGGAATCGGAACGGATCGCTGCCATGGAGGCCACAGCAGAAGGTTTGAACTGGACCTATGCCCCCATGGTTGACATTACCAGGGATCCCCGATGGGGGAGGGTTGTAGAAGGGGCCGGTGAAGATACCTGGCTGGGATGTAAAATTGCCATAGCACGAGTACATGGGTTTCAGGGGAAAGATTTAAAAGATAATCACACTTTACTCGCCTGTGCCAAGCATTTCGCTGCCTATGGCGCACCACAGGCCGGACGTGATTACAACACGGTTGACATGTCACTGCTTTCATTGTATGAATGGTATCTTCCGCCTTACAAAGCCTGCGTGGATGCCGGTGTCGGATCGGTAATGACCTCCTTTAACGAAATTGCCGGAGTCCCTTCTACTTCGAATAAATGGCTTCTCACCGATTTACTCAGGAAAAGCTGGGGTTTCAAAGGTTTCGTTGTAACTGATTATACTTCCATCAACGAACTCATCCCGCATGGAGTTGCCGCCGATCTGAAAGAGGCCGCCCTACTTGCGCTGAATGCAGGTGTGGATATGGATATGCAGGGAAGCGCTTATCTGAATTCCCTTGCAGATCTGTACAACGAAAAAAAAATCACCATGCAGCAGATCGACGATGCTGTGCAGGTTGTTCTTCAAGCCAAATTCAAACTCGGTTTGTTTGACGATCCTTACCGATATTGCAATAAAGAGCGCCAGGAAAAGGATCTGATGACACCCGAAAGCCAGGCCTTTGCCCGGAAATTTGTAGCTCAAAGCTGTGTACTGCTTAAAAACCAGAAACAAACTTTACCCATCCCGGCAACGGTCCGTACCATTGCCCTGATAGGCCCCCTGGGCGATTCCAAAAAAGATATGCTGGGAAACTGGTCGGCAGGAGGGGAATGGGAAAAATGCGTCACCTTGCTCGAGGGAATCAAAAACCGGGTCAACAAAGATATTACCGTTATTTATGAAAAAGGATGCAATATCAATGACCCTGATAAAACCGGTTTTGATAATGCGTTGAAAGCTGCTTCCTCAGCAGATTACGTGATTCTGGCGCTGGGAGAAGAAAGAGGAATGAGCGGGGAAGCATCCAGCCGGTCAAACATTGACCTGCCTGGCGTTCAGAACGAGCTGGCCGAAATAATTATTAACACCGGGAAACCGGTGGCTGTAGTTTTATTTAATGGTCGCCCGCTGACCATTACCAAACTGAACACGATTGCACCCGCTATCCTTGAATCGTGGTTCGGGGGAACACAGGCGGGAAATGGTATCGCCGATGTGCTTTTTGGTGATGTAAACCCTGCGGGAAAACTCACCATGACCTTCCCGAGAAATGAAGGACAGATACCCATATTCTATAATGGAAAGAATACCGGAAGGCCATATAACCCAAATGATCCCGATGCCAAAAATGTTTCACGGTACCTGGATTGTTCCAACGACCCACTCTTTCCGTTTGGATATGGACTTAGCTACACGACCTTCACCTATTCCAACCTTGTAACCACTGTTGAGGGGAATAAAATTAATGTCACTGTTCAGGTTGCCAATTCAGGAAATCGTAATGGGGAAGAGGTGGTTCAGTTATATATCCGGGATAAAGTGGGTTCTGTTACACGGCCGTTGAAAGAATTGAAGGGATTCCAAAAGGTGCTGATCAAAAAAGGTGAAACAAAAACAATAGCATTTTACCTCACAACCGATGATCTGGCATTTTATCATCCGGATCTGAAAAAGTACTGGGAACCCGGCGAATTTGTGGTCTATGTCGGCACAAACTCAGCAGAAACCATATCGAAGTCAATTTTTACCATAGGTGCCGCACAGCCACAACAACTCGTATTCAAATCTAATGGAAAGGTTAATTATCCTTTAACACCTGATGAAGAGACAATGCTCGATTCAATTCAGCATAAAACTTTTCTTTTCTTTTTAAATGAACATCATCCTGAAAAGGGAATTGTAAAAGACCGCACCGCAAGTTGGGCTCCTGCCAGTATTGCATCAACAGGTTTTGGAATTCCATCATTCGCAATCGGTGCTGAAAGAAATTGGATAACACGTGAACAAGCGGCGGAGATTACTCTCAAAATTCTTAAATTCTTTACCAATTCAGTTCAAAGTACTGAGAAAAATGTTACAGGATACAAAGGATTTTACTATCATTTCCTGGCAATGAATTCTGGTACCCGTGAATGGAATTGTGAACTTTCTTCCATAGATACAGGCTTACTAATGATGGGTATCATCTTTGCCAGAAACTATTACAACCTGGACAATGAAGTTGAAAAACAAATCCGTTCACTTGCAGCAATTTTACTTGACAGAATTGACTGGAATTTTATGGAAATGCCCGCCTCGGGTAAATTTGCTTATACAATTTCCATGGGCTGGTCTCCCGAAAAAGAATTGCACGATTATGGCTGGAGCGGTTATAACGAGGCTCTGTTCCTTTATGTTTTAGCTGCCGGCAGTGGAATGGAAAATGTTGAACGAAGTTACAAGTCATGGTTAAAATCTTATAAATGGCAGACTCCATACAAAGGACTTTCACATGTAGCTTTTCCTCCTTTATTTGGTCATCAATTTTCACAGGCATTTATTGATTATCGCGGCATAGCTGATGAATACATGAAGGAAAAAGGAATTGATTACTTTGAAAACTCCCGCCGTGCAACGTATGTTCAACGACAATACGCAATAGATAATCCTAAAGGTTGGATTGGGTATGATTCGCTTTGCTGGGGTGTTACGGCAAGTGATGGGCCTACGGAAAAGTATAATTTTGATGATAAAAAGTTTTTGGGTTATGCAGGAAGAGGAACGAGCGGACCCGATTACAATTATTTTGACGATGGAACAATTGCACCTTACGCATCGCTTTCATCATTACCTTTTGCTCCTGAAATAGTGTTACCTACAATTAAATCAATGAATGAAAAGTATGGTAAAAATTTATGGGGTAAATACGGTTATTATGATGCTTTCAATCCAACAGTTAACTGGTTTAATGATGATTTTATTGGCATAGATCAAGGTCCGATGTTGATTATGATAGAAAATTTCAGAACAGGCTTGGTTTGGAATTATGTAATGAAAGATCCGATAATCCAAAAAGGATTAAACAAACTCGGCTACGAATATTTGAAATAGAATTTATTCATCTATTCTATTCTGATTTAAATCTCTCCTGATCCGTTACATCAGTTTAAAAAGGAAATATCAGTTAAAGCGTTACCTGCAGAAGTAGTGATTTATTATTGACTCTTAAATCATCCAGTAACTTTATGAAGGAACAAGAAACCACCACGGATCGCATCACAAAACCAGAAGACCGCATTCGCTTTTCACAGTTATCCGCATACGGGGCCGGGGGCATTATTCCCATTGCCCTCTTCAACGTAGCGGGAATACTCGTCGGGCTGATGGGCAATATAAGTTTAGGGCTAAGCGCCTTCTGGCTGGGAGCCATTTTGATTATTCCCCGTTTGTGGGATGCTCTTTCTGATCCTGTTATTGGTCATATTTCTGATAATACCCGGACCCGCTGGGGGCGCCGGCGTCCCTACCTGCTGCTGGGCGGAATAGCCGTTGCAGTTTCTTTTGTCGTCATCTGGTGGATCCCCAAAGGTGATATGGTGCGTGCCTGGTTCCCGACTGATTCGGGCTACCATTGGTTCCAGCTCTCCTATATTCTTTTTTCCCTCCTGATCTTTTTCACTGCCGTTAATATTTTCGAGATCCCTCACGGTGCCCTCGGGATGGAGATGACTACTGACTACCACGAACGCACGCGTCTGTTCAGCGCCAAAAGTTTTGTCGGCAATCTCTTTGCAATGAGCACCCCCTGGCTTTTTGCCCTGGCCAGCATGGAGATTTTCAAAGGCCCCGGAGGTAATGAAGCCGATGGGATGCGTTATGTCTCCTTACTTATAGCGGCCATCCTGATTCCGCTTTCTTTCTGGTGGTTTTTCAAATTACGCGAACCAGGATTTAAAAAAGTTGCAAAGCAGCAAAAAACACCCTTTTGGACAGATATGAAACACACTGCCAACAACCGGAATTTTATCATGTTGACGTTGACTATTTTCACCCTGGCCATGGGTTTTAATTTCGTCCAGCTTCTCGGGTCATACATTCCTATTTTTTATGTTTTCGGTGGTGATAAAGTTGCAGGTGCCAGGCTGCTCGGAATTAACGGGACCATATGGGCCATCACCGGGCTGCTTGCCGTCTTCCCCCTTAACTGGATAAGCCCGAAATTGGGGAAAAGGAATACCCTCACTGTTGCTATTTTACTCATGTGCCTCGCCCAAATTTCCAAGATTGTCTGCTACAACCCGGTATATCCTTACCTGATCATCATTCCCACTATTCTGCTTTCTGCCGGCATGCTTTTTTTCTTTACGCTGGGAGCTTCCATGGTTGGCGATATCTGTGATGAAGATGAATTAAAGACAGGTCATCGCTCTGAGGGAAGCTATTACTCGGTATTCTGGTGGTTTATAAAAATGGGAACTGCCCTCGCCAGTTTTGTCGCAGGTGTGCTGATCGTATTTACCATGTTTGACGAAACCCAGGTCACAAAAGTTGATAGTTTACAGGGAAGTATCAGGGAGATGCGCAGCGAGGTGAAATCCCGGAAAGAAGGCAAACCCCCGACAGGAAACCTTGAGGAGTTTATCGGGAAAGCCAGGAAGCGCTCAGGTGATCTCATGTCACGCCTGGAAGCTAAATCCCTGGAAACTAAAAACAGCAAAGAACATTATAAAAAGCTCATCCGGAACATCACAGCGGTAAATATCCGTCTTGCAAACATGAACGCTTCATTATCGTTAGATTTCCTCGATAAAGAACTCGGTACTATTGAAATAGAAATCGTACCACTCACAAAGCAGACACCTTATACGCTTTTAATGATGCGTGTGGTTGAGATTGGACTGCCCCTGTTATTAAGTATCTTTTCAATTTTCTTTGTCCTCCGTTACTCTCTGACTGAAAAACGAAGCCATGAAATTAAAGACCTTCTCAAGCAAAGAAATATGGAACGTTTAAATGAAGAAGGAACTACAAATGAATCAGCGATCGTTTAAATTGAAAAACCTCTAAAATGACATTTAGTATAAAAGAAGGTAGTTTTTATCTTAACAACAAAAAGGTTTTTCTCAATTCGGGAGAGATCCATTATTTTAGAATTAAGCGTGATCTGTGGAACAAGCATTTAGAAGCAGCTAAAGAGGCCGGTTTAACTACCGTCAGCACTTATGTTCCATGGGCATGGCACGAATCAGAGGAGTCTGTTTTTGATTTTGACGGCGCATCATGTCCGGAATGCGATCTTAAGGGTTGGCTTCAGCGATGCCAGGCTCATGGATTAACTTGCATATTAAAACCAGGTCCATTTATTCTGGCAGAGTTTCGGGGAGCCGGACTGCCAGACTGGTTTATGGATCAATATGGTGACGAAGTTAAGATGCGCAACAGCAAAGGTGAAATAGTTCAAAGTGACGGAGTCAGCCTGTTTAATCAGAAATATCTGGAAAAAGTGACGCTGTGGTATGATAAGATCATGCCGTTCATCAGTGAACGGCAAATATCAGTTGGTGGCCCGGTAATTATGATGCAGATCTGTAATGAAATCGGCGTATTCTCATGGTTGGCGAAACAGGGAGACTACTGTAAGGCGGTGAAGGATCGTTTCATTTCATACTTATCGGACAAATTTTCCAGTATTGCTGAAGTGAATAGTTTGTGGGAAACAGATTATCAGGACTTTGCTCATATAGAACTTCCTCCTGATGGCAAGCTTCCTTATGCATCAAAAGGCGATCGTAGCCGTGATTTTGAATGGCACTGTTTCTGGAGAACCTATTATGGTGACTATTTAAGAATGCTGAGCGGTATGGCCAGGGACAGAGGTATAAGTGTTCCTTTATTTCACAATCTTCCCGGATGGATTTATGGACACGGCTATGAATTTCCGGTCAATATCACTATGTATGAAGATTTATTTGATGATAAGAGTGAGATCATATTCGGAGTCGATCATATTCCGGAATTCTTCTCATATCGCAATATGCATGATGACCGGATCATTAATGATATAACTTTTGCCATGCAGGGGAACAAACCGCTGTTTGCTGCTGAGTTCCAAAGCGGTTCCCGTGAATATCATGTGGTAACGAATCCACGTGAGATGGAACTCTTCTACAAAGCAAGCATTGCCAATGGTCTGGTCGGTTGGAACTACTATATGTTCTCGCAGGGTCGCAACCCAAGCCGCAAGGGCTATTCCGGAGAAACTTTTTACTGGTTCAACCCTCTCACAGCGGAAGGTGAGCGCACCAGTGTCTTCCCATTGGTCAAACGAATGAGTAAAGTTGTAAAAACCTCCGAAATCCTTATCGTTAATGCAAAACGTAAAGCTGAAATATGTGTCCTTTTCTATCCTCCATATTATGCAACAGAGCTGGAAAGACCTGTTGAAGGAGGATGTGAACTTCAATTCACGGCTTCTGCAATCCGCAGACCGGCATATTTCGATGGATTGCTGAAAGTGCTTCAGGTACTTAATATAGATTATGATATGATTGATTTGAGTAAGGCTTCTACTGATAAATTGAGTAACTACAAACAGGTATGGGCATTCAGCACTGATGAGATGAATGCCAGGGATCAGCAGACAATTGTTGATTATACT
>Ga0209226_10001583_pt1 | contig 10237 bp, 8 predicted proteins | sample BarGraNGADG00212_2_FD_184497 | JGI IMG/M metagenome (GOLD analysis project Ga0209226, IMG submission 184497) | Arctic peat soil microbial communities from Barrow, Alaska, USA - Barrow Graham LP Ref core NGADG0011-212 (SPAdes) (version 2) | ecosystem: Environmental > Terrestrial > Soil > Wetlands...
GGTTTCTATCCCGGCCAATGGCGGCGACGGAGAGGCCGCCACTACTTGGAACATCGCCGAGGCGGATGTCGTATGCAAAGGGTGACACAACGGCTAGGATGGTTCAGTCTATGATTCTTCGTCGATTCCTCCTGTTGCCGGCGGCTGTGGCGGCGCTTTGCGTTGGGTGTTTTGCGGCGCAGCAGTCGGACAGCGAGATAATTGCCAAGGATGATGACGCCCGGCTCGAACAGAAAGTCACGTTGAGCGCGGACGGGATCACCGTATACAATGTGCTCGACCAACTGACTTCGTCAACCCGCGTTACCATGACAGCCGGGCTTGACGGCGACGACTGGACCGTGCGGGACCGAAAGGTCATCGTGCGGGTTGCGGACATGAAGCTCGCGGACCTGATGCAGCAGCTTTCGTCCACGCTTCACTTCCGCTGGAGCCCCGGCATGGCGGACGGGAAGCCCACCTATCGCCTCTGGCAGGACAAGAAGGCGCGCGATGAGGAAGAGTCGCTGCGCAGCTCGGAGGATTCCGCACAGTCCGCCCAAGCCCGCGAGAAACGCGACAACGCGCTGGCGGACATGGTCAACCTCGGCTCGCTGAACACGGCTGATGCCGGAAATCTGAAAGCCACCGACCCGTGGAGATACGTGCTGGCGACCGAGCCGCTGGGGCGCGATGTTGCCAGTCTGATGAGCGATTTTCCGGATGCCCGCAGCGCGTTCGTGCAGGGAACCGAGGCCAGCTTCCCCGTGCTGGAGCTTGGTCCCGCGCTTCAGGACACCGTCCGGCGCATTGCCGAATCCTACGATTCGCTGACGAAAAGCATCGGCAACACTGAGGACCACTCGGCGCTGCTGGCCAGGTTCGATAAGCTCCAGATCACCATTAACCGCCGCACGCCCGACGCGGGCGACATCGTGTCGCGTAGTATGCTGGGCCGCATCACCATCGGCTCTGGAGCTGATTCGTTTGATATCCCCATGTTCGACCCGTCGAGCGCCATCGGCAAGGCGCTGGGCAAGGCCATTATCAGCCTCAAAGGCGGCGCGTCCAAGGATCAGGTGGGTGCGCAACTCCAGTCCGACATGGCGGCCGCAGTCAAGGTTTCCGAGTCCTCACAGTCTTCGGCAAGAGACATCACCTCCGACCCGGCGCTGCGGATAAAGATCAAGCTGTTCAACACCGCCACGACCGCGTTTCTTCCTATGACGCTCAAGGCCCTGGCGAGCGCGGCGAAGCTGAACGTGATTTCCGACTACTTCCCGAGTCCCGCGACCCCGGTTGATGGCGGCGAGAAGACGCTCGGCGAGCAGTTGGAAATGATCCGAAAGGCCTATGGCTCAAACTGGACCAAGGCCGGCAACGTGCTCGTCTTCCGGGACAAGGACTGGTTCACCAAGCGCGCGTGGGCTGTCCCCGATGTCTGGATGAAGTACTGGGCGGACCGTGGCAAGCTCAACAACGGGTTGCTTATCGAGGATCTGGCGCAGATCGGGAATCTGCGGGACGAGCAGATCGACCGCACGGTGATGACTGACCCGACAATGGCGCGCCTTGGAGCCGGCGAGGCTGCCAGAAATCGGCAGATTCTCCGCTTCTACTCGGCTCTGGGCGCGGATCAACGCAAGCGCATGACCGAGGGCCAACTTGACGCAAACTCGCTTTCGGATGACCAGTGGAGTATGCTGAAAACGGCTTTGGCGACAAAGGGCGCGGCCTACGCCGCCGTACAGAAGGGGAGTCAGATCATCCAGTTCACGCAGTCGGGCAATGGCGTGATCGAGTATTGCTTTGCCTGCTATCCCGCCGAGAACGAACCTGCCGTGACGTTCAAGCTCTCGACCGGCGACGTCTACAAGACTCCCGACGAGGTGGTCTTTCCCAAGAAGTCGAAGGATAGCGCGCCGGCTAAGGCGCAATGAACGGATTTCCGGGTTGAGATTGAACTCGGACGAGGATTAAGCTATCCAGTGCAATAGAAGATAGATCATCGAGTGCTCCTACCGGGTTGTGCTGTCTTTGATCAGCCCCGTATTCGCAAGGGCAGTTAGCAGGTTCGAGAGTGCGGCGTTATTTCCGCACGACCCGGTGATAGTGGGCTGGTCTGTTGCGGGGGTTCCGAAGAACCCAATGTCGCCGCCAAAGTTGACCTTACCTACGAAGTCTGTTGACCCTTGTCTAAGCCGGACTGCTGAGCAATAAGCCGCGTCCGGAGTCAACGTGACAGTTGAGGTACTCGCGTTCTCGTGGATTACAAGCCCGGTAGTATAGCCGCCCGCGATGCTCAGATTCTGCTTCGATGCAAGCCATAATTCACAGTTACGGACACCCAGTTGATGAGAGCTGCTTGAAGTTTCGATCAGGTTGTGCGACACCACGCCCGGTTCCACAGTTGGAAAGATGCTGATGCTGCCGGATATGATGCCAGGCTGGCCCTTCCCTGAACTATCCAGATAGATCAGCGAGTCGGGGTTGCCGGCAGCCTTAGACAACTGCGACCGCACATTGAGGTCATAGATAGGGTTCTGCGTATAGAGGAACCGGTTGTAGCCCTCTACAAAGACATTGAACGTGAGCAGGCAGCACGAATGGTCCGCGATCCTGATAGCAAACTCGTAGGCATTGGCCGGACTGATGGTTCGCCGCATGTAGGAGTCGGTTATGTCGATCTTGTATGCGTCACTGAGCACGACACAGGCATTGATTCGCGATTCATCGTCGTGCCCGTTAGACTCGCCGTGCTCATTGACGTAGCGCCGTCGTGGATCGTCGTGCAGGGAGACGCTACGCTCCAAATGTTGGTGTGGCAGAATACTACCGGCACATCAGCCACAATATACAGGTCGCGGGCATTCCACAGTTCGGCGGCGTAGTTGTAAATCCCGATGGAACCATTGTTGCTGTTCGCTGTCGGCGCGGTCGCAAGATTGATCCTAATGCTCTCGTAGATGTGGAACTGTGCGTAATTGCTGACAGCAGACCGAGCGCATAGTATGCCGATCACCGAAGGATTGGCGGTTCCACTCACGATGTTGAAGTCGCGCAGCGTAATGAACTGCGAGCCCGTCGTGTCTATGACGACGTTGCCGGTGTCGCCTATAATCGTCGTGCCTGTCGCGGTGGCGCCGCTTTTCGTATCCCCGTAGAATGTGACCCCGCCGCTAGCCTTATTGGTGAGGTTGATGGCAGATGCGACGCGATACTGTCCGGCAGGCAGATAGATCGACTTTGCGCCGGTGTCGATTGCCTTCTGGATTGCGGGCGCGGTCTATCCACGGGGCTTGGCCCAGCCCGGATGAGTTGCTATCCGTGCTTCGCAAGCTCCAGATATTCGTTCGCGCCGGGCGGCACCCAGCGGGCATTTGCATACAGCTTGTTCGCCCTGAGAAGGGTCCGCAACGCCTTCGCGCGTTGTCCTTGAGCCAGATATACCCTGCCGAGCATATACACCGACAGAGGGTTTTGAGGACACGCCCTCACGCTCGCTTCGAAGTATTTCTGAGCGGCGCTTAGCCCGCTTTGCGTGGGCTTTGCCGATAGCAGCGCGCCCGGCACTCTCTCACCCCTGTAGTAGTAGAATTGAGAGCGCAGGAAATCGATGCCGAGAGTCTTGACCGATGCCGTGCTGAATCGTCTTCCGTTGGACGCGCCTTTGTAAGAGAGTATATAGGCCGTCTTGCCGTCATACTCCGGGTTCACGTAGCGGTAATCAGACATCTTGACGAACAACCCCTGGTGCCGGGCAAATGGCTCCGGGTCCGAGGCATCCACGATGATATCCGAGCCGTTGGGCAGCTTGACCAGAGTAATCGCGTGGCCGTTGTTGCTCACCTCGCCCGAGATGCTCATATAGACCATCTCGACTCCCGATCGCACCCCCGCCTCTTGAAGCATACCGGAGATCAGCACGGACTGCAGAAAGCACTGCCGCTCGCCATACATGACTACGTTGCGGAACTCAAAGCCCCTGTCCAGGCTGAACTTGGGAATGGTGATCCTTACAAGTTTGTGCAACCAGGTCGCAAAATCGATCTCGGCCAGCGTTTTCTTATGCACGTCCCGGATTCCCGCCAGTTCCGTCCTCTTTACTCGCAGCAATTGCGTCAGACTCAGAGTTGGCCTGCAGGAGTGTTTTGTGCAGAACTCCTTGTAGGATTTTTCCATCCACCTGTAGAAATCTTTCGCATCCCCACCACTGCCGTTCCTGAATGAGTCGTTTACAAACTCCGTGAAGCGCGCGCTGTGATAAGGGTATGCTTCGTCTTTGGGCTGCCGATTGCTCGTAAGTGCGAAGGTTATTGTCAACGCGCCGCCCGCCGCTATGGCCACTGCAACTAGACCCGCAAGAAACTTATGCTTCATCTCTCAAATCCCCGTTGCTTATCGCTATATAAGATGTACCCATAGTACAGATACGGATAAGCGGGATGAAAGGTCCGTAAGTGCGGAAGAAACAATGCTTGGGCGGCACGGGGTGATGGATTGGCGCCGCGCCTACAGCGCCACGAACGGCCGCATCTTCTCCAGCTTCTTCGGCCCGATCCCCTTCACGTCATCCAACTGCTCGGGGGTCGTGAACCTGCCGATCTGCGTGCGGTAGTCGAGTATAGCTTGGGCAGTGGATGGACCGACGCCGGGCAGACGCTGCAGCTCGGTCGAATCCGCCGAGTTGATGCGGACTACGCCCTCGCCGGGATTGTGCAACTTCGTGGTTGCCGATGTTTTCGACTTGGACTTGGAGCCGCCCGCGACCGATGACCGGGCAGATGCCACGACCGCGGAAGTTTGGGGTGCGACAACTGCAGCCGCTGAGCCGGAGCGCATTTGCGCCGAGGGCACGTAGATGCGGCTTCCGTCCTCGATCCTGGCGGCCAGATTGAGCGATTCGAGGTCCGCGCCGGCCTTTGCGCCGCCCGCCGCCTTGATCGCGTCAACTATGCGGCTTCCTCTGGGCAGCGAGAACACGTTCGGTGAGTTCACGCACCCGGCGACCTGGAAGATCACCTTTCCGCCGTTGGCGTCGGCTGCGCGCATCGGGTCCGAGTCCGAGGTGACCACGCCTACGCCGTCCGTGCTCGCCCCGGCCTCCTTGAGGACCACCCCGCCGTAGGTCGGCGCTGCCGAGTTGCGCATGAGCTTGACCGAGAGGGCTATTGCGATCAGCCCTATTATGGCGATGAGCGCCAGCTTTTGATTCCTTGTGAACTCCAATCCGGTCATTCAGCCCACCTCCCTCGAAATACACCAGACTCTGGGTATATTATCACTATCTCAGCGTAAAGTCGAGCGAGCGCGAAGTCGGGCGAGCTTGTCGGGGCATCGGGGCCGTGGTATACTTGGTGCGAAATGTTCAGCAACTTTCGAGCGGACTGGAATGCGGTATTTCATAATGACCCCGCTGCCAGAAATGGGTGGGAGGTGCTCACTTACGCCGGCCTGCACGCGATTGTGTGGCATCGCGTGGCTCACTTCTTCTGGCGGCACAATCTCAAGTTCCTTGCCCGGCTGGTATCGCAGACCACTCGGTTCTTCACCGGCATCGAGATCCATCCCGGCGCGACCATAGGCAAGGGTTTCTTCATCGATCACGGCATGGGTGTGGTGATCGGCGAGACCGCGGAAGTCGGCGACAACTGCCTTCTCTATCACGGCGTGACGCTCGGGGGAGTCAGTCTTGAGAAGAAAAAGCGCCATCCCACCCTCGGCAACAACGTCGTCATCGGCGCCGGCGCGAAGATTCTGGGAGCGATTGTGCTTGGCGAAAACGTGCAGGTTGGGGCGAACGCCGTCGTTCTCAAAGACGTGCCGCCGAACTCGGTGGTGGTCGGTATTCCCGGCCGCGTAGTTCTGCAGGATGGCCAGCGCGTCGATCAGGAACGGCCGCTCAACCACGGGCGCGACCTCGACCCGGAGATGGAGATCATCAAGGGTATGCTTGGCAGAATCGAGCAGCTCGAAAAGATAGTGTGCGAACCCAAGAAAGGGGAGGGGAATGGCTCTGCAAGTGTATAATACCGCGACACGGCGCAAGGAGGTCTTCGAGCCGATTGAGCCGGGGAAAGTGCGGATGTATACATGCGGGCTTACGGTCTATAACTACGCGCACATAGGTAATCTGCGCACGTATATCTTCTCTGACGTGCTGAAACGCACGCTGGAGTATCTCGGCTACGATGTTACTCATGTCATAAACGTTACCGATGTCGGCCATTTGACATCCGACGAGGACATGGGCGAAGACAAAATGGAACTCGAAGCCCGCAAGGAAGGCAAAACCGCCTGGGACATCGCGCGGTATTACGAAGACGTGTTCTTTATCGACCTTGCCACGCTTAATATCGAGCCTCCCACATATCGACCGCGCGCGACCGAACACGTGCCGGAGATGATAGCTCTCGTTGAAAAGCTTTTTGAGCGCGGCCACGCTTATGAGACCGCGCAGGCTGTTTATTTTGATGTCGCGACATTTCCCAAGTATACGGAGTTTACCGGGCAGTCGCTTGAGGAGAAAGTAACCGGCGCGCGCGAGGAAGTGCAGGAAGACCCTGAAAAGCGAAATCCCGCCGACTTCGCGCTCTGGTTCAAGGCCGTTGGGCGCTTCGAGAACCATGCTATGCGCTGGGAATCGCCGTGGGGAGTGGGATTTCCGGGGTGGCATATCGAATGCTCGGCGATGTCGATGAAGTATTTGGGCGAGACGCTGGACATCCACACCGGCGGCGAGGATCATATTTGGGTACATCATCCGAATGAGATCGCTCAGAGCGAGGGCGCGACCGGCAAGAAGTTTGTGCGGTACTGGATGCATGGTGTGTTTCTGATCGTAGGAGATCTATCCAAGCGAGCGGGCGAAGAGGATACGGATGAACGCAGAATGGGCAAATCCGAAGGTAACTTTCTGCGAATACAAACGTTGATAGATAAGGGGTATGACCCACTTGCGTATCGGTTTATGTCTTTTTCCGCCCATTATCGCAACAAGCTGAAGTTTACCTGGGAAGCTCTGGACGCTGCCGCTTCCGGGTATCAAAATCTCAAAGACTTCGTCGCCCGCGCGAAGCAGATCGGCGGAGTCCAACAGCCGTGGGTTGCCGAGCACAGGGAGAAGTTCGCCGAAGCCATCGCCGACGACCTCAACATGCCGCAGGCGATGGCCGCGGTCAACGAGCTCATTCGCGAGGCTGACCGGCGCGGGGAATACGGCGTGCTCGATGCGATGTATGACTTCGATCGGGTTCTCGGCTTGAAGCTCAGGGAATCGGCCGAGCGCGCCACAAGCGCGGACGCGGAAGTAGAAGGCCTGATAAAGGAACGCGAACAGGCGCGCGCCGAGAAGAACTGGCCTCGCGCCGATGAGATCAGAAAGCAGTTGGGCGAACTAGGGATCGCCCTGGAAGATACTCCGTCCGGGACGCTTTGGCGGAGAACTGACTGAGAGCGGGAGCAGCGAGTTGAGATCAACATTAGGTCTGTTTGCGGCGGGTTTGGCGCTGGTTGTCGTGACTTGCCTGCTCGTTGTTTTGGCGATAACGCTGCAGTTTGGCGGCGGAGAACATATATGCCGGGGAGTCTCGGTTTCGGGCATCGACCTTGGCGGGATGACCAGAGACACGGCCGCGCAAGCGCTTCACGCGTGGGCAGTTGAGCAGGCTCGGCGCGGTATCACGCTCACCGCGATGGACCGAAGGTGGGGCGCAACGCTCGCGGGCCTTGGAGTCCGTGTGGACTGGAAGGACGCCGCGGACCGCGCTTTCGCGGTAGGCCGCAAGGGCAATCTGCTGAACCGTGCCGTATGCGTTCTCACGAGCCGTGGACGAGGAAAACTTATCGTCCCGAGGTTGCTTACCGACCGCGCCCGCCTTACCCGAACGCTCTCCAAGGCAAACCGGGCTGTGAGCACTCCGCATAAGGATGCGCGGATTCGGATGGTCGATTCCCGGATCACAATCGAGCAGGATAGCTGCGGGACGAAGCTCGATGAGAAGGCTTGCATACGCGTGGTGTCGCGAGCGGTGCGAATGGGCCAGAATGTGGTGCGACTGCCGGTTGTGCCGGACCCGCCCAAGGTGACCGCTCGTGATGCGGCGAGCATCGACACGCTTCTTTCCAGTTTCACCACCTCGTTCAACAGAGGCAAGCGCGGCAGGACCCACAATCTCACCCTTGGCGCGAGAGCCATCGACGGTATTGTCCTGAAGCCACGGCAGGTTTTCTCGGTCAACAACACGGTCGGCCCCCGTCTGGAGGGCCGAGGCTTCCAGATCGCGCAGGTATATATCAAGGGCAAGTTGGAGGACGGCATCGGCGGGGGGGTGTGCCAGGTTTCGAGCACGCTCTTCAACGCCGTGCTCCTGGCGGGGCTGGCAGTCAGGGAGCGCAGCCCGCATTCGCAGCTCGTCCCTTATGTGAGCCCCGGGCGTGATGCGACCGTCGCCTACGGACTCCGGGACTTCCGGTTCGAGAACTCGAACGCGTCGCCGGTCGGCATAGTGGCGCGCGTAAAAGGAAGCCGGCTGACGATTCAGATATGCGGCGCGGCAGCCGACAAGAAGGAAGTCAAGGTCTACACGGGCGTGGTCAAACGCATGCCGGCGGGCAGCAAGACGGTGGTTGATGACTCACTTCCGGAAGGCAAGAAGCAGTTAGTTGAAAAGGGCGCTCGCGGCCTCGAGGTAGTATTATACCGCAAGATCACAATGCCTGATGGACAGGAAGAGGTCGAGACCATGAGATCGCGCTACGTGCCACAGAGAGCCATAATCGCCGTAGGGCCTACCGCTCAAGCGCTGCCCGAGTAGTCCCTTCTATTCCCTAATCCCTCCTCGCGGGTATTGACAGTTCTGGGTGCAGCCAATATAATATATCGGATATGCCGATGCAGCCAAGCCTGCGGGGGTGAGCGCGAGCCTGCCTGTTCCACTCTTTCGAGATGGAACGGAGGGCAAAATGTCTCCAACAGGGCTGCTTGAAGTATCTTCGGCCTCCCGGCTTTCGCGCCTGGAGGACGAGCAGGTTGTACGGCGCGCGAGGGCCGGTTGCCCTCAAGCGGCTGAGTTTCTGCTCACTAAATACCGGGGCTTCGTCGAAGTCAAGGCGAGGTCGTATTTTTTGTCTGGCGCCGAGCAGGAGGACGTAGTCCAGGAAGGCATGATCGGTCTGTTCAAGGCCATTCGTGACTACCGGGACGATAAACAGGCGCGTTTCAGGTCGTTTGCGGAGTTGTGCGTGGCTCGGCAGATGATATCCGCGGTGAAGTCCGCAACGCGCTGCAAGCACGCGCCGTTGAGCGACTACGTTTCGCTGCAGCGGTCGTTTGGCGAGGACGGCGAGGGTTGTTGCCTTGCCGACCTGCTGGCCGACGAGCGCGGGGCCGATCCCGAGCGTATTCTGATAGAGCGGGAGATGGCCGAGTGCCTGGATGGCGAGGCGCTGGAGGACCTGAGCGAGCTCGAATATGAGGTTTTGCAGGGCTATATGGACGGCAGGAGCTATGAGGCGATGGCCGGCAGGCTCGGGCGGCCGGTCAAAGCCGTGGATAACGCGTTGCAGCGGGCCAAGCGGAAAGCCGGACGGAGTCTCGTGGAGCTCAACTGAAGGCGTTCTTGGCGACTGAAGCCGGTAAGCCGATGTGGGCCGACGTAGCTCAGTTGGTAGAGCAGGGGTTTTGTAAACCTCAGGTCACGGGTTCGAGTCCCATCGTCGGCTCCAGTGTATAGGATATAGGGTTGGGAGGCCATTGGCTTCTCGCGTGGGGGGATGCCCGAGTGGTTAAAGGGGGCAGACTGTAAATCTGTTGCCAAATGGCTACGGTGGTTCGAATCCACCTCTCCCCACCACTAAGTTAGCGCAGTCCGGCTTCTTGCGATGGGGCGGGATTTGAAATCCCGCCCCATCGGAGTTTGGGCTTGGCAGCCGGACTGTTGGTTTGCCCACGTAGCGCAGGGGTAGCGCACCTCTTTGGTAAAGAGGAGGTCATGGGTCCGAATCCCATCGTGGGCTCCACTATAATAAGTGAAAAGTTGAGAGTTGAAAGTCAGGAGCCGAAAGTCATAAGTCATGAGTCATTAGTCGAAAGTCACGCGGGCCGGATTTCGGACTTTACACTTTGAACTTTAGACTTTGGACTATTCCTCGAGGAGGCAACAAAGATGGCTAAGCAGCGTTTTGAGAGGACGAAGCCGCACGTAAACATCGGCACTATTGGTCATGTGGACCACGGCAAGACGACGTTGACGGCTGC
>Ga0209226_10001585_pt1 | contig 10227 bp, 8 predicted proteins | sample BarGraNGADG00212_2_FD_184497 | JGI IMG/M metagenome (GOLD analysis project Ga0209226, IMG submission 184497) | Arctic peat soil microbial communities from Barrow, Alaska, USA - Barrow Graham LP Ref core NGADG0011-212 (SPAdes) (version 2) | ecosystem: Environmental > Terrestrial > Soil > Wetlands...
GCTCGCCTCGGAGTTCGACACCCTCGAGGAGCTCCGGGCCGACATCCAGGCGCAGGCCGAGCGTGCCAAGAAGATGGAGCAGGGCATTCAGGCTCGGGACAAGGTCCTAGAGCACCTGCTGGCCAACACCGAGATTCCGATTCCCGATGCGCTCGTCGAGGCCGAGGTGACCCAGCACCTCGAGGGTGAGAAACGCCTCGAGGATGACGAGCACCGCACTGAGGTCAGTGAGAACACCCGCAAGACGATGCGTTCCCAGTTCCTGCTTGACGCGATCGCCGAGAAGGAGCAGGTCAGCGTTGGCCAGCCGGAGCTGATCGAGTATCTCGTGATGTCGGCTCAGCAGTATGGCATGGAGCCCAACGACTTTGCCAAGGCGGTCGACGAGGGAGGCCAGATTCCCGCGATGGTGGCCGAGGTCGCTCGTCGCAAGGCGCTTGCGGCAGTCCTGGGGAAGGCCAACATCGTCGACACTGCGGGCGCGAAGATCGATCTCGACGAGCTCAACGTCGGTGTCGATGAGCTTGGCTACGGTGAGGGTGTCGACGAAGAGGGTCACGAGCACCAGGCTGACGACGAGCATGAAGACGAGGGTCACGACGACGAGCCTGAGGGTCACGAGCACGCCTGACCCTCAGGTCACCAGCATCACCGACGTATGCCGCCTGCTCACTCGAGCGGGCGGCATACGTCGTCTGAGTGGCTTATTTGACCGCGGAGGCGATTCGCTGGGCGAGCACCTTGGTCACGACCCGCATGTATGCGTTCGAGAAGTCGCCGTCTCACATCACGACGTCACGCCCAACAACGGGGCCTCGTCGTACACCACGATCGTGGGCTCACCTCAACGCGCGGTTTGGCCGGAGGCATGGTCACCGACCGCTATTGTGGTGTGTGATGAACAGACCTGAGGGTGCGCAGGCCAACGATTGCGCGGTGAGCGTGATCATGCCGATCCTCAATGAAGAGCGCCACCTACGGGAGGCGGTCGCCGTCGTCCTCGACCAGGACTACCCCGGCGAGATCGAGCTGGTGCTCGCGCTGGGTCCGTCAAGCGACGGCACCGACGAGGTGGCGCACGCCTTGGCCGAGCAGGACCCCCGCATCACGTGCGTGGGTAACCCGAGCGGCCGCACCCCGGACGCGCTGAATGCCGCAATCGCCGCGAGTCGCTATGACGTCCTCGTCCGCGTCGATGGGCACGCCCTGATCCCTCCCAGCTATGTGCGCACCGCCGTCGAGGTGTTGGTGCGCACGAACGCCGACAACGTCGGGGGCATCATGGACGCCCAGGGGACCACGGTGTTCGAGCAGGCCGTGGCTGCGGCGATGCGTAGCCGTCTGGGTGTTGGCAGCTCAAGGTTCCACACCGGCGGTCAGGAGGGTCCGGCCGAGACTGTCTACCTAGGGGTCTTTCGTCGTTCCGCGTTGGAGCGGGTGGGTGGGTACGACGCTCACTTCGCCCGGGCGCAGGACTGGGAGCTGAACCACCGGATTCGCGCGACCGGGGGGCTGGTGTGGTTCACGCCCGATCTCACGGTCAGCTATCGCCCACGCGGCAGCGTCGCGGCTTTGGCGCGACAGTACTTCAACTATGGTCGGTGGCGCCGGGTCGTGGCCTCCAGGCATGGCACGATCTCGGCCCGCTACCTCGCACCTCCAGTGCTTGTCTCCGGTCTTGCCGCGGCACTCCTGTTGGCGCCGTGGTGGCCCTGGACGTTGCTGGTGCCTGCGGGTTACTTGCTGGCGATCTGCGGCGGGGGAGTCGTCATAGGGGCCGGGCTGCGATGGCGGGCACGCGTGTTGGTGCCGGTTGCGCTTGGGGTCATGCATCTCAGCTGGGGCATGGGGTTCCTGACCAGCCCGCCGCGCTTGAGGCGTCACAGCGGGGGCGTCGTCACGTCGACTGAGGTAGCCCGTTGACCGGTCGGGTGCTGATGTTGGTCTGGACTGGCGTCAGCACAGACACCCGCGTGCTGCGGGAGGCTCGCTCGCTCGTGGAGGCCGGCTGGTCGGTGCACATCATCGGACGCGCCGTGCCGTGCGATTTTGTTGCCCCGCCAGGGATTTCGGTGTCCAGCGTCGGCGCGCCGCCAGCGGCACAGGGTCGCAGCCGTGAGCTGAACGCGACTGAGCGAGTGGTCCGGTGGCTGATGCTGCCGGAGCATGTTGGCCGTCGCCTCGCCGTCTGGCAGCGGCAGGCCTTGGTCGAGGCGCGCGGGCATCGGGCGGACGTGGTCCACGCTCACGACTTCTCGGCACTGCCGGTCGGTGCCGAGCTGGCACAGACCTGGGGGGTCCCCCTCGTATACGACAGTCACGAGCTGTGGTCAGGGCGTCCACGGGTGGGGCGTCCGACCCCGTGGCGCACGAGGCGGTACGCCAGGCTTGAGTCAGAGCTCGGTGCCCGCGCGCAGATCGTGCTCACCGTTGGCGAGGGAGTGGCCGCGGCGCTCCGCGAGCGGTACGGATGGCGGGATGTGCGGGTCGTCCGCAACACGTTCCCGCGAACGAAGCCTCGCGACCAGCGTGTGGGGAGACCGGCCGGAGCGGTGTACGCAGGCCGGATCGCGCCATACCGAGAGCTTGAAGTCATCGCGCAGGCCAGCCGCTCGACCGACCTCCCGATCACCCTGATCGGCCCGACCGATGCCCAGTTCCTTGCGCGTTTCAACCCTGGCCGGGCCCGGATCGAGGCCAGTCGCTCAGCAGATGAGGTCGACGACGTGCTGGTCGCGGCGGGTCTGGCACTTGTCACGCACTCCGACCGGTGGGAGAACCACCGGCTCGCGCTGCCCAACAAGCTGTTTCACGCCGTACGGGCCGGGGTGCCCGTTGTCGCGACAGATGTCGGAGAGCTCGCGCGAATGGTGCGCGAGCATGATCTGGGTGAGCTCTATCGTCCCGGAGATGCCGATGACCTGGTGCGTGCCATTGAGCGCGCCGTCGCGCGCTACCCGGAGCTTCAGGCCAGCGTCCGGGCAGCGGCGGGCCCGCTTTCCTGGGACACCGACGGCCGTGTCTTGGTCGACGTTTACGCCGGGTGGCGGGCCGACCCCTCCCAGTTAGGTATCCTTAGGGAACATCAGCCCAAGTCGAAAGAGGGTTCGTGAACACCCCAGTCATCTCTCCCGAGGACGAGTATCTCGGCGAGCACCACATTTATGAGCCTCATATCACGGGCCTGCCGCAGATGCGCCCTTACTTCAGGGAGCTGTGGGCGCGCAAGTCGTTCGCGATCGAGCTCTCGCACACCGAGATGCACGCGGCCAACACCGACACGTTCTTCGGTCAGGCATGGCTGGTCATCAACCCGCTGTTGTTGGCCTCTGTGTACTTCGTGCTCGTCGAGATCATCGGAGGCAGGTCACAGCCTCCGACGTTCTTCGCTCACCTGACGTCCGGCCTGTTCCTGTTCTATTTCATCTCGGGCGCGATGATCCAAGGGGCGAGCTCAGTGGTCAGCGGTGGGCGCCTGATCATGAACACCTCGTTCCCGAAGGCTCTGCTGCCCATATCGGCGACCTACACGGCCTTCCGGCGTTTTCTTCCGACGATGATCGTCTTCGGTGTTCTGGACCTGGTGGCGCGACTGCCGATCGGCCTTCAGCTGCTCTGGGTTCCCGTCATTCTGGCCGAGGCGGTCTGCTACGGCCTCGGTCTGGCGTTGATTTTCGCGACGGCTCAGGTCTACTTCCGTGACACCAAGTCCTTCCTGCCGTATGCCGTGCGTATTTGGCTCTACCTGACGCCGATCCTGTGGTTCGCCGACAAGGCACCGAAGCGCCTGCTGCCGTTCCTGCCGCTCAACCCTCTCTACGGCATCATGGGCGCCTGGAGTGAAGTGCTGATTCAGGGAAAGGCGCCGGCCCATAGGCTGATCTTGATCGGTGGGGCGTGGTCGCTGGTGACGCTGGTGCTCGGTGGCCTTTTCTTCATGTCGAGGGAGCGTGAGTTCGCTGTCCGCATCTAACGTGTCCGCATCGCAGGTGTCTGCGCTGTCTGCAACCGACATGGCGCGTCGAGTACCGGTCGGCAAGCCGGCGATCCGCGTCGAGAATCTCGACATCACATACCGCGTGAGCGTCGAGTCCCGGCCGACGCTGAAGGGCGCGATCATCCGCCTCGGTCGACCTCACCACTCGATCCGCGTGGTCGAGGCCTGCAAGGACGTCTCGTTCGAAGTGTCCAACGGTCAGGTGATGGGTGTCATTGGCGCCAACGGAGCAGGTAAGTCGACGTTGATGCGCGCGGTCGCGGGCATCCTTCCGCCCACCAAGGGCAGGATCGAGATTCACGGCAAGGTCAGCACGCTCCTGGCACTTGGTGTCGGCTTCAACGGCGCCCTCACCGGCCGAGAGAATGTCGTCCTCGGTAGTCTTGCTGCCGGCTTGACCCGGGCCCAGATTGAGCGGAAGTACGACGAGATCGCCGACTTCGCTGAGCTCGGCGACTTCATGGACATGCCCATGCGCACGTACTCGTCCGGGATGTACAGCCGGCTGGCGTTCTCGGTGGCCGTCAACATGGACCCGGACATCCTCCTCATCGACGAGGCGATGTCTGCGGGTGACGCGAAGTTCCGCAACAAGGCGTCGGACCGGATGACGGACCTCGCCAACAACGCCGGCACCATGTTGCTCGTCAGCCATGCGCTGGGCACCATCAAGAGCATGTGCAGCGAGGCCATCTGGCTTCACAAGGGTCGGCTCATCCAGCGTGGCGACCCCGACGAGATCGTCGCCGCGTACACCAAGTTCCTCGAAGTCGGTGAGGATCCACTGAGCCTCGAGGACATCTGATCCTCCGGGCGGCTGCTCTTCGGGACGTCAGTGTCGTCTCGAGCGGTCACGATGTCGCTGATGCGCGGCTGCACCGTGAGGTACGTGCGCTTCTGGAGGCGGGGCTGACCGTAGAGGTGATGGGCCTTGGGGATGCCGCAGCGGGTCCTCCGGGGGTCGCCGTGCAGGTGTCACCACGGGGGTCGATGGTGGCCCGCGCACTGCGCGCGGTTCAGATGCCGTGGACCGCACGCGGTCGGGTGTTGCTGCTCCTTGACCCCGACACCGTCCCGAGCGCCCTGCTGGTGCGACGCCTGCGTGGTCGTGCCGTCGTCGCAGACGTTCACGAGGACTACGTTGCCCTGTTGCACGATCGGTCCTGGGCGCCGGCACTAGTCCGTGGCCTACTCACCTGGCTGACCGCGCGCTGTGTCGGGCTCGCCGGACGGGCCGACGTCACGGTCGTGGCCGACGACCACGTCCCGCCCGCAGAGGGAGCGACCCGTCGGCGGCTCGTGGTGCGCAACCTGCCGGACCTGTCGATGCTGCCGGATATGTCGCGGCCGGACCTGTTGGCGCTGCGGGCAGCCGCCATGTCGGGGGAGCGGCCTTGGCGCGCTCTGTACGTCGGCGACCTGCGCGCCTCTCGTGGCTTGGACGACATGTTGCTCGCCGTCGCCGCAGCTCCGGGTTGGCACCTCGACCTGGTAGGCCCGGTCTCGCCTGCCGAGCGGGAGCGGGTGGAGGCGCTGGTCGGCCCTGACCTCGATGGTCGAGTTGTCTGGCATGGTCGGCTCCCTCCACGGCAGGCGTGGGAGCTCGCGGCCGGCGCCGCGGTGGGGCTTGTCCTGCTGCACGACACCCCGGCCTTCCGGGACTCCATTCCGACCAAGGTCTACGAGTACCTCGCGTGCGGGCTGGCCGTTCTGGCGACCCCGCTGCCCCGCGTGGCCCAACTCCTCGCTGACAGCGGCGGAGGCCGAACGGTGCACGGCGCCGAGCAGGCCGCCGAGATCCTGCGAGGATGGTCCGGCGACCACGAGGCTGAACTGGTGGCCCACCGCGCCCAGGGCCTGCGGTGGGCACTGGCTGAACTGGACGGACCGTCGCCGTACGCGCGGCTGGCGGCCGAAGTGAACGACATCATCGGGAGGCACACGTGAGCAGAGGTCTCTTGGCGGTGGTGGCTGACGCCCGGCACCAGTATGACGACCGGGCGATGGAGCTGGCCCGCGCCGGACGGGCCGCTGGGTGGCAGGTGTCTGTGCTGCTTATCGCCTACGGTGGACAGAAGGCCGTGCTCGACGGCGATGACGGCATTCGCGTGACGAGGGTGGGGGCCGACGGCACGGTGCTGACGCCGCAGGCTGTCCTTCTGCGCTCCGTGGACGATCGCCTGGCAGGGCTCACCGCGCGACGGGTCGCCCTTGACCGCGCCGGCGAGCCACGACGGTCGTTGCGACGCACCGCCGTGCTTGTAGCGCTCGGCAAGGCGCAGTCGATGCGTGACGAGCTCTGCGCTCGCGAGGAGGGCCAGGGTGACCCCGTTGCCGCAGTGGCGGCAGAGCTGGCTCGGTTGACCGGACGGCTTCGCGATCCCCTGGCAGCTCTGAAGGCCGACGTGGTCGTGGTTGCGGGACCGTATGGACTGGACGTTGCCGCAGAGGTGGCACCGGGACGCGTGATCTACGACCGAAGGCCTGCCCTCACGGCCGTGGAGCCCGCGTGGGCGGCGGAGATGGCTGCCGTCGAGGAACGCGTCGCCTCGCAGCTTGCCGGGGTCGTTGACCAGGTGCCGGTTCCCGACGATCCGATCGCCGCGACAGTTCCCCACCTTCTGGTGCTCGAGCCAGCTGGTGGTGCGTGTGACTGGACGCTGCCCCTCAAGCTCGCTGCTGTGCTCGTGCCCGCCGCTGCCGTCGTGTCCGCCGAGGTCGCCGCGGCCGTCGTGCCCCTTGACGTCGCCGAGGACGCTTCCCCTGTGCCCGATCCGGCCGTGGTCGATCCAACTACGGCCGGTCCAACCTCGGTCGCTCCACCGTCGGCCGTGGTGCTCGGCATCACGCCGGCCAACTTCGCCGGGCAGGCTTGGGCTTGGGGGCGCAGCGTCGAACGCGCCCTGAAAGACGTCTCTGTCCAGGTGGTCGCGAGCCAGGGTAACTACGGCTTCCCCACGGACGTCGCCATGACCGCCGAGCAGGCTGCGGACCTCGGCTGGCAGCTTGGTCAGGCCCGACGTGTCCTGGGCGGGTGGACTCACGTCCTGGCCGAGTCGGTCCGCCCGGTACTGGGCCAGTTGAACGGCAGTGTCTTGGCGGGTGACATGGCCGCTCTGCGCCACGCCGGTGTGAATGTGGGCGTCGTGTGTCATGGCTCGGAGATCCGCCGCCCGTCATACCACCTGGCGACGTACCCCTTCTCGCCGTTCTTCGGCGACTGGGAAGGCCTTGCCGAGCTCCGTCAGCGCACCGACCGCAACCGGGCCCTTCTCCACGCCCTCAACGTCCCTGTCTTCGTCTCGACTCCGGACCTGCTCGATGACGTCCCACATGCTCGGTGGTTGCCAGTCGTGGTGGATGAGGCTGACCTCGAGCCGGCGCCTCCACCGTTCCAGCGTGATGTGCCGGTCGTGCTTCACCTGCCGAGCAGCAGGCGGTTGAAGGGCACCTCATCGATCGACGCCGTCGGGCAGCGTCTTGCCGACGAGGGTCTCGTCGAGTACCGCCGCCCGCACGACGTCCAAGCGTCATCCGTTGCTGAGCTGGTTCGCGGCGTCGACGTCGTCATCGAGCAGGTGGTGATCGGCAGCTACGGGGTGCTGGCGTGTCAGGCGATGGCCGCCGGTCGCCTGACGGTCGGACACGTCCACGATCGTGTGAGACGCCGGGTGGGGCGTCCGGTGCCCATCCTTGAGGCCACGCCGGAGACGCTCGAGGCGGTGATGCGCTCGGTGCTTGCCGACTCCACGGCGGCCATTGACCTGGCCGCCAGCGGACCCGGATTCGTGCGGGACTTGCACGACGGACGGATGTCGGCTCGCGTGCTGACTACGTTCCTGGGCCGCTGACCGTCTAGCTGGCGCGACCGGACAGATAGGTACGCAGTGCCACCAGCCCGTACAGTGCCTTGATCTCCGGGCGACGTCTGACGACAAACCACACGGCGCGGATTGACGTGGGATCGCCCGCCACCACGATGTCTGCTTCGGCCACCAGTGTTCGGCAGAGTGGGTCGCGGGACACCAGACGATGTACGAGAGCAGCCTGACCGTCGAGCTTCGCCTTGCGACGGAGCTTTTCCCACCGTCGCTGGAGCCCAGCCTGCAGGTGCTCCGCACGCACGTTCACCCGGTGCAGCAGGAGATCGACGTGTGCGACATGTGCCGCGCGTGTGACGCGTCTGTTTGCGCCGCGCGCAACGTGTGCGACGCGTGTTTGTGCGAGGCGATCCACGCCGGTGATGCGTGCGACGCGTGTTTGTGCGAGGCGATCGATGCCGGTGATGCGTGCGGCGCGTGTGCGTACCGGCGTTGACCGGCGCCGGGCGTCGACCGTCCGCAGCTCGACCTGGGCCGCGGTGGCGGCCACAATGGCCGGCCCGACAGGGAACCACGTGATCGTGGTGACCTGGCCGCCCGCCGCTCGCACGGCAAGGACGGCTTCCAGGAGCGGATCCTGCAGCAGTCGGCGGCCCCCGACCACGATGCACACTCTCATGAGATCACCGCCGGCTGGGGTAGCTGCAGGCCCTCGAGCAGCCCTGCGACTCGCGGCTGTAGCTGCCGGTCTCGACGGAAGGACTGGGCATACTCAATGGCCTCTCGGCGCGTCTCGGCGGTCACACTCACCGCGGCGTCACCGGCCGCGATGATCGCGTCAGCGATGGCCTCGGGGGTCAGCTCCGCGACGGGAAACCACAGCGGATAAGCGCGCAGCACGTCACTCGCAGCGTTGCCGGGGTCGTGAACCGACACCACCGGCAGCCCGGTCGCCAGGTACTCGAACACCTTGCCCGACGTCACGTACCGACCGGTCCCGAGCACCAGCAGGCAGACGTCGAAGCTGGCGTAGACCTGGCGTACGCGGGTCTTCGACGCCGGGCCGGCGTAGCGGACCGCGACGTCGGCCGCGGACTCGATGGCCGACTGCATCACCGAGTTCGGGGCCTGGTAGTGCCCTAGGTAGCCATGGAACTCGGCGCGGGACCGTGCGATGAGGTCCGATCGCTCTCGGGCCAGCCGCCATCCCTTGACGAAGGGCACGAGCGGTACCTGGCCGGCGACGGTACCGAGATAGCCGAAGGTCAGACCGTCTGCCGGGTCCGGGGCCGCGCCGGCCGGCTCGGGGGCGAACTCTGCGTCGTAGCCGTTGGCCACCACGTGCATTCGCTCACCTGTCGCGGGATAGACCTCGGCGTGCCAGGCGCGCAGCGGCTCGTTGACGAACCACACTTCGCGCGCCGACGCCATGAGTCGCTTCTCCCAGCGCCCGGCGCGGCTGCCTGGCTCCACGATGCGGGCTCCGCTGAAGACGCTGAGCGACCAAGCGTCGCGGTAGTCCATGACGTAGGGGACGCCATATCGTGAGTGCAGGTGCCAGGCCGCGGTGAACGTGACGTTCGGGTTGGCCGTCGCCAGGACGAGGTCGACAGGGTGCGCCGCGTGGATGCGCTCCGCAGCCTCCTCCAGCACACTGCGCCACGGACCGTATCCCCGCTCGGGGAAGGGGATCACGTCGCGTCGGACACGTGACTTGGCCCACAGCCGGGGTGTCAACGCCCGAAACGCGGAGTAGTGCGAGACGTCGGGGTCCAGCGCCGGCCATGCGAATGGCACCCGGATCACCTCGATACCAGGATGTATCAGTGGTTCGAGGGCGGGGTCCGCGCCGGTGTAGCGGAAGAAGACCTCGCGTTCGCAGGTCAGAACCGTGACATCCCAACCGTTTTCGGCGAACCCATTGGCGGTCGCGAGGGCGCGGTACACGCCGCTGCCTCGGCATGGGGGGAACCCCCAGACGACGAAGAGCAGATGCGGCCTGTGTGGAACGTCTGGCACTGAATGCGCCTTCCATGGAGCGGAACGTTGACGATGATCAGGATGCCAGACTCTGAACCGCGTTTGGTCCGTGCTCGGTGGGGCCTCGCCGTGACTCCAGTAGACTCCAACCCGATGTGTTGGACCACCATCCCTGAGATTGAGGTATGTACATGAGGATTGCCGTCATCGCCCTGGGCAAGATCGGACTCCCGCTCGCGGTGCAGTTTGCCAGCAAAGGGCATGACGTCATCGGGGTCGATGTCATTGCGGAGACTGTCGCGAGCGTGAATGCCGGTCACGAGCCGTTCCCGGGCGAAGCCGACCTGCAGAACAAGCTGGCGGCAGTGGTCAGGTCCGGCCGGCTCCGCGCCACCACGGACTATGCCGAAGCGGTTCCGGACGCGGACG
>Ga0209226_10001586_pt1 | contig 10224 bp, 14 predicted proteins | sample BarGraNGADG00212_2_FD_184497 | JGI IMG/M metagenome (GOLD analysis project Ga0209226, IMG submission 184497) | Arctic peat soil microbial communities from Barrow, Alaska, USA - Barrow Graham LP Ref core NGADG0011-212 (SPAdes) (version 2) | ecosystem: Environmental > Terrestrial > Soil >...
TCTCCCGAGCATCGTCGCTCGCACGCCGGATGGACGCGCGAGCACCAGCCACAGTGTCGTCGGACCGCCGGAAAGCGCAATCGGCTACAGGCTCTGAGACGCTGGCGTTGCGAAACACCCAGCAGGCTCAGCAGAGGAGCACCTATTCGATGCCATCGTCCCACAGCCTCGACCGGCTCAGCGTGGCGTTCGACGAGCCGCAACTCGTCGCCCGCCGCTCGACGCCCTACGAGGAGATCTTGCGGCGGTAGGTGACCATGGCGAGGACGTACGCGACGATGAGGATGCCGACACACCACGCGAGGGCGATCCAGATGTCGGTGCCGACCGGCTGCTGCGTGAACAGGTCGCGGATCGTGTTGACGATCGACGTCACCGGCTGGTTCTCGGCGAAGGCGCGGACCGGGCCTGGCATGGTGGCGGTGGGCACGAATGCCGAGCTGACGAACGGCAGGAAGATGAGCGGGTAGGAGAATGCACCGGCACCGTCCGCGGACTTCGCGGTAAGGCCGGGGATGACGGCCATCCACGTCAACGCCAGGGTGAACAGAAACAGGATGCCGGCGACCGCGAGCCATGCCAGCACTCCCGCCGGTGAGCGGAAGCCCATGAGGAGTGCGACGAGCACGACGACCACGAGCGAGACGAGATTGGCGACGAGCGAGGTCAGGACGTGCGCCCACAGCACGGACGACCGTGCGATCGGCATGGACTGGAATCGCTCGAAGATTCCGCTCTTCATGTCCAGGAAGAGCCGGAATGCGGTGTAGGAGACGCCCGACGCGATCGTGATCAGCAGGATGCCGGGCAGCATGTAGTTCACATACGAATCCGACCCGGAGTTGATCGCGCCGCCGAACACGTACACGAACAGCAGCATCATGGCGATCGGCATGATCGCGGTCGTGATGATGGTGTCCGGGCTGCGCGTGATGTGGCGCAGGGATCGTCCGGTCAGGACGGCGGTGTCGCCGAAGAAGTGCGTGGTCATCGTTGTTCCCTACTTACCCTTGCCGTTGTTGCTGTCCGCGCCGTCGCTGCTGCCCTGGGCGCTGTCGCCGACGATGGCGAGGAAGACGTCCTCGAGGGTCGGCTGCTTCTCGACGTATTCGACCTTGGCGGGCGGGAGCAGCCGCTTGAGTTCGGCGAGGGTGCCGTTCACCTTGATCCGACCCTCGTGGAGGATCGCGATCCAGTCTGCGAGCTGTTCGGCCTCGTCGAGATACTGCGTCGTGAGCAGCACCGTCGTGCCGTGCTCGGCGAGTTCCTTGACGGCCTGCCACACCTCGATGCGCGCCTCGGGGTCGAGCCCGTTCGTCGGCTCGTCGAGGAAGATGACCGGCGGATTCCCGATGAGGCTCATCGCGATGTCGAGGCGGCGGCGCATGCCACCCGAATACGTCGACACCCTCCGCGCGGCCGCGTCGGTCAGCGAGAAACGAGCGAGCAGGGCATCCGCGATCGTGCCCGGGTCCTTGAGGTGCCGCAGCCGGGCGACCAGCACGAGGTTCTCACGCCCGCTGAGGATCTCGTCGACGGCGGCAAACTGTCCGGTGAGGCTGATGGACTCCCGCACGTCCGCAGCCTGCGTGGCGACATCGAAGCCGTTGACGCTGGCAGTCCCCGCGTCGGCCTTGAGCAGCGTGGACAGGACGTTCACGACCGTGGTCTTGCCCGCCCCGTTGGAGCCGAGCAGGGCGAAGATGCTGCCCCGCGCCACGTCGAAGTCCACGCCGCTCAGCACCTCGAGCTTCTTGTACGACTTCTCCAGGCCCTGCACGTGGATCGCGGGCCCTTGGGCTTGGGTGGTTGTCATCGGTTCTCCTGTTCTCGCTCGATGCGCTCGATGGCGCCGATGAATCGTTCCCGCTCCCGGGCTCTCCACTGCCCCTCGGGGTAGTTCTGAATGAATGCCTTGATGAACGCCACCGGGTCCTCCCCGACGACCTCGCGGATCGGGGTTCCATTCGCCGCGCTCTGCTCGAACAGGTCGATGAGGTCCGCGTAGATCGCACCCCCGTCTCCTCCTGGTCCCAAGTAGTTCAGGTACCGCTCCAGCGCATCGAGCGCGGTGCGATAGCTCGCGGGAAGATGTCTTGCACGTGCCTTGTTCTCCCGCCATTGCCCCTTCTCGCCGACCACCTTTGAGATGAACTTCGAGAACAGGGTCATCAGACGGCCCTCTCGTCGTTCCTGGTGCCTTCGCCGGCGGCACGCGCGATGGTGTTCGTCAGCCGTTCCTGCTCGCGGGTGATCCACTGCCCCTCCGGGTAGTTCTGGACGAACGCCTCGACGAACTCCTCAGGGTCCTCCCCCACGATCTCGCGGATCGGTGTCCCGTCCGCCGCGGCCTGCTCGAACAGGTCGGCGAGGTCCTCGAGCTGCTCCGCCCATCCGGCGCCGTCTCCACGCCCGAAGTACATGAGGTAGTGCTCGATCGCGTCGACCGCCGTGCGATACGGCTCCGGGAGCGCCTTGACGCGCGCCTTGTACTGGCGCCAGCGTCGCTTGTCGCCGATCAGCTTCGAGATGAACACGGTCATCTGCCTCCTTCATGGAGCTGTTCGAGCCGGTCAGCGAGGAAGCCCCACGTCCGCCAGAACTCTGCGAGGCATTCCTGTCCCCGAGCGTTGAGCGAGTACACCTTGCGCGGCGGGCCCTTCTCGGAGGGGACCCTCTCCACGTCGACGAAGCCGCGCTGCTCGATCCGGATGAGCAGCGCGTAGACGGTGCCCTCGGCGATGTCGGAGAAGCCCTGCTCCCGCAGCCATGCCGTAATCTCGTAGCCGTACGCGGGTCGCCCGCACAGGATCGCGAGGACGATGCCCTCCAGCGTCCCCTTGAGCATTTCCGTCATCTGCTTGCCCACCGGAACACCACCTCGACTACTCAGCGGTACTGGCTACTGGTACATAGTAACACTGAATAGCGGCGGCGCAAGCGGGATCTGGCGACGTCCTCGGAGACAGCAGCCACCCGCGGCGGCTGAGGCAGATCCACGCGGGCAGGCTCTACGCCTCTGCCGCGTTACTTCTCTACGAGACTTCATGCGACGCGGACGGGAGCTCCAGGAGCGGCACGCACTGCGAGCGGCACCGGTGAAAGAGCGTCAGGCCGACTCGAGACTCGGGACCACGAGCCACCCCTCCGTCCGTCCGCGGTAGATCAGTTGCTCGGTGGTCAGGCCAGATCGCACTCGCAGATCCGCGAGATGCCGCTTGGCGGTACTCGGCCGGATGCCAACCCGCGCCGCGGCGTCAGACACCGATCCACCCACCGCGACGAAGGCGGCGAGAACCTCGACCTGTCTGGCGGTGCGAGTCTGCGGTGGCTCGCCGCGCAAGTGTCCGTCCCTCATGCCAGCCGCCTGGCCGCGGCGAGCCACTCATCGCGGCCCTCGATGGGCATGGTGTAGGTTGGCATCGCGCGTCCAACACCTGTCGGGCGACGCCGGTACAGCCTTTTCCGGCAGCGTCAGCGCCAGGCCGTGCGCGTAGGCCGCCGCGGTGAGGCGGACGCCGACGATCTCGGGCCCGGCAGCCGCGGTCCCTCCTTGCTGCCGGGCATCAGCGTGCCTGGGTCCCCCGCCGCGTGTGGCCCCGCCCGATGTCCTAGACCTTCTTGGAGTAGGAGCGGACCGTGAGCGGCACGAAGATCGCGACGACGATGGCGCAACCGAGCAGCGCGTAGCCGACCGCGGCGGTGACCTGCCCGTCGTTCATCAGGTCACGCAGGGCCGTGACGACATGCGAGACCGGGTTGAGATTGACTAGGGTCTGAAGCCACCCCGAGAGCGTGTCGACGGGGACGAACGCGTTGGATACGAACGTGAGCGGGAGCAACACCAGCAGCGATAGCGACTGGACGGACTGTGCGTTCTTCGCGATGGTGCCGATGTACATGAAGATCCAGGCGAGTGACCACCCGGTGATCATCGCGAGGAGCACACCGGCGACCACGCCGGGGACTCCGCCGCCAGGGCGGTAGCCCATGATGATGCCCATGGTCAGGCTGAGGCTCGCGGCGAGGGCGTAGCGGGTGAGATCGGCCATCATCGGGCCCGCGAGGGGCGCGATCCGGGCGATGGGCAGCGATCGCAACCGGTCGAAGACGCCCTTGTCGATGTCCTCGCGGAGCTGGGTGCCGGCAGCCACGCAGGCGGTGACAGCGCTGTAGGCGATGATCCCCGGGATCAGCGTCGGCAGATAGGTCACCATGCCGCCCGCCACGGCACCGCCGAACATGAAGCCGAACAGGAGGGTGAGCACCAGCGGCATCACGGTGACGTCGACGAGCTGCTCCGGGTTGCGGCGCATCTTGATGAGCGCTCGCCAGGCCATCGCCGTCGTCTGGACGATGATGTCGCGGATCGGCACCGACGCCCGGATCGTGCGGTCTGCCGGGCGCCGTGACGCTGGAGCCGGGTTCGTGATGGCGGTCATGCTTCGCTCGCTTCAGGTTCCGGGGCGGGTGTTGCGCCGGGGTGACCGGTGAGGGCCATGAAGACCTCGTCCAGGCTCGGTTGCTCGATGGCGGCACTGGCGATATCGACGTTGTTGCGGCGCAAGGCGATCAGGATGTCGGCCGCCTGGTTGGCATCGGACAGCGAGACGCTGAACCCCGTTCCCGTCGGGGTGAGGCTCGGCCTGTGGCGGGCCACCTCCGCCGCGAGCGCCGCCGCCGCGGTCGCATCCACGCCGTCCGCGAGCTGCACCCGGATGCTGGAGCCGCCGACCTGGGCCTTCAGCTCCTCCGGCGTCCCTTCGGCGACCTTGCGGCCGCGGTCGATGACGGCGATCCGGTCGGCGAGTTCGTCTGCCTCGTCGAGGTATTGCGTGGTCAGCAGGATGGTGCAGCCGTCGGCGACCAGGCCCCGGATCGTCTGCCACATCTGAACGCGAGTACGCGGGTCGAGCCCGGTCGTCGGTTCGTCGAGAAAGATGAGCGCGGGCTTGGTGATGAGGCTGGCGGCCAGATCGAGACGGCGTCGCATGCCACCCGAGTAATGCATGACGTATCGGTCCGCGGCCTCGGTCAGGTCGAACCGTGCCAGGAGGTCATCCCCGATGCTGCGGGCCTCCTTCGACGACAAGCCTTGCAGCCGGCCGAAGAGACGGAGGTTCTCGCGACCAGTGAGCAGGTCATCGACCGACGCGTACTGCCCGGTCACTCCGATCAACTGTCGCACGGCGTGGGGCTGACGCCGGACGTCGTAGCCGAAGAGCGTGGCACTGCCACTGTCGATCGGCAGCAGGGTGGCCAGCATCTGGAGCATCGTGGTCTTGCCTGCACCGTTGGGTCCGAGCACGCCGAAGATCTCGCCTTCACGCACGGCGAGGTCGACGCCGTCGACGGCACGGGTTGCGCCGAACGATTTCTCGAGTCCGTGGGCGTCGACGGCAAGGACCGCTCGCCCCGCGGACGGGGCGGCCTCGTGCGCGTCGATGGTGGCGCGCAGCGGTGGCCGGGCCGATGCCGGCGCTTCGTTGGTCATGTGGTTGCTCCAAACTTGTGGTTACTAAAACAATAGCATCACTCCATTGTTTGGTCTATGCTCGTGACCGATGGCGACGAACGACGATGACCTCAGCTTCCTCGAGATCCTCGAGATCCTCGAGGCGGTGCATCATGACGAGGGCCTCGAGCTCACAGCAGGCCTGCGCGATCGCAAGAAGCGCCGCGTTCGCCAGCGGATCTCCAACGTGGCGACCGCCCTGTTCCTTGCCGAAGGCTTCGACAACGTGAGCGTTGCCCGGATTGCTGCGGCGTGCGAAGTGTCCGAGCAGACGGTGTTCAACTACTTCCCCACGAAGGAGTCGATGTTCTTCGATCGGACCGACTCGTCAGCCGATGCGCTCGCTGAGGCCGTGCGCCACCCAGGGGACGTGCCTCTCGGCGAGGTGCTCTTGAACGCGCTGTTCGGCGGCGTCGGAATGCTTCGGTGGGGTGGCATGGAGGAAGCACAGGCGCTGCGCCTGTTCCGCCGGTTCTGCGAGGCAGCCGTCAGTTCCCCCGCCCTTCGGGCGGCGCCGTACGCCGAGCTCGAGGGCTTCACGGCGACCGTCGGCGCATCGCTCGCAGAGCGGATCGGAGCGGATCCAGGAGATCCCGAGGTGGAGCTGACCGCAATCGTCGTCGCCGGACTTGCACGGGAGAGCACGCAGGCGACCTTCAGGCACGTTCAGCACGCACCCTCGTTCGCCGCGCTTGAACGGTCGGTGCGTGCCGATGTCATCCGCGCGCTCCGCATCGCGACACCGACCCTCGACGCCTTCGACAACCTGGGCACTCGACCAAATCGACCGGACCGGCGCTGACCGATCGTCCTCCGTCACAGGTGGCTGATCACGCCCCTGCTTCCGGGACGCCGGCGTGCTGGGGCGCAGGCGGACTCGAGACTCGGGACAACCAGCCACCCGGCAGCCCGCCCAGCGTAGATCAGCTGTGCTGTCGTGAGGCCGGTCCGCGCGCGCAGGTCGGCGAGGTGACGCTTCACCGTGCTGGGCCGAATGCCCACGAGTTCGGCGGCGCCCTGAACGCATCCACCTGCGGCGACGAAGGCCGCGAGCACGTCCATCTGGCGCTGCGTCGCGCGCGGCGAGAGGGCGCCGCGCAGGTACCCGTCTCTCATGCGGATCGCGCCGTCGCCGGGAGGGACTCCCTCGGCGTGCGGTTGATCATGAGGAAGCGCAGGGATCGCTGAGTTGCTGAGTAAGGAGGCGCTAGTCCTCTCGCCCCGACCAGTCCCATCACTCCTTGCGTAAGCAACCGCTGCTCTCGCGCGCCTACCAGCCCGAGCAGCCACGCGTTCTCGTTCGGCTGGTCGCTGACGCGGGGCTCCTCCTGCCGGCCACCCTCGCCCATCATCTCGGTCTGAAGGAGCTGTCGAGACCCACCTCGACCTCGGGCAGGCGCCGGGCCGGGCGAACGTCGGGGACAAGCTGCTCACGCTCGTGATGTCGGCGCTCACCGGTGGTAATTGCATCGACGGCGCGGCCGCGCTCCGGGCGGGCGGGACGGCGGGGGTCCTCGGCTTCGCGGTCAAGGCGGCATCGACGCTCGGCACGTTCCTGCGCAGCTTCCGCTGGGGCCATGTCCGCCAGCTCGATGCCGTCACCCGGCATCTCCTCGCCCGGGCCTGGGCGGCCGGAGCGGGACCCGGGGCCACACCCTTCACGATGGATCTCGACTCGACGATCTGCGAGACGTATGGCCTCGCCAAGGAGAGGGCGCTCTCCACCACGGGTACACCGGGGTGCGCAGCTATCACCCTCTCCTCGCGGCCGGGACCGGGGACATCCTCGCGGCGCGCCTGCGCGAGGGCCGCGCCAACACGGTCCGGGGCGACGCCAACTTCCTGACCGAGACGATCGGCCGGGTCCGATCAGCGGGGGCCAGCGGACCGCTCACGGTCCGGGCCGACTCGGGCTTCTATGCCTCGGAGGTCGTCGGGGTCTGCCGCAAGATGGACGTCCGCTTCAGCATCACGATCCGCCAGCATCGGAGCGTGCGTCGCCTGATCGAGGCGATCCCCGAAGAGGCCTGGACCCCGATCCCGTACTGGATCCCAGGCGGGGCCGACGTGGCCGAGACGACGTACCCGTCGTTCGTCGACCAGAAGGACGCCGAGCCGGTGCGGCTCATCGTCCGGCGGGTGAAGCCGACCCCGGGGTCTCAGCTCGCGCTCCTCACCCTGTACGACTACGCCTTCATCACCGACCGGGACGGCGAGATGCTCGAGCTCGAGGCCGACCATCGTCGCCACGCTGAGATCGAGAACGCGATCCGCGATCTCAAGTACGGGGTGGGGCTCAATCACCTGCCATCGGGCAAGTTCGCCGCGAATGGGGCCTGGCTCGCGGTGCAGGTGATCGCTCACAACCTCCCCCGCTGGACAGCCCGGATCGGCCTGGGCGAGGGCATCGTCACGACGAAGACGCTCCGTCGTCGGCTGTTCGGCCTCGTCGGCCGGCTCACCCGGTCGGCCCGTCGGGTCACGCTCCACCTGCCGGCCCGCTGGCCGTGGGCGATCGGCTTTGGCGCCGCCCTCGCACGGCTCCGGGCGATCCCGCTCCTCGCCTGACCGCTCGCTGACGGCCCGCTCGCGGCTCCGGGGCTGGCGGGAGCCTGCCTCGAAAACAGGTTCGGAGGCGAGCCGCCGAACCTGTTTCTCCCTCCGACGCGATCGGGCCCGGCCCGCGGGCATCTGCGAAGAAATCGGCTGCGGCCCGTTCAGGGCGTCTCACGGGACCTGATCCGTCGCCGTCCGACCCTCATTCGCCCTCGTCAGAACCTGGTCGTGATCTGAATCGGGGTCAATCGTCCCCTTTCTGCGGCCGTCATCGAGCCGTCAGACGACGAGGTTCGGTGGATCCGAGCTTACGGGGTGACGGCAATCCAGATCAAGGTGCGCCGACTCCGGACCACTACGCGGGTGCCATGTCGAGAGCGCGGTGCTTGCGGACCCAGCCCGGAGTGGTGGTTAGGCTGCGCGATTGCCCAGTTCCACTCGGGCGTGTGCTCGAGATCGGCGAGGTATGCATACACCGTCGCTGGCTCGCGCGCGATGTCGATCGTGTTGGCGAAGCGGATCATCGTGCCCTTCCCCCTTCGCCGTTGGCGCGGCGGAGTCGCTCGGCCGCGCCGGGATCGTGCGCCGGCAGGATGGCGAGGTCCGGGTAGCGCTCCTTGAGCTGGCGGACCATGGCCGACGCCTTGCGCATGCCGGCCTTCTCACCGACTCCGGGGATCCGACCCGCCTCGAGCAACTCCGTCTCGTAGGTCAGATCGCCGACCAGGAGCAGCGGGGCTCTGCCGGGTCGTCGGACCAGCAGCGACATCGAGCCCGGCGTGTGCCCGGGCGTCGGCAGCAAGACGAGCGAGCCATCGCCCATGACATCGTGCGCTGAGGCGAACGGGGCGAGGGTCGGGTCATCGGTCGGGGTGAACCCGATCCGCCGATAGCGGACGCCGGGCAGGTCGATGTGCGCGCGCAGGAGGCCGCGCAGCTCCGGCCGCGCCTGCTCCATCGACTGCCACTCGGCGTCGGCGACGATGAACTCGGTCTCGGGCAGGTACGGGATGCCGCCGATGTGGTCCTGGTGGAGATGGGACAGGATCGCGAGACGGACGTCGGACGCGCCGTGGCCGGCTGCCGCGAGCTTCGCGATCAGGGTGTCCTGCGGCGCCAGCTGGAAGCGGGCCAGGCGGTGGTACAGGAACCCGGTGACGCCGCCCGGGAAGTAGGCAGGGTCGGTGACCGAGGCGCGATCCTGCCCCGTGTCGAAGAGCACGAGCCCGTCGGCATGCTCGATGATGAAGGCGTTGATCGGCTTCGGCGGCGTCCAGCGACGGGAGCCGAAGAGCCAGACCATCATCGGGACCCGGCTCCCGAGTGGTTGCTGCGGGTGGATCTGGACCGACCCGGTGCTGACGATCGAGACGGACCGGATGGGTCCGATCGAGGCAGTCCCCGATCGAACGTTCGTCGGCCTGGTCTCGCTGATTCTGGCCGTCATGGTCTTCTCCTATCGCCGACGGTCTCGGGTGGGCCGTCGCGCAATGACCACCCTCGAGCACCTCGCCGGGGAAGTCAGCGACTTGTGGGCGGCTGCCGTGTAACGAAGGTCACAGCTCGCCGGAGATGGCAACCTCGTCCAGCCGACCAGGATCGAGGAGAACCACCCCTCGCCTTGTGCTCTCCACCAGGCCTGCCTCGCGCAGGCCGGGACATCTACCCGGATGGCGTCAGCCATCAGGCGCGCCAGGGGCGCCGACGTGAGGCCGCCAAAGAGGCTGCGCGAGATCGCCGCTTCGACCTGCTGATCGGTATCTGAAGACCCCACGGCGCCACCCTACCATCGCACGCCTGGGCGGACGCACCCCGTGCCCGGAGGCCGAACACGGCTCGGCCGTGCCACCATGCGGCAATGACCAAGGCTCGTCTGCTCGTCAGTCTCGTCGTCGGGCTCTGCTTCCTCGTTGTCGGCTGCGGCGCGATACCGTCTTCGATCTCTCCGGCGGCACCGGGATCAGCAGCCGTCTCCTCGGTCGGGCACGGCGCCAGCCCGACGTCGGCGCCGCTCCTCACCTCGACGGCGCCACCCACGCCGCCCGACTGGCCGACCTATCACGGCAACGCCGCGCGGACCGGAGTCGCGAGCGGCTTCCCGGCCGTCCACGGCAGCGTGGTCACGGCGTGGACGGCAAGCCTGGACGGCGCGG
>Ga0209226_10001595_pt1 | contig 10195 bp, 8 predicted proteins | sample BarGraNGADG00212_2_FD_184497 | JGI IMG/M metagenome (GOLD analysis project Ga0209226, IMG submission 184497) | Arctic peat soil microbial communities from Barrow, Alaska, USA - Barrow Graham LP Ref core NGADG0011-212 (SPAdes) (version 2) | ecosystem: Environmental > Terrestrial > Soil > Wetlands...
CAGGGGGGAAGAGCATCCTCGTTGGCGGTCTTGCAGCGCTGAAGGATCCTTTTTTCCAGGAGACGATGGTGAAGTACCGCTGGAACACGAAGGTGAGTGGATTGTTCGAATTTCAGCATCCACTTCCTTCCTCTTGTGAAAGATCCTTTCATTGTGATGGTTTCTACAAAAAGGGAAACTATATCGGTTTCCGCGGGAAAAGGATCGCGATCATTGAGAAATCCGTTCCTGAGAAAGCAGTACGGAAAATGGCAGTGGATTATCTCATCATTTCAGGAAGTCCGAAAGTCAAGTTAAGAGATCTGATGAAGCATTTCAGTCCCGGGTTGGTTATCCTTGATGCTTCAAATCCTTCCTGGAAAGTCAAGGCCTGGATGATGGAGGCACATGGACTTGGGATCCGGTGTTACTCCGTTTCTGTTTCCGGTGCCTTCAGGGAGGAGTTTTAAAAGAAGGTAATCTGGATGCTGGATGCTGGATGTGTGAGTAAGTGTTATGGGATATGTGAAAGTCTGGAAAAGATTTTTCCACAGCTAAGCGGCATTTGTCCCGAGTACTCGGGACCGCTTGAAACTTTGCAGAATTTTTAATTCTGCAAAACCTTAGTTTATTCTGATAATTACAATAAAAAAACCTTGTAACGTTATATTGCAAGGTTTCTTCTTTATTGTTGCGGACCGGACGGGACTCGAACCCGCGACCTCCGCCGTGACAGGGCGGCATTCTAACCAGCTGAACTACCGATCCTCAATTAAGGGTGCAAAAATAGGGATTTTTTTTAATAATCAAACTCTTTTTCTTCATCCTACATCCCACATCACTTTGCATAGCTGATGGCTCTCGTTTCCCTGATCACGGTGATTTTGATCTGTCCGGGATAGGTAACTTGTAATATAAAACAATCGATATCATGAGCTAATATTGCTTGATTTGCCAGTCGTCTGTATTATTCAGTCACCGTGCGCTTGTTCTTTCTTGCCGAAAATTTTCAGGGGTTGACCGATTTGGTTTCTTTGCAATTTTCCAACAAAGTAGATTTGCCGAAAATAATGTATTCTGTTATGTCTTTGAACTTTTTTACCATTCTGACCCTGATCAGCTTTTTCCTGACGATGATTCTGTCGCTGTTCTTCCTGGCTAATAAAAGGGGATTTATCCTTGAAAATAAAATATTGGCAATACTCCTTCTGATTTTTAACCTTCAGATTTTCTATTCGTTTACAACAAGTACTTTCGCTTTTCAATATTTCCTGGATTGGCATAAACCAATTTTTTTAATCAGGCAAACTTCTTTTCTGATTGGCCCGCTTATTTATTTCTATGTCAATTCATTTTTGAAAAAAAAGAATATTTTTAATTATCGTACCTCAATTCACTTTTTGCCATTTACACTTGCTGTAATCTTCCTTCTGGTTTTCTACAAGGGTGTTGATCGTTTTATTATTTGGGAATCAATAATAGACCTGAATGACACACTATTGATCCTGACCCATAACCTAATATATATCGTGCTATCACTTTTGAGCATGAAATCAACAACAATCAGCTTCAAGGGTTTTTATAAAAGCATTCTGATTTCTTACCATAATACCTGGCTTCAGATTCTATTAGCAGCCTTTATCGTTATCTGGATTGTAAATCTAAATTCCTTGGCTGTTTTTATGATCCTTAGGAGGCCCGGCTGGTGTGCCTATACTGCGAGCATCTATGCCCTGACTGCATTTTTATTTATCAACACCATCATGTTCTTTCTCCTGTTAAAACCAGATGTTTATTATATAATCGCGAAATACAAAAACAATAAACTTACGGAACCTGATAAATCGGAGTACATGCAGAAATTGAATTCCTATATGGAAACCCATAAACCATTCCTTAATCCCGAAATTACCCTTGAATCTCTTGCCAATGAAATCTCAGTAAACCCCAGGATACTGTCTCAAATCATTAACGAAACGTTCAAAAAGAATTTCAAAAGCTTTATCCTGGAGTACCGGATTAAGGAGAGCATGAAAATTCTGGCAGATTCAAAACACAGTAAACTAACAGTCCTTGAAATTCTTTACCAGGTCGGGTTCAATTCAAAGTCAGCCTTCAATAATCAGTTCAAATTGTTTACCAATTTGACTCCCCTGGAATACAGGTCAAGATCCATTAATTAATATCTCTCCGTCCTGTTTTTTCATCATTAAATGGTCCATTAACATGTCACAGGTCGATTGTGCTAATTTTTCTTGCTTCATTTGTGCCGGATTAGCAAAAAAAAATAGCCATGAAAAAGATGAACCTGTTATTGATTGCCTGCCTGCTGTATATGAGTTTAAGCGCCCTGGACAATGTAATCATTGGTAAGTACAGGAAATTCGAATCAAAGATACTTGGCAGGGAAGTCACCTACCTGGAACATCTGCCCGACGGATATGAAAAATCGGATAAGAACTTTCCTGTTCTCTTTATAATGAATGACCAGATCATTTCGCAGGCGCGGAATATAAAAACTACAATATCTGTAACTTTTTGAAATGCTAACCGTCCATACTCATATTAATAGCTTTAAATTTAAAACAGCAACCAAATGAAAAATTTGATCGTTTATATTATTTCTTTATTTTTAGTTTCCTATTGCAACGCACAGGATAACTGTAATTGTGAACAAGCTTTAAAACAATTAATCCAAAAAGTAGAAACCGAATACCCGGGGTTTAATGATAAAACAAAAGACAAGTTGGTATATAATAATTATAAAGAGAATCTACTTATAAAAGCACGGAATATTCAGGAACCTGCTTGTATCGAATTATTGAGAAGCTATAAAGAATTCTTTAAAGATGGGCATATTAGCATATTCCATGTAGAAGAGGAGCAAAATGTTCAACAAACCAAAAAATCAGATAACAAGGTTGCCATCAGTCAAGAGGAGTTTCAAAAGCTCATACTCAACACTACCGATTCAATGGAAGGGGTTTGGAGATCGGGTACCTATAAAGTTGGAATAGTTAAGTTGAACAATGAATACATAAGATTTATTCTGGAGGCAGATACTGCCTAATGGTTTATCTATTTTAATAATAAATGTACAAATAAAAACTGAGGAACGATTATGAAATCAAAACTAGTTTATATCATTTTCAGTATGGCATTAGCGGTAAATGCCGGAATTACTTTGGGGCAGGAAGCGATCAGCCCACCTATAGCGAAAATAATTCTTAAAGCGGATACGGCTCACGGTGATGTTCGGTTGGATCCATACGCTTGGCTTAGAAACAAAGATAATCCCGAAGTGATGAAATATTTACAAGCGGAAAATAAGTACACTGAAAGTATTATGTCCGCAACCGGACCGTTACAGGATATATTGTTTGAAGAAATGAAAGGGAGAATGCCCGCGGAAGATGAATCTCTTCCATACAAACTTGGCAGTTACTATTACTATTCCCGGAATGAAAAAGGGAAATCATATAGTATACAATGCAGGAAAATGGGGAGCCTCGAATCCGCCGAAGAGGTTGTTTTAGATGAAAATGAATTTGCTTACGGTAAAAAATATTTCAGTCTGGGGGAATATGAAATTAGTTATGATCACAACTTGCTTGCCTTTTCATTTGATACAACTGGGGCTGAAAAATATATAATCAAGTTTAAGGATTTGCGTACCGGTAAAATTCTTCATGATGAAATTACAAATACAGGCGGCCTTAAGTGGTTCAATGATAACAAGACAATTCTTTATACAACTAGGGATGACGCGAACAGGATATATAAAGTATATCGTCATGTACTTGGCACGGATTTATCTGATGACAAATTATTATATCACGAAAAGGATGAAGCGTATGATTTAATCCTATATAAAAGTAAAGACCGAAAATATATTTTTGCACTATCAGACGCTAACGATACCAGGGAGATAAGATATGCTAATTCCGAAACACCCGGCGCTGAATTCAAGATTCTCATACCTCGTAAGGAAGGAGTTAAATATTATGCCGAGCATTTTGAAGATAAATTTTCAATAAGAAGCAATGAGGTCGGAAATAACTACGAAGTCTTCACTCTTCCAGTATCCGATCCTGTAATGGCAAATAAAAAAGTATTAATACCGCACAGAGATAACGTGTTGATTGAAAATGTGGAGTATCTAAAAGGGTACGCTGTTATCAAACTTCGTGAGGAGGGTTTGGCGAGAATTCAAATTCTTGATATGGGTAATGGCGAAACTTACTATATCAATTTTAATGAACCATGTTATATGGTATTCGGTACCTTGAATAAAGAATACTCTAGTGAAACGTACCGTTATTCATATCAATCATTAACAACTCCTGAAACTATTTTTGATTATGATCTCAAAAATAGAACAAGCAAAATTGTGAAAATGCAGGAGATCCCCGGTGGTTATAATAAAGAGGATTACAAGACCGAAAGAATTTTTGCCAAAAGCTATGACGGCACCCAAATACCTATCTCACTAGTTTATAAAAAAGGATTAGTACGCGATGGAAATAACCCCGCGCTGATGTTTGGTTACGGCGCATACGGTGGTATCATAGATCCCTATTTTTCGTCAGACAGGATTAGTCTTCTTGACCGGGGTTTCATATGGGCTATAGCGCACGTACGCGGAGGCGGCGACCTTGGCCCACAGTGGTACAATCAGGGGAAAATGCTGAATAAGAAAAACAGCTTCTACGATTTTATAGCTTGCGCCGAACATTTGATAAATGAAAAATATACAAACACTGAAAAGTTGGCAATTGAAGGCGGGAGCGCCGGTGGTTTGTTAATGGGAGCGGTAATAAATATGCGTCCCCATCTATTTAAAGCCGTACTCGCAAGAGTTGCATGGGTAGATGTTTTGAATGACATGTTTGATAAATCATTGCCCGGAACTCCGTCTGAGCATACCCATATTGGTAATCCTGAAGATAAACAGGTTTACTACTATATGAAATCATATTCGCCTTATGACAATGTGATCAGCCAGGATTACCCCGCTATACTCACAACATGTGGTTTGAATGATTCCAGAGTTTTTTTCTGGGAGCCGGCAAAATGGGTTGCCAAATTGAGAGCATTAAAGACCAATAATAATGTAGTTCTACTACAATGCGACTTATCAAGCGGGCATTTAAGTTCTTCTGATCGTTATGCGCCTATTCGGCAACGGGCATATCAGCTTGCATTTATATTGGATCAGTTGGGTATTAAGAAATAATGGATGTGGAATAAAAATGGTAGATGCTATCTTTTAAGATAGTATCTACTTTATTTGATTTTGGTATTTTAAATTTATAGTGGATCATTCGCAAAGTTTTTCAGACAATTAAATTTAGTTTATAAAGTTGTAAAGTATGTATTTGAATAAGAAATAACAAACGCACAACACTTTATAAATTCACTGTACCAACAAATGTTAAACTTAAACACAAAAACATCATGAAAAACATTATTACTTTTTTTAGTTTCTTTTTCTTAGTTTCCTATTGCTACCCACAGAATAGCTGTAATTGTGAGCAAGCTTTAAAACAATTAATACAGAAAGTAGAAACCGATTACCCGGGGTTTAACGACAAAACAAAAGATAAGCTGGTATATGCTAATTTTAAAGAGAATCTACTTATAAAAGCACGGAATATTCAGGAACCTGCTTGTATCGAATTACTGAGAAGTTATAAAAAATTCTTTAAAGATGGGCATATTAGCATATTCCATGTAGAAGAGGAGCAAAATGTTCAACAAACCAAAAAATCAGATAACAAGGTTGCCATCAGTCAAGAGGAGTTTCAAAAGCTCATACTCAACACTACCGATTCAATGGAAGGGGTTTGGAGATCGGGTACCTATAAAGTTGGAATAGTTAAGTTGAACAATGAATACCAGGGATTTATTATAGAAGCAGATACTGCTTACTGGAAAGCTAATGAAATTAAATTCAGGTTATTCGAAAACGGAAAGGTAAATTACTATATGGGGGACCATTCTTTATCTGAAGAAACTTATGAGTTGGTTGATGGATGGATCTTGTATTTTAAAAGCTCCAAATGGATAAAAGAACAGCCAAAGCCGAACCTGTCAGAGAGTGAAATCAAATCGAAAATAGTCGAGATTGAAGGCTGTTATTTTAAAAAGGTAACTGAAAAAACGGCTTTGCTTTGCTTTTCCAGCTTTGAGCAAAATTATGTTGAACGTATTAAGAAATTATTAGTAGATAAAAAGCAGGCAATCGAAAGTAGTGAGAATTTAATTATTGACGTAAGAAATAATCCAGGAGGAGTCTATAGTGCTTATGAAGATTTATTCCCATACATTCTCACAAATCCTATTAGAAGTTTGGGTATGGAGTTCTTTGTAACACAAACATTAATTGATGATATAGAAAGTTGGTATGATGATGATGCCAGTAAGAAAAAGGCTAAACAATGGATAAGCATATTTAAAGGGAAAATGGGCGAATTCGTCAATACCGATTCTACAGATGTTTACGTAGAAAAAATAAAACTTGCAGAACGTAGCCCAAAACAGGTTGTTATACTGGCAAATCGCAGAACGGCAAGTTCTGGAGAAGCTTTTGTGCTTGATGCTAAGCAGAGCAAAAAAGTAAAAATATTAGGAACCCCAACCTATGGTGCACTGGATTATGGGACTGCCAGTTTTTTCAATTTTGGATGCAAAAATTATAAACTAATGATGCCAACATGGAGATCCATGAGGCTTCCCGATTATCCAATAGACAATATCGGTATTCAACCCGATATCTATTTGGATAAATCGGTTAAAGATTGGATTCAGTTTGCAGTAGATTATTTGGAGAATAAATAACATTGGATGAAATGAAAAAAATGAAAGCAATTGTATGCACCAAATACGGACCACCGGAAGTCTTGCAAGTCAAGGAAGTAGAAAAGCCTACTCCCAAAGATAATGAAGTACTTATTAAAATATATGCAACAGCAGTAACTGCAAGTGACATTTTCATCCGGGGTTGTCAAATACCTATCCAATATTGGATTCCGATGCGATTAATGATTGGTTTGACAAAACCGAGAAAGGCCATAATAGGCTTGGTGCTTGCAGGTGAAATTGAATCAGTAGGCAAAAACGTATTGCGATTTAAGACAGGTGATCAGGTATATGGGCTTACTGGATTTGGACTTGGGGCTTATGCTGAGTACAAATGCATGAAAGAGACAGATTCAATGCACGGGTGTTTAGCAATAAAGCCAAATAATATATCCTATGAAGAAGCGACCGTGGCAGCCTATGGTGGACTTTTAGCATTCCAATATATGGAAAAAGGGAATATCCAACGTGGACAAAAAGTACTTATTTATGGAGCTTCAGGAACGTCAGGAACAATGGCAATCCAATTAGCTAATTACTTGGGAGCTAAAGTTACTGGAGTATGCAGCTCAACAAATTTGGAGTTGGTGAAATCTCTGGGAGTTGAAGCCGTAATTGATTACACCAAAGTGGATGCTTTAGACCCAGGTGTTCAATATGATTTTATACTTGATGCCGTTGGCAAAATAAAAACTTCAAAATTGAAAGATGCGTGCAAAAAAGCGCTTGCTCCAAAAGGAAAATACGTATCAATTGATGATGGAAAACTAATGTTAGACTCTAAGCGTCTTACTTTAATCAAAGAGTTGGTTGAAGCTGGACATATAAAACCAGTTATTGACAGATGCTATCTATTTGAAGAGATTGTCGAGGCTCACAGGTATGTTGGCAAAGGACATAAAAAAGGAGGAGTTGTAATAAAAGTTAATTATAAAAAATAAAATCCGAATCAAAATGAGAATAACACTATCACTATTTGCCTTGCTACTTCTTAGTAGTTGCAATAATTCCAATCCTATAACAGGTTACTGGGTAGGAACAATGGAAATGAATGGAATCATTATCAACCTAAAATGAAAAAACATGAAGACAATCCTATTTTCTTTTGCTTTTTTGCTAATGCTGAATGCTGGTCTGTCTCAAACAATCCCAACAGATAGTTTGTATTTGGGTCAAACCCCGCCGGGAGATTCTGCGATAGTATTTGCACCGGGAACCATCTCTCTTCCCAACCGGAGAGAGACGAAAATAGTTTTTTCCCCGAATAATGAGGAATGTTTAATCGGTATTGGCATAAACAATACGTTTCAAATATTATATACAGATTTTTACAGCGGATACTGGACAGTCACAATTCCAGCGGGTTTTATTACAATCAATCGTCCAATAGAACCATTTTTTTCCCCGGACAGTCTCCATATCTTCCTTACCAGTGATGCCGATATATACGAATGTACCCGGGTAAATCAAACATGGACAACACCGGTGAATCTTGGCTCGCCTGTCAATACAGGCTTTGAAGAGTACCATCCAACGACAGCCCTGAATGGAACCCTGTATTTTTGTTCAATGCGGGAAAATCCAAGCAGTTACCTGTATCGCTCCGTGCTTGAAAATGGGAATTATTCTACCGTAGAAAAACTTGACATCGTTATCAATCGTCATAATTCGGAGCAGGATGGCGCCTATGATCCTTTTATCGCCCCTGATGAAAGTTATATCATTTTTTCCTCAATTCGTTCAGACGGTTATGGACAAGCAGATCAGTACATAAGTTATAACAGAAACGGCAGCTGGACCAATCCTAAAAACCTGGGACCATCCATTAATACCAATGCGATAGAATATGGTTCTTATGTAAGTCCTGATAACAAATATTACTTTTTCAGCAGACCGGTTGGCTGGGGTCCAAATGCAGCAGCTGATATTTATTGGATTAAAATAGATGACCTCATTGATAGTCTCAGATATACCAATTTCATACCTTATGTAAGAAATCCGATCCCTGATCAGACCGCATTTGTCGGGCAATTGTTCAATTTCACAATTCCGGATAGCACCTTTGTGGATGACGATGGCAATAATACACTGACTTACAGTGCAACACTCACCAATGGAAGCCCTTTATCTGCATGGTTGACTTTTGACACTATAACAGGAACATTTGCAGGCACCCCTTCAATAATTGAAACTTTGGATATCAGGGTGACCGCAACCGATACTGCCGGGGCCAATGCTTCAACAACCTTTACAATCATCGTAAATGCTCCTGTTTCAATTGATCAGATAAACGGGCAACATGAAGGTGTAATGATCTTTCCCAATCCAACAAGTGGGCTAATAAATGTATCGTCACAAGCTTTTTCAGGTAAAACGGTAAGTATTGAAATCAGCAATCTGATGGGAGAGATTCTTCTTAAAAGCACATTTAAGAATGGCATTACAATAAATCTGTCAGACAAACCGAAAGGAATGTATTTAGTGAAATTTCAGATTGATAATGAAATTATTTTCCGTAAGGTTTACGTAAAATAATACCAAATGCTATCGTAGGACCTGATCCTGTACCTATTATCAGTTATGTCTCAATTTAGTTATCTGCTTTTCTCAATATCAGAAGAATTCAGGGATCAAACATGGATGTAACCCTGGTGGGTTCGTAAAAAAAAGAAGCTATCCGAAATGGGTAGCTTTTTTTTGTGAGAGGTGAGGCGTGAATTAACTAAAACCCAAAACCTAATACCTAATACCCAGAACTAGAACCTTACTTCGCGTAGCTGATTGCTCTCGTTTCCCTGATCACGGTGATCTTGATCTGCCCGGGATAAGTCATCTCGCTCTGGATCTTGCGTGAGAGGTCAAAAGCAACCTGGTTGGCTTCGGCATCGGTGATCTTGTCTGCGCCGACGATTACACGAAGTTCTCGGCCGGCCTGGATCGCATAGGTTTTTACAACCCCCGGATAGGACAATGCAAGCTCTTCAAGGTGTTTAAGCCGTTCGATGTAAGCATCTACCACTTCCCTTCGGGCTCCCGGGCGTGCACCTGAAATGGAGTCACAAATCTGGACAATGGGGGAAATGAGGTCATTCATTTCGATCTCATCATGATGGGCACCGATGGCATTGCAGATCTCCGGCTTTTCCTTGAATTTCTCGGCGGTCTTCATCCCAAGGATGGCATGTGGCAGTTCCGGCTCGGTATCGGGCACTTTACCGATATCATGAAGCAATCCCGCCCGCTTGGCTTTCTTCGGATTCAGCCCGAGCTCAGCAGCCATGGTTGCCGATAACCTGGCCACTTCAATGGAATGTTGTAAAAGATTCTGTCCATAGGAAGAACGGTATTTCATCTT
>Ga0209226_10001599_pt1 | contig 10187 bp, 10 predicted proteins | sample BarGraNGADG00212_2_FD_184497 | JGI IMG/M metagenome (GOLD analysis project Ga0209226, IMG submission 184497) | Arctic peat soil microbial communities from Barrow, Alaska, USA - Barrow Graham LP Ref core NGADG0011-212 (SPAdes) (version 2) | ecosystem: Environmental > Terrestrial > Soil >...
GCTCAGGAATCCATCTCAGCTTCTGGATGATAACGGCTTCTGCATTCTCAATCAGTGTGATGCTCTGCGCCCTATGTCTGCCGCTCTTTACAATAACTGCTGGCCCCGCCATCTTTCGAGACTCCGATAGATCTTTGCACCGTGCAATGCATCGCCCTCCTCATAGCAATCCATCAAACGGCCTCCAGACGGCCCTCTTTCTTTAGCTCGGTAGTAATCCGGCGCACCAGGTCAAAATCCAGCTCCAGATCTTGAGAGATCTCATCAGGATAAGCTTCATGTTTTCTCTGGAAGTATCCTATGATCTCCTTTTTTGCCGTCTCATAATCGACGTCCCGGCATTTTATCACCTTTATGGCAGCCAGCTTGTTACGGATTGCTTCTCGGACGAAGTCCGATGCGTTGAGGTAGACACCGGCATCAATCAGATCTTGGATCTGCGCGAGCTCGCTCTGCGTGATCTTCGATCCGATAACACATCCATGGGATTCTTTCGGTCTTGTGGCACCTGCCATACGTTAAACTGGGTTAACTTTGATTAAAAAACTTTTGCCCGGAGATTTGATTTTAGTAGTGCAATATCGCGTGCTTGTGTTGCATTATTGCAGAAGCTCACTACCCGTTTTCGTAGACTCTCTCCGCCCTTTCGCATATCTCATCCCAGTCGTACTTTCTTGCCATCTCTATGCACTGCCCCTGCATGTCATCCCCCTTTTGAAGCGCCCGGCAAAGCCCCTCACCCAGATCTTTCGCTGTGGGTTCGCAGACTGTTCCCGTCTGCTTTGTAACAAGATCCATCACTGCATTCATTCTGTGCTTCACGGTGACCACGGGCAGACCGCAGGCGTTTGCCTCCAGGGCCGCCATGCCGAAGCCCTCTCTTGTGGACGGCGAGGCGAATACTCGAGAGGATTTCATGAGCGCCAGGGCATCACTGTAGTTCTCCAGAAAGCCGCAAAACTCAACATTCTTTTCCAGTCCTCTCTCGCGAACCAGGGATTGCAGAACTGAATTCTCCGGACCGTCTCCGATTATCAGGGCCCTAACGTCCGGAATTTCCGACTTCACCATGCTCAATGCCTGGATGAGAAGGTCCACGTTCTTGTGCCGAACAAGCCTTCCGGCACAAATTATATCCGACTGCTTCTCGGAGGGGATTATTCGCTCAATTTTCTGCCAGTCGATGCCGTTTGGCACAACCTGGACCGCCTTTGCCCCCAGCCTTTCCAGATCCCTCCGGGTCCTCTCCGAGACGGCAATGTTCTTATCCGTTAGCCTGGCTGCTGCCTTTTCAATATACTTGCCAAAGGCGCCTTTCCTTCCCATGTACTCGTACCAGTAGTCTCCCCAGACCTCATGCCAGGTGATGAACAAATCCCGCCTCTTGACGCTCGTGAGGAGCTTTGCAGAGAAGCAGGAAAGATACGGGAAGTTCTGGCAATCGACTATCTCGCATTCTACTCCGGCGGATAGCACCTTGCCTGCAAAGTAGGCTGCCTCCTTCATCGATCTCTTGCCGCCGGAGTAAAGCGGCATAGGTTGGCAGATGCCGTGCAGGTGAACACCATCTATGTGGATATCGTTCTCTCCCTGCCACCACTTCATGCTATAGCAGTGGACCATATGACCGCGCCGGGCCATCCTTTGCGAGAGCTCATAAATCCTCTTCTCGGCTCCTCCCTTCACCCAGGGATAGACTGCATCATAAAGGTAGGCGATCTCCAACTTCAAACACCTTCAACCTTCAGTCGTCCTGATGCCCGTTGCATAGCAAGAGCAGGCTGATGAACATTCCAGAGAAGATCGTCTGGATTCCGAGGATTGACAAGATCATGGCGATCATGGCATTCTGGGCGGCATCCAGGGCCCCAAAGCCGGATCCCCCCCATCTCAAGAGGACGCTCGAACCAAGAATAACGCCTGCTGCAAGCAGTACCACCCCCAAAGTCAGCTCTTTTTCCAGGGAATGGTAGCTTATCAGTTTTTTGATTCTCCCCGGGCTGGAGAGACCGTATGTGACGCCGAATGCACCAAAATAGAGTCCCGCCAAGAGCATCTGATACCCTATGATGAGCAAGAGGCCGCCAAGGATCAGAGAATGCATCCTCGATCCCCCTTGCAGATATACTCCTACCGCCAGGATCAGCCCCAAACCAAGAGCCAGCAGTCCGGGAACGAGCAGAAAAGGCACCGGACGGTAGAGCATCATAAAACGCAGATGTCTCCAGCCGTCAGTAAAGGAATGAAGCTTGGAATTCCCTTTGCGCGGCCGATACGTGATTGGAACTTCAGCGATTCTCAGACCCTTGGAAGCTGCTTCGATCACCATCTCCGAGGCGAACTCCATTCCACCCGACCTGAGCCTTAGCTTTTTCAGTCCTTCGCGTGTGATGGCACGCAGCCCGCAATGGGCATCCGAGATGCCGGCGGAAAAGAGCTGATTCAGCACCCAGGTGAGGATCGGGTTTCCAATATAGCGATGGAGGGCGGGCATTGCCCCGGGAAGAATCTCTCCTTTCAGCCTTGACCCGATCACCATGTCGTAGTTGCCGCTTTTCAGGAGAACGAGCATATCCTGGATGGCTTCAGGATCGTAAGTCAGATCGCCGTCCATGAGAACAACATAATCCCCTCGCGCCTCCTCGAATCCAGCCAGATAGGCATTTCCGTATCCCAGTTTTTCAGGCCGGATAACTCTGGCGCCAGAGGATGCGGCAATATTTGGAGTTTGGTCGCTCGAGCTGTCTGAAACTATGACCTCTCCCACGAGACCGCTCTTCGCGAAGGCCAGTTGAGCTTTCTGTATGCATTCGCAGATGGTCTCGGCTTCGTTTCTGGTGGGGATAATCAGGCTGATCTCTGGCACAATTCATAGCGACGGCGGTTTCATCTGTTAAGCCTTTCCTTAACAAAAGGTGATTGACCCAGGGCAGAGGAGGCCGAATGCAGCGAAAGACGAGAGACCGGCCTCATGCGCCATTTTCAAAAAGTGATATGGCGGTGGCGCACCCGCGCAGCAAGTTGCAGTTTATTCATTCTAAAATAGAGTCTAAAATAGAATCAGAGCGTCTCAGGCTCGATTTCATGCTTGAAGGAGAGCCTGACCCGGTACTCCATGACACCTCCATCAGCAAGGTTTGTGTCCAGCTTCACGACCTCGGCGATCCTCATATTCGTCAGCTTCTTGTCTGCTGTTTCCATTGCAGTCTTGACAGCATCTTCCCAGCTTTTTGTTGAGGTTCCCACTAACTCGATAGCTTCATAGACGCTGTTGCCAATTGGGCTTTCCATATTAATTAAAAGGCGCTTCTACTTGATATATTTTGTCCGGTAAAACCGTTCCCCAGTACCTGGAGATCATCGGCCGGGTTAGAAAAAGCTGAAGAAAGAGGATTTGCTGATTCTACTCAGCGGTCTCCTCTTTGACATCCTCAGGTTCTGCTTTATTTGCTTCCTCAGGTTCTGCAGGCTTTGCATCCTCGACTTCTACCTTTCGAGCTTCCTTCTTCGGACCTTTGCCCATAGCCACCAGGGACGCCTTAGCCTGAATCCTGGCCAGAGGATAATCGTCCTTGGCCACCTTCTCCAGGGCCACAATGGCTCGGTTGTCCTTCAGCTCCCCGACTATCCAGGCAGCGCCTGCGCGCACGTCCTTGTCCGCGTCTCCCAGGGCCTGGATTATGCGATCGGAGACCTGCTTTCCGTATGCTGCGATGGCCACCATGGCATTGCTCTTGACCAGGTACTCTTCGTCCTTAAGGGCATCGATGAGAGCCTCCAGGGACTCAGAGGCCTCGCGTTTGGAGAGGAGGATGATGGCGTTGGAGCGCACCAGCATGTGCTTGTCCTTGGTAGCTGCGATCAGCTTCTCTGTGGACCAGCTCGGATCGGGGAGAACCGCGGGCATGGAAGGCGCTTCTGCGCCACAGGTCGGACAGGCTTCCTCCATCATGGAACGGGTAACTATGGGGGCCGCGTTGTCCTCGCTTTTCTTCTCTTCAGTCGTAATCTCATCTGCTTTCTTTTCTTCTTCCATGCCTTTTTCTTTTGCGGCTATTCTACTTCAGCTTTTCCCAAAGAAAAGGCCTTTTTATTCGCATCCAGAAATTTGGGGGGCACCACATCGCAAAGAGCCTCCAGGATTAGCTCCTCCTTCAGTGGAATGTACCTGGCCAGAGCCCCGAGCATTACCACATTCATGGCCTGGGCTGTGCCCGCCTTCTTCGCTATTGCCGTGGCGTCCATGGGCACCGCCCTCCGGCAAAGACCTTCGAAGGGGGCGAGAATCTCATCCAGAGGAGGGTAGCGAGCCGCACCTGTAGTCACGGTAACCGGCAGCACCGGCATGGTGTTGATCAGAGCCACACCATTTGGAGAGAGGAAGTGGGCGAAGCGCAGGGCTTCAGCCGGCTCCAGAGCTATCAACACATCCGCTCCGCCGGAGGCGACCATGGGACTGAAGCGGCATCCTATGCGGGTATGATTGATCACACTGCCTCCTCTCTGGGCCATGCCATGCGTCTCAGCTCCGCGCACAGGTTTTCCGGCCATAACCCCGGCCCGGCCGATAACATCCGAGATCAGTATGACTCCCTGCCCACCCACACCTACGATTACTATGTCGCATTCAGATGTCCTCATCTTTTCACCTCCTGGATGCTGGAGCCGGGACAGATCTCGGCACAGACCCCGCAGCCGGTGCATAGATTATTTATCTTTGCCTTATCGCCTTCGAATTCTATAGCCGGGCAGCCAAAGTCCACGCAGATCCCGCATCCCTGGCATTCCTCGCTAACCCGGAAGGCCCTGGGGCGGGCTCCGCTCCTGCGGGCTTTGATCACACAGGGTTGCCGGGCGATGACTACAGACAGACCGGGGTACTCCTTCGCTCTCTGGAAGCATTCTAGAGTCTTTTCCAGGTCATACGGGTCGACGACCTCCACCAGGCCTGCGCCCAATGCTCTGGCCAGCGCTTCCAAAGAGACCTGGACCGTCGGCTCTCCCGTGGCTGTCACTCCCGTGCCCGGATGGGGCTGATGGCCGGTCATGGCCGTGGTGCTGTTGTCAAGGATGGTCACGGTAATTCTTGCCTTGTTGTAGGCCGCGTTCAAGAGTCCCGTCATGCCCCCATGCAAGAAGGTCGAGTCGCCCAAACTGCAACAGATGCCTTCTGTCTCCCCGCCAAATCTAATGCCGCTGGCAAGCGTTATGCTCGCGCCCATGCACAGGCACGTGTCCACAGTCCCCATGCCTACGGCCATAGTGTAGCAGCCGATGTCGCTCGGATAGACTGCCTTCTTGCCGAAGACCTTCCGCATGGCATAAAAGGTGGCACGGTGGCTGCAGCCTGGACAAAGCGCAGGGGGCCGGGGTGGCAGGATCCCGGCGGCAGTGTTCGGCAATGCCGCCTTTTCCTGAATGCCCTGCATAAGGGCTATGGCGTTTCGAACCCGCAAAAAGTCGAGTTCTCCCTCGCGGGAGATAGACTCATTCTTCCCCAGGATCTCGACCGCCGGATTGACAATTCTCGCCAGCCTCTCCACCTGTTCTTCCACTACCGGCTCCAGCTCCTCCACAACCATGACTCGCGTGACATGCTCCAGCATGCTGCAAATCATCTTTGCGGGCACGGGATAGGTTCCTATGCGAAGTAGTGAGACCTCCAGGTCCAGATCCCTGATGGCCTCCTCGGCGTACAGTCCTGCGATTCCCGAGGCGATGATTCCCACGTTCCCTCGCAGGGTGAGCTTATTCCAGGGAGCAGTCTCCAGGGCTTCTTCGATGGCTTTCTGCTTTGCGATCAGCTCAGTGTGCAGCGCCCGGGCGTGCACAGGCAGAGCAACACGTCGCGCAGGATTCTTGACAAACTGGCCTCCTACACGGACGGGCGGAATCGTTCCCGTTTCCACGTCCGCCCGGGCATGAGAGACACGCGTGGTGGGCCTGAGCATGACAGGGATATTGAACTTCTCAGAAAGCTCAAAGCCATAGATCGTCATATCTTTTGCTTCCTCTGGGTCGCTGGGGTCCAGGCATGGAATAGATGCAAACTGGGCGTAGCGTCGTGAGTCCTGCTCATTCTGAGAGGAATGGCAGAAGGGATCATCGGCACAGATCACAAGCAGCCCAGCTCCCACACCCAGGTAGGCCAGGGTCATAAAGGGGTCTGCAGCCACATTCAGACCCACATGCTTCATGGTTGCTGCTGCGCGTATGCCCGTCCAGGAGGCTCCCGCCGCCACCTCCAGGGCCACTTTCTCGTTCACGGACCATTCCACATGCAGAGGCCGGTCGCCTTTGAGGTCCACAAGCGTTTCGATGATCTCCGAGGAGGGTGTACCGGGGTAGCCGGCGGCGAGCCCCACCCCAGCCTCCAGGAGTCCTCTGGCAATTGCTGCATTTCCGAGGAGATATTCTCTCACAAACAACCATCCTTTAATATATTTTAAATATATTCTTTCTCTAGAAAGATTAATGCCCTTCTCTCTGATAACCGTTTTGATGCGCCGTTCTTCTAGTTGGCCGCGACCAGGGTGATTGAACTGATGGCCCTGCCGAGAGATCACAAAATTAATTAACTCCCGGGATTGGTCTCACCTATTATGGTCGAGTGGCAATCCGATTCAGTGGGGTCGATTTACAACTATCTGCCGCCAGGCTGCCGGATCTGCCGGCAGGGCGCGGGACTGGTGCTCTTCGTTACGGGAAGGTGTAAGCGCAGCTGTTTCTACTGCCCCATCTCCGAGGAGCGGAGAGGCCAAGACGTCGTATTTGCGGATGAGCAACTGGTGCAAAAGACTGCGGATATCCTGGAAGAAGCCAGGGCAATTGGTGCCTTGGGGACGGGAATCACCGGCGGAGAGCCCCTTCTGAGGCTGGATTATGTCCTGGAATGCGTCACTGCTTTGAAGCGCGAGTTCGGGCCGGAGCACCACATTCACCTCTATTCCGGAATTCTTCCTGAAAAAGGTGTTTTAGAGAAGCTAAAGCATGCCGGTCTGGATGAGATCCGCTTTCATCCGCCCGTCTCGGAATGGTCCAATCCGGTCGGTCTAAAGGAAGCCCTGCTGGAGGCCAAAGCCAGTGGACTGGAGGCGGGAGTGGAGATACCCGTCCTCTGGTCTGCGCCAGAGATCGTTGAGGCCGTGCGGGATGCAGATGCCTTTCTGAACCTCAATGAGCTGGAGTTCTCTGAGACCAACTTCGCCGGTCTTATTGATGCAGGTTTTTTGCCAGAGGATCTTGGATGCGCGGCCACCGGCAGCGAAGATGTTGCTAAAGAGCACTTTCTCAAAGACGGCATCAAAGTACACTACTGTCCCTCTCGCTTCAAGGACGCAGTGCAGCTAAGAGAACGATTGCGGCGCAGGGCAGATCATACGGCTCGTCCCTTTGATTATGTGAGCTCTGAGGGCACCATAATTCACGGCATAATCGAGGGCGATCTGGAAAAGGCTCTGCAGATTCTTGAGGATCTGGAGGTTCCTGTGGAGATGTATTCCTGCAGGGATGGTGAGATAGATATCGCCGCTTCCATCTTGGAGGACATATCGGAAGAACTGAAGTGCGCAAGATGTATTCTCAGTATAATTGAGAAGTATCCCCTAGAGAACGGGCTGGTCGTAGATAGAATACCTTTATAATCCTTAAATTCATTCTTTCAGGGCGGTGATTTTGCCGGATGGAGAGCGCAGAAGAACGAATCCAGGAGAGACTCAGAAATTATCTTAAGCGGGACGGTATAGGAATCCGGAAGGCCGTCTTAAAGCTGTTTTTAAGCGATGGGGCTTACACCACGGAGGACGTCTTCACGTACCTCGCGAAGGAGGGTTTTGACGTCAGCTACCGTGGTGTTTCGGCTATGGTGGGGCTTATGAATACTCGCCTGGGCATTCTGAGCATTGATGTTTCCGGAGACCATAACGTCTATTCCCTCAAGGGGGACCACAAGGGTGTGGTGAGGTCTGTTCTGGAGAACTATTAATCAGCTAAATTATCGATCTGGTGGCATCAATATCTAAATAAACCCGGCGCTGATTGTTGTGATGTTGCGAGGCCGTGATAGACGGCCTGCCTCGCAAAAATCCACCAAACGGTTCAGTTGGGCGGCTCGCCTCTTTTCATTCTCTTCATGTACTTATTCAGGAAAACCTCGGCCATAAGATTTATTCCTGTAAGAGCCGCGTGTTCCAATGGGCTCGCGGTCATTCTCTCGCTGTAGAGACGGTGCAGTTTCTTGAGGTGCCGGAGGTTATAATCCAGACACAATCCCACCAGCTGCCAGTGCTCAGGCAGAGCGTCCTGCTTACTAAAACCTCTTGTGCCGCCTAGCTTTGTATCGGCGATGGTGGTGAAGAAGAGTGGAAGAATGAGTCCGGTATAGTCCATCAGAGACTCCACCAGCTCTATAGTCTGGATGACATCCTCTGTGCCCTCTCCCGGCAGACCCAGGACGAGGCTGGCGACGGGAAGCCATGACTCCTCCTCGAAAAGACGATAGCAATCCCTTACAATCTCAGGCCAGTTTTCGGTCTTTCCCGGAAGTGCTTTGCGCGGCATGTGCATATCCAGTATGCGGCAGCTTCCGGTCTCAATGCCGATCCAGGCCGACATGTGATTCTGATCGGAGCCGACGCCTACAATATCCGAGATCTTGCGCAAAAGCCCCTGGTTCTGATGGATTGCAGCCAGGCTCAAGTGCGAGACGTCCATGGTCTTTGGCCCGAGCTGTTTTACGGCAGACACCAGCTTCAGTACCTTTTCCTCATTGGAAATCATCCCGCCCGAGCCGTAAGAGAAGAAATCCTCGCTGTGAAGTATGATGTCCCTCTGGCCGGCGTCCAGATTTACTCGCACATCTTCCAGGATATTTTTCAGAGGCCGGTGGCGCATGGTGCGCATAGCCGGCGAGCAGAAAGCGCACCCCCTCCAGCAGCCTCTGCCGATCTCTACGATGCCCCCAATGGTAGCGCCGCGGTTCGTTGGAATCCGCTCTCCGGGGACGGCTGTCCCCCTGATCACATCTGGAACAGCCTCTTTGCGTATGATCTTACGGCATATCTCTGGAAAATCGCTCTCTCCTTCGCCGAGGTAGATGTGGTCGATGCCCACGTCTTCGCCCATCACCTCCCAGGCCCCGTTGCCTCCTACTACTATCTTGGGACGGTGCCTCCTTATGAGCGGGTGGCGAACAAGTTCCAGAAACTTGGAACGGTTGAAAGGCGGGCCACGGCCTATAATCTCCTCGATTTCACGAAACGCTATCTTTCCCATGGGATCGTCATGAGTTATCCCCACGATCTCCGTTTCCGGGCCGATGGCCCTGTCCAGGTGATCGGGATGGGCCACAATTACCTCCTCTCTGGAGAAGCCTGCATCCAGCAATGATGCCTCCACTTTTCTCATGCCGCAGGGGGCAAACGCAGCGGAGCCGTCCTCAAATGCGGGCACGGGCGGGCAGAAAAATTTTTGGAATATCCAGTCGGGCAGCATAGCTCTCGGCATGATTGCGGCAAAGCCGAGCATCACACCGCCGTGATAGCTGCTCATCATGGTGGAGTCGCTGGTGAGAACAATTCTCTTGCCTGGCATCTGTTGCATCTGATCGGCTCCTTTTTGGTTAAGGCAGATAACGTTGTTGGACACGAAAAGCCCAATAAGTTTTTATCGGATTGCCGACTTTTGAGCCAATGTGCAAGAGAAGTCGTTATCAGAGATCAACGAACGCATTCGCGACGGCTCGGCCCGCGTCGTAACTGCAGAGGAGATGCCAGACCTTGTAGACGAGCTGGGCCCTGCCGGAGCGGTGCGCGAGGTGGATGTAGTAACCACTGGAACCTTCGGAGCCATGTGCTCCTCGGGGGTCTTTCTCAATCTTGGCCATAGTGACCCACCCATAAAGATTGCCCGGGCTATGCTCAACAAGGTAGAGGCTTATGGCGGCATCGCCGCAGTCGATCTCTTCCTGGGAGCAACGCAGCCTTCAGAGGATAGAGGAATCGAGTATGGTGGTGCCCATGTCATGGAAGATCTGGTCTCTGGAAAGCAGATCGAGGTTGAAGCCCAGGGTGCGCCCACTGACTGCTATCCACAGAGGGAACTGGAGACCTGTCTGCGGCTGGAGGACTTCAACCAGGCTATCATGGTCAATCCTCGCAACGCTTATCAGCGGTACAATGCAGCCACCA
>Ga0209226_10001600_pt1 | contig 10183 bp, 7 predicted proteins | sample BarGraNGADG00212_2_FD_184497 | JGI IMG/M metagenome (GOLD analysis project Ga0209226, IMG submission 184497) | Arctic peat soil microbial communities from Barrow, Alaska, USA - Barrow Graham LP Ref core NGADG0011-212 (SPAdes) (version 2) | ecosystem: Environmental > Terrestrial > Soil > Wetlands...
TGGTCCGCGGCGATACCCTGCTCCTTGCCGAGGGAGACCGAGTTCCGGCGGATGCCGTCCTCCTCGCGTGCTCCAGCCTTTCGATAGATGAATCCCTGCTCACAGGTGAATCGGCCCCGGTTCGCAAGAGCTACTGTGATGGCGAGTCTGAAATGGCGCGCCCGGGCGGCGACGATCTGCCGTGCGTCTGGTCGGGCACCATGGTGGTGCAGGGTAGAGGTGTCGCGCTGGTCAAAGGCACAGGCGCCGCGACCGAGATGGGCAAGATAGGCGCGGCGCTGGAATCTATCGAGACCGAGGAGACTCCTCTTCAGGAGGAAACCAGGCGCGTCGTCAAGCTGATAGCTCTCTTCGGGGGGCTCTTGTGTGTCCTGGTCGTCGTCGTCTACGGCTTCACGCGAACGAAACCCGGCGGCGGGTACGACTGGGTTCAGGCGGTACTGGTTGGTCTCACCCTTGCCATGGCGATGCTTCCAGAGGAGTTTCCAGTAGTACTCACCATCTTTCTGACCATGGGTGCATGGCGGATATCGAAAAAAGACGTGCTCACACGACAGGTGCCCGCTGTCGAGACACTGGGGTCGGCGACGGTATTATGCGTGGACAAGACCGGCACACTCACCTACAACCGCATCTCGGTCAGCCGCCTGATGGTAGCAGATGAGTCGTACGACCTGGCGGACCACAAGCGTGAGCCGTTACCGGAGGAGTTTCACCAACTCGTGGAATTCAGTATCCTCGCGAGCCATAAAGATCCGTTCGACCCCCTGGAGCGCGCAATCAAGAGGCTGGGTGACCGCAAGCTCTTTGCCACGGAACACCTGCATGACGACTGGGTGCTCAGGCGGGAGTACCCCCTTTCCCAGAAACTTCTCGCCCTTTCGCACGTGTGGGCCTCACCGGAAGGAAGAGAGTTCCTCATTGCCGCAAAAGGTGCGCCGGAGGCTGTGGGCGACCTCTGCCACTTCGACGAGGCTCGACACTCCGAGTTGATGGAGAACGTGGCTTCGATGGCAAACGACGGGCTCAGAGTGATCGGCGTGGCGAGGGCGCGCTTCACGGAAGCCGACCTGCCTGCCGACCAGCACGATTTCGTGTTCGAGTTCCTCGGGCTGGTCGGCCTCGCGGATCCGGTAAGGGCCAACGTAGCCGAGTCGGTAAACGAGTGCGCAACCGCGGGCATACGCGTTGTCATGATAACGGGGGACTATCCGGGCACGGCACAGGACGTGGCCGGCAGGATCGGTCTCGAGCCGCGCGACGAGTACATCACGGGGCCCGAGTTGGACGCCATGTCCGACGAAGAGCTCGGCGAGAGAATCAAGTCGGTCAACATTTGCGCCCGCGTCGTCCCCGAACAGAAACTGCGGATAGTTGACGCCCTCAAGGATAACGGCGAGATAGTGGCGATGACCGGGGACGGGGTCAACGACGCGCCTGCGCTGAAATCGGCGAATATCGGGATTGCCATGGGAGGCAGGGGTACGGACGTAGCACGCGAGTCGGCGGCGCTTGTGCTCCTGGACGATGATTTCTCGTCGATAGTCGACGCGGTAAGGCTTGGCAGGCGTATCTTCGACAACCTGAAAAAGGCAATGGCGTACATCCTCGCGGTCCATGTTCCGATTGCCGGGATGTCGCTTCTTCCGGTGCTCTTCAAACTGCCCCTGGCGCTCTTCCCGGTCAACATCGCGTTCCTCGAGCTCATAATAGACCCGGCGTGCTCCCTGGTTTTCGAGAGCGAACCGGAGGAGATGGGTATCATGCAGCGTCCTCCGAGAGATCTCTCCGACCCGCTGTTCAGCAAGCGTACGGTGGCTCTCAGCCTGTTGCAGGGCCTTTTCGTGCTTATCGTGGTCTTCGTCGTATATCGCGTGGTGCTGGGGCACGACCCGGTTTCTAATCAGCTCCAGGCCAGGGCATTGGGGTTCACGACACTCGTAGTCGCCAACCTGGGCCTTATCCTCACTAACCGCTCATGGTCCAAGACCATCAGGCAGACCCTCCGCGAGCGCAACAGGGCTCTGTGGGTGGTAGTCGGTGGGACGTTGCTGGTACTTGTGCTGGTGCTGTACGTGCCCGCCTTACGCAGCCTCTTCAAGTTCGGCTTCCTGAATTGGTACGAGATGTTGATCGCACTGGCAGCCGGGGCTTTGAGCGTTATGTGGTTCGAGATACTGAAGCTCGTCCAGCGGCGAATGGCCTGAGAGCCGCTCTACCTCCAACCCGAGATCTGGAATATCTTAGTGTAGAGCTTCTTTGCGACTGTCCCTTTGACAGGTATTGTCTGGCACGCGTCGTTCACGCGGTACGGCACCAGGTCGAACGAGACGGCGACGTCGTTCTTGAACTTGCACTTGAGGAGAACGCCCTGCCTGACCTGCTCGCTGAAGCGCTGGTCGAAGATGAAGTTTCCGAGGCTGTAGGCGATGAGCTTGCCGTTATAGTTCTCGAAAGACTGAATTGAATGCGGGTGCTGGCCAATCACCATGTCTGCTCCCGCGTCGCAGGCCTGGTGGGCGAGGATCACCATCGAGGGATTCGGGTGGTACTCGTACTCTTTGCTCCAGTGAAACGCCGCCACGACAAAGTCCGCCTGCTTCTTCGCTTCTTTGATGTCGCTCGCGACCGTTTGCCAATCCACGGGGTTATCGGGGTACCAGGGTTCGATGCCGATCCACGATACGCCGGGGCTGTCCGAGGTGGCGTCGATACTGCCTTCGATGCCGTTGTAGCTGAGGAACGCGAACTTGTAGCCGTTGGTTTCCACGATCGCCGGCCTGTGGGCCTCAGCGTAAGTACTGCCTCCACCGGCATACTTGATACCGTGCTGCTTTAGGAGCTTGATCGTGTCGGTCAGGGCATCCGCGCCGAAATTGGTGGTGTGGTTGTTGGCGAGGGCCACTACGTTGACCCCGAGCATCTCAACGCCGTTGATCGTCTTTGCCGGGGCTGAGAAAACCATCCCTGAGTAGGGAGCCGGGTAGCGGTTCGTCAGCGGGCACTCGAGGTCGGCATATACGATATCAGCATCCCGCGATACCGGCGCTATCTCCTTGAACGGCCACGAGACCCCGTGCTTAGCCATCTGCTGCGCAACGTGCCGTGCCGGAATCACGTCTCCGCCGGCGTTCATGCTGATGTCCCGCGCCCCGTTCCAGTAGCCGAGCAGATAATCCTCGAGGTCAGCGATATCAGCGGACTGCACTTTGAAGAGTATTCCCGTCCTCTTGTAGCTGAACCAGTACATCCGCCTGTCTCGGAAAGTCTTGACCAGCGAGCCCGCGGTAAGCCTCAATGCCGGCATGCCCTCCACCTGTGCCGCGTCGTATCCCTTGACAGGGGTGCGAGAGATGATCACGTCGGCGTGGTCGTCACCTGTAATCTTGATCGCGGTCCCGGAATGTGTTTTCAGGTAGCTGTCAACCAGCGGTTTCATATCCGCCGCCGCGGATGGCGCTATCTTGATGGTGTAGGGACGGTCGGAGAAGATGTCCGAATGGGCCGCCTGGGCGTACAGGAAGTTGACGAAAGATAGCAGAAAAGCCAGGCAGGCGATCGCGACGATAGTTATTCCGAACGCGACCTTATACTTTTCGCCGCCCGCGTTCTTGAGCGGTCCGGCCATCGAGCGTAGAAAGCCCATGAGCCGTCCGGCCGCAACCTGGTCCTCCGTGCGCACTACTACACGGCTCATGCCGCCCTCCGTCTCCCGAGAAGGAGTCTTGCGATCGAGAGATATCGGAACTTCGCACCCTCGATCGGCCACTCGAGCTCTTCCTTGACGAGGTCGCTTGTCACGCGAAGCCGGTCCGCTTCGAGCTTGATCATTGCAAGCTCCGCCTCCCTGCGTGTGTCATCAACAATGTCCCTGGCGGCGTCGAGCCGGTCGAGCAGCGCCATGGTGTCGAGCAGGAACTTTTCCATTGACTCGGCGTAGGAGGTCGATATCTGCCCGTGCGACGCCTTGACCCTGTTCAGCTCGAGCAGCGCCTGATACGTGGCGTCGACGATCTCCTGCCGGTCCATGCACTCAGTACTGTACCCCAGGAGGTCACGCCAGTGTGGCTCGAGAAGAGCCTGACGGTGGTCTTCGAGCGAGTGCAGAAGCACGGTGTAGCCGTGGCGATCGGCATCGGTCCTGTTTATGCTGCCCGGATCCAGAAACGGGGCAAGCGGGCCAACAAGGGGATTGACCTTCGTGCCGAACTCCTTCAGAAGATGGGAGCAGTACTCGATGGTTTCCATCACTGACTCGCGGTCCTGACCCTCGATACCGATCATGAAGAAGACGTCCACCTTGCCACAGCCGTTCTCGAGCGCCCAGGCGATGTTGGATTCGAGCTGCTCGTTTGTGTAAGGCTTACCGGCAGCCCGTCTCAACCCCTCGTCGTGGGTCTCCGGTGATATCTCGAGGTCGAAGTGCGGGAGATTCCTACCGGCGCGCTCGAAGTACTCACGGGGCGCAGGCTCGAAGAGCTCCAGGACCATGTGGTTTCCGGGCGCCAGGCGGCCCAGGCGGTCGAGCACTTCGTTGGCGTAGTCGTCTCCGGGCTGCCTGATGTCTCCGATCACAAATATCGGAGCGCCTGTGATTGCGCTGATCGACTCGACGTCCTTTGCGAGATCTTCCGGCGACCGCAGTGCTATTCCCCTTCGCGAGAAGCATTTCGACATCGCGCGCGCGGAGCCGCCGCAGAAAGTGCAGTTCTTGAGACAGCCTTTGCAGGTCAGCACTGCTGTCATCGGGTACGACCACCAGCCCTTGAAGGCGCGTACGCCACGAAGGTCGCCGTGCCTGAGGGCGGCTCTCATCATATAAAGGTAATTGCCTCCGATATGGTTGAGGTCCCGAGGAACATAATCCAGCGGGTTTTCCACCACCCGCCCGGATGCCTTGTCGCGCCATGTGAGGTTGGGTACCGACTCGTACCCTCCACCTTCAAGTATCGCTGTCATGAGCTGGAGGAGTGGTTCCTCGGTCGAGTCTCCCCGAACTACGAAGTCGACCTCGGGGTACCCGAGCAACTCCCTGTGATAGATGGTAGATGAGTAGCCACCCATGACAACGGGAATGTCGGGATGCGTCTTCTTGCAGAGACGCGCGATCTCAACCGCACCGTGGCAGTGCGGGAGCCAGTGAAGGCCTATCCCGAACGCGCGCGGGTCGAGGCGGCTGATGTGTCGCTCCACGTCGAAGGAAGGTTGCTCCAGCATGCGCGCGGCCAGGTTGATGACCCGCACTTTCACGCCATGCCGCTCGAGATACTCGCCAAGGAAAGAAAACCCTATCGGGTACATCTCGAAAAATGGCCCCGAGGGCACCAGGTCCGCAATCGGGCTTGGAATGATGAGCTTTTCCCTGAAATCGTAGACGCTGGGTGGATGAAGCAACACGAGATCTGTTTGTTTAGTCAGTCTCACTCGTACATTTACCTCTGGAAACTCGCAGCACGAAACGGCTGTCGGCGGTCAAGTACAACAACTGCCCCTGGATTCTATCAGAATCACCTTGATTCCCACCATGCAACCCCCCCCACGCATGCCCTTGAAAAATTGGGGTCAGATCTGTTTTTTGAAGGGGGAAAGATGGTGTCATATCTGTTTTTTCAATCGGAATCCTGTTTGATCTATGTCTCGCTTGAAAAAACAGATCTGACCCCCGCTTGTTGTGCCGGCGTACCCCCTTCAAAAAACAGATCTGACCCCGGATTTTGAACCCCGGATTTTCAGGTTAAGGCTTTTTCGATGGCGGCGTCGAACTGGGGGATGTCTCCCGGGTCGCGGGAAGTGATGAGGTTAGCGTCGATCGCGACCGGTTGGTCGACGAAGTCGGCGCCGGCGTCAAGCATTTCTTTCTTGATCTTTTTGTACCCGGTGATAGTTTTTCCCTTGAGCAGGTCGGCCGCGGCGAGCATCTGCGGACCGTGACAGATCGCGGCAACGGTCTTGCCCGTTTCGAAGAACGACCTCACGAGCTCGACGGCCTCCGGGTGCTTGCGTAGGTTCGCGGGGCCGCGCCCGCCGGGTATGACCATGGCGTCATACTCCGAGGTGTCGACCTCGTCGATAGTCCTGGTGACCTCGATGCTCGCCCTGCCGTGGAGGCCCTTGAGCATGCCCTTCTCGAGGCCTGCAACGTCGACTCGAGCACCGTTGTCCAACAGGAATTCGTATGGCTTACGGCCCTCCTCGTCCTGGTACTGCGGTCCGAGAAGAAAGAGGACTTTCTTGTCCTTAAGAGCCATGGAGACCTCCTTGCTTTTAGCGCTCCCGTTCTGCCTGGCAACAGGGGCTGACGTCCACATTCCATATTCAAGCCCACACGGCCAAACCCTCCGAAGGAGTATCGCTCGGTACCTAGAAGCAACAGTGGAAGGACCGTCTGTGCGACAGAGCGGGGTTGTGCCTGCACTGATATAATAACGGGGTTTCGTTAGGGCCATATGGCGCACGGCGCGGTCGGCCCACCCCGAGGAACTGCGCGAGGAAAGGGAATGACTGAGGCCGCCGGTAAATCCGGATCGTCTACCGGCAGGGACGCCATGCGCGTGATTCTGCCATTGGTTTTCATCGCGATGATAGCGGTACCACTGGTATTGGTTCTCGTGTGGGGTGGAGGCGGTCCTGCTTACGTAACGGCGCTGCGTATCATAGCGCTCGAGGCTTTCACTCTGATGTTCGCGAGCATAGTGACCGGTTCGCAGACGCGCGTGATGTACGGGCTGTTCAAGCCAATACGTGCCTACCGGTTTCACATCGCATGCGGCGCGGCCGGATTCATGCTGGCTCTGGTGCACGGCGTCATTGTTCTCTCTGAGCGGTACTTCAGGGGCTTTAGCTCGTTGTGGGTGATCGGTCCTGTTGTGCTCGGCATGCTGGCTGTTACGGTGTTCGCCGCCCTGGACAAGAAACGCCTGCCGCGGATCTGGAGGCGTATTCACCAGATCAATTACGTACTTTTTGTGGCCATCTTTATCAAGGCATTGTTGATTGGAACCGACATCAAGTCGCCTCTCGGCTACGCAGTCGCGCTGAAGGTGCTGTTTATCGCATACGTGGTAGTGGCGGCTCTCGCGACGGCGTTCAGAATAAGCCGCGGCGAGGCGGAGCGCCGCGCCAGGAGCTCGCGTCCCGCACGGGTGGAAGACGAGGGTTGACGGGAAGGAGCGAAATGGCCGAGACGAAGCCGGGGCGCAAGCCCACGAGAGATTACCCGTCGTTGTCAGAGACCCCATGGACCCTGTGGGAAACGATGTTCACCCGAAAGTCATGCCGTAAGTATGTTCCAGGGGACTTCCCGGACGGGCTGACGGCCGAGCTGGAAGAGTTCGTCGGCCTGGCCTCGCGCGTCAGGGGCGTGCGCCCCGATACGCTCCTGCCGGTGACTGACCCGGTGAAAGGCGATATGATACGCCAGCGAAGCCACAAGGGGATCACCAGCAAGATCAACATCTGGCTTTCGAGAGCGCCACTGCACTCGTTTCTCGTTGCCTCCTTGCCCCGGGAAGACGTCCATAGCGACCGGCCCCGCGAGCTCCCCAGCGTATGCATGGCGCTCGAGGACTGCGTGCTGTGGCTGACCGCCCACGGAATGGGGACCTGCTGGCTCGCGGGAGTAAACGGCGAGGAGATCAAGAACCTCCTTGGTCTCGGGGCGGATTACATGGTCCCGCTTGTGGTCTGCTTCGGGAATCCGAGTGATTCGAGCCGCGCCATCAACTACGACAGGCTGTTAAACCAGATGCAGGGCCGCAGGCGCAAGCCCATGTCTTCGATAGCCTCCGTCGAGACCATGGACAGGAGCTACGAGCCGGGCGCGCTGGCATCCGGTGGTTTCTCTGCCGCCGGCACACAGGATATCGGCGGGCTCCTGCAGCGGATAGACACCGGCGGCGGCTCGGAAGATATCCCGATCGACCTGGCCATCGAGGCCTGCTTCGAGGCAGCGCGCATTGCACCGAGCGGGAGCAACGCTCAAGCCTGGCACTTCACCGCGGTCCGAGATCCCGAGCGGCTTCGGCGGCTCTCCGCGGCATGCGGGTCCGAGAACGACTGGCGAGCAGGCATAGTGGGGGCGGGGCAGGCAAGCTCCTATATCGCGAGCCTGCTCGATAAGCCTTTCTGGATGGTCGATGTTCCTATCGCCTTGTCGCATATATCCCTCATGGCCGCTTCGATGGGGTGCGGCGTGAGTGCGTTCACCGAGTTCGACGAGTCGGACGTAAACGCCCTGGTGCAACTGAAGAAAGGTTATCGCTCCGTGGGGGTCCTTGGATTGCGATGACGGCGCGGCCGGGGCCGCCTTCAGGAAGAGGATCGAGGCCTCTTTTCCCCTGGTCGAGCTCGACTGGTAGGAGGGCGGTGGTTCGCGAGTCGCTCGTTGCCGGGTTGTTTTGAGAACGGAGGTTGAAGTGGCTAGGACGTGGGCCGTGTCATTCGGGGAGAAAGAGCGCATGGAGCTGGAGCGCATCATGATGGATGAAGATCCTGATTCGGCATTGCGGTTCATCAGTGAGGTCATATATCCGAAGGTCAAGGAAGCCGAGAAGCCGGGCGCGTGCTTCCACGATGTCGATAAACCTGTCTCCGATCTAAAGAGGCCGGTATCCCGGCACAAGAAGCTCGGGGATTTTGACTGACGGGCAAAGGCCGCAAGGTGAGAGCAAATGCAAGATGAAACGGGCCCTGGTGACGAGACGCGGGTCTACCGTGAGAACGTATATTTCAGCCCCGGCGTGGCGTTCCTCGTCCTGGTGCTGATAATCCTGTACATTGCGATAACGATAGGCGCCATCGCAAGACACATTGATACAACCGCAATAGTTTTCGGGGTCATCGCCGTGCTGCTCCTCGCTCTTCTTGCGAACTTCTGGAGGCTCATGTTCATCATCACCGAGGACAAGCTTACTTTCGGGTTTGGCTTTATCAAGAAGACCTTCGACCTCTCGGACCTGGTCTCATGTGAACCGTATACCCTCACTTTTGGGAATTACTACGGGTACGGTATACGCTTCGGCAGGGATGGGACTATCGCTTATAACACGCGAAACGGACCCGGTATAAAGCTCGCTATCAACGGAGTCGCGAAGCCGTACGTGATCTCGGTAAATAACTCCGGTTACATCTGCAAGCTGCTCAACGAGGTCATCGACGGGAAGGTGAGCGATGCGACCGGAAAAGATAAAGCAGAGGCGGGAGCGGGCCCCGGCGACGCACCGGTGCAGCCAGGTGACACATAGCTCAAGGCGTCATTGAAAAAAGACGCAGGTGTGGCTACCATTGCGGCATATGAGCTTGAGAACGCTCGATTGGCACTGCAGGCACCGGGGGCGCTATCGAGGAGGTTCCGAGGCGTCCATGAAAGAGCATGACCATGTCGACTGCAAGAGCGGTGGCGCGGAGCACCATCCTTGCGCCGAAGCAGGCAGGCTGAGAAGCAAGCTCGAAAAAGCGGTCTACGGAAACGTGGTCCTGCTCGGAGTCCTGTCTATCGTCTGGCTTCTACTTCGCTCCGCGCGCAAGCCCTCCAGGCTCAATTATCCCTGCCAGAGAGCCGCGCTCGCCAACACGGTGTTGCTGTTTGGTGGCATGACGTTTCCGCTCGCCGCGCGCATTCCCCGCTTCATCACCGGAGAGCGTATAGAGCGTACCCTGGCGAAGAAGCTGATCAGGGGCCTGGAAGTAGCGGGATTTGCGACCCTTGTCGTTCTGGTCGGGATTTCACTCGCGGGTCTGGTCAAGGGCTCCGGTGGCAGGTCGATGGAGTCGATGAAGGCCGCCGCCGCTTCCCTCAAGGTCCCGGAGCTTCGTTCGAGCTCCGCCGCCGCCTCCAACATCTATGTGGCCGAGGGCATCCAGAACGCTTCCGAACACGGGGTCGACTCACTTATCAACGTGATGGCTGGAAACGGCCTTGACTTCTTCAAGAGCAGCGGCGCGGGGAAAGCGGCCGGCCCTTCAGGCATCATCGGCAGTAACGACGTGGTCTGCATCAAGGTCAACGGTGAGTGGCAGGAGCGAGGTGGCACCAATACGGACGTCGTCAAAGGTCTCGTCAACGCTATATTGCATCATCCCGACGGGTTCACCGGTGAAGTGGTGATCGTCGAGAACGGCCAGTGGGCTTCGTTCATGGACAACCTCTCGAACAACAAGAATCCGGATAAGTGCAACGCCGAGG
>Ga0209226_10001604_pt1 | contig 10174 bp, 10 predicted proteins | sample BarGraNGADG00212_2_FD_184497 | JGI IMG/M metagenome (GOLD analysis project Ga0209226, IMG submission 184497) | Arctic peat soil microbial communities from Barrow, Alaska, USA - Barrow Graham LP Ref core NGADG0011-212 (SPAdes) (version 2) | ecosystem: Environmental > Terrestrial > Soil >...
GACTGTATGCCGGTCGCCTGCCGCCCCTGCGGAAGGTTGCCAGGCGTCGCGAACGATGCCGCGCAGACGTCGCGACGTCGGGTTGGTCAGCCACAGCGTCGTGGAGCCACTCACCCCGAGTCGGACCTGGTGGACTCGGTCGCGGCTGATGACGAGCTTGCCGGGGCTCAGCGCCAGCAGCACGTCGAGCCCGATGGCGCACGCAGTGACCAGCCACCAGATCCGGACGGTGGTCATGGTCGGCTGGAGCGCCACGGCGATCAGCCCCAGCACCAAGAGCGCCGGTGCGCGTCCGGTCAACGCCACGAGGGCCACCCCCTGGCTGTTGAGGGGCAGGGTGTTCGGGGTCGCTGCCCGGAGGGGCACGGAATACGCATCGGTGAGGGCACGGTAGGAGTCAGCGGGGGACCGGCACGGAGGACAGGGCGCTGGCCAGTACCGACCCGACACTGACGCCCTCGAGCTCGGCCTCTGGACGCAGTGAGAGCCGGTGGGCCAGCGTCGCGTGCGCGAGCGCCTTGACGTCATCGGGGGTCACGAACTCTCGGCTGCTCAACCAGGCCCAGACCCGGCTGGTCGCCATCAGTGCCGTGGCGCCACGTGGGCTGGCGCCCAGGGACAGCGACGGAGACTGTCGGGTGGCCCGGGCGATGTCGACGATGTAGCCGGTGACCTCGGGCGAGACAGCTACCGTCCGAACTGCTGCCACCGCGGCATCGAGGTCGGCCGGCCCGGCGACTGCGCGTAGGCCGGCCGCAGCCAGGTTGCGAGGGTCGAAGCCGGAGGCGTGCCGGTGAACCACCTGGATCTCGTCCTCGCGTTGAGGCAGGGGCAGCTCGACCTTGAGCAGGAACCGATCCAGCTGGGCTTCGGGCAAGGGGTAGGTGCCTTCGTACTCGACCGGGTTCTGGGTCGCGGCGACCATGAACGGCCATGGCAGGGGCCGGGGCACGCCGTCGACGGAGACCTGGCGCTCCTCCATGGACTCCAGTAGTGCGGACTGGGTCTTGGGTGGCGTCCGGTTGATCTCGTCGGCGAGCAGCAGGTTGGTGAACACCGGCCCCTCGCGGAAGGAGAACTCTGCGCTGTGCGGGTCGTAGATCAACGAGCCGGTGAGGTCGCCAGGCATCAGGTCGGGAGTGAACTGGACCCGCTTGGTATCGATGTCGAGTGCGGCAGCGACCGCGCGAATGAGCAGGGTCTTGGCCACGCCCGGCACCCCTTCGAGCAGGATGTGGCCACGGCTCAGCAGCGCGATGATGATGCCTGACACGGCGGCGTCCTGGCCCACGACGGCCTTCGCGACCTCGTGGCGGACCGCGAGAAGCGACGCGCGCGCTTGGTCCGAGGAGGTACGGGTCTGGCCGGAGGATGGGCGATCCTGGGTTGGCTGATTGACGTCCGTCATGTGCCGCGTACTTCTTTCTCGAGTGCCACAAGGTTGTTGGCTGTTTCCAGCAGGGCCGAGTCGTCATGCGCCGCAGGCGAGTCCAGAAGATGCAGCACATCGTGATAACCCCGGCCACTGACGACTGCAGAGGCCGCTGCCACGCTGCTGACCGCAGAAGAGGCAGGCAGGCCGAGGTATGACGCGAGGCGCCTTCGCGTCGCCTGCTGCAGAACGGCTAGGGCTCGGGTACGGTCGCGGGTTCTGCGGTACATCCGCCCGCGGCTCTCTGTCGTCTCCACCGCCCGGACGATGACCGGCAGTGGTTCGGTGACCAGACGTCCAAGACGGCGTCCACGCCAGAGGCACAGCAACACCACAGCGGAGGTTCCCAGCGCCAGGCCGGGCTGGAACCACGCGGGCGAGATGGATCGCGAGGTGCTGTCGGCTGCTGCGATGTCGGCCAGAGAGGGGACGTACCAGACCAGGCGGTCGCTGTGCCCGAACAGGTGCAGGGCGATCGCGGCGTTGTCGGAGCTGAGGATGGCCCCGTTGGTGACCAGGCTCTCGTCCCCGAGCAGGGTCACCGGCGGTCGACCAAGCGCGGCGGGCAGGCTGACCATCACGCCGCCCCCGCCGTTCCCCTCGCTCTTGTCGGGGAAACAAATCGTGGCGGCGGAGCCGTCGGCCGTCGGAAGGTAGGCCCGCTCCGCCTGGGCAAGCCGGAAGCCCTGGCCCACTTCTGTGCCCCGGCAGCCGGCGGCCACGTCCGTAAGATCCGCGAGGTGGGAGTCCACGGGCAGGCCCATCCCCGTGGTGACCTCAGGGTCGGGGTCGAGCACGACCAGGCTGGCGGCCGACGCGGCGTGGGCCAGCGCCGCATGTGCTGTCCGCCTCGACAGCCTGTTCGTCCCGGTGACCGCGACCGTCGTGGCGCCGTCGACGGTCTGGTCGAGAAGCTCGCGTTGGCTGCGAACCACGATCACTGCGACGCCGTGGTCGCTCAGTGCGTGGGCCAGGCCCTGGGCCCCGGAGTAGCCGGGGTTTGCCGGGTCGAGGTCGTCGGTGTTGCCCTTGCCGTTGGTGCTCAACAGGGTCACGGCAAGCGTGGCTGCCAGGAGCAGGCCGACCATGATCGAGCGCGTGAGCCATCGGGGACGCTTGTGTGTCAGCGGTTTCGAGACAGTGGTGGTTGTCGTCATACCGACATTCCCTCGAGCGACGACGGCAGGAGCTGCGGGCGGGTCGTGACCAGCTCTGCGTCGAGCTCGTGGATCTGGTTGGCCTGGTGAGCACTCGCGCGTCGATGTCCGTAGCGCACGGCGTCGAAGAGGTCGGCGGCCCGTGAGAGCCGGTCAGCGTGGTCAGGGAACGGCGAGGCCAGCGCCAGGCTGACCTCGTGCGCGGTGCGGCCTGGGGCGTCATTGAGAACCCTGCGATCGCTCGTGTCCTTGGCGATGGCTCGGAAGCCGTCCAGAACGGCCTCGTCGTAGCGTCCGTCTCGCAGGGCTTGGGCAGCCTGGTCGCGGTAGCGGTGGGCCGTGATCGTCGCGTTCTCCAGCACTGCCCCGCCCGAAACTGCGACGACCGGCTCTCGACGCACCTTGGGTAGGACCCAGACGAGGAGAGCGATCACCACGATAGCCATCAACACCGTGATGACAGGGGAGAGCCCGGCCAGGTGACCCGCGCCCTCGACGATCTTGCGTAGCTGGTCGACGATCCACCGGCTCATCGAGTTAAGCCACGGGCTCTGATAGTCGGGGCCACGGAGCTCTTGCCTCAGCCAGGTGCGCGCCTCTGGAGGCGTGGGGTTCAGGCCGCGAAATAGTGTCCAGCTCACCGGTGTCATGAGATGCGTTCAGATCGGTGGTGTTGGGTTTGACTGTGACTCGCGGAGCAGGACCACATCGAGCGCTTCGAGGCGCATCCGCCGGTCGATGTAGAGCAGGCCGGTCACGGCTGCCACGAAAGGTGTGGTGATCGCCCCTGTGAGCAGTGCCGACAGGTGCGAGACGAACGTGACGATCATCTGCGCCGACTCGCTGTCTTGTGCTGACAGGGCGGCGATGGCCGTGCCGATGATCGAGAACGGGAGGCCGAGCAGTGATCCGACGATCCCGGCAAGTAGTCCGGCCAGGAGCGTGATGCCAAGGATGCGCCAGAACGCGGCGCCCTTGGTGAGTGTGAAGGAGCGCCGCACCCCGGCCAGCATCCCGTGGCCCTCAAGAACCATCGCGGGTGCGGCCATCGAGATCTTGGTCGAGACCGTCAGGGCCACGGCAACGAGACTGAGCAGACCGACGAACAGCACGAACAGCCCCGCACCGAGATTGTTGTTGATCAGCAGCAGCACGCCTGGCCCGATCAACAACACCGCTGCCAGGAGACTGAACAGCCCGGACAGGATGGCCAACGTCAGCAGCGACAGGAGTCGTCCGCGGGTGGATCGCCACGTCGCACTGATATCCGGCCTGCGGCCCAGAACTGCCTGGCCCACGACATAGATGAGGACCCCGCTGAGGAGGGCGGTCGCGAGCTCGGTGGAAACCGCCTGGATCAGTGAGGACGATAACCCGAGGAAGGCCTCGGCATCGGGCCCCAGCGTGTTCAGGACCCTGGCCGCGAGATACGTTGCGCCAATTCCCAACGCAGCCGACGGGACCAGGAACACGGCCAGCACCACCGCCGACAGCCCGACCATCGGCTTCGGGTTGAAGCGAACGGCCTTGACTGCGCCGTCCAGGATGTCACCGAGCTGCAGTGGTCGAAGTGGCACGATGCCTGGTTTGTGCGCCGTCAGCATCGGGGTTCGTGGGTTTGCCATGGAACCGGCGGCCGAGGTCGCGGCCGGCGGCCGGTTATGCGGTGGCTCGCGATCCTGCGGTCCAGGAGCTGGGAATCCGCCGGTCACCGTCATCTGCCTTCCTGATCAGTTGGGGTACCGCCCCATGATGTCCCAGACTGGCCGCTCTCGCCCTCGCAGACAGGACCCGCCGCTGACAGTCCACAGCAGAGAGGCTACAAGCCCCGCGGCTTGACCAGCTTGACCAGCTGGTCCGCAGGCGGTGGGCTCATGGACCTGACGGCATCCCATTCGGTGAAGTCCAGCGAGCCTTGGGCTTTGGGGGCTCTCGATGCGCAGCAGGCGCGCCCGGCTGTCGGCCGAGGCATAGACCTTGCTGCCGTCGCTCGCGATCTTGTCCGTGATGAGGTAGGCGGGGACCCATTGACCTCGGTCTTCTCGACCTCGGTGTTCAGCTTCTGCACGGCGGTCATGTCTTTGGCAAGGGTCTTGTCCGGGAGCGTGCCCACCTGCAAGCTGTCCATGACCGGCACCGACCCGGCCGGGATCGTGACGGACTTGTCTGCGGCCAGCTTGGCTGTTGCCGCGGAGGCGTTCTTGGTCCAGTACGCCGCGTTGGCCTTGAGGTAGGTCGTGCCACCGGTGGTGAGGATCTCGATCACGGTGGTGCCTTCGTTGACAATCACTCGGGTGTTCTTGCCTGCGCGCTCACCGGCGACGTCGATCTGCAGCTTCTGTCCCTTCTGGATGAGGGCGCCCTTGATGTGCACGCTCTTGGCTGCGGCGGCGCTCGTGCCCATCAGCTGGTAGACCGCGGCAGCATTAGGCACCGTCGTGGCGCCCGAAGAGCTGATTGGCTTGGCCTTGCTTGCTGGGGTGGTCGATGCGCGGGCGCTCAGACCGCGTGCGACGGCTGCGGCCAGGGCGAGATATGACGTGCGCCGGCGTCCGGCGAAACTCATCGCTGATACCTCCAGAGAGTGGATCGCGGACCGTGGCCCGGCGGAATATTCGACTTGGTAGGGCATCAGGACAATCCCCGCCCTGGCCTGGCTGTAGCCATGGTTGAAGTCACGACCGGAGTCGATCGGCCTATGCTCAACCGGATGGGTACCGAGACCTCGACGACGCGGCATGTGTTCCGTCAACGTTCATCCGTGCGGCTGGCGGTCGTGTGCGGAGTTGTTGGACTGTTCCTGCTTCTGTCGTTGGCCCGGAACTGGGCCGACTATCCACGGCCGTTGTTCGCCGTCTGGGTGCTCTTGGGGCTGGCTGTCGCGTGGTCGGTATTCGTCCGGCCGGCGGTCCTGCTCGATGTCGGGGGCGTGACCCTGCGGAACGTCGTGCGGGACGTTCACATCCCGTGGACCCGGTTGACCGCCGTGGAGTGCCGCTGGAACCTCAAGGTCTTGGTGGGGGACCGGGGCTACACCGCCTGGGCCATGTCCTCGGAGCCCGAACGTCCTAAGCGTGTCTCGGGTGGGATGTTCCGAATGCCCGTCCCCGGACGACTGGACAGGGTGGCCAGCGCATACCCCAAGCCGTCTGCGACTGTCCTGAAGGTCACAGCCCAGAGCGTCGCCCGGTCGATCAGGGAGGCCAAGCAGGAGTATGACGAAGCCGTTGTGCAGGGACGGCTCCCTGCGTCACCCGCTGACAAGGTGCAGGTCACGTGGGTGCCGCTGGCTATGGCCCTTCTGCTCCTGCCAGCCATCGCCGTGGTGGCGCTGTCCCTGATCTGACCGTCTTCAGGTCGGCGTCGTCAACCCGTGCATCGACGTACCCACCCGTGTCAGCCGGTCTGCGGCCTCGGTGCGGGCTGCAACCAGACCAGAAGGTGACTCGACCGCGACGATCGCCTCGAGATACACCTTGAGCTTGGGCTCGGTCCCGCTCGGTCGCACGATCACCCGGCTGTCGTCCTCGAGGAAGTAGCGCAACCCTTCCGTTGGCGGCAGTGGCTGAGAACCCTCGTTCAGATCGTCGATCCGGGCGACCGGGACCCCGCCCACGTCCGTCGGCGGTCTCTTGCGGAGCCGGGTCATCAGGGTGCCGATGAGGCTCAGGTCGTCGACCCGGACGGCAAAGGCATCCGTGGCGTGGACCCCGTGCGCGACCGAGAGGTCGTCCAGTACGTCGAGCAGCGACCGACCCTGTGCCCGCAGCCCTGCCGCCATCTCGGCCAACATCAGCGCTGCACTGATGCCGTCCTTGTCGCGAACCTGGTGGGGGTCGACGCAGTACCCGATGGCCTCCTCGTAGCCATAGCGCAGTCCCGTCACCCGCGAGATCCACTTGAACCCGGTCAGCGTCTCCTCGTGCCTGATCCCTGCGTCGGCAGCCATGGCGGCGAGCAGCCGGGAGGACACGATTGAGTTCGCGAAGACGGCGTCGGCACTGACTCCGCGAGACAGGATATGGGCCCCGAGCAGCGAGCCGACCTCGTCGCCGCGCAGCATCCGCCATCCCGCGGGGTTGTCGACAGTGGCTGCGGCCGGGTCGGGGACGGCGACCGCGCACCGGTCGGCATCAGGGTCGTTGGCCAGGACGAGATCGGGGTGGACCCGAGCCGCCAGCGTCAGTGCGGCGTCGATCGCACCTGGCTCCTCGGGGTTGGGGAAGCTCACTGTCGGGAAATCGGGATCCGGTCTCGACTGACTGGGCACCACGATGGGGGCGTCGAAGCCGGCACGCGCGAATGCGGCGACCAGGACGTCACTGCCGACTCCGTGCAGTGCGGTGTGGACGACGACTAGCCCGCGCGGGCTGTCTGGAGAGACGACCGCGGCCGCGGCATCGAGATAGGCCTCGGGCACGTCGTCGTTCATCGTGGTCCAACCGGAGCCCGCTCGAGGTACGTCGGCGACGAGGTCGACGCGGGCGATGTGCGCCGCGATCTGGGCATCGGACGGTGGCACGATCTGGCTGCCGTCGCCGAGATAGACCTTGTAACCGTTGTCCTGGGCAGGGTTGTGGCTTGCCGTCACCATGACGCCGGCATCCGCTCCAAGGTGACGTATCGCGAAGGCCAGCACCGGAGTTGGCAAAGGGCGTGGCAGCACCATCGCACGGCCACCGGCGGCGACGACGACGGCTGCCGTGTCATGAGCGAAAACGTCCGAGTTGTGTCTGGCATCAAATCCGATGACCACCAGGGGTTCCGGTGAGGACTCTCGCAGGTACGCCGTGAGCCCGGCTGCCGCACGGATCACCATGGACCGATTCATCCGGTTGGAGCCGGCCCCCATGGCGCCCCGAAGCCCGGCGGTGCCGAACTCGAGCTTGCCGGCGAACCGATCGGCTAGGTCGGCGCCGGCCGCGGCGTCGCCTGATGTTGCAGCCTCCAGCACGTCGCCCAGCTCCGCGCGAGTGGCCTCGTCCGGATCGTCGTCGCGCCAGGAGGTGGCCCGCTCGATCAGGTCCGGCGGGGCGGTACACGCCGGAGAGCCTGCGGTGGTTGCGCCTGCGGTCGTCACGGACGGTCGATCCGCGCGACGACGGCGGCGAGCAGGTGCCCGCAGCGCTCGGCTGCCGCGCGGCCCGCCTCGAGCACTTCGTTGTGAGAGAGCGGCTGGTCGCCTATGCCCGCCGCAAGGTTTGTCACAAGTGAGATCCCGAGGACCTCTAGGCCACATTGGCGGGCGGCGATGGCCTCGAGCGTCGTCGACATCCCGACCAGGTCGCCGCCCAGGATCTTCGCCATCCGGACCTCAGCCGGTGTTTCATAGTGTGGTCCGCGGAACTGTACGTAGACGCCCTCGGTCAGACTGGGGTCGACCCCGCGGGCCAGCTCGCGGAGTCGTGGCGAGTACAGATCGGTCAGATCCACGAAGTTGGCCCCCTCGATGGGGGAGGCTGCCGTGAGGTTCAGATGGTCCCGGATCAGCACGGGTGTCCCAGGCGTCCAGGTCGGGTTGAGGCCGCCGCAGCCGTTGGTCAACACGATCGTCCGACATCCGGTGGCGGCCGCGGTCCGTACCGCGTGAACGACCGAGCGGATGCCGCGGCCTTCGTAGTAGTGGGTGCGGGTGCCAAAGACCAATGCCCGGCGGTCGGTCCCGGCGATCGCCACCGATCGCATGACGCCCGAGTGCCCGGCGACGGTGGCCTTGGCGAACCCCGGAACGTCCGCATTGTCAATCGTGGCAACCGTTCGCCCGATCAGGTCGCCGGTCTGCCCCCAGCCGGACCCCAGTACCAGTGCCACGTCATGACGGGAGATTCCGGCTTGGTGCTCGATGACTTTGGCGGCGGCTGTGGCCACAACGAAAGGGTCCACGGAGGGATCTCGCAGATCCAGGGAGTCGGTACTCAAGTAGGTCACGCGGGCAGCCTAGCTCCGAGCTTCCCGTGGGGGCGTCGTCAGCGTCCCCTGCGTGCGCGTGCCACGACGACCGGCCGGATGCTCCACGAAAAGAGTGAGAGAGCGGCCAGCACCGAGACGAGCGCCCCGGCTGTGGCGGCGAATGCGAATGCGAGCGTCACCCCGCCGAACTGCGCAAGCACGCCACACAGTGAGGAAATAACGCGCCGCAGCTGGCCACCTTCACGTCCTGTCGACACGGCATACGCCAGCAGTGCTCCGAAGACGGCACCGAGAACTGCGGTAACCGCCGACAGCACCGTTGAGTGGACGAAGGCCGAGACGATCTGCGGCCGGGCCAGCGCAGACAGGCTGCCCAGGGTTGGACGGCTGTTGCCATTCAGAAAGGCGCCAATCACGACGATCAGGGTCGGTATCGCCAGGAAGATCGTCGTGTAGGCGAAGAGGGGTATGACGCCCGAGCAGGGCGCCCACCGGTTTGCGGCCGGTGGACGCCCTGCTGCTCGGTGGCTCAGCCAATGGCCTTGGCCCAGTTGGCCGTCAGATAGGCGTTGGCCTTGTCGTTCTGTGCCTGGGTCAGGAACACCGGTGTGCCCACGGCCGTGGGAAGTGCGGCATAGGCGGTCTTGTCGATCGTGCCCGCCGCGACCATGGCCTTTTCGCGCACCGGCCGTGCGCCGCCCTTGAGCCGCAGGTTCTGGCCTCGTCGGAGTAGAGGTACTCCTGCCACGGACGGGCCGCTGCCGGGTGAGGAGCGTCCTTGCTGATCGCCTGCACGTCATAGCCACCGACCACGGCCCCGGCCGGGATGAAGGTCTTCCAGTCCATCTTGCCCTTGAGCTTCTTGCCCTGCGCGACGTTCGGGTAGTCCCAGTCGAAGACCACTTGGGTCTGGCCCGACTCGATCGTGGCTCCTGTGGGGTCAACGGTCAGGAAGTTGCCGGCAGTCTTGAGCGCTGGGAAGAAGTCGACTCCCTTGCTGACGTCGTTGAACGTCGCCACCTTGGATGGGGCGAACTGGGTGGTGTTGACATTGGCTACCGCACCGCCGAGGTCGAACACGTCAGGCGCCTTGGACTGACCCTTGAGGTTCTTGGCTGCGGTGATCTCGTCGGCGCTCGAGGCGTCGGGCTGCACGCTGTTGACCTTGAGACCGTACTGGGCCTGGAACCCTTGATGATATCGCATTCGATGTCGGGTTTCGATGAACGTCAAGGGGCGGCAGGGTAGCCGCCTTTCGCAGGGTAACCCTTCGTCGCAGGGTGACCGTTCGACGCGCGACCATTCATGGTTCGGCACCTGGCCTGCGGGGTGGCTGCATGCCTCTCGTGAGAGAGCGCAGTCCATCCGTGCCGCCCTCGGGGGTGGCCGTGGCCCCCCGTGGACATGAGGCGGCCCTGGTCGCCGCTCATCTCGAAGAGTCGTCAGTCCTTGATCTCTGCGATCACCACGCCGTTGGTCACCGTCAGGCCCAACGTGGCGGCCAGACCGGTGATGGTGCCGGCTTTGTGTGCCTTGATTGGTTGTTCCATCTTCATCGCTTCGAGGACCACCACGAGCTCGCCGACCTCGACGACCTGGCCTTCCTCGACCGCGATCTTGACGATTGTGCCTTGCATGGGTGTGGTCAGGGCGTCGCCTGAGACAGCCGCTCCGG
>Ga0209226_10001605_pt1 | contig 10172 bp, 15 predicted proteins | sample BarGraNGADG00212_2_FD_184497 | JGI IMG/M metagenome (GOLD analysis project Ga0209226, IMG submission 184497) | Arctic peat soil microbial communities from Barrow, Alaska, USA - Barrow Graham LP Ref core NGADG0011-212 (SPAdes) (version 2) | ecosystem: Environmental > Terrestrial > Soil >...
TTAATTTTGATTAAATAAAATTTCACTTACTTTTGCAACGCTATAATTTTTTGGTGCGGTAGTTCAGTTGGTTAGAATAACGGCCTGTCACGCCGTGGGTCGCGGGTTCGAGTCCCGTCCGCACCGCCTCTTAAAACCGTAATTCATATAAATATCAGTGAGTTACGGCTTTTTCTTTGCTCCTTATCTACAATAAATCTACAACTTTTTTAAGGGTTGAGGCAAAATATATTTGCATTATCTATCTCTATTGAATAATTTTGATATGTTCTGATAAGGTCATTACTATTAAAAGTACTTCTTTGAAAAAAGATTTGTTTTTTACAAATGAATTTGTTACTTTTGTGTCATCAACGCTCCGCTTTATCGTTTGGTAAAGTTTTGCTGCCTTTCTAGGCAGCTTTTTTAATTATTATGGTTAGAGTTACTTTCTATTTTGACGGATTTAATTTCTACTACGGTTTAAAAAAAAAATCAACTGTAGATCCTTCTTGGCGGAGTTTCTATTGGATTGATTTTGTTAAACTCTGTGAACAATTTTTAGGACCAGATCAAATCCTTGAAAAAGTTAAATATTTTTCTGCGGCACCGCTAAATTCTGGCAAACAAAGTCGACAAAGTGCACTTTTCAAAGCCAATATTCTCTTAAATCCTGACAAATTTGAAATTGTCAGAGGTAAGTATTATAAGAAAACCCAAAAATGCAAGCATTGCGGAGAAGTATTTCAAGTGCCTGAAGAAAAACGGACAGATGTGAACATTGCAGTTCAGTTAATTGGAGATTGTCTACTTAATAATACAGATATTCTGGTACTAATTACTGCGGATAGCGACATTATACCATCTGTCGAATTTATCTTAATGAATTTTCCTGAAAAAAAGATAAAAATATATTTCCCTCCCCAGGCATCAAGTTATGATCTACAGAATATTTCTCCCAAAAAACCAATTTTTTTAGAGAATAATAAACAAAGATTCTCTAACAGTATTATGGAAGATACTGTTTATAATTCAGATAAAACAGATAATGCGACCATTCCAATCGAATGGAAATGAACCATTGTCAATATGGACAATTCAGAGATTTCTTATCTTTGAGTATGTCTCGCATTAAAATCTATAAGATTGAATTTTTTGATGAGAACGGCACCGTTCAGGAAAGTATTACATTCGAGGCATTGAACCACAAAGAAGCAGAACGGAAGGCACAGCATTATAAAAGATATGGTTTGCCTTATCCTGGTAGCGGCAGGCTAAGGACTGTCATTAAACTGACAGGGAAGCTCTGATGTACCACCCGCCCGGAGGATACCAAAGAAGTGCCTTAAAATGCGTTAAAATGGCTGTACGAGAATTATATGAATATATAGCGATTTGTCAATATATTCCATTAATAATCGGCGCCATCCTATTATTATTAAAAAAGCCCCGGATGAACCAGAGCTTTCCAAAGATCCGGGAAAAACTATTTATTCCGAAACAGTATTCTTAATAAGCGGGGCTTCCAAATTACTCAGATTCATTAATCCCAGTATTAACAAAGTTGAATTAGCCTGTAAAGTTAATGTACTTGAAAAAGAGCGAATATATGGAAAGACTATTGCAATAGCGTTTTTATAAAAATAACCGGGAATATCTATGAACGGTAAATCTTTTTTAAATTCGAAGTAAGAGATACATTTTATATAAATGATTTGTTTTTCCTTATTCCCATCTTCACATCCGAACATTTCTAAGGTCAATTCAAAAACCCCATCTTTCTGAGAATATTTACCACTTGGTACAAAATTTAATAAAAGAGATGATCCAGATTTTCCAGATTCATCGTAGGAAAAAGTTGGGATTTTGAACCCTTTAAATTTGAAAGCTGCGCTTTTTGCCTCAACCATAGTACAATAATAAGAAAAAAAAAGACTCTGCAAATATAGCAGAGTCTTTTTTATTTGTTATCAAATTTCGTTTTGATCTTGGTGGCGGATAAAAATCATCATTATATTCTATCATGTATTTTTTTAGATCAGGTTTAATAAGAGATATGGCTTCAAAATGGATTGGATTCCATTCTAAATCTATGAGTACTTTCTGAAGCTTATCTAAATATTCATCAAAAGTAGGACCCTCAATCTCCATTTTTACACATTCAGAAATAAGAGTTGCTAATTCATCAGCTGGCGTCTCAGCTATGAACTCCTGTAATGACTTCAATGATCTTTTATATAGTGTATCTTTTTTCATAATACTTTAGTTTAATCTCCATCGACATACTTTTCCGGAAATATAACTTTATAATTAGACAAAAGTACATCACTTTGTCCAATTAAACAAATGAGATATACCGGATTTAAAGAAGTGTAACCTTTTTTATCAGTTGTAAAATAAATCTCTTTACGTTCATAACTTGTAGGAGAATCATCGACTGCCCGGATTACCTTAAAAGGGAAAATATCTCCCCTTCTTTTTTTATTCTCAACTTCCTTTAATACTTCAATAATTGTACCAAGATTCAAATGACTAATTTTCAATTCTCCTACCATCCTTTTTATATGAAGCATATCCTGTCTGCATCCCACAAGATCACAAAACAATATTTTTTTGACATTTAAGTCCGCCTGGCATATTATATATTTTCCCTTATGACGAGCTTTACCCCACCAATGAGCAAGTTCTAAATGATCATCCCAAAAATAGGTACCATTCCCCAGATATAACCGACCGTTAGGAAGTGAAGGGAATGGACCATGTTCTTCAACATAATCAGGATTTTCCTTGTCTTTTAGGGTCTGATGTACTCTTGTAGAAAACACAATTAAATTAAAGATTAAAATTAAAATAATAATTACATTTTTCAGACATATAAACATACGAAAAAAAAATTAGTTTACATATATAGAATAAACCTTAAAATTCATTTTAAATTCTAAGCGATAAAACCCTCAATAGATGAGCGGAAGCCCTAAGACCCCAAAAAAACTTTTTTACCCGGAGTCCCAAACCCCGATGCTATCGTTTACACACATAAATACAAAGTGTATTCACTTTTTGACCTTAAAAAAGGCTGGCATTTTCGCCAACCTTCTTAATTATTTCATGCTCTCTTCCCATTCCCTTTGGAAGGTGTCGTCGTTCTCATCTCTATTCCGTGAAGACTTGCCTGGTCGGTAATTCCGGGACCATAGCCCCTGTTTATCATGACGCAATAAGCTCTTTATGTACTTAATATCGGAGAAATCAGGGTAAAAAACCCCTGAAATAGTGACTCCGGAGAGCTTTCCGTCATGGATTAGCCGGTAAATCTGCACCCTCGTTGTGCCAAGTTTTACAGCAAGCTCAGAGACTGTGCAGTTAAATTCCAGTATTACGACTCGTATTTCTTTCATATCAGTCGATTCTACTAATTTCAATCGCACACTTTTTGCCCCGGTGTTCTCCTATCTTAAACCGGACCTTATCCATCAGGCTGGGGGGAGTCATGAACGCTTTGCCGTGACAGAAATACTCAGTGCCGGTGTCCGAATCCCGAAGGAATCCCCAATATTTGCTTTCGTTGAAAAAACATAATTTCCCAACGTGAGTGTCATCTGTTGTCGTTTCCATAATTATTCGATTTTGCCTCCATAACCGTATTTCCTTATGTCCTCTTGTGCTTTTCTAAGCTGATCCTCCCGTTTTTTCCGTTCAGAAATACTGTAAGCATGAAACTGGTCGGGGGTCATGTCTGTAGCATCCTTTTTAGGGACAGCCCTAACAGGTGCCGGAGCAGGTACAGGAGCAGCCTTAAACGCCTCCAAGCCACGAAGCGCAACGGTTGTCGATTCATAAGCTGGATTGTAGCAAGGAGACACGTCAAAGAGCTTTTCAAATTGCGAAATTGTCCTTATTGCCTTGCCGTCCTTCCGTGTCCAACTATCCCCGCCTTTTGCAACGGTAAAAGAGAAAGAGCTGCCGGAGATATCGCCCCGCTTTAAGTTCTCAATCAATTCGTCACCAAGTGCAGTATGGGGAGCCTCAAAGGAATATTTTAACCCCTCACTATCCGCAACAAGGTCAAGTGTCCCCACACCTTTATTGCAACGTGCCAGGATGCCACGATCCTGATTATGGTTGAGCCATGCACAAATGTCGCTTTTCATAATTACGCCCTTCAGAGCTTGCGGCAGAATGACTTCATGGAAGCCTCCCAGGTCCCGGCTCTCGCTGTTAAAAACAATTCCGGTTCCGGAAATTCTCCGCCCGGACGTTCCCGAATTCATAGATCGTAGTTCAGGAACGTTGTCCCGAAGAACCCTAACTTCTTCTTTACTTTCCATTTGATTTCATATTTTGCCTTTGAAGCCTAACCGCCTCAAGGATTTGGTTGTAATTCTTTCCATGAACATCAACTACGGATAGCGTCCCTTCATTACTTCTCACTTCTTTCGGATGAATAAAGTCGCCCGCATCTTCAATCTGGGAATCTAAAGTTCGTTTCTCGCCAGTTGAAAGATCATCGTACCGCTTAAAAGGGACGCGAATACCTGCCGCTGCCGCTTCTTCGAGTAGTTTTACCAAATCTTCACCAGATAACACTTTATTTCCCTGGAAGGGATCAATGTTTCTTACTTCCAGAGCTTTCAATAATGAAGCGATCCTGATGTTTTCCATTGCACCATTTCCGTCGGAGTGCTCGACTGTTCTAACTTCTTTTTTCATGATTTCACTTTTTTAAAATTACTACTTGCCTTCAATGAAGATTTTACCCTGCTTGCAGTTTTTACCGCCGCACGGACTGGCATCTTCTGAGCCACTTTTTTTGATGTTTTCATGCTTTCCAATTATTTAATATTGTTTCTACTTTTAAAAGGTCGTCGCTGATCTTTGCCAGGGCCTTATCCTTTAGTACCGAGTCAACAGATTTGTTGTTTCTTACAATCTCTCGCATCTCGGAGACCAGACTAACTTTGAGTGCCTTAAACTCTGCGTGTTTTCCATTGTGCAGAGCCACTAATTCAGCCCTCTTCTTTTCGGATTCTGCATTTTGCTTCTGTTTGATTTCCGCATCTTTCATCCGCAAAACTTCAGAATCAAAAACAGTCTTCATTTTCGCCTCGTCATAAAAGACAGCCTGAGGAGACTCCACTCCAGAAAACCGTGGCCTGCAAACCTCATTACCATTTTCATCCTCCTGAACGGAAGTGCACACCCACAGCGTGCCAGTCATTGACTGCGTCCCTTCAACAAGAACATAATTTTTAAATCTTTCAAGAACTGTCCAATTCTTGAAACCCTCGGAAAACTTACTACCAACTTTTAACTTCATCACTTATTTTTTTTATTCTCGTCTTAATCCGGTGACGAGTTTACCGGTTAAAAATTATCATCAGTACCAGGGTTGCGAGCCCGACAATCGCAATTATTATTCTTATTAAAATTTCCTGTTTATAATAGTTCATCATCTTAGTTTATAAAAAAGCTCCAGGGACCAGGAACGAACGACCGAAACCGGCCCCCGAAGCTGACAGCTCGCACCCCAGCGACGAAATGCAGAGCCATTTTTTATTTTTTATTTTTGAGCCAAAATATTTAATTTTCACTATTTAATATTTTAATATTCAATTCTTTACAAAGGTTTTAGAATCATAATAGTACTCTTCCCGCTTCCTGCTTCTTTTATCTCCTAAATCCCTCTGAATAGAGTTAAAATTGCGGTCGGTCGAAAAATTTTCTATTTTAAGAATCGGAGAGTACCCCGTGAATTTTGTTAGTTCCTCAATCATTATCCCCCGCACTATTTCAGGGCTATCGGTAACCAGTAAGGAATCGTGAATAGTGAAGGCAATTATTTCCGGGTGTTCTGCATTGATCCTGGGGAGAATAACTCTTAACACTATAAATGCTTCTATCGACTGCAATAATATCGGGAACCGTTCGCCCCCTTCGTTACCCCTGACAATAGAGAAAATATCGCTTACCGTCGGGAATAGGTTTTTAAATATTCGCTTTGCCTTTGAAACCCTATCCCGGTTCCTATCAAAGAGTATAATCATAACTGCTTTTTTAACCTCTCCCCTGGTACATGGTAACCCCTTTGCCTCAAAGCATGGCATTAAGTACTCATAAAACTGGCCTTCGGTCACTAATTTTATATACAATTTAACATCATCAGTATCAGGGATATTCAGGTTTTTTAGAATCATAGCAAAATCCTTACTTTTTGCAAACCCCGAAACCCCTGCCGGATTAGTCAGGATCATTGTGGTAAAATATGGCTGACTGTTTTTTATATCTACATTCGCGGTCAGGTGCTTATCCTTAACCATTACAAACTGCCTTAACTCTGCTGGCATATTCGTCATGTTAGAATAGAAGCGCCCCCCGGCCTCATCAATTAAAGAGTATTGATCCTCATTATTTACCATGTTTATTGAAACAATGGCACTATTATAACTCTCCCCTGAATAGGTTGCTTCAGCAAATTTTTGAACGCTGGGATCAAAAGAAAGATTTTTTAAATGCTTGTTTTGTACGTTGAAACCCCGTGCAAACTTCCGGGGTGCCTTTTTTATTCTCCTGATAAGTTTCTGATCGGTGACTGTCTTAACAATATATTTGCTATCATACTCTGAAGCGATCCGGTAACCATAGGACCGTTCCCCAGGGATATAACCTTTTGTTCTCTCAATTAAGCAAATGTTAAGCAAGTGCTTTATATATTGTTCCGCCTGGGGGATCTGCTGTCTCAAATATTTCATGTTAAGATATGAGTAACCGTTCTCATCTTTTTTATTACAAATCCAGTAAATTATTTGCAATAAAAATGAAATTCTGAACCCTGATATCCGGGGAGGGTCTTTCTCAATATCTTTTATTTTCGGTTCCAGTTTTTCAGGAATTATTTGCTTATAATGTTTCATTGTCGCTGGGGGATCGCTGTTTATTCAAATCATTTTTTAAGCAGTTTTATAAAATCCTGGTATTGATAATTGACTGACCGGTTTGAAGTCCGGGAAATTTAGAAAGGCAAAGTCTTTAAATACTTCCCTTGCTTGCTGATCGTAAACTTTCCCCGCTGTAATTTCTGAATAATAACGGCCTAAATTTTTGACCCGGTTACCCTTCAATATTTGAGAATGATAATATTTGCCGTCCCGATAAACCCCTTTAAACTGGGATGATCCTTTCATAATTTTCCGGCTGTTTCTCCTGTTTTGGGAATGAGTACAAACTCGAATTTTTGAACGTCTGTTGTCAAGTTTATTATGAAACCGATGATCGACTTCAATTTCCGGTTTATCGACAATTCCCAAAATAAGACGATGCATCAAAACTGTTTTGCCTTTTATGGTTGTCATTGCATACCCTTTGGAATGGAGTGACCAGGTGAAACGGGATATCAGTTTATGATCCCGCTGGTCGTAAAGACAGGGATAAACCTTTCCTTTTGCTATAATAAGGAGTTCAGGCATTATTAACCCTCCTGTAAAAACTTTTCTAAATCAGAAAGCCGATAACGTTTTGTATTACCGATTCGCACGGGCCTGGTAATTCCTTTTTTATCGTAATGCCAAAGAGTAACTAAGGAAATGTTTAGTTTTTCGGCAAGTTCGGGCGGGGTTAAATACTCCTCTGGTTTTGGTTCCGGTTTCTCCTGACGTCCCTTTTCAATGCAGTAATCAGCAAACTCTTTAAGGTCGGAAGGATTAGTGCTGATTGTCAGGGTGCCAGCTAATTCAGGATTTGTTTTAAGAATTTCTGTTATGCTCATCTTTAATCGTTTTGGCAAAGATTCAACATAAAAAAAACGGGTACCTTTATCGGGTACCCGTAACCAAGTGGTAACTATTAGTCTATTTTAATTTATTGAATAATTCTTCACCCCTTTTGAAGTCATCAGGATAGGTTTTTTTCATAATCTCATAATTATCATCTTTGAATTGCCATGTATTCTTAAAATAAAATACTGCCTTTTCATTTTCAAATCGGCGGTCATATCCCAGCAAAGTATTTGTTACTCTTTGCGCTGATATGCCATTAAAATTAATGCTAATAAATTCTTTAAGATTTGTTTTTTTCATTTGTGTAATATCATACTTCCCGGCCTTATAAAGCAAGCAAACACAAAACGCAACCGGACGGCGCAAAGATTCTTTAATGATTGTAGTTTCTTTTGCTGGTATGCTTAATAATTGCCTGCTTTCTTTTATTTCTGGTTTCTGTATAACAGTATTTATTTTGCCGTCAATTAGTTTTATGACCGCCCCGGCCCGGACATATTCAATGTTACGATCTAAAAAATATTTTATTATATCATCTTTATAACCTTCTTTTTCGGCTATTTTTTTGATCTTTTTTAAATCCTTAAATTTTGCTATTGAGTACAACCTTATATAACTGGCCTGAATATCTTCAGCAAAACTTCTTATTTTGCCCTGCATATAAGGGCTTAACTCGTCTATATAAAATTTATTATTAACAAGTTCGTTATAATATCCTCTTATCTCAAATTGACTTATTATCTTTTCCATGTTATACAGCTTTTAAATTATTGAAATATTCATGTTTTGCCAGCTTCCGGGCGTTTTCCTCTTTACTCATCTTTATATATTTCAGGAAATTTGCCTCGGTTGAATGGCCTGATATCATCATTATTGATATTGTAGGTATGCCAGACAAAAAAGCATTTGTGCAGAACGCTCTGCGTCCGGTGTGACAGCTGATCTTTTGCCACTTCTTACAAGTCTTTTCGTAACTTTTACCGAGCTTCTTTTCATTCCAGCGTAACACTTCATTGATTTCGCATAGCTCAGCAACCTTTTTGATATCCCGGTTAATATACTGGTCCCGGACCTTTGGCAGGGTACCATTATATTTATCTAATATTTCCTGAAGCCTTGCTGATACCGGGATGACAACTTCCCCGTCTGTTTTGGCCTGAGTTAAGTGAATCAGCTTTGTCCCGGATTCATCAGTTTTGATATTTACATCTACTTTCGCATAGTCGGAAATTCTTAACCCCGTTTCGCATAATGTAATAAAAGCGTCCCTTGCCTTATCATAATCAGGATTTCCGGATAAATCCTTATTATATATTTTGTCCAGCTCTGTTTCAGTCAGGTAAATATTAAACGACTTCTTTGAAATTCCCCTGAAGGCCCGAAATTGAAAGTCTCTGTTAGTGTGCAGTTTCTCTTCCAGGGATTTACTCATAAACATTTTAAGTGTCTTAATATGCTTTCCGATTGTGTTTTGTGCATATCCCTGATCCGATAGGTAAGAAACAAAATCAGTATAAAAGTCAATATTGACATTCTCAAAATCTACCCTAATAGTTCGCTTCCGTTCCTGAGTTCGTCGCACCTGATAATTAGTTATTTGATTTTTGAAGGCCCTAAGGTTGGTAAGGGTCCCTTCGGATAGGTTCATAAGGTCCTCATTTTTGCGGGTCCCTGCCTCAGCTTCTTTAATAAACCGTTCAATATATTCCATAAACGTTTCAGCATCGGATGACTTCTTATTGTGGAATTTAAAAACGACTTCTGCCAGCCATTCTTTTGAAAGTTCGCCAAAGGAATTATTAACTTCCCGGTCAATGAATTTTGACATATCAGTTAAACTGTTTTTCAGTTCCTGATCTTTTTTACTCAGGATTTTCAGATTAATAGACTGTTTTTTGTAGCTCCATAATTCCGGGTAAATAACTTCGCCCGATTTTACTATTATATCGGATCCACGCCCAGCGGAAAGCCTCAAATAGATAGGGGCTAATTTGCCCTTAATTTTAGAATAGAGAAAGAATTTAATTGATGCCATAATTATATTTTTATAAGTCCTTGTTGCACTCAAAATGCAAATCTACAATAAATCTACAACATTATATTAATCTAATTGAATAATATTTAATTGATGTTAATAACTTTAATGCTTAATATACTGTAATATAGCGGAAATGAGCCGAAAGCTATTAATTGAGAATTATAATAATTAAGGCTAATTTAGTCCCGTCCGCACCGCAAGAATCACAAAACCCGATGAGAATTCATCGGGTTTATTGTTTTCCGGAACTCGTTGGAAACTTGTTTCCATAAGAGTGACGGAAAACAATAAACCATTTGCTGCGATAGCAGCAATGGTTTTGTGGTTCTTGCTAGGCAACCTCAGGATGAAAGGGTCCGATCGAACGAAGTGAGATCAATCCC
>Ga0209226_10001606_pt1 | contig 10170 bp, 7 predicted proteins | sample BarGraNGADG00212_2_FD_184497 | JGI IMG/M metagenome (GOLD analysis project Ga0209226, IMG submission 184497) | Arctic peat soil microbial communities from Barrow, Alaska, USA - Barrow Graham LP Ref core NGADG0011-212 (SPAdes) (version 2) | ecosystem: Environmental > Terrestrial > Soil > Wetlands...
TGAGCGAGACTCCTTGCCCCAAGTGTGAGTGGCTACTCCAGCTCTATCTCGACGGAGAGCTGAGCGAGGACGAGGCGCGCGAGGCCGAGGTTCATCTCGACAACTGCGGTTACTGCCGCCCGCGCTACCGCTTCGAGCGGGCGTTCCGCGAGTACATGCGCAAGACGCTTTGCGAAGAGCCGATGAGCCCGGAGCTCAGGGTCAAGCTAGTCGCTCTCCGAAGCAGCACCGGCCCGGTCGACCGCTCGTAACGAAGTCAGCCGTTCAGGGCCAGAGTCGCCGGCCCGACGATTACCAGCAGGCGAAGCGGATCTTTGCCGTTGGGAAGCGGTAAGAGGTCGGCCTCCAGCCGGCTCGCCAGGCGTTCGCCCAGCTCTTTCCCGTTGCCGACGCTCGCATAGAAGATCGTCGTGCGCTTGTAATCGAAACGGCTGGCACGCTTCACAGACGCGATCTGGTAACCGAACGAGGCGATACGCGATGCGACACGACGCGTGTAGTTGATATCGCCGCCGCCGTTCTCGACAACGACCTTCACCTTCCAGGTTGCCGGCAACGAGGCTTTGCCGTTGCCCGAGGTAAAGACCTGTGGCGCCGACCCACGCAGTGCGTAGCCGAGCATCGCAGCGGCCGCGATGCCGACCACCATCAGCGCAACGGCAGCGACCAGACGCCCACGCCGGTTGCGCTCGATAGGCCGCGGAAGAACGGGTAGGTCGGCTAGCTCGCGCGCCTCATGGTTGTCGACGTCGAGCCCGCTTGCCAGCAGCAGCGCAGCCGCAAGAGCGTCCTCCGGGTTACGAAAAGCGTAGACGCGTCCTTCCTCGAGCCAGGTCACCTGCTCGGTCGTGAGCCCCGAGCGCTGCGCAACCTGCTCGCGGCTCAACTGGCGCCGTAAACGGGCGTTCGCAAACACGGTCGCGGCGGCTCCGCTCTCCAGTGAGGAGACGAAGGCAAGCGCAAGCTGAGGCTGGTCATTCGGGTCGAGCGGTCGCACCTTGGATGTTGTCATCGGCAGATCCGGAGTCTCCCTCGATAAGCGAGATTCATATTCTCATGCGAACAAGCCCGGCAACATCCGAGCTCTGAAGTTTTCGCCGCCGGCGCTCGGCGTCCTACGAGCAGCCCACGAGTTTGTGCCAGCGCTGCACTACGTCAGCAACATAAGTGCGCGTCTCTTCCGTCGGCGCGCCACCCGCCATCTCAACCGCTGTCGGGCCGGCGTTGTAGGCGGAGAGCGCAACCTCCAGCGATCCGAAGCGATCGATCATCTGCCGTATGTAGCGGGCGCCCGCGAGAACATTCGCGCCCGGACTATCGAGATTGATCTCCAGCTCGCGAGCGGTCGACGGCAGGACTTGCAGTAGACCGAGCGCACCCGCGTGCGAGACAGCGTTTGGCTGGAAGTTCGACTCCTCCTGAGCCATGGCCGAAAGAAGTGACAGGGGGACTCCCGACTTGTCGGAAGCAGACTCGAAATCGGTCCGGAAACGCGGCGGCAGCGGACAGCGCTTGTTCGGCGTTGTCTCCTCCGTGAGGCCCGACTCGGCGGAGACAATCGCGGCCCCGCGCCCGCCGACTCGAGTGGCGCTCTTCTGGCCGTCGTTGGTCGCACTCGCGAAGGTGGCGGTCGTAAGCGCCAGCGCTGTTGCGAAGAGAAAGAGCAGGGAAAGCCGACGGCTCACGCGCATGATCCTAACTCTCCCGGCGGGTGACCATCACCCCCCTTTGGTAAGTGCCGATCGACAGTCGAGACCGACCTGCTACCGATTAGGCGCCCGAGGTCACCGCGAGGATGTCGGCGAGGTGCACGAGGCGAAAAGCAAGCCTGCTCACGCTGACGCGATCGGTCTCGCGCTCCAGTTCCGGAAGCGTCCGCCAGAGCTCGCGAGCGCAGGTTAGAAGCTCGCTGATCTGCTCCTGGTCGCTCGGGTGCGTGTCCGCTTCATTGCAGGCGTTCAGTGCCAGCCCCAGCGCTCCGACCGTGTCCTGCTGGCGCGTCCAGAGAAGCGGAATCGCCATCGACAGATACTGGTGAATACGGGCCATGGTCATCGATTGCGTGAAGGTCGGACTACCGTGCGGCGCACTGGGCACCAGCGGCGCCTCATGGCGAGAGATGCGATCGGCGTTGTCCCAGAGGATCATGCGTAGGTCACCCTCACTCAGGCCCGCGAAGCGCGCCGTGCGAACGGCGATTAGTAGTGAGCTCGGTTGCTGTCCGTAGGGATAGTCCGAGGCGTAGAGGATTTGCTCGGGCCCAACATGGCGATAGAAGTCGAGCAGGTCGATCGGGCTCCAGGCCGACGTGTCGAAGAACGCACCGGCTCGACCTCCTAGTGCCCGCGCCAGTGCTCCCAGGTCGGCAATTCCGGCATGAGCGACTATCAGCTGGGCAAGCGGGTAGCGCTCGATCAGCTGCGCCAGATGGTCGGCGATAGGCGGCAGCCCTCGGCCGCCGTGAATCAACACCGGCACTCCTCGCTCGGCTGCCAGCGCCACAATCGGCTCTAGTCTCGCGTCGTTGACGCGAAACCCTTGCGAACGGGGGTGGAGCTTAATCCCGCTCGCGCCCAAATCGAGACAGCGCTTGGTCTCCTCGAGCGGCGTCTCATCGAGATTGAGGCGCACGAAGGGGATTAGTCTGCCCTGAGATTGCTCGGCGTAGGCGAGCGTACGATCGTTGGGCTTCTGGAATGCGGGGTGGCTGTCGGCCTCGTCGAGCGCAAAGACGAAACAGCGCTCGATTCCGTAGCGCGCGCAGATCACTGTCAGCTCCTCGTAGGTGCCGACCATGCCGTCCACGTCGTTACCGAGATGAACGTGCGCATCGAAGATAGGCGTCTTCGGAAGCTCTGCACGGAGCTTCGCCTCCCAGGAGTCGATCAACATCTCGGCGCAGGTGAGAGCGTCACTCACACTCATATAGAGGAGTCTATTCGCGCTGGCGCCGATTTCGAAACGGCTTGAGCTCGGAGCCTATTTCGCTAGGAATAGGTTCTTTAGGCGAGCAGGCGTTCGAAGCGCTCGCTGTCCTCGAAAGGACCGATCAGCGCGAGGTGGAGAGCGCGCTCGCCGATGATCTCGCCGGCCACACGCTTGACGTCCTCCAGGCTGACAGCATCGAGCCCGGCCAGCACCTCGGCGGGATCAACCGCGCCTCCCTCGATGACCTCGCGGCGGAGACCGAAGGAGATCAAGCCCTGCGGGCTCTCGAGCTGGAGAACGAGCCGGCCCTTGAGGAACTCCTTGGCCTTCGCCAGTTCAGCCTCCGGCACCGGTTCCTCGAGTATGCGGCGAAACTCGGCGACGATTGTCTCGATCGCCTCGTCGACGCGGTTGAGATCCACGCCCGCCTGAGCGCACAAGGTGCCGGTCTCGGCGTAGGTGCTGTTTTGGCAGAAGATGTAATAAGCCAGCCCGCGCCGCTCTCTGACCTCGGTGAACAGGCGCGAGGACATACCGCCTCCGAGAATGGCAGCCAGCACCTGAAGCACGTAGCGATCGGGGTGCTGCGCCGGCCGGCTGAGCGTTCCGAGAATCAGGTGGGCCTGGTCGGATGTCTTGTGATGCACCTTCACCCGCGGCTTGGTCGGCGAGGGAATCTCGGCTACTTGAGCGCTCCCCGTCTCGGCAGGCGCAAGGTCACCGAGCAACTTCTCGATCTCGGCCGCCATGTCGCCGTCCAGGCGCCCACCAAGCCCCACAACCATCCTCGAGGGCACGTACCAACGCCCCAGATAGTCGAGGAAGGTTTCGCGCGTTACCGCTTTGACGGTTTCCTTCGTGCCGATCACGTCCCAGCCGAGCGGCTGGTCGCCGAAGAGCAGGCCCTCGTAAACCGAGTCGACGTAGTCACGCGGCGAGTCGAAGTACATATTCATCTCCTCGACGATGACGCCCTTCTCGCGCTCGATCTCGCCCGAATCGAACTTGGAGTGGCGAATCATGTCGACGAGCACGTCGAGGGCGAGCGGGCGCGACTCTGCGGCGCACCTGACGTAGTAGCCGGTGTACTCCTTGCCCGTGAAGGCGTTGAACTCGCCTCCGATCGCGTCTACCTCGGCGGCGATGTCGCGCGCTGTCGGGCGCCTCTCTGTGCCTTTGAAGAACATGTGCTCGCTGAAGTGAGCGATGCCGTTCGACTCGCGCGTCTCGTAGCGAGAGCCGGCGGCCACCATGATCATGCAGGTAACCGAAAGAGCTTCCGGCATCGGCGCCGTCACGACGCGAAGCCCGTTGGCGAGAACTGAACGCTCGAAAATCACACCCGTCATGCTAACGCAGCATTGCCTCGCGCGAGCCCGCGCGCAACCTTCTGACGGGGCGCAGCGGCCGGCTGAGACGGTTCTGTTCGAGGTCGAGCCGCAACGGTAAAAACAGATAGTGGCGACTGTGGGAATTCACTCTCAAGCCCAACCGGCTTTTTCCCGATCTAAACGGCGTCTCCCAAGCGGCTAAAAGGGAAAGAGGCGCTGATGCGCATCGTGAAAGTAATGCTTCTAGTGGTAGCGATCGCGCTCGTGCCGCTAAGCGTCGGTTTGGTGATGCTGAAGCAGCAGCAGAACACCAAGGACGCGCTGAACCGTGCATTGACCAGCCAGGCTGCCGAGCAGTCGTACCGCTTCAAGGGCGTCGAGGATCAGGCGGCTGCGACGCTGAAGGTACTGAGCCAGAACCGTGTTCTCGAAGATCCCTTCACCATGTCGAAGGTCAGTGGCGCTGACCAAAAGAAGATAAATGACGCCCTTCTCTTCCTCGGCAGGAACATCTACCACAACCTAATCAGCGCAGCGGGCTTGATCGATAACGCCGGGCACTGCTCGACCAGTGAGGGATGCCGGTTCGAGGTTGCGCGCGCCGCCTTCTTCGCGAAGGGTTCGGGCTCTGGAGTGGGCTCCTACGGGTACAGCCTGGATCAGCTTGCACCGCTCAGGTACCTCACCGCGTCAGCCGTCGACAAGGTCTGGATCGACGCGGCCAAGAAGCTCAAGCCCGGAGAGGTCTACGCCAGCGGAATCTCCAAGTCGACCGATACGAACCGCTGGACCGTGACCTTCGCCACGCCGCTCCCGCAGGTGAACGGGAAGACGCGAGGCACGCTCTACTTCGAGCTCGATATCGAGAACTTCCGCCGGGCGGCGGCCAGCGCGGTGCGCCAGGCCAAGCTGCACGGGCTCGAGCTTCTGATCATCGACAAGTCCGGAAGGGTCATCCTGAACAGCGCGCTCAAGCAGGGCACCGCTGCGCTGGTCGGAGCGAGCGACAAGCGTTTCGTCTCCATCAGCAAGCGAAAGAGCACGAGCGACGTCACGACAATCAATACGAAGGATGGCCCACTGCGCGTCGCCTGGCAGCGACTGCCCGTATCCAAGCTCAACAAGAACGGTTGGACCGTCATCTCGGCGGCGCCGGCGCCCTCGGGCAACATCCTGTCGAACAACCCGATTCCGGTCGGATTGATGGGCCTCGCCCTGCTGGCGATCGCTTTCGTCATGGGCCGCCGCTGGGTGCGCACCTCGAATCAGGCCTTAACCGACCCGCTCACCGGCCTCGGCAACCGGCGCAAGCTCGTCAACGACCTGCAGAAAGCGCTGCCCGATGCAGACGAGAGCGCACCGCTGCTGCTCGGATTGTTCGACCTCGACGGTTTCAAGAACTACAACGACAGCTTCGGGCACCCCGCCGGCGACGCACTGCTGACCAGACTGGGTCACAACCTGCAGACCACCATGCAACAGATCGGCGGCGAGGCCTACCGCATGGGCGGTGACGAGTTCTGCATCATCGCGACCCTCGGTGTCGACGGCCAAGGGACGATCATCACCGACGCAACCGCTGCTCTCTCGGAGCGCGGCGAGGGCTTCGCCATCGGCAGCTCGTACGGATCTGTATTGCTGCCGCAGGAGGCGAACGATGTGCCGATCGCACTGCGCCTGTCCGACCAGCGCCTGTACGCGAACAAGAACAGCGGCCGGCGCTCGGCAGGACGCCAGTCGGCGGACGTGCTCCTGCAGGCTCTGCATGAGCGCAGCCCGGAGCTCGGCGATCACCTGGTCGACGTGGCACGGCTGGCTGCCGAGGTAGGACGGCGCCTGGGCATGAGCGGCGAGGAGCTCGATCAGCTCGCTCAGGCCGCACAGCTCCACGACGTCGGCAAGATGGCCATCCCCGATGCGATCCTCAAGAAGCCCGGCCCGCTTGATCGCGAAGAGTGGGAGTTCATCCGTGGGCACACGGTCGTCGGCGAGCGCATCATCTCGGCCGCGCCCTCGCTCTCCCAGGTATCGCGCATCGTTCGCGCGAGCCATGAGCGCTACAACGGATCGGGTTATCCCGACGGTCTCAAGGGCGACGAGATCCCGCTGCCGTCGCGCATCATCGCCGTTTGCGACGCTTTCGACGCGATGATCGGACCGCGCCCGTACCGGCTCGGTATGAACAACAACAACGCCGCCTCGGAGCTACGCCGCTGCGCCGGCGCGCAGTTCGACCCGGTCGTAATCGAGTTCTTCCTCTCGGTCGTTGATGAGCTGGCGAAGGACGCGGCCAAGCAGCAAGAAGAGCTCTCGGCGACCCCCACTTCGTGATCTCGCGCTCTCGCCCGGACTCCCTGGAGCCCGGGCGAGAGCGGTTTTCGCTATCCGCGGTCAGCTGAAGCCCGGTCAACGAGCGAGCACGCTACGCTTCAATAGTGGCAGCGACGCTGGTGAGCCCGACCAAACCGAAGCATGCGTCGCGCGGTGGCAGCGGGCTGGGCGACCTCTGGCGCGTGATTGTCCTGAACGACAACCACAACACCTTCGACGGCGTAGCGCGGGCGCTCGCCGCGGTGCTTCCCGGCGTCAACTTCAACGCGGGCATACACCTGGCGACCGAGATCGACCGGGCGGGGCAGGCGATCGTCTGGAGCGGGCACTGCGAGCTGGCCGAGCTCTACTGGTCTCAACTCGAGACATACGGCCTTACGATGGCGCCACTCGAATCCTGAGCAGAGCGGTCGCTCGTCTGGCAAGAGACAGTCGAAACTTACTTGTCTGTCCGACTGCATACCTAGCCTTGAGCCGTGCAATGGCTTCGGGCATTGTCCGAGTCTGACTGTTACCTCCGTTGCTATGGAGACAAAACGGGGACTGTTGACGTCTTCGCCGCGACCGAACGACATCGCGACCCTCCCGTAGCTCGACTCAAGATCGACCCGAGGCTGATCGCCGTAATCGAGCACGACGTAGCGCAGCCGGCTGAGGCTGCCTAACACGCTTGTTGCAGTAGGCGGTACCCCCCTTTCGCCCCGCGAAAGTCCATCCGGACTTTCGCGCGCTCACCGTGCTTCGCTAGAGGTTGCTAATCACGCCAGCCGTTCGTCACCGGTGTGCGCCGATCACGTCCGAACGCCTTACTGCGCAGCTTCACGCCGGGCGGCGCCTGCCGGCGCTTGTACTCGGCTCTATCGATCATCGCCAGTGCGCGCTCGACTACATCGGCCGGATAACCGTCCTCGAGCAACTCGCTACGCGAGCGATCCTCTTCGATGTAGGCCTCGAGCACGCGATCGAGCTCCGCGTAGGGTGGTAGCGAATCCTCGTCGAGTTGATCGCTACGCAGCTCGGCGCTGGGCGCGCGCTCGATAGTTGTGGCCGGAATCAACTCTCTTCCGGCCCGCTCGTTCAGGTAGCGCGCGAGTCGGAAGACGTCCGTCTTGAACACATCCTTGAGCAGCGCGAAGCCGCCGGCCATATCGCCGTAGAGAGTCGCGTAACCAACCGACAGCTCCGATTTATTCCCGGTGGCAACGAGCAGCCAGCCGAACTTGTTCGAGAGGGCCATCAGGAGCACGCCGCGCACGCGCGCCTGCACATTCTCCTCGGTCAGATCGGGCTCGCGCCCGCTGAAAGCCGGGGCGAGTGCGCTCGCGAACTCAGTGACCATCGGCTCGATCTGGATCTCACGAAAGTCGGTGCCGAGGCTAGTTGCCAAGATCTTCGCGTCGGCCCGAGTCGCCGCGGACGAGAAGCGCGAGGGCATCGAGACACAGTGGACGTGGTCGGCACCGAGCGCCTCGACCGCCAAGGCCGCGGTCAGCGCCGAGTCGATCCCGCCCGAGACGCCGATCACCACCTCACTGAAGCCGTTCTTTCGCACGTAGTCGCCGAGACCGAGCGTGAGCGCCCGGCGCATCTGCTCAAGATCGTCGGCGAAGGGAGCAATGCGGGCCGCTACGGAGCGCTTGCGAGAGCGTCTTGCTGCCGGAAGCACGATCGGGGTGACCTCCGGGCTACCTTGATCGCGCGCGAACCCACGCCTGCGCACATCGCTCAAGCGGCGCGCGACGACGGCGCTTGGATCGATGTCTACGACGAGCAGTTCCTCTTCGAAGCCGACCGCCCGCGCGATCACCTCGCCCTCGTCGTCGATCAGCACCGAGTGCCCGTCGAAGACGAGCTCGTCCTGGCCGCCGACGAGGTTACAGAAGGCGACGTACGAGACCATGTCACGCGCGCGTGTGCGGAACATCTCCTCGCGCATACGCTCGCGACCCACATGGAAGGGCGAGGCCGAGATGTTGACGATCAACTCGGCACCGGCGAGCGCCAGGTCGGTTGCAGGCGGGCCGGGCTGCCACATGTCCTCGCAGACGGTGACCCCGACCTTGACGCCGCGAAGCTCGAGCAGGAGAAGATCCTTCCCCGAGGCGAAGTAGCGCTCTTCGTCGAAGACGCCGTAGTTGGGAAGGAAGCGCTTACGGTAGATGCCCTTGATCTCACGCCCGGCGCACACCGCGCAAGCGTTGAAGAGGTCGCCGTCGAGGTACGGCGAGCCGATCAGGGCCACAGGCTCGCGCACCTGACGGGCGATCCGCTCGAGTGAGCGCTGGGCCGCCTCGAGAAAGCCCGGGCGCAGAAGAAGATCCTCGGGCGGATACCCGGTAACGGCCAGCTCGGGAAAGAGGACTAGATCTGCTTTCTGCCCGCCGGCATCGGCAAGCGCGCTGCGAATCTTTTTCTCGTTACCGCTGATGTCACCGACTACGGTGTCGATCTGAGCTAGCGCTAAGCGCACTGTTCCTCCGAGTTTACGACTCTAGGTCTAAAACCGAGTTTAGCATGCTCGCCGCCGCGGTTCTTCGCTTGCTGACTTCTGTTCGGCGGAGACCCGCCGCCTTTCGGCTACTCTCTTGAGTCCCCCGTGTACACCGTAGAGCAAACCGGGGAGCCGTCTTTCCGCAGAAAGCTTCCGGCGCGCGCGGGAAGAGCGGTGATCTACCCGATCGAGGGGAGAACGGAATGCGATTCGTGAGTGAGCTGAACCGCAAGTGGTGGACGCTCGGGGCGGTCGCTTTCGGGCTGTTCATGGTCATGCTCGACAACACGATCGTCACCGTCGCCCTACCGACGATCCGGCGCGAGCTCCGTATTGGCGTCTCCGAGCTCGAATGGATCGTCACCGCCTACACGCTCACCTTCGCCGCTTTCATCCTCATCGGCGGCAAGCTCGCGGACCTGCTCGGTCGCCGGCTGATGTTCAACGTCGGCCTTGCCATATTCGCGATCTCGTCGCTTCTATGCGGGCTAGCGGGCTCGATCAACTTGCTCATCGGCGCACGCGCGATTCAGGGTGTGGGCGCGGCGATCATGATCCCCTCGACGCTTTCGATCGTCACCGCGACCTTCCCGCCACGCCAGCGCGGGACGGCAATTGGCGTCTGGGCCGGGACGGCCGGAATGGCGCTCGCTATCGGCCCGCTGCTCGGAGGCATTCTGACCCAGCAACTGAGCTGGCACTGGATCTTTTTCGTGAACGTGCCCGTGGGAGTGTTGGCGATCGTCGTCTCGCGCGTCGTGATCATCGAGTCGCGCGACACCTCCCACGAGCAAGGCCTCGACCTGCCCGGGCTGCTCAGCTCGGGCCTCTCGCTGTTCGCGCTGACCTATGCGCTTATCGAGGGGGACAACAGGGGATGGACATCGCCGCTGATCATCGGCCTGTTCGTGCTCTCCGGCGTGCTGATGTTCGTCTTCATCGTGCTCGAGCTGCACCAGAGGCTGCCGATGCTCGAGCTGTCGCTATTCAAGATCGGCAACTTCGTCGGCTCGGTCTTGGTTGCGCTGCTCGTCTCGCTGGCGATGTTCGGCGTCTTCTTCTTCATGTCGCTCTATATCCAGAACATCA
>Ga0209226_10001607_pt1 | contig 10169 bp, 8 predicted proteins | sample BarGraNGADG00212_2_FD_184497 | JGI IMG/M metagenome (GOLD analysis project Ga0209226, IMG submission 184497) | Arctic peat soil microbial communities from Barrow, Alaska, USA - Barrow Graham LP Ref core NGADG0011-212 (SPAdes) (version 2) | ecosystem: Environmental > Terrestrial > Soil > Wetlands...
ATGGTCGACAAGTCCAGTTATATGTTCGTCACCGGCCCGGAGGTCATCAAGGCGGTGAACAAGGAAGAGGTGACTTTCGAGGAACTCGGCGGCGCCGAAAGCCACGCTTCCATTTCCGGCGTGGCCCATTTCGTCGGCCGCGATGAAAAAGATACGCTGGACATGGTCAAGGAGTTGCTCAGCTACCTGCCGTCATCCAACAATGAGCAGGCAGCGGACACCGATACCGACGATCCCTTCGACCGCATGGACGACAAGCTGAATGAAATTGTTCCGGTAAATCCCAACAAGCCCTACGATGTAAAGGAATTGATCCTGGTGGTGGTCGACCAGCAGAAGTTCCTCGAGGTACATAAGAGCTACGCCCAGAACCTGGTGGTCGGCTTTGCGCGCCTGGGCGGCAAATCGGTAGGCATTGTCGCCAACAATCCCGGGATTTTCGCCGGGACGCTCGACGTCCAGGCCTCCCTGAAAGGTGCGCGCTTCATCCGTTTTTGCGATGCCTTCAACATCCCGCTGGTCAGTTTTGTCGATGTCCCGGGTTTTCTGCCCGGTCGCGACCAGGAGCAACTGGGCATCATCAAGCATGGTGCCAAATTGCTCTACGCCTATTCCGAGGCCACGGTGCCAAAACTGACGGTGATCACGCGCAAGGCTTACGGGGGGGCATACATCGTGATGAGCTCCAAGCACCTGGGGGCCGATGTGGTCTGCGCCTGGCCCACGGCCGAGATCGCGGTCATGGGGCCGCAGGGAGCCATCAACATAATTTTCAAAAAGGATATTTCCGAAGCCGTCGAACCGGAAACGGTCCGCGAGCGCCTGATCTCCGAGTACAAGGAAAAATTCGCCAACCCCAGGGAGCCGGCCGCCTACGGCTACGTGGACGAGATCATTCTGCCCGTGGAAACCCGCCCGTTCCTGATCAAAAACCTGGAGGCCCTGGCCCACAAATCATTAAAACTCCCCCTGAAAAAACACGGCAATATCCCCCTCTAAGGAGAGGCCATGAAAGAAAAAGTACTGATTCCCACCCGGGGCGTCATCGCCCTGGACATCATCAATTCCCTGAACAGCATGGGCATGGAGACGTTGCTGATGCATTCGCCTGAAGATTCGCTGAGCCTGCCGGTCAAGCTGGCCGACCGCAGCTACAAATTCTATTCCTCGCGCCTGGAAGACAGTTACCTGGACAGCGAAGCCATCCTGGAAAAAGCGCGGGAAGTCCACGCCGATTACATCCATCCCGGTTACGGTTTCCTGGCCGAAAGCCCGGAGTTCGCCAAACTCTGCCGGGACAACAATATCCGCTTTATTGGCCCCGACAGCTCGGTGCTGGCCGCCGTGGAGGACAAGATCAGATTGCGGGAGACCGCCGCCGCCCTGGGACTGCCGGTCTTGAAATTCTCGGAACTGATCAAGAGCCCCCTGGATTTTGAGTCCAGCAGCAGCAATTTCAATTACCCGATCATCATCAAGCCCCTGAAAGGGTCGGGCGGCCGCGGCATCCGCGTGGCCGACTACCGGCGTGACGCGCAGGAGCAGATCGCCAACCTATTGAAACGGGAGGAGAACACACGCAACGGCGTGTTTTTCGAGGAATTCCGGCCCTACGCCCGCCACATCGAGATCCCGTTTTTCCGCGACGTCAAGGAAAATATCCTCTTTCTGCCGGAGATCGAATCGTCGATCCAGCGCCGTTTTCAGAAGATATTCCAGGAATCTCCCGCGCCGAACCTGGATGAGCGTGTGCGCGCCTCCCTCTACGAGCGTTCCCAGGCGCTGCTCAAAAAAATCAACTACGTGGGACTGGGCTATGTCGAATTCATCGTGGAAAACGGCGAGTGCCTGTTTTCCGAGATCAACCCCACCTTTCAGATCAACACCCTGATCTCCGAGGTGCATTTGACCTCGAACTTTTTAAAGAAGCAGGTGGTGATCTCCCGCGGCGAACTGCTGCACCACGTGCAGGGCGTACGGATCGTCAAGCCTAAGCACCACGTGTTGCTGATCTCGCTGATGGCGGAAGATCCCATCAACAACTTCCTGCCGTCCACCGGGCAGATCAGCCATTTCTTTCATTATTCGACCATCCGCAATGTCTTCAAAACCACCCTGTATACCGGGGCGCGGGTGACGCCGATGTACGATCCATTTATCGGCAAGATCCTGACCTATGCCGTCGAGCGCCCGAACGCCATCAACGACATGCGCATCTTCCTGGACAACATCATCATTCGCGGCATCCGCACCAACCTGGTGTTTTTCAAGCACCTGCTGGAAAACGAAGCCTTGCGCAACGGCGAAACCATTATTGATTTCCTGCACTTGAAGTTCGATTTCGGCAAGCTGAAAAAGAGCGAAGAGGAGCTACTGATCGCCGCCGCCCTGCTGGCCGCCGATTTTCACATCGACAACCGCAAGAAGAATTACAAGGCCAAGTTGGAAAAAATGAAGCAGCCCGGGATTTTGAAAAGACTTTTCGGCGGCTTTTGAGGTGCACCATGAAGTACAAATTTCATGTTGAAAAAAAGATCGTGGATGTCGAGATCGCCAACAGCGCCACCTTTCATTCCCCCACCGAGATCAAGATTGACAAGAGCAGGCTCGATATCCTGATCGGAGAATACAACGAAGACGAAGTGCTTTCGTTCTTCGTCGACAACAAGCTGCACCAGGTCGAGATCGTCCGCGACGAAGGCGGTTATCCCCAGGGGATCTATATCAACGACGAATACTATTCCGCCGCCCTGCTGAAGATCGACCGCTTGTTCTATTACAAGGAAAAGCCGGTCAGTGCCTCCAAGTCCGGGGTGGTCAAGAGCTTCATCCCCGGCTACATCAAGAAGATCTTTTTCCACGCCCAGGACCGGGTGGAGGAAAACGACATCGTCCTGATCCACGAGGCCATGAAGATGGAGAACGAGATCCGGGCTCCCAAGACGGGGGTCATCAAGACCCTGGGCGTGCAGGAAGGGGACAACATCCTGGCCAACCACCAGCTCTTCGAGATCGAATAGTTTTTTTTAACTCCAATTTCATAAACCCGCGTAGTCATTGACATTTCAAAAAGCTTGACTCAAAATGTCAACATGGCAAAAAATGAATTTCCTGTCAGTCTTGCAGATGGGTTCGATCGACAAAAAGAGTCCCGCCGGTTCCGGGCGCATTCCTGGAAACAGCTGCGGGTCGCCGCCCTCGCCCTTTTGGTTTTGGGCTGGCCCCTGGTGTCGGCCGGCTTGCCTGCAGGCGAAAGCGGAGATGACACCTACCGCTTTACCCCGGGGATCGGTGAACAGCGTATCGTCCTGCTAAGTGAAGTTCTGGGCGGGGCGCAGTGGATCTGGACGCGGCCGGGGGACTCCGGCTGGGACACCGTGCTGCTGGGGGTGCGGCTCAGCGCCCTGGAAGGGGACGCGGCCGAGCCCTGGCTGGAACTCTCCGCCGGCTCCCTGTGCATCCAGCAATATGTCGAACGCGGGTCGCATGGATTGCGTTGGCTGAACCTGACCGGGCTCAAAAGCGGCTTTGCCGATGGGGCCATGGTGAACATGGTGGGCCATGGCGTCGCCGTCGAAGCCGGGCCGGCCACGCTGCGCATCTTTGCCAACCGCCTGAACCTGAAGGGCCGCATCCTGATCCTGGCCGCTCACCCCGATGACGCGGAAATCGCCGCCTTCGGCCTTTACGCGGGCAGCAACGCCACGATCGTCACGCTGACCTGCGGCAATGCCGGGGACGCCAACTACAAGGACCAGTTCCCCGACCCGGCGGAGCAATATCAATTCAAGGGCTACCTGCGCGCCGTGGACAGCGTCACCGCTCCCTGGCAGGGAGGCATCCCGCCCGAACGCTGCTTCAATTTGGGTTATTTTGACGCGCGGCTCCAGGACATGCATGCCGCGCCAGCGGAAGTCATTCCGGAAATGTACGGGCCCAACCGGGATATCTCCGTTTACCGCCGCGCCAACATCGGCCGTATGCTCGGTTCAGGTCCGCGCAGCAATACCTGGGACCACCTGGTGGAAGACCTGGTGAGGGTCTTTAAAAAGGTCAAACCTTCCGTGATCGTGCTGCCCCATCCCTTCCTGGACAGCCATCCCGATCATGCTTTCACCGCGGTGGCCGCGGTGCAGGCTCTTGAAAAGTGGAAGCGGCCGGCCACTTTCCTGGTCTACACCAACCATGCCGGTGAAAACCTGTATCCCTACGGACCGGCTGGAACATCGGCGCCGCTCCCCCCTTGGGCGGGCCGGGAGCTAACGGTCGAAAGTTTCTATGCCCATCCCGTGAGTCCGGGCCTCCAGCGCCGCAAGTTGTTCGCCCTGGATACCATGCACGATCTGCGGCTTTCTCCCGCGGAGCAAGCCCTCTGCCTCCCGCCGGGCGCCCAGCCCGATCGTGAGGATTATCCCCGCATCCAGTCCGTGGACTACTTCCGCCGCGGTCCGCGGCCGGAGGAACTGTTCTTTGTCTTCAGCCGGGAGGGCGTGCTGAAACTGGTCCAAACCTACCTTGCCGAAATGCCGACCGCTTCGACTCCCGCAACAGCTCAGCGTCAATAAATCAAATACTGCCAAAAAATTGGCAGCGCAGTTTTGCCTGCTGCATCAGGGGTGGAATTTTCCTGCTGGTCCCTTGAAATACAGCGGTGAATGGATTGCGATTTCGACTTTTCGGTATCTTACGTTATAATACCACCTCCCATGAACCGCCCAATGCTTCTCCTGCCGCTCGCCCTGCTCGTGGCACTGTCAAGCGCCTGCTCCAAAAAAACGCTCATTGAAAACGTGCTGCTCATCTCCCTGGATACTACCCGCGCCGACTATGTGGACAGCGGCCGCGGCAGCCGGGCCTGGACTCCCCAACTGCGCCGCTTCGCCGCCGGCTCCTGGGTGTTCGACAACGCCTATTCGCCGATCCCACAGACCCTGCCCGCCCATTTGGCCGTGCTCAGCGGCCGCCTGCCCCACGAGCTGGGCGTATTCGGCAATGAGTATGTCTATGACGGCCGCTATCCGCTGCTGCCGCAGGTGCTGCAGCGCCGGGGCTGGCAAACCGCCGGCATCGTCTCCCTGGGCACCCTGGCGGCGTCGACCGGGTTCGCCCGCGGCTTCGACCACTTCCACGACCGGCTGAATGATGACAGCCATTTTTACGCCAACGCTGAAAAGGTGACCGAGGTGGCCATCGGCCAGCTCGAACAATTTCATAAAAAAAAGTTCTTTCTTTTCGCCCATTATTCCGATCCCCACCCGCCCTATGCGCCGCCGCAGGCACAGGCGCGTTTCCTTATTGAACTCGACGGCCGCCCGCTGCTGACCTGCAATGCCTACAGCGGGACCATCGCCCGGCTGCGCCTGGAGCTGACAGCGGGCAGGCACTTGCTGCGTTTCCGCTCGGAAGCCCCGCAAAAGGATTTCGAATCTTTCATCATCCGCCGCCTGCAGGTGGCGAAAGGGATGCGGATCACCCTGGAGAACCTGGAGTATACGACGGAATATTACGGCGGCTCACACCTGCTTCGTCAAGCGCAGGGGGCCGCCGTCATCCATGCCCGCCGCGCCGGCGAACTCCGTCTCTTCCAGGTCATTCCCATCCTGACCCGGCAGGCGGTCCTGGAAAACTACCGCCGCGAGGTGGAATACCTGGACGGCCAGGTAGGCCGGCTGCTGAACGCCCTGGAAAACAGCCCGGTCGCCGGGCGCACGGCGGTGGTCCTGTTCGCCGATCACGGCGAAGGATTGGGCGAACGGGAGGGGTTCATCGGCCACGTGCGTTTCCTAAACCGCCAGTTCATCCATGTGCCGCTGCTGGTCCGTGTTCCCGGGGAGGCGCCGCGCCGCTTCGCCGGGCCCGTATCCCTGCAGGCGCTTTCTTCTTGGCTGAGCGATATCCTGGGCATCGAAGGTTCCCGCCTGCCCCGCTCCGGCCCGTCATGGTCTGACCTTTGTCGCGGCAGTTCCGGCCGGGAGCCGGTCTATTCTTTCACCTTCGCGCCTGCCGCGGGCAATGACCTCTGCTCGGTGATCCTCTGGCCCTTCCAGCTGATCGTCAGCCGCGACCCGAAGACCGGGGTCGAGAGCCGCGAATGCTACGACCTGCGCCTGGCGGCGGAGCGCAAGCTGGACAGCCTCTCCCCCGGGCTGATCGCGCAGCAGGCGCCGGCCTTGTGGCGCCAATTGGAAAGTTCGCGTCCCCTGTGGCAAGCCGCCTTCGCCCGCCGCGGCCAGCCCTCCTCGAAGGCCAGCCTGCGCCAAATCGAAAAACTGAAGACGCTCGGCTATATCCACCGTCCATGAGCCGTGTTCTCCCGACCGTTTCTTCTCCCTTCTCCTGGGACCGCTGGGAACCGGCCTTCCGCCTGGCGATCATGGTGGCCGGAGCGTCAATCCTGGTCTGGTCCGTGCGCAGCGGGCGTCTCTTCCCCGGCCTTTGGGGAGAAACCGGGATACGGCCGGTAAGCGTTTTCCTGCGCCTGCTGCTGGGAACCACCACGACCATCTTTCTCGCGTCGATCGTCTGGCGCACGATCTTCTGGTTCCGCTACCGCAAAGCGGACGCCTCCCTGGTCAGGGAATGGCCAGCCCTGACCATCCTGCTCCCGGCTTATAACGAAGGCGCGGCCGTGTTCGCCACGGTGGCCGCCATTGCGGCCAGCGACTATCCAGGCGGGCAATTGAAGATCATTGCCGTGGACGACGGATCGCTGGACGACACCCACGCCCATCTGCTCCGCGCCGGCGAGCGCTACCCCGGGCTGTTGGAGATCATCCGCTTCGCCAAGAACCGCGGCAAGCGCCAGGCCCTGTATGAGGCTTTCCGGCAGGTGCAAACGCCATTTGTCGTCACCGTGGACTCGGATACCGAGGTGGCTGCCGACGCCATCCGCGAACTGGTCGCGCCACTGGTGCTCGATCCCGATGTGGGCGCGGCGACCGGCCGCATCCGCATCCTCAACAGCAAGGCCAATCTGTTCACGCGCATGCTGGACGTCAATTTCGCCATGGCCTTCGATTTCACCCGCGCCATCGAGTCTACGTTTTCCAGCGTTCTTTGCACATCCGGGGCATTCACCATCTACCGCACTGCCGCCTTGAACCGGGTTGTCGATGCCTGGCGCGACCAAAGTTTTCTTGGCCGCCCCTGTTCTTACGGCGAGGACCGGAGTCTGGCCAACTACATGCTGCGCCTCGGCTACGGAACCGTGTTCCAACGCTCCGCCGTCGCCCGCACCAGGGTGCCGGAACGTTTGGGCCTCATCCTGAAAATGCTCACCCGCTGGGCGCGGAGCAATATCCGTGAAAGCATCGTGTTCGCTTCGCTGATGTTCCATCCCAACCGCCGCGGCAACCGCTTCTGGCCCGTCCTGGAGTTTGTCAGCACTTCGTTGCTTGTTTTCCTTCATTTGGTCTGGTTTTACGTGCTTTTGGCCAGCGGCCTGGCCGGCGGCGAATTTATGCTGCGCGCCATCGCCTCCACCATGCTGTTCGGCTTCCTGTACATGCTGTACTTCATTCGCATCGAGGGCGGCCGGGAGTTCCCCTATGCCTTGGCCTTCACCTTGTTCTGCAGCCCGCTGATGGTCGGCATTTTTACCGTCGCCGGGCTCACCCTTACTACCCGGCGCTGGTCCACGCGCTGATCCGCCTGGCAGTGAAAATGAAGCAAGGAAAATTTTCTTGCTTTTTTCTTCAAGATTGCATAAGATAGGAAGCAGGGAGAAGGCATGGCGGCAAAGGAAGATAAAAAAGTGATCCTCATCGTCGACGACGATGTGGCGATCGTCGAGCTGTTGAGCAAATTGTGCGGCAAGCAAGGGTATGATTCCCTGGTGGCGCGCAACGGGCGCGAAGGGCTGGCGCTGGCCCATGAGAGAATGCCTGACCTGATCCTCATGGACGCCATGATGCCCGAAATGAACGGGTTCGATGCCATCAGCGCCTTGAAAAAAAATACGCTCACCGCCCATATCCCGGTCATCATGGTCACCGGCCAGGATTCGCTGGAGGACCGCCTGGCAGGTATTGCCAGGGGAGCCAATGACTTTCTGACCAAACCTTTCAATTCCCAGGAGCTGGCCCTGCGCATCCAGAACAATCTGAAGATCAAAGAATATGGAGATTTCCTTAAAAGTCACAACGTCATTTTGGAAGAACAGGTCATGGAGCGAACGGCGGAACTCAATGCTGCCATGGAAAAATTGCGCCAGGCTCATGAAAAGATAAAAACCGGTTATATCGAAACCATCTATCGCTTGACCCTGGCCGCGGAATACCGGGACGATGATACCGGGACCCATATCAAGCGGACCAGTCACTATGCCCGTTTGCTGGCCCGGGTGCTCAAGCGGTCGGATGATTTTGCCGAGGCGATTTTTTTTACGGCTCCCATGCATGATGTCGGCAAAGTCGGCATCCCGGACAGCATCCTTTTAAAAACCGGTCCCCTGAGCCCCGGGGAATGGGAAATCATCAAGAACCACACGCTGATCGGTGCCAAGATCCTGGGCGGTTCCGAATCGCACTTCCTGCGCATGGGAGAAAGCATCGCCCGCAGCCACCATGAGCGCTGGGACGGAGGCGGCTACCCCGGCGGGCTCAAAGGCGAAGCCATCCCCATCGAAGGCCGGATCATGAATATCGTCGACCAGTATGACGCCATGCGCAGCCGCAGGCCCTACAAGCCGGCGTTCGATCATGACAAAACATTCCAGATCATCACCGCCGGCGACGGGCGCACCATGCCCGCTCACTTCGACCCGATGGTTCTGGCGGCTTTCAAGGAAGTTCACGGGGAATTCGCCAAGATCTTCGATTCTTTTCTCGCGTGATCGTCATGCGGGCCAGCGGATCGCCGGCGCCGCACCGTTGCCGTCCCGCGTCGCAGTTGCTTTATTACCTCGGTCTGGGATCGAACCTGGGCGACCGCCGCGCCAACATTGAGAAAGCCGTGGCCTTTCTGCAGAACTGCGGCCGGGTGGTGCGCAGGTCGGCCCTGTACGAGACCACGCCGCTGGGCATGCCGGCAGCCCCCTTGTTTTACAACCTGGCGCTGGCGCTGGAGTCCGGGCTGAACCCGCAGGAGCTGCTGGCGGCAGGCCAGGAACATGAAGCGTCCCAGGGGCGCGATGCGGAAAACTCCCATTACCAAGACCGGCCGATCGATATCGATATCCTGCTGGCCGGGGACACGGTCATCGACACTCCGGTATTGACCGTGCCGCACCCGCGGCTCTGCCAGCGGGCTTTCGTCCTGGTGCCGTTGTTCGAGATCGCTCCCAAACTGGTCCATCCCCTGGAAAAAGTCACGGTGACGCAACTCCTCTCCCGCTTGCGGGGCCAGGAAAAGATCCGGCGCCTGGAATAGGGCTTCAGCCGGGCTGGAAGTCCTCCAGTTTGCGCAGATGGGACTCGTCGGAAAGGTTCAGGCTTTCGAGCAGTTTTCCGATTTGCGGATCCATGACTTTTATGAAAAAAGTACGGTGTTTTTCGACCAGGCTGGATTCCAGGTCGCGGGCCAGGTTCAGCAGGTCGGTCACCTTCAGTTCCTGGTGCTTTTTGTTGAAATAATGCTTCACAGTTTCGACGTTTTACACGAATTCGGAGATGAGCTGCTCGGCTTCAGGGGTTTCCACGAAAGCGTCCTTGCTTTGCAGGAAGATGTTCTGCATCAGCTCGATCTGCTTGCAGTGCAGCTTTTCTTCTTCGGCCAGTTCCTTGAACAGATCGTAAAGTGCCGGATGGGAAACGGAAACGCTCAGGCCGATCGCGGCGTACAGGTCGCTCAAGCTTGTTTCAGCGGCCTTGAGCAGGTAAAAGGTTTTTTCCAGCGACATGATTTCCCCTGTGGCCTCTTATTTGTTACGGGTGATATACAGGTAGCGTTTGACCTTGTTGGTCGGCGTCTTTTCGAAAGGTTCCGGGTGTTCGAGGATCTTGTTGATCTGCGAAAAGGCCGGCAATTGGACATTGATGCGCTGCCGCACCTGTTCCAGGATATCCTCGGTCAGTTTGCGTGCTTCGGCGTCGTTGAGCTTGTTGCGCTCGAATTCGCGGTCCAGGACGTCGTAGTCCAGGTAGGCCTTGACCAGCAGCTTGTGGCCGCTCTCGAAAACCACGGCTTCCTGGAAATAGGGCTCTTGCAGGATCTTCTGTTCGATGGCCTCG
>Ga0209226_10001609_pt1 | contig 10164 bp, 8 predicted proteins | sample BarGraNGADG00212_2_FD_184497 | JGI IMG/M metagenome (GOLD analysis project Ga0209226, IMG submission 184497) | Arctic peat soil microbial communities from Barrow, Alaska, USA - Barrow Graham LP Ref core NGADG0011-212 (SPAdes) (version 2) | ecosystem: Environmental > Terrestrial > Soil > Wetlands...
TTGTGACTGCATTTACCTCAGTTATCTCCTCGGGATTTATATATTGAATTGCGCCAATACTAGGTTGATTGGCCCATTCTTTACCATAATAATCAACAAAACCGCTGCCCAGGCTGGAAAGGGCCTGCCCTGCAGTTTTGCAGGGTGAATCTGGCTGAAGGCGGAAGTCAGCATTCTCGGGATTAACCCCTATCATCCATTCATAACAGCCATCAATGATAAAATCTTTCCTTTTCCAACCAGTACATAAACCTCCTGGAGTTGTATGCATTTCAAGAATATCATGATTAACTTCATTCGGAAATTTTTTGTTTTTTCTTCTCTGAAAACTTTTTTTCAACAACCGCTCAATACCCCACATGTAATCTTTTGGCATCAAAGCATAAATAATTAAAATGCCCCCTTCAATTATTTGATAATTAACAATGAAATAATATCCCACTGCAGATGGATAAATAAACGGTGGAGCTACAACATGATACATAGCCAGTAAAAGAACTCCCGAAATGCTGGCTAATCGGGTAAATATGCCTATAAACAATCCCACACCAATTAGTATCAGTCCTCAGATATTTAAAAAATCAGTGATTGCTAAAGCTGTTGGACTTGCCATAATCCAATGAAAAAAATCGGATAAAATCCATCTGGATTGCGTTAAGTAAACATAGGATGACCATTGGTTTGAAGCAAGTTTGATAATACCTTCATATAAAAAGTGCCAACCTACCAAAATGCGTAAAACGGTTAAAGTAGTTGGAATAATTTGTAACTGATTTTATTTATTTATATTTTAATTTTAGAGACTGTTTTAAAATTTCAAATTAGAGTTTACTGATAAAGTCAGCTTAATAAATATTCAACTTTCAATTTTTTGTACAGACAAACATTTTTTGGTATAAATAGGATCATGATTTGCTCGACACGTTCCATAATTTTGATTCCAAGACTATTGACCTTTTCTAAAACTGAGCCAAAAATAAACTCCTTTTCATAGAGTATTAAATTCATTATGAAAAAGATACAAACAATCCAACTCTCTGAAGTATTCTTTAATCTCGTTCTGATTTTGTCGAGGTTGTAACCATTTTTCCCTTGTCCAAATTTACCCTCAATATGATTTCTTTCGGCTGCCTCGTTTCTGCGTCTTCGCTTCTGATAATAGGTCTCTGTCTCTTTGCCTTTTCTACGCCCTGGTGGTACTGCTGTTACTCTAATATTCCTTTCTGATAACCACATTCGATTTTTTCTTATAGCATAAATCTTGTCTACCTGAACCAGTTCCGGATAATGACCAGGTAGTTTATTGGGTTACATATTGTCTAAGGTAGTTACGGCTTTGGAGAAGAGCAGCTTTTCTTGTTTCCACTGATCCTTCAAAGGATTTATCCTCTACTTCAACACACGCAGAACCTTTGTAGCCAACCTCATATAATGCCGAAAAGAATTTTCCCCATTGAATATCACCAAGACCCGGTAGTTTCGGTGTATGAAACTGAAGAGGTGTGGTGAGAATACCAACATCATCTAACCTTTCTCTTAAAATCCTGGCATCTTTAATATGTACATGAAAAATACGGTCTCTGAATTCATAGATGGGTTTTACATAATCCATCATCTGCCATAGAAGGTGTGAGGGATCATAATTCAGTCCAAAATTCTTTGAAGGAATTGTTTCGAATATCTTCCGCCACAAAGCAGGAGAATGAGCAAGATTATTACCTGAAGGCCATTCATCTCTTGTGAAAAACATTGGACAGTTTTCAATGCCGATCTTTACGTTCCTCTCTTCTGCATACCTTACAACTGGCGGCCACATTTCTCTGAAACTTTCAAAGTTGTCATTATCATTCTTTGCAGGGTCAGCACCGATAAAGGTATTCATAATACCGATATCCAGCTTGGCTGCAGCATCAATAACTTTTTTGATATGATCAATGTAGAAATCTGACTTCTCTTTATCTGGATGTAAGGGGTTGGGATAATAACCAAGTCCGGAAATAGTGACATTTTTTTCCTTCAGTTTGTTTTTGATCCTGGTTATCTCATTATCATCCAACGATGCAACATCGATATGTGTAACACCGGCATACCTGCGGTCGGATTTTCCAACCGGCCAACACATAATTTCAACGTATGAAAAACCATTGTCTGATGCAAACGTAATGACCTCATCAAATGACAGATCACCCAAAATTGCACTTTGAAATCCCAATCTGATCATAGTATATATTTTTGTAAGTTTTGTTTTGAATATTACTATTGTTATTTAAATAAAATCCGTAATATTATTTTTCAAAGAGATTAATTTAATAAGTTGTGTCATAGACTGATTTAACGGTTAAATAGGCGTACAGCGTGATACTTTCCAGCCTGCGTTCTCATTTATTGCCTTATCCAATTTGAGTAATACTATTACTAATTGATAATAAGAAATTAACTTCACTTTCTTACATTTTTATATTATTTTTTTTTGATGGTTTATTTATTGAATTTCAATTCAAACAATTTCATACTGTGTTTTTTCAGGGGAATTTCCAATGTAACAATGCCAGCGCCATCTGTCATCGCCGATCCTGTTCCGGTAACCATTATTTCTTTTGTCTTCTTTATAAAATCAGACGATAGTTTAGATGGATCGTCTGGCTTACCATTATCCACCCAAAGCGCATAACTATTGTTGTGTTTATCATCCAACAAGATCTCTTCCCAAGTAAAAGATTTTCCTGAAGGAAGATTATTCAGCTTAACAATAATATCATCAACCCGGTATAGTTCGTCATCTGTTTCACAAAAATTATAAACAATAAAAATTATACGATTATCGTCCCGGGTGGGAATTATGCCGAACCGCTCTCCCCTCGCAAAGCGGCTTTCAATTAAAACATCTTTTACAGCGAGCCTGTCCTTCCCCAACTTAGCAAGCATTTCGTATGCTATTAAGATAGGCTTCGGAACATTTCCCCCAGTTGTCAGATCACGGTTCCCGGCAAACATTACATTCCGGTCCGCTTCTCCGCAAAATCCCCAGTATGCCATCAAGGAAGTCTTGAAATCATAATTATCTTCCAATGCATAAAGGCAATCCACCAGTTTCACCATGAACAGGGATGAGAATTCATTGTTCCGATAAACCAATTGTGGATACTCATCTACTGTACGTCTAAAATTGGAACATACTCCCCATTCATCCATTAGGAACTCAACTTTTCCCTTCAGATTATACCTGAGTAACATCCGTTCTACGCATAACAATTCTATCGTAAATCGAGATACTTGGGGAACTATTTCAGGAGGTCTGTGCAGCCATCCTCCCGAAAGTCCATATACATGGTAGGATACAAAATCAAGAGGAGAGCCCTTTTCTCCGGTCATAAAATTTGTCCCGTTTACCACATGTTGAAGGAAATATTCCATGAAATACAAGTTGTAACAAGCCGGCCCTCCTACCTTAAAATCTTTGTCGAATGACTTTACCACATGGGCGAACGTATCGTAAAGTCTGAAAAAAACAGGAAGATACTCAACTGGCCAACCGTCTGGCTCATTCCATACCTCAAAATACCAAGTACTCATTTCCTCTTTTCCAAAATTATCAATCAGATTTTGCATAAATTTATTGAGTAGTTCCTGCCATTTATTCCAACTGGCAGGAGATCCATCGTTGGACTCAAAGGATTCATCATTTATGTTTTTATTACCTTTTGAAGCAAGGCCATCAGGATAAAAATCAAATTCTACAATAGGTTTCATCCCTCTTTTCACGTATTCCTCAAATGTTTTATTTACTTTTGAAAAATCATAGTGAAAAAATCCTTTATTATCTATTGTGAGTACTTCACCACAAACACTCCCACCAGCGTTTTCATCTCCCTTCGATTTATTATTAAACGTAAAATGTGTACGATAATAAATCACAGAGTGTTTTTTTTGAGCACGGTCTAAAAACTCTTGTCCTAGAGGTTCATTAACAATTTTGAAAAGATAATCATGCCCAATTGCTTTCCAAAAACCAGTATTTTCACCAATCGTTTTTGACACATCAACATTAAATATTACTGGTGAAGTTTCCGTTTTCTGTTTACATGCACTTACATTAAACAGGATGATTAGAATATTAATAATAATAAATTGTTTCATCTGTATAATCAATTTATTTTTACTTTAATATATAATCTGAATTTTTAAACCGGAATTATTCAGGGATATGTGCAAAAAATATTCACTTAAGGCTAAATTAGTTAACTCCGTGATTTAAATGTTCGGTAGGTCATTGCTCTTAGAGATATATGCTCCTCTTTAACACATTAAATATAAGTAACATACATAACTTTATTGCATTCTTAAACTACTTATTAAGTACAATAAAAGGACAACGAGTAATAAGATAAAATTTTATCAGTGCACTTAGGATACCAAATGTTTGTCCTTATATAATATTTTGCTCCGTTCCTAATTCTTTCGTCAAATATGAAGTATCAATTTCAAAAATACTGGTTTTTTATCTAGAATTTTAAATATGAACTTTGCTAAGATATTACTTCTTTGGTACCGTCATCAGCATGAACTTATTAAATAACTCTTTTAATATTCATGCTGAGGGCGGATAATAATTCTATCCTTAAGTTTCACTTAACCACCTGTATATCTTTCCTCTCCCTGAAGAAAAAGATAAAACAGGCTAGAACGACTACTGCAATGAAGGATGGAACATACCATATATTTCTCCACTGGTATTCCTGCCCAACGGAGTAGTAGCTTGTTACAAATCCTGAGAACCATGTGCCGATAAACATTCCGAGTCCATATGTAACAAAAGTAAACAATCCCTGGGCTGCACTCTTTATCCTTTCATTTGACTTTTTCTCTGTGTACATATAGCCGGTAACAAAGAAGAAATCGTAACAGACTCCGTGAAGTATAATACCGGCATAAAGCATCCAGAGATTAGGTCCGATATTTCCGAATGCAAAGCAAAGGTAGCGAAGGATCCAGGCTGTCATTCCAATAAGAAGCATTTTCTTAACACCTATCTGGTTAAAAAGGAAGGGTATGGCAAGAATGAAGAGTGCTTCGGAAATTTGTCCCATAACCATTTTAGCAGCAGCATTCTGCATTCCTGACTGATTCAAAAAAAGATTGGCAAATCCGAAATAGAACGATAACGGGATGCATACGAAAATAGCTGCAATAAAAAAGATGGTGTATGGTTTATCACGGAAAAGTAACAAGGCATCTACACCCAGTACAGACTTTGCTGTTGTAGGGGTTGAGGCTTGCGGTGGGGTATCGGGGAGAAAAAAGCTGAACAAACCCAGAGCAACCGACACAACTGCAGCCATATAGAATGTAAAAAGAGTCTGTTCAATACCGAGAAGAGAAATCATGAACCCAGCAACTACCCATCCAACAGTTCCAAATACTCTAATTCTCGGAAACTGCCTGCCCGGATCACTCATCTGCCGGAATGCAACACTGTTTGACAGGGCGATTGTTGGCATATATGCCAGTGCGTAGAGTAAAATTATCCAGTAAAAAGATGAATTAACTGTTACCCTCGAAGCAAGGAAAAGTAATAGCCCTCCAATGATATGAAGTACTCCCATTAACTGTTGGGCAGCAAAAAACCTATCTGCCACTATACCTATAAAGAAGGGGGATATCATAGTGGCAATTGCCAAGGCGCTGTATACTGCTCCAATCTGTATCCCTGTAGAGTTAAGATGTCTGGTCATAAAGATTCCCATTGTAACATACCATGAACCCCAGATATAATACTGAAGGAACATCATGGACCCCAAGAGAATACTTGTTTTTGGTTTCATATTGTTGGTTTAATCAAGGTTATTAAACTAAATGATATTTTAAGATTGAATTTTTACGAACTGCCTGAGTTCCCTGAGAGCTCCAAGCATCTGATATTGTTTTGTGACTGATTTATGGTAGTATGAGGATATCAAATCGATATTTCTGAACAAAAATGTTGAGAGATCAAATCCTTGGCTGTAAATAATAGCTACAACAAAACATTTCTGATTAATTTATATTCTTTGTTTCATTGTTAGATGGAGCAAAACTTAACTATCTTAGTGATTCTAAGTTAGAAATTATTTACATTTTTTAATGTGATTATCTAAGTACAAAACATTAAATCCTCAAAAAGTTATTACCAAAATTTCCCCTGTTTAAGGGATCATGGAAATGTCTTTATGACCACTATAACAATTGTACTTGATTAATAAACCTTTTAAGTATTTTATTGATTCAATATACCTTTCGTCTATAATTTCAGTGGTTCCAAGTTTATGATCTTTTACAATAATTGGAGAGCATTGTTCAGCTGAAAGCAAGCCTTTATAGTCAATTTCTTTTAAAGCTTGTATAAATATTTCCCATTGCATTGGGTCTTTTTCGGAACCAGGAGCAACTTCTTCCCAGCTATACGGTGCTCCACCAATAGTTTGTTTTTTTGCTAAAGATATTGTGTGTGAATATACCATATGTTTCCTCATAGAGTGAACAGTTTTCTTTATGAAATCAGGATCCTGCGATTCCAATAATGGTAAATCCAAACCAATTTTTAAACTTGGAATGTTAACTTCTTCAAGCATCTCAAGTGCATCTTCGTTGTTGCCCAATATTTCAGGGTGTGTTTGAAGAGCTAAAACTATACCCATATCCTGTGCATATTTTGCAACTTCAGTAAGGCCTTTCCTTACATCATGCCAGGCTTCCAACCAATCTTCTGCACGTGAAACTCTGCGGGAACGAGATCCAAAAGCAGGAAACCCGTATCCGATATTTGCATACGGATTTTGAAAATAACCGTAAAACGCTGAAAGAACTCGGACAATACGGGATCCTAAGTCTTTTGCCATTTTAATACATTCTTTAACGTACAAAATTTCTTTTTCCTGTTGATACAATAATACATGGTTGCTATCTATAAAATTTGTACAACAAACTACAGCTCCCATTTCTAGATCAAGTTCTTTAAATAAACCAATAATTTTTTTACGCCTTTCGGAATCCATATCCAATGGAAAACCTAAAGGGCGGTGAGCATAAATACAAGCAGCATCGTAGCTAAATTTTGCGGCTCTTTTTATTGCATCTTCAAGGCTAAGTTTTTCCCCAGGTGCGGTAAAGTACCCACCATAACCGATAACATCTAAACTTAATTTCATTGTTTTTCCTCCTAAAGTGTTATATTATTACATTTCTAAAAACTACTTTTTCGATGCCGCTTTTAAAAAACCATACTGAATAGTTTTCTAAAAACTACTTTTGCACTCTCTTCCTGATTTTTATTTAAATAATAATGAGTTTCAGGAATGATTAATAAAGAATAATTTTGGGCTAAGGCTCTATTCTTTTGATTATTGAACAACCTCAGTCTATAGGTCGATATTACGTACAATGAGGTACTTGCGGACCTGAGTCCAGAATCTGAATTTTTCATTAATACATTAATAAATACCATTAGCAAAATATTTCCGGATTAACTTTTTCAAGTTAATACTCAATATTAATTAGTCATACCTATTGGGCAATTAGTTTACAAATGGGGATTTCTTTAGATACTCAATACTGTTTTTTGCTCCTTCAAGTTGTGTCATACCATTACGTAGGGTCTCAATTTCTACAAACCATTCTTTAATTCCATTTTTTTTGACCTGATTAAAAATATTCTCAAAGTTCATCATGCCAGACTGTCCCAGTACTTGGTAATCTTTAATATGAAGCAGTTTTATACGGTCAGGATATTTTTGCATATATTCAACTGGATCGCCTCCTCCTTCTACTTGGTGGAATACATCTAGCTCAAAACAAACTAGTTCTGGATCTGTGTTTTTTAGGTAAAGGTCATATATCCTATCTCCTTTCCCCAAATCTCCTGACTTCCCCTGATTTTCTGGTCTCACTAAACTTTGCTGAAACTCCAGGCTGTGATTATGATAGCCAAAGGAGCATCCGCCAGTTTTTATAGTTTGACCTACCTTATTGAAAACTTCACATACAAAAGCAACTTGTTCGTGACTATTGGATTCTGGCATCCCTGGCTGAATTACATACTTTATGTCCATCTTAGCATGGTCATCTGTAGCCATTTTCCAAAAATCATAAATTTCCTTTTGATTTTCCTTTGTGTATTTTTTTGTGGGAGGACTAATATGTGCACTCGTTATTTTAAGCCCAGAATGCTCAATCATTTTTTTAACTTCCATCATATTTGTGCCGAACACTAATCCTTTGTTGTAGCCAAAAAGTTCTACTTTGGTATAGCCCATTCCCTTCAACTTTTTCATCATGCCAGGGATATCGTTGAACCAATTATTACCTAGCGAATAAAGTTGCAGTCCTATCTCCTTCGATGCCTTTACAAATTTAGCGCTATCTTTAACGGCAGCATAGACATGTAGCGGGTTTAAACTTCCCGCCAAGACCCCACTAACAGTAAATATGGATACATTTTTTAAAAAATCACGTCTACTTTTCATATTAAATAATATTTAAGATTTATTTTCTTTAGGAAAATTTGGCCCGATTTATGAGGTGTTTTACGAGTACCACTCGCGTTCTCTTCCTTGAAGATTTTTTAGGGTTTTGATGCATATGTTAACATCTTTCACTACCTGAAAGTCAAACATGCCTACGCAGATAAAGTCTGCACCATTTTGAAATGCCCAATTAAAGCCATCTTCTGGTGCAATAGCACCAGCGGCTAAGACCTTAAAGCCCATCACGGGAACCTTGGTACTGTTGACAAACGCTACCGTTTTCTCTGGAAATAGGCAAAACATGTTATCGCGAAATTGATTATGATCGATAGAATTTTTAGATAATATTACCTCGTAAGGGTATCGTTTTTCTAAGGGATGAGCAGACCAGTAACGATCGTGGTGCATGGTCTTCATGTAGTAGTCTGGGATTATACCATTTTTTTCACAGACAATCAACGACTCATCCTCATGCGCCCCCAACCCCGCTGTGTATCCCTGAGCCCTTATTTTTGACAGCATCTTCTCAATCATATCAAGCCTGTTAATATGTGTTAACAGGTCTCCATCGTTACCTATCACCTGTAAAATATCCGATCCATTGTCAATGGCCTTATTTATTTCGTCGTAGAGGCTATCCATAATGCGTTGTCCGTTTTCCTTACGTAACCCTACTTGTGTAATTACTTTTATCTTACTTCCCGTTAGTTTCTTGTACTTAGCCATTAGCCCACCATACCTAAAAGCAATATTAATGGAATCAACACCTGCCTGCTCGCAAAGCATGAGAGTCTCGAACACCTTTTTCTCGGTGTTGTATGCTGTAAAGAGTTCAGATGCGTAGCGCAGGTCTCTCGCATGAGACCAACCTCCCATGAGGTTGCCACCTGCCACCAGACGGCTAATCTCGTGCTTACCCAATTTACCCTTTGGGAGTTTCCCCTCCAGCTTGTCAATACCCTCACGATTGACAATATTAGTAGCTCCTGAGAAGACCTCAACATCGCTCTTCTTGTTAATAAAAGAGCCCCAACCCATGAGACCCAGCACAGGTAAGAATGCTAAATTTTTCAGCACCTCACGGCGACCCATATCTAACTCTTTTTCCTTTTGCGGTCGTTCTTTTCTCTCTCGCAATTTTATCAGCAGTTCTCCTAGACCAAATCCACTATACTTGCTGAATGAAAAAAAGAGGAGTACAATGCCCTCAATAAAAACTTTATTCACAATATACAGGCTTTCGCCATATGCTTGACCCATGAAGGAAAAACCAAAGGGAGGATAGGCAAAATAGTAAAGAACCATTAGCGCAGCTCCCGCGTAAGAAGCGTAGCGCACTAGTATGCCTACGAATAACGCCAAACCAATAAGTACGAGACCATACATGTTAAACATATCCACCATTTTAACCAGGGATGGTGACGAAACTAGCCAATGGTAGAAGGGAGAAAAAAATCCATGAGTATCCATCAAAAAGTTGTACGATGACCAATTTCCAGAAAATACTTTAGATAACCCCTCATACAAAAAGTGCCATCCGATGCTCATTCGTAAAACTGTAAATAGTACCTTTTTTAGATTTTCTTGTTGAACAGTTTTCATAATTTCTTTTTGTTTAAGGTTACATTTATTGATTTATTTATCTTGAAAGGATCTCCCTGTTTTG
>Ga0209226_10001610_pt1 | contig 10163 bp, 8 predicted proteins | sample BarGraNGADG00212_2_FD_184497 | JGI IMG/M metagenome (GOLD analysis project Ga0209226, IMG submission 184497) | Arctic peat soil microbial communities from Barrow, Alaska, USA - Barrow Graham LP Ref core NGADG0011-212 (SPAdes) (version 2) | ecosystem: Environmental > Terrestrial > Soil > Wetlands...
ACCTTCCCCGATGCTTCTCCACCAGCCTGCTCGTCACCCCGAGCTTGGCGAATACCTCAGGCTCGTCGGGATCGGCATCGGCGGGGGCGAGTTCGGAAAACTCGATCACCTTGGGCTGCGATTCGAGGAACCAGCGGAAGACCTGGCTTATGGGAGTGGGCTGGTCGCCGAAGGTGATGACGCTCGATTCGTCCGAGCGCAGTATCGCCCGCGCGAACACCTCAGCCGCCGGGGCGAGCTTGCCGGATCGCTTGGCCTCGTCGATCAGGGTATCGGTCTCTTTTTCCAGAAGCTCCCGCCGCAGTCGCAGCACCTCGGCGTCCTCGGCAAGCGCGTAGTGGAGGCTCTCCGTCGCCTCCGGGCCGGGACAGAGACCGGCCCCTACGGCGTCATCAACCGGCGCGGAGAACTCCGCATCCAGGCTCAGCTCCGAATCGCCAAGCTGAACCGACTCGCCCTCGCCAAACACCGCGGCGTCGGCAACCCTCGGCTCGCGCACGAGCGATACCTCCGCGATCCCGCTCTTGTCCTTGAGGATAGCGACCGAGAGGCGCTTTGCGTTCGCGGCCTTGATAAGCTCCCAGGCCGCCTGGGTGAAACACAGCCTGCCGAAGAGCTCCTTGCCCTTGCGGTAGACCGACTTCAACACCCCCAGCGCCCCGTCGAACGGCGTCGCCGAGTGCTCGATGCGCACCGGCGCCTCGGAGGTGTTTGCGATGATGCGGTCGAGGTCCTCCTCAGTCACCTCGATCCCTCGGTCGGGGTAACTCCCCGCCTCGAATAGCTTTGCTTCACGTTCGATAGTGTTTGTGGTCATGTTCTCTCCTTTTGAATGTTGAATGTTGAATTCTCAGCTCGGCAAGCCGAGATACCCCCGAATCCACTCCTCATCCGGCTTGATGATCTGGCCCGAGACGAGCTTTTCGATCACCCCGGAAAGCTGCACCACGTCGGTGTCCTCGAGCGGGCCAAGGCTGAATGTGGGATAGGAGCTGGCGGTGAAGTTGTAGTCCACCAGCCGCCTGATGACCTGCTCGCCCATCACCGACTCCTCCAAATCGCGCTTGAGCTTGCGCAAGCACATCTTGAGCACATCGAGGTGGACCTTCGCCAGCGCGAAAGAGCCGACATGGCTCCCTTCGTCGGTCATCAACGTTTGGCACAAGATCGCGCGCGAAATCTGCTTATCGTGGAACTCGATTGCCTGCAGATAACCGGCCTCCCCGCCCCGGCTCGCCTCCAGCAGCTCGACCTGCACATCCTCCGGGATCACGATCGCGGTCTCCTGCTGGATCTTGTCCAGCACCCTCAGAAGCTCTTCCTGAGCCTGTTTTGGGGTGCCGCGCTTGTAGGAGCCCTTGGCGGTCGGCGAACCGTATTTCTCAAGATAGAGGTTCATGAACCGCGTCAGGATGTCTTTGCTCCAGTAGTGTTTGTAGGCCGCGCGCAGGTCCGATGTGCCGTAAGGCGACTCGTAGCGGGGCATATACGAGTAGATCACGAACTTGGCCGGGTCGAGCGACGCGATGCTGGGGCGGGATTTCAAATCCCGCCCCAACATCGCTGCCGGCGTACGCGTCAGACCCCGCACGTTTAGAAACTCGTCCGTGTTGAAGGCGAACGTGGACGGGTCCTTGGCCTTGATCGAAGCAAACCCCACGCGGCCCCGGTGCGGGTCCTTATCAAGGATGCGATAGTTCATCTCCAGAACGCTGAAGCCCTTCGCCAGCGCGTCGAGGATGTTGAACAGCACGTCGAGGATCGACCCGCGCATATCCTCCAGCACGAACCGGACGAAATCCGCCATCTCCACGTCATTGGGGTCGTTCGACGCCGGGTGCACCTCCCATCCCCGCGAGAGCACCGCGAGCTTCTTGATTGTCAGGCAAGCCTGCACCTGAGCATCGCGCTGCATCTGGTCGTAGATGGCGTAGCCGCGCTTGCCGATGAGATCATCGGGGTTATACGGCGCGATCTGCCATCCATTGATGGAACCCCGCGCCGAGGCGATCTCCCCCAGCGGCGGCGATCTCCGCCCCATCAGGAAATGAGATAGAATCGGTATTGTCATTGGTTCCTCCTGTCTAAGAGTTAGAAGTTAGAAAAGGCAGCGTAGCGGCCGGCCTCTGTCCCGGCCATTCCAGGCATGCAAAAGCGCCTCCGCGATATGATCGCGAAGGCGCTGGGATACGCTTGGATTCAAGCAAGCTAAGTTGTTAGCGGTAATGGTCCGTGATATCCAGGAATGTCACCGTCTGGATTGGCACGTCAATACAGTTCGGGCAATCCGCCAGGTTGGTTTCTTGATGACCTTGCTTGCGGCATTCCTCACATACTGTGTAGATAATCCGATAGCACTCATCCAGCCGAGCACTCCGCTTGCCGGCAAACATGTGCTTTAACGGTTCGGATTTGCATGCCTTGTAAGGCTGCTCCAAAATCATCTCGCACTTGCTGCGGATCTTAGAGGTCTGCTGCAAATAGGGTTTTTCTCCAAGACGATTCCGGAATGTTTCGGTGTAGCGACCAGCGTACACTAAGCCCATACCTCAGTATGCGAGTAAACCCTGCCGTTCGCTAAGTCCGCAGCCGCTCGGTCCAAACCCTTGCGGCTGGTCGGAGAGGTAGCAAGAGCTAAGGTTTCCAACCAGCTATCAGGGATTGCGATCTCGGCTTTTGCTTCCGCCAAGTCGAGAACTCTGGTGATGTCCACCTTTTGCGGAATATCCTCGATGCGTTGCATTGCTCCATCAAGTCGCTGCACTTCCAGATCGTACACGTGCTTGATGATACTGTTCGTGTCTTGTGTGGCGAATTGGTTTGCCACGTCTTCAATGCCCCGAACAAATGGCGCATTTCGCTTGTCAGTCCAGATGTCCTTACACAGGTCGTCGGACAGTGCTCTCCCCGGTTTGGTCAGCGCATACACACCACCGGTCTCAGCCTCAAGGGGCTTTCCCTCGGTGAGCAGGCCCGCTGACATGAGCCTATCGCGGAGTTCCCACAATTGTTTTGAGTAAGGCCCCCATGTGTAGCGGAAGAAAGTGAGGTTAAAACCCTTCAGCTTATTTCTGAACTCGTCAAGCGTCACGAGAAAAGTGCATTTCTGCACCTTGAGGCCATCACCGATGACGCCTTGCCGCGTTAGCTTGTTGGCCAAACAGAGGAACACTGCAATATTCTTCAGCTTTTCGTCTGGGTTGGGATTCTGGCGCATTGTGACTCCTCCTCTCTCGAACGTGTGTTTGCATAGGTATATATACCCATTATAGGTATAGACGCTTCTTAGTTCAATAGCTGAGACGCAAACAACAGCGATTTTGTTGCTCGGCTGCTGCATTGCTATAGAGAAACACAGTATGTGTGTCGCCTGATCTCTATCACCACCCCTTCGCCGCCACTCTTCCATTCCTGCTCAGATACGAGCCGCTGTAACACGCCGTGCGAGACTGCCAGCAGGCGAGGGCCAGCGCGATCACGAGGTCGTCGTGTACGCCGGTTCGGCCGTTCATGCGCACGTTGCCCGATTGGGTCAGCTCATACTCGAAATACTGAAGCTCCTGAAGAAGCTGATCGTCGCGCGGGATCGCAATCGATCGGTGGGCAAACTTCAGCGCCAAATGCTCGATCAGGTCGCGCTTTGAGGCGTTTGTGAACCCGTAGCCTTCCACTACCACGTCAACGCCCGATTCCCACAGCCTCGCTCGAAGCTGTTCGAGGAGCGGATCGCCGATCGAGGTAGAGTCCGCGAGGGCCGCTGTCACGCGATGCGCGCGCAGGAACTCCATCACCCGGGCAATCTGGCTGTCCCAGCCTATCTTGTTGAACCGGGTAATGCCGATCACGCGGCAACCCGACTCGCCCACGGCGACCGCGACCACGACGGTGTAGTCAGAGTACCTCGCCCAGTCGATCCCCGCGACCACACACTGTTCCGCCGTCTCATCGGTCTTTCGACTTTCGACCACCGCCGCCTCGATGTCCTCCCAGGGAAACACGCAACTCGAATCGTCGATGAACTGCGCCTCATATTCCACCGAAAACTGCCTCGGGCTGATCTCCCGCCGCTGATCCTCGATATACTCCCGGCTGATGTGCGGGTTCGCCCACGACGGAAAGCTGAACGCCGCGCATTGCCCCTTCTGTTCCCTATTCCCTGTTCCCTGTTGCCTGCCTCTTTGGAACGCCCGGTAAAAATGGTTCTTGCCGAACGGCGTGGAGATCATGACCAGGCGGCCGTTGCGGTCGGCGAGCATCGGCGCAATGACCTCGGTCACCACCGAATCCCGCACGTAGGCTGCTTCGTCCACGATCACCCTGTCCGCCGAGTGCCCGCGCAGGTTGCGGCCGTCCTCGTCGGCGGTGCGGGCCATTATCACGCTGCCTCCGAGGGTGATTCTCGGGTAAGGGGTGCGCGTCACCTTCGCAAAACGCCGCGTGATGGACGAGGCCATCGCAAGCCGCTCGACGGTATCGAAGATCAACCTGGACTGATCGTATGTCGGCGAGACTATTATCTGCACCGAGCCGGGGCGGGTGATCGCAAAGGTGGTCGCGTCAACGGCGGCAGCCTCGGTTTTGCCCCATCGCCTGCCGCAGGCGGCGACCTTCGCGCGGGCATCGCACATAAGCCATTCGCGTTGGGTCGGGTGCGGTTTCCATCCCCACAGGAACCTGGCGATCCGCAGTCTGAGGCCGTTGTCAGACCTCGTTTGCATCTTCGGCCTCCTGTCTTTGCGCGAGCTTGATCACCTCCGCCAGAGCCGCGCCGGGGTCCTCGGATTCGGCCTCATAGACTCCACTCGCCTTGAGCACCTCCAGCAGGATCTTCACATCGGGCTTGGTGGGCTCACAAGCCAACGCGCACAGCGTCGCGGCGGAGTTGAGCGCGGCCTGCCTGGCGATCCGCCTCGCGCCGGCTGCCTGTTCACGTTCGCGGGTGCGAAGAGCCTCGGCGAAGTGATCGGCCTGCATCCATGCCCTCAGAGTCGAGAGGCGTATGCCGATCATCTCGGCGACGGTGGTGTCCGGGTGGCTGAGCAACAGCTCGATTGCGGTGCGGTGTCTGGCTTTCATACAAACCCCTTTCTTGATGTCGGAAGTCCGATGTCAGAGGTCAGACCCTCAGGGTGACGCGGGAACATGCGTTCGCTTAGGCAGGCAAAACAAAAGGCCGGGCATGCGGCTCCCGGCCCTCGGATAAAATTTCTCTCCCATAATTATAAGACGACAACTAGGCCCTTTTGCAGGGAAATCCCCGGTATATTTCAGTTAAATGTTGTTCACAAGTGGTGAATCGGCCCATTTTGAGCGTGAATGGATCATTCCTCGCCCTTTGGCGCTTCGGGTTCCATAGCCGTCAGCTTAGGGACAAGCTCGACCAGCAGGACCTTGACCGCCGCGCCCACGGGAACAGCGAGGATCATCCCGGCAACTCCCAACAGCGACCCGCCAAGCATCAGCGCGAAAATGCTCCAGGGCAGAGAGAGCCCAACCGATCCGCCGAGCACTCTTGGCGAGATCACGTTGTCGAAGATAACATTGTTCTGCACGATCATCGCGCCGATAACCGCCCCAACATAACCCAGCGAGGGGTTGGTTGCATACGCCACAGCGCCCGTGGAGAGCAGAATGACGATGGATCCGATATAGGGGATCGGCGACACCAACCCGGCCACAAGCCCCAACACCAGCGAATAAGGCATACGGAAGATCAAGCCCAACACCAGCGACGTCACTACGCCGTAGAGCACCGCCAACACCAGCGCTCCACGAACGTAGGAGTTGAGAACCCGACCCACCGAGCCTAACACCTTCATTATCCGGTCCCTGTGGACATCCGGAAGCAGATGGTGGAATTTCTCGCGCTGCGAATCCCAGTTGATCAGCAGCCAGATGGTTACGAGTGGGACGATCACCAGCCAGGTCATCTTGCTCGCGGACGCCAGAACAAAGCCGCTGACGGCGTTGAGCGCGGAAGTCGAGAAGCCGCGAATCTCCATAGGGAACCGCTGGGCGATCTCGGGCAGCGTTGTCGGCAGGTTGAAGCGCCTGAGCAGTGGCTCTGTCCGTACCAGAGTCTCATTCACGCGCTCCTGTATGGTTTGCGCGTAGTTTGGCATGTTGTTCGCCAATTCGGTGCCTTGCTCGACCAGCTTGGGCGCCACCAGCAGGATCGTGCCGGCGAATATGAGAAGAAACACCACGCTTGTCAGCCCCACCGACAACGCGCGGGACATCCCACGCCTTTCCAGACGCGCCATCAGCGGGTTCAAGAGAAGCGCCAGCAGAAACGCAACGACAAACGGCGCCAGTGTCGCAAGAACGGGATTGACAAGCCAGTGGAGGCGGTCGATCAGAACCACTACGGCCAGCACTCCGACCAGCGCGCCCGCCCATCCGGTTATGTGTCGCCAAGTCTTCTCGGTCATAAGCCAATGATCCCCTTCCCAAAGCGTCGGAAAACCGATGCCATGTTATTCTCCAAGCTTGCTCGCTATACCTGCCGCGAGTGTCGTGAACACGTTGGCAATGGACGATCAGGAATCGCCTAGTCGATCGGGAATGACTTATACATCGGCGTTGCCAGCAGCCATCGCAGCAATGTCAGGATCCCGCTGATCACGTAGTCGCCGAGCACCAAACCGAGGAAAAACGGCATCGCGCGCTTGTAGGTCTTCAGCCCCCCGGCGCGCAGCAGCAGCGATTTGGACACAGCCGCGATTCCCATCGGCAGCCAGAGCCAGTCGAACATGCGAATCTGCGCGAGCACAAACCCCACCGGATGAAACGGCCACCACGACAACTTGAGGTTCGCTATGTAGAACGCCACCACCATCGCGGCGCCCCACACCATGGCGATGAGGTGCGGCACTCCCACTTTGGGAGCGGTCCCGTCGAGCGTGGACCGCACCACGTTGAACCCCTCCCTGCCCTGATACACGCGCCACGCGTCTGTCTTGGCGGTCGCCGCGCCAAACCGGTAATACACATCCAGCGCGCACCACAGGCTGGCAAACACACTCAACACCGTGGCGATTGCTATGGCGGTCATGAGTTGCTTTCGGTCGATGCCGCCTGTTTCCGAGATACGCATCGTGTCGGCGTAGGTCGGGAGCGCGTGCGCGCGAAAGTCGCCGAACGAAAACCATCTCGTATACGCAAGCCCCATGCCCTCGCCGACGCTTGTCCCCGCGCCCAGAAACGTCCTCGGAAACCAACTGACATCGTTGCCCGGGTTCCAGACCATGCCCACCGCCGCTCGCACCCATCCTCCGCCGATCATAAACAGCATGAACAGCCCGAACAACATCATCGAGACCGCCGGCCGCAGACCCAGCGCGACGCCGTACCAGACCAGAACCTCCATCGCCACGACGAGCACGATCCAATAGGCCCTGTCCGGCCTGCCGGAGATCGACTGCTTCAGCGAGCGCCGAGCCGACCAGACCACGATCAGCGCAAACGCCAGCACAGCCCCCTGGCCCTGTTCGCCTGGATACGGGAACCCCATGCCTCCCGCCTGAAACCCCGCCATGCTCCCTGCGAGATTTTCGAGTTTCACCAGCCAGAAGCAGAACACGCAGGAGTAGAGTATGTTCGTGGGCACCAGCGCCGAAAGGCCGATCACGCAGGGGTAGAACGCGATATACACCGGCCTCATGGAGCTCATGGACTGCGGGAAATATTGCCCGACCTCCGTCGGCAGCGTTCGGATGCACGGAATCCACGGATACACGAAGTTCAGCGCGCTCATTCCCTGCACCACAACCGCAACCGCCGCGCCGAGCAGGAGGGCTTTCTTGCCCGCGCCGCCTTGCTCGGTGAGCATAAGCGGAAGCTGCACGATCGGGAAAGTCAAGCGCTCCTCTTTGGACCACCGGGGGTAGAAAATGTGCGCCAGGCAATACTGCGCCGCCAAAAACGCGAGCAGGAAACTGCCCCACGCCAGTACCGGCACGACCCACGCGTGCCAGATCGCGGGATCATACAGGCTGGAATTGCCGAGCCAGAATCCCTTGACTATCGCGTCGCCGCGCGGGGCCACCCAGCTCGGTATGTGGCTCCAGAACTCATCGAATCGATTGGCGGGAGTCGCGAACTGCCAGGGCGCGAGGATCGTGGTAATCAGGAACTGAACCATGCCCATGGTGGAGATGCCGACCGTGGCGGCGATGGTGGCGTAGACCAACAGCATGGCGCGCCGCGAAAGCCGTTTGTAGAACATCCGCACCGCAACCATAACGAGCAGCAGCCACACGCCGGGGAATGTGAGAGACATCGACGCCAGGTCCGCCGAGCGCAGCAGGATCTCCGCGCGGAAAACGACTATGCAGACCAGCGGCGCGAGGATGATGGCGACGGTGGTGGCGATGCCGAGTCGCACCGGGGCCTCGGGCGTCTGCGAGGCCGGTTCTTGGGTGTCTTGGGGATTGGGGAGCACTTGCGACAACTACCCGCCCTTGAAAGCTCTACTATCAGGCCACACGTAGCAGCTTTCCTTTTCTCTCCAAGTACTGGGTGAAAGGATTCGGATGGTCGAGATCGATGACGTCTATGCGCCGCGATACGGCCATTATGGCATCTCCGATCGCGCGGAAGTACTTCTCTGGCGGCAAGCCAGACACCGCAAGATCGAGGTCGGAATCCGGCGCGTCAGTACCTTCAGCAACTGAGCCAAACACATAGACTGCTTTGGCTCCTGCATCTATCAGGACTTCTGCCGCCTTTTCAACTTCTTTTCTTGTCTCTTCGTTCATTAGTGTATTCTACCACACTCGCCCCACCACTGGCAGCGCTTCCCCGCCGTGGCGGAGTATAGCTATTGTAGCATTCCCTCGGGCGATCTCAAATGCCTTCCTCAGCGCCTATCGCCAACATAAGCCAGTGAACCTCATGGTTTCTTCAGACTGAGCAGCGCGCCGCCGCCCGGCGCGAGCCATCCGTTTTCCCCTCCGAAAGGCTTCGTTTCACCGGTGTAGGGGCTGGTCATCATGACTGTGCCCTGCTCCTTAAACTTCACATGGAACCCCGTGGACGTATGAATGTCCTTGTTCACGATCAGGACGAAAGGCGTCCTGTCCAGTCCCACAAACTCGCCAACCAGAAAGCTCCCACCACTGATCTCGGACAGATGCTTGCTGCTGTCCGTTCCCAGACAGCCCTGAGGCACATCCTGGTTATGGAAGACGTTCACGCTCCTCAGCTTCAGGTAGGTCGGCCCCAGCGTGTTTATCTGCGAGTTTATAAGCCGGAGCATGTCCCATGTCGGCGTCTTTTGCAAGTATTGGTCCACGGCGGCGTTGCGATAGTTGCCACAGAGCGGCGCAAAATACGTGAAATAGCTGATACCTCGGCCACCATATGCGAGGGTCGCATAGACCTGGAGATTCAGCCCGCCTTGCGTGACTTCGGCGTAGTGAAAATGGCTGTTCGCCAGCACGATATTCCAAAACCGCATATTGTGTGGGCGCGCGACTTTGCGCAGGGCTTCCAGGTTCATATACAGCGATGGACTTACCGATCCATCGTCGTGCAGCGTATAGTGATCGTAGCTGATGTAACCCAAATCCGTCGCTTTCGCAAACTGCTCTAGGTAATCGTCGTAGTCTTTGGAGCCAGGTCCCTGCGCTCCAATCGGCAGCAGGTTGATATACGGCGTTGCGCTTGGGTCGGCTTTGCGAATGGCCTTCGACCACCGCGCGAGGTTCGCAAACTGCGGCGCGATCGGCTCGTCCATCACGTAGTAGCCATAGACACTGGGGTTATCCTTGAGCTTCGCCGTCATCGCATCGACGCGCTTTTCGATCTCGGCGTCGCTCATTTTATCGTCCGTAACGACAGAAGAGACGTTCGGGTCATCCACGAAGCACTTCAGCCCAACCTTTTGAACCAGCTTCACATGCTCAGGCGTCACGAAGCCCGCCATGTTGAACCCGCAATCCTTGATGTCTTTCAGCGCCTGCTCATTGCCCGGCGTCCAGCCCCAGGGCATGATGAGAAAATCTTCCGGCGCCAACGTCTTGACCTCTGATCTGTCATACCGGAAACTACGATAAGCATACAGGTCCTTAGAAGCCTGATCCGCGGATACCGTCATTGTCAATGCCAATACGGCAGCTAGGGTAGTGAACAGGATTGTTGATTGCATAACTCCCTCTTTC
>Ga0209226_10001612_pt1 | contig 10156 bp, 12 predicted proteins | sample BarGraNGADG00212_2_FD_184497 | JGI IMG/M metagenome (GOLD analysis project Ga0209226, IMG submission 184497) | Arctic peat soil microbial communities from Barrow, Alaska, USA - Barrow Graham LP Ref core NGADG0011-212 (SPAdes) (version 2) | ecosystem: Environmental > Terrestrial > Soil >...
TGTCCGGGCTGCTGAAGGCAATTACCCATACCATCCGTGTTATGGTTAGTGATTTTTTAATTTCAAGTCCAGAACAATGTGTTTATGCATTTTTTTCTATCAACGGATTAATTTTAGCTTAATGTGGTTCAGAAGAGGTTACAATTTTTAATGTTTTTCTAATTTCAGTTTTTGAATTCAATATCGATAGTGTCACAATTCGGAATAAGCTTTTCCGTCTTTAGTTATTTGAGAATAGATTCCTGCTATTATAATTATAGCAGAAATAAGAATAAAGATTTTGCCATTATTTACTCTAAATAAAAAAACACTTCCGATAATCCATAAACAGATAGAAATCAAACTCGTAATCTTTGACCTTTTTGATAATTTTTTCATGATAAGGGTTTCTAGGTGTGATTTATTTTTTTGATACTATTGGTACTAACATGTTTTTTCGGACAGTGACTATTTTAAAAGATTTTGGACTTCTCCTTTAAGTTTAGGTAAATTGTTAATCACGATACTCCAAATTAGATCGTCAGATATCTTGTCATATCCGTGAGCTATTCTATTTCTTGTCCCTATTATCTTCTGAGCATTCTCAAGGTTGAAGTGTTTGTCTTTTTTCAAAATACGATTAACAGCTTCGCCAATAATTTCAATATTTCGTTCAATAGCTCTCTTTGTTTTGAGGTCAGACAAATACTCTGAAAATTTTATAGGCTTGTCAGTATAATAACTATCTATCTCATCGATAGACTGGAGAATGTCAAAAAGCCAGGTTTTAATCTCATTGTCCATAAATCAGTTGTTTTGTGGAATCAATCGATTGTCGTAAATATGGATTATTAATTGCTTTATCTTCTAGAAGGTCAACGTCTCGTTTAAAAAGATTCTCCAATGAAAACTTAAAATCGAAATAATTATCAGCATAGTCGTAAACATCTATGTCTCCAAAATCAACCATTAGATCAATGTCACTATTTTTCTTGAGCTTATTTTTCAGGACTGATCCGAAAACAAAAAGTCTGGATACTTTGTGTTTGGCGCACAAGTCACGTATAATATCAATATTTTGTTCAACTATGTTCATAAGTCAAAAGTACTATATATTTCTTTAATTTGAAATCAAGGCTTTTTAATAGTTATTGAAGATCTTAAATCCTCATGGATAGATCGGAGTAATCTTGTAGTAGGGATTTTTCATATGTATAAATCATGGTAGATTTGTAGGTGTTGTCTCGGCTGAAAGACATCACTTTTTAAGTTGAACTAAATCCCACTCCGGAAAAGGGATGGGATAGTTTTGTGAGTTTCCCATAGGAAATTTCACCACAAAAAATTAATATTGCAGCATCTCCTCTGAAAAGAAGACACAAAATATTGAATCCCCATAGTAATAATTTTTCTCAAATAAACATCTGCAGGGATGTAGTGCAACTGCGGCTTCATGTTGGGTCTGAAAAAGACCACACGAAGCCTAATCTGTTATGGTTAGTGTTTTAAAGCCATCTAACGTGCAGATAATGATGTAATTAACCATAACGGCCCGGCGGTTTAATGAGGTGCCGTCTGTGTCGCGGTGCATTGTTTTTTGCCAGTCCCGGTAGATGGGTGTGAATTTGGTGTCACGATGAAACTGTCCAGATGGTACCAAGTCCCGATAGATGGACGAAAGTTGTCATGTCAAGATAAAGCAGTCAAGATGGCGAGCAAAAAACAAGGCACCAGAGCATCGGCCCGCAGCCCTATTGACTCTGTCTCGGCAGCAGGAACTGTCAGGGTGCAACAAGATTTAATAAGTTGGGATGAGCTTACTCTCATAGACTTTTGGGGCTGATTAAGAAGTAGTGCGGGCTGCCGACCGTGTCCCGCGAAGCCCTTGTCATGATGTAACAAATTTGCCTCGATGAAGAAGGCGAAGCGGGAAGCCAATTAATTAAACCGTCCGAGTTAGCACAAGTATCTTATTAATCCAGTTTTGTTTGAATGGTTGTTTTATTGTCTAATCTATTATGTCTCAATCTAATTAAATTCAACTTTTTCAATAATAAAATGTACATAATGAAGGTCCCCTTCTTTCAGATTCCAATAACCATCAACTACGGATCCTAATTTCAATCCGCTAAAATCTTTTATATCTTGTCCTTTAGCTGTGAATTTTTCAAGAGTGGTTTTTCCATTATCCCGATCAAAATAACGATCGACTACTATTTTATCGAGAGATCCATTTTTATTAAAATAGAGCTGAGCATTTGTGATTAAATCTAAATCAGTTATTTGGCACTCCACTTTTAAGGAATCATAACTTAACCACTTTACTTTTTCGTTATCCAGAAAAAATGACGGGACTAAAGTCATTTCAGCAACACATCTTCCGAATGCTGACAAACCTATTTCCTTTGAATCAACATCTATAATCTTAAAAGTTGATAGAAGCTTAACTGTCATTCTGCCGTGACCGTTGAAATATGAATCAAATGCAGAAAATGTTAGTCCAGGAACCATTGCAACTTTTCCAAACCAACTGAAGGAAGGCTTTTTAGTTGTCAGTGAGTATTCTCCTTTGACATGCATAAATTTTTTATTTACTCCGGGTTTGAAAGATCCAGAATGAACAATTCGCATTGTACTGATTTTCGTTAACCCAACTAAGCCTGAAAATCTTATGTATCGAGCTATTGGTAGCGGTAAAGTGGCGAGATCTTCTTCAGTTATTAGATTTAGGTCTTGTCTTCCTGCTTCAATAATTATTTGATTAGCCTGTTTTCTAAATTTGTTATAAAATAATTGATTCATCACGATAAAAAAGCTAATTATCATAACAATAACAATTCCTATAATTAATAATGCTTTCATAATAGTAATACAATTGATTCTAAGTAAAATTTATAATAAACATCTCTGTTATGAAATTTATCTTTAAAGTTAGCACAAGTATTCAATTTGTGAGATGGGAGGGTCTCGTAATAAACAGATAGTTTGTTTGTCAAGATGAAATTTAATAAATAATGGCGGGCGGACTAATCCAAAGTCATGATGGTCAAATATTTGTGCTAACTCACTTATTGCGTTAGCTTATTTGCAGTTTATATGCCGAAAAATGCAGATAGCAGTATGTTTATTAACTTTATTGTACAACGTATATTTATTCACCTTGTATTAGAGTAGATGGCTATTTTAAACTACTTATGAATTCTTCCTTCTTAACCCGGGCGCAAAACAGAGTTTCAGGAATCTCCCTCTTCTTTTGAGCTCTTTGCTCTGCTTTGCCAACCGAAGCTTTCTTTGACCGACGAAGCTTTAGCGAAGTCGGTAGCGTAGGTTGGCTCTCTGTTCTCTGCCCTCTTTGCCTATTTAACATCCATGTCCTCTATCGGACTCCTCACTTGTATGAGATTGCGCCGGCTTACATGCACAACACCCCGATCACGGTCAAGATCAGTTAACCGGATATTTGTTACCTCCGATCTTCTTAAACCACACGAATAAATCATCCATAATAATAATTTGTGCTTGTTGTTCCTCGTAGCATTCAAAATCCTTTTTACTTCTTCTTTTGAAAAAACTTTCGGAAGCGCCCTGCTTCTCCTAGGCCGTTCAATTAACCCCAGATACGATTCATTAGTCCTTGCGCTATACCTGACTTCATCAAGATATTTTCTCATCTGATCAAGTCCATCAATTGCTTTCTCCCCGAGACCTCGGCTGCGAATCTCAGTTCCCATCTCACGCCTTGCATTTTTCAGGATCGTTCCGGGAGCAGATTTGATAATATTCACCTCGACTCCACGAGATGAGAAAAAATCGGAAAGTGAGTCACCGGTCATCACCGACCAGGGCAAAAGGAATTCTTTACTTGTCTCATCATACGAATATCTTCCAAATGACCTTATCTCGTCAATCCAACTTTTATCGTAATTTCCTGTAAATCTGACTGCCAATCTACCATCCTGCTCATTTATCCTGAACTCAACCGGGCTATATCGTCTATGTTCAACAACTTTCTTAATAGTTCTTATTGTGGGAATTATTTCTTCGTCGCGATCATACATGTCCGACTTTTGAATGGTTTCAGCATTGTCTGTGTCAGTAGTGCATTTCTGTTTGTCATCATGTGTTTTTAATTCAGAATCCTGATTTTCGTCCACTTCGGATTTTAATATTGCATCATGTGTCAGACCCGAAATATCTATATCAGCTTCCTTTTTAATAATAAGAAGAATTTGCTTAATGTTATTTTCATTATCGTCAACGTACCAGCCCTTGTGTGTATTGCTGTAACGACAGCCGTTAATCTGCCTGACGATACTGGTAAGGATAGCATCATATTTGAATGTGATTAAAATCCGCCATTTATCACGATGTAGTATCCTATTGAGGAATATCTTTTTTTTCATACAGCGAGTAATAAAGTAGCACTTGGAAAGAGAAATAAAGTTAGGATTAAATTTTCATATGCAGGCAAGTATTTTACTTAAATTCAAAGTATAATATTACAGCTAAAGAAATTTGATTATTAAAAGGAGAAGGGCAATTCGACTTCCACCATCGAGGATAACACATTCAATATACTAATTTTATGATGAGAGACCAGATTACCTGAGTGAAATTCGACTTCTTAAACAAAGGTCCTATTGTATTTTCTGATCAGCAGAATTAAGCTTCCGCCCCGTCAGTCACATTAGTAAAATGGCTAACAAGGAAGCTGAATAAAATGAACACTATGTCCTTTGAAATAGATCAGGACTGATTTATTGCTTACCAAATTTACACATCCGTCTAAATAAAAGGGGGTATTGTGTCATATTATTTGCGAATCAGATTACCATGTTATATTCGGAACACCATAATTATGTTACTTCTTCCCTTTTGACCCTCATTTTCTCTGTCATCCCGAATCCGCCAACCATGTAATTCTTCAGAATTAATGTAACATGTTTTTTAGAATGTTATTTCACCATTTCAAATCTTCTTCTCATTATTCTATACCCCCTTCCCAGCCCCCGCTTTGCGAGTCACCCCACGGGGGAAGAGGTAGCTAAACATTTCCCCCGCCAGCGGCGGGGAAAATGAAATTGGGTAAAAATAAAAGGGTGCCCTTTTGAGACACCCTTCTTTAAAACTTTTAATGTTTCCTGCCATTTATTTACTTACTTCCGCAAACAAAAGAAAGGAGCGAAAATCCAAATAACCGGAACTTTGCCTGGGAAATTTGTATTCCCGAAAAACCTGATGACTCCATCATCGGCAGCAGTTCCTTTAAATCGTGCTTTAACATGAATTTAAACAACACTTTTGCAACAGCTCTGGACACTCCACGAGCAGGCAAAGTAAGGTCAAGCACCATGAGTCCTCCCTGTGGTTTTAAAACCCGGTAGATTTCCATAATTCCTTTTTGTCGTACCTCTTCTGACATGTGGAAAATCATGAAACTGCACATTACAACATCAAACTGATTTTCTGGGAAAGGGATATTCTCAATGCTCCCTGATTGAAATGTAACTTCCAGCCTGGCTTGTGCGGCTTTTCGCTTACTGTGCCACATCCTACCTCAAGAACGCAATCCCCTGATTTTACCTGGGCCAGGTTCACTGTCATCCTACGCAGATATTTTTCCCTGCCCAGGGTTATTTTTTTCATGTACGAGTCGTAAGAATTCACAATTTTTTCCATCTGGCTCTTAATCTTGCTATCTTCATCAACTGAACTGTGATTCGTATCGTTTTTCTTCATTGTACTCTTCATTTTAATAATTGTTTTTATAAAATCAGACTATGTAAAATACCTGCTTTAATATTTATATAATTCTTTAAAAATGAACAAAATAGGCAACTAAACCAACTGCAATCAAAACAGTACCTGTAATTCCTTTTTCGTGATGCTCAAGAAAATGTGATTTAAAGGTTTGTATTCCTTTCATTCCAAAATATACAAGAAGTAACATTACTGCCAGTGTTATTAAAAGATAAACTACAGATACAATTATAATACCTGTCCATCCGATAGTACCTGCCTGAAAATAATATGCTTCGATTTCGAAACACGGAGTAAGAAACATTGCTACACTCAATGATGTAAGTATTGCTCTCCATTTTGCTTTTCCTGTTTTATCAGATGAAGATGGAGCATGTTCATTACCTGCGTGATGATGGCCACCCCAGATATCGAGTATCATATAAATAAGACCTAAGCCTGTTAAAATGATAGGGGCGGCTACAGTAGAAATTATACTATAACTTGCTGACAGTTTATAACCAATTAATCCAATAATAATGCCTATAGTGATAGTACTTAAAGTATGGGAAATGCCTGTAATTGCCGTTGCCCACAGAGTTTGATGTTGAGTCCATTTTTCAGTTTTACTGATAGCAATTAACGGAATCCAGTGGTTTGGAATTAATGCATGTATCAGACTTAATAAAAGGCTTCCTATAAAGATTTGATACATAATGATAGTATTTAATTAATTGCGGTGTAAAAGTAAGCTGCAATTATTTTACCCGTAGGTACTATTCATTATGATGCCGGTACATTTTATAAATATCGATTCGAAAATCAGTAGGGCTCATTCCTGTTGACTTTTTGAAAAACCGTGCGAAATATGATGCATCTTTAAAGCCTAATTCATATGCTATTTGAGTAATGTCGGTGTTCTTGTTTATTAATAGTCTTTTGGCTTCTAGTAAAACTCGTTGGTGCATAAGTTCGTTGGCTGTAAATCCTGTAGTTTCTTTTACAATTATGTTCAGCCAATTCGGTGTAATACTTAAGAGTTTAGCATACCCGCTAATAGTAGTGATCTCCTTGTAATTAGAGTTTAATAGCCTTTTAAAACTGTTCAGAATTTCAGTTTTATTGCCTTTTGATTTCTGTACGGTTTCAATCCTGCATAAACGCTCTGTCTCTGCAAGTATGATGAAGATTTGTGCTTGAATTATTTTGTCGGAATTCAGGTCATTTTTATTATTTTCAGTTTCAATTTTACTGATAATTTCGTAAATCAGGCTTGATTCTTCTGCCTGTAAATCAATGTATTGCTTTAACGTGGAATGTATAGCAGGAATACTGTCAGGATTGAATAACACTGCCAGATAATCAACTGAAAACTGGATTATAGCTAGTTTTGATCCGGGACCTGTCTGCCAGAAATGGACTTGTTCTGGTTTAATAAAAAACAGGCGATTGGGTCTGATATCAATTTTTTCGAAATCTATCACATGTACTCCATTACCTTTAATGACAAGGCACACCGTATAGAAATTATGCCGGTGCGGAAAATCGGTTTCTATGCTTTTATCATCGAAATCCTCAGATATTTTTATCTTGAAATTATTGTTGAAACCATGTTTTATATGACCAATATCTAAGTTCTCAATTTTTTTCACTTTAATATGGATTAAGGTATCAAATGTAATATAGTAAAGTCTAAATAATAAATAAAAAAACTTTTCTAAACCTAAACCTCAACCTTCTGAGTCTGTCGGGGGTGTTCTCCGCCAATTGGCGGAGAACCGTCCCTTAGCTTCAGTCCTGCAAATAGAAAACAATCACCATGCTTCACATGGTTTTTTTGTTTTTACTTCAATTATTTAAAAGCAAGCTTTTAACGATTTCCGTAAAAACAAAAACCCCTTTCGGGGTGGTTGTTTTCTGCTTGATCGTGGAGCTGTCGGGAGTCGAACCATAACTCTCTATGGCATACAGAATGGGGATTGTGAATTTGTAATGATCAAAAGGTAACCGAATAGTTCACATATCAATCCATTTCAACCTGTTAAGCAACAAAAAATGGAACGGAGATTAAATTTGCTAAAAAGGGTTGAATTGGAAATCCTTTAATCTGAGTTATACTATTTTCTAATTTCCACCGGAATCATTTTACACAAACTATCCGGCTTTTACAGTTGATACCTGAATTTATAAAAACCCTATTCCCAAAATTATGCATAGATCAGAAGTTTGCAATCAACGGAAGATAAAATGGACCATGGGTGATCGGGGTTTTGTTACGGAATAAGCTGAATAAGCTCCAGAATTTCATTATCGGTAAGGTTTGCAATATCTGATTTATCGTAAATGGATAGCAGATAAACGGTATCGTTCTTAAAAATCACATGAGTTATTACACGTGCACCTCCGGATTTGCCTCTTCCTTTACTTGCAATGGCAACTCGAATTTTATAGCAGTTATGGCCAATTGAAGTTCCTTTTTCTGGAACTTCCATCAGTTCTTTTATCAGTTCCTGTATTTCTTTTTTAAGAGAAGGATATTTTTTAACCAGGCGTTTGGTTTGTCGTTCAAAAACGGATATGGTTTTTACATTAAAGCTCATTGATGAAATCTTCAGCGTTTCTGGCTTGTATTTTACCTTCCATTATCAGCTTCATTTCTTCAACAGCTTCGGCCAATTCGGCCATAAAAAGCTTTTTGTTCCTTAAACGATCAAGTTCTTCAAGGTCTTTTTGAATCTGTTCCCATTCCTTCATGGGAAGTTGTACAGCACTTTTACGTCCTTTTGTATCGGTAATATATTGTAAGTTCATGGCGCTATTTTTAATTAATTGCAGAAGCCTATTTCACTTCCGATGTCCAAAGTATTACACTCAAGTATTTGATTTGGTTAATAAATGCAAATGTAGTAAATAGTTGTTTGCAAAAAAAGACAGGATAATTTGCTTTGGAGTAGAAAAAGTTAAACCTTTTGCATGCTGAGCTTTTTATCTGCGAGGGATCATATCTGCAAATCGATATTAATAATTACTTTCCAATCGCTATTTACCTCGCCTTCTTTGTTTTTGCGGGCTATTGACAAGGGAATAATTTTATAATTGCTCTCATTTAAAAGTTTTTTTAAAGAGGCAGATAACTCACCAGAACCAATTGCAGTATCGAGTAAAAACCCTAATCGTTGAACAGTGGTTATTTGGTTGTATTGGTTGGCTGTTCGATAAAGTTTCGAAGGTTTTATAATTTCTGCCAAATCTTCTAAAATGGGCAACAGACGGTTGATACCGCCTATTTTTGAACTGTATAAAACTAAGTCTAGTGCGGTAAGTTCCGGAGAGGAAACCTTAACATACCCGGCATCTGTTTTTTTATCAATAATATCGATAGTAATCCTTTTTGAGACTTTTCATTAAATCATCGGCAAATAAATAAACGGGCAACATGCCCTGGTGTGCATATTCGGGAGGGATGATTGCATAAAACTCTTTTCGAATCTGAGCGATCCGGTTTTTTGACTTTAACCGAAATAAGCTCTGGTTAAGTGCTTTGGGTGAAATATTGAATTTTTCTAATAATTCGTTTTGTGTAACAGTAAAGCAACCCTTTGACCTCACACTTAAAAGGTAGTCTTCAATGTAATTATATGGATTTTGATTTGCAATTTGCTACGAAATGTGTAGTAAATAGCAAATGTAAAATATTTGTTTGATAATTCAAAATCATTAGATGCTAAATGATTGTATAGTTCTCCCTCATTATATGATCTCTAATCATTTTCTCGCAAAGGCAGGATGTTCTTGTTCAGCCTTATTCCTTCTTAACCAATGAGTCCCATGGTGTTTTAAACGGAGTATCACTGTTTTAAATTTCTTCACATTCTATTCTTCCATTTTTCCGTAAATTTCGCAGATTAAATTTGCTTAAAAAGGTTGAAAATATTAAGCCTCTTACCTGGAATTCAGGATTTGTTCCTTCTGAATTTTCAGATGTAGTCAAGGCCACGAGTTTTTCCATTCGGCATGTTCCCGACAGTTTTTCAATTCAGGTATATTATAGATTATACCCGTATATTTATATATAATACCCCAAATAATATTAAGGATGCTGGACTATTTTATAGAAAATAACTATTTTAACCTGATTAATTCAAAAACTTCAAAAAAGACAAAAGATAAAAGGCTAAAGACAAAAGGTTCAAAACATTATGAAAAACAATCATAAAATCAACTTTTAAAAAAATTATTGAAATTGGGTTATATATACCTGACTTTTATCTTTTTACTTTTGTCTTTTATCTTCTGCATGAATAATGCAGGTTAAATAAATTATTGGCGAGGTGATAGGGTTGGGCGTATAGACCACATTTCACCAGTCATATTAAATTTAGCATATTTGATTTAATCAAAAATCCTGAGATTTACATACAGCTTGGCATAAAATCAG
>Ga0209226_10001614_pt1 | contig 10154 bp, 8 predicted proteins | sample BarGraNGADG00212_2_FD_184497 | JGI IMG/M metagenome (GOLD analysis project Ga0209226, IMG submission 184497) | Arctic peat soil microbial communities from Barrow, Alaska, USA - Barrow Graham LP Ref core NGADG0011-212 (SPAdes) (version 2) | ecosystem: Environmental > Terrestrial > Soil > Wetlands...
TGGCGGTGATGCTTTCGTCGCAGCGCGACACCTTGCCGGCTTAGATGTAACGACATACCTTCTGGGCCGATCCCGAGATATCTCTACTGATGAGGCAAAGAGGAACTGGGAAATTCTGGAGAAATTGGATTACGATCTCCGGGAGATAAAGGACCCGTCTGATATGTTATTGGAAGAATGCGACCTGATCGTGGATGCAATTTTCGGAACGGGTGTGCAGGGCAGGGTTACGGGTCTGGAGGCCATGGCAATAGATGCCATCAACTCCTCTGGCAGGCCCGTAATCTCCGTGGATGTTCCGAGTGGTCTAGGCACCAACAAGGCGGTGCAGGCTGATGTTGTCGTGACATTTCACCGGCCCAAGTCCGATATAACCGGCAATGTCGTGGTTGCGGATATAGGCATACCGCCTGACGCGGAGTTCTTTGTGGGACCCGGCGATCTATGGCTGGTTGGAAAGAGGGCTCCGGAGAGCCACAAAGGGGATAGCGGCAGGATTCTGGTAATCGGCGGCGGGCCCTATACCGGTGCTCCGGCGCTATCGGCCTTGGCTGCTCTTCGAGCCGGTGCGGATGTAGTTACTGTGGCCGCGCCCAAGACCGCGGCAAAGACCATCTCCAGCTTTTCGCCTAACTTAATAGTTCAGGAGCTGACGGCCGATCATCTGTGTCCTGAAGATATGTCCGTTCTTGTGGATCAGATCTCCAGGCATGATGTGGTGGTTGTGGGAATGGGACTGGGAAGACATCCCGAAACAATGGCGGCCTTAGCCGAGATAATTCCTCTGACAAAGAAGATCGTCATTGATGCCGATGCCTTGCAACCGAGTCTTCCTCTGAAAGGCATTGTGACACCTCATGCAGGCGAGTTCAAGAGAATCAGCGGCATCCCTTTGGTAGATTTGGGCTACAGGGAGCGCATAGAGCCGTTGAAGGGCTATGCCAGACGGAAAGGTCTCGTTGTTCTGCTCAAGGGGAAGGTCGATCTGATCTCGGATGGCGAAGTGGTGCGGGCCAATACCACAGGAAATCCAGGCATGACCGTTGGCGGTACGGGGGATGTTTTGGCCGGAGTTACAGCCGCTTTTTATGCCCGGACCACAGCTTTGCGAGCCGCGACCGCTGCAGCTTTCGTCAACGGAAGGGCAGGCGATCTGGTCTACTCTGAGCTGGACTATGGCATGGTTGCCACCGATGTGATCGAGAAGATCCCAGTGGCCATGAGGTTGTGAGACTTTGACCTGCGAGGTGAAGCTGGCCGGAATGGTGGACATCACTGAAAAGCCGCCCCTTTTCAGGAGGGCTACCGCTTCCGGCACAATCCGGCTCAGAGAGTCCACAATCCAGGCCATAATAGCCGGGAAGGTGAAGAAAGGGGACGTTCTGACAACAGCCAGGCTGGCTGCCATCCTGGCTGTCAAGGAGACGCCCCGTTTGATTCCTCTCTGCCATCCTATCCCTATCACCGGGCTCGATGTGTTCTTCGATCTGGAGGGGGGACGGGTGCGAGCTACCGTTACAGTGACGTCCGTGGGCAAGACGGGCGTGGAGATGGAGGCTCTAACAGGGGTCGGCGTAGCGCTGCTCAATGTCTGGGATATGGTCAAGTACCTGGAGAAGGACGAGGCGGGGAACTATCCGGAGACGGAGATAGAGGAAATCCGGGTGTTGCAGAAGAGGAAGGGCGAACAAATGTGCTAATTAATTAAGATCTTCCAGCATCCCCAAATCCTTTGCATTTTCCAAATAAAGCTCCACAGCCACCAACAGGCTGCAAAGGGCTTCTTCTGGGGTGTCACCGCAACTTGCAACTCCCGTCTCCGGAGACTTGGCTACGTAGACGCCCTCCTCTTCCCAGATTGTAGCCGCCAAGCTTAGTTTCTTCATTCTTACCTCGACCTCATTTACCCGACTAAAATAGTTATAGACGTTCTGGTTCTTCAATACTTTGTATTGCTTGGTCCCTAAATCCTCCAATCGATCAGCAAGAACACAATTTAGGTCTGCGCCGGTTGGCAAAGTTCTCAGGCTTTTATGCCAAACTCCGGCAGCCTTTCGCGCGCCGCCTCGCGGGCCTGCTGGTGCTCACAGAGGAACCTCTCGATTCTCTCTGCTACATCCTTCTTGCACGTTCCGCACATACGCCTGCCGCTGCGGCACTCGGCATCCAGCTCCAGGAGCTCTTTATCATCGTCTGAGAGATGGAAGACCAAAAACTCGTAGATAGAGCACTTTTCCGGCTCGCCACCCAGCTTCTTTTGCTCTGAAAGGCTCTGGCGGCCACCGGTGATAGCCCGCATGATCTTCTTGCCTGCCTCTTTGGGGTCTTCGGTCAGGGCGATGTGACTCTCCGGCTTGGAGGAAGACATCTTACCACCGGTCAGGCCCGTCATGAATCTGTGGTAGATGGAGGCAGGAGGTATGAAGCCGTATTCGCCATGCTCCACCTCCAGCTTTATGATTAAGTGTTCAATCTCTTCCTGGAGGTCTTTGATGCCAATGCCTTCTTTGACGCGGAGATTCGTAACATCGATATGCTCCTCGTACCTTTTCACCGTTCCAAAATCCCTTTTCTGCAAGGCCGATTCGGCCTCCTGCATCAGCTCCTGGCTCGCCAATTTTCCCCGGATGCTGATGTAATCTCCTCTCCTTTCTACCAGGAATTTTCTCATGCGATAGGCAAGATCGCGGGTGAGCTTGATGTGAGGATCTTGATCGGCGCCTACAGGGATGACGACCGGCTTTGGTCCGCCAAACTCTTTTAATTGAGGATGAAGGATGTCGGCGCTCTGGGCCATGACGCTCTCCATGTGGGAGATATGGGTCTCGCCGGTGAATCCATAGATGGCGCTGACCTCGGAGAAGTTTGCCTCACGGCCCAGCTCAAAGGCCAGATTCCTCATCCTATAATTCTCGGACTGAAAGTAGATGTGGCTGTTCTCTTTTGGCTGGAAGCCCAGGGCAATGAGGCTGAGGATGTATTCGTTGATGCCGAGCGTCCTGCACTTCTCCCAGCTTATGCCCCGCACGGCATGAGCTTCCATGTCGGCAATAGCGGCAAATGCATCTGCACCCTGCTTCTGGTGCCAGATGATCTCGTTCATGACCATCATGTGGCCAAAATGAGCTCTGCCGGAGGGCATGAAGCCGCTCATGACAGCGAATGGCTCGTGCCTCTCCATGGCGCGGAGGACCGAATCGTAATTTCTGTGACCGAAGATGATCTTTCGCCTCATGTAGGGATGAGGCTCTCTTAGCTCTGGGAGTATATCTTCGAAGCTCGATATCCCAAACTCTTCAAAGAGCTTGCTGTAATCCTCTACATGAACTATGCCCCAGGGATCAAGCTTCGTTTCCATGGCCCAAGGAAGTGAAAACGATGATATATCTATCTTCGCATCACCATTTTGATGCTTCTTCTTTGTTACATATTTTTTTGGACAGATCGAGTTTTGCCCTCTGATAAAGAGGTCGCGACTTCCATGCATTTGGATCTATGAATTGACGGATATATTATCGCTGTGCGGGACGATTATCTTCACTGAGTTGCATATTGATCACATAATTTTAGGATTACAAAAAGCAAGTGACATCGAAATAACTATTTATATCATATGGTATTTGTTATATACAAGAATAGAATGAGGTCGATATGAGACAATTCTCGGTGAAAGTTTTGGATGATGCGGACAGGGAGTTCGTAGAAGTTCTCCGGGAGCTCGGCATTCCCAGAAATGTGGCCAGCATGATTACCTATCTGGCCAATGTGGAGGAAGCCACTTCCCGGGAGATAGAGATCGGTTCGAATCTCCGGCAGCCAGAGGTAAGCATAGCGATGCGCACGCTGCGCAATAACAACTGGGTGGAGGAAAGAGAGATCAAGAAGGACGGAAAAGGCCGGCCCATGAAGGTCTATAGGCTAACCATATCCTTAGGGGATATCATAAAGCACTTCGAGGATGAAAAGCGAAAAGAATCGGCTAAGACCATGGAGAGCATTGAAAAGCTCAAGGAGCTGAGTCGGGGCTTGAGCGTCACGCCAACATAGTGTCGAAAAATTCGCCTATAAGAACTGGGTCATATGAGGCGATCGTATGAACCGCTCACACAGAAATGCATATTCTTCACAAGTGGGAGTGTATTCTGAGGGTGAGATGGCAAAAGGCATACCATCTCCCCATCGTTCGTATGTGCTTTGGAAAACGTATTTTGGCTATTGAAAAAATTTTAGAAAAATATCTGCAAGTCAAGCACTATTCCTGGCTTAGCAGAATAGTCAAGCCGCCCGGGCCTCGGATTGATCCTTTCTTTGCCGGAATTATTTTTCTTCTTCTCCCCTACCCCTCAGATCATCGAGGTTCTCTTCCATGAGCTTCTTGCTTTTGATCTCTTCCTTCTTGTCTCCCTTTCTCTCCGTATCTCGCTTTTTAAAATCAGCCAAGAATCTCACCTTAATTTATACATTCGCGGGATGAGTAATTAACCTTTCCATCATTCTTCTCTAGTCCCCAAGTAGGCCCACTGATCATAAATTCCAAAAGAATCGCGATTATCGATTACCCTGCCCTTCCATCCGGCTTCGCCGAGTGCCTTCGCGATGAGTTCTGCTTCCTTATGAGTGTAAACCGTGAAGAGAACCATCTTCTCGGCGAGGCTTGAGGCCTTGAGTAGAATATCCTTCCAGAGGGGCCAGTTAAAATCGTCGATCAGTCCCACCATGAATCCGAGAACGGTATGAAACGACTGAATGGGAAAGATGCGAGGCAAGAGCCTGGCATCCAGGACGAAGCACTTCTCTGGGTCCATAAGTCCGCTCTTCAGGGACAAACAGAGGTCGCAGCGATCTGAATCCATAGCGAGAGGATGCTGCCCCAGGCGGAGAAGCGCTTGGGTGGCCATGCCGCTGCCGCAGCAGATCTCAAGAATTCGGTCTTCTGGGGAGAGTACCGGCTCCAGGAGGTCGACCAATCGCTCGATCCTCTCTTCTACAAAATAAATTGCGCCCGATGTTTGGCAACTCTCGCATAGCAGCTCTCCTGCCAGAGAATCGGCAAAGTATTCCGTCAAAGCCAGAAAAAATTCGCGATCATTTGCCTGAACGGTCTTTAAGGTCTTCGATTTCCACATTCCGGCATAATCCTGCAAGATCTTGCGAGATGAATATTTATCCGTTAGCAGCAGCCAGAATTCGGTCGGAAAAGACAGATGCAGGGCCACACCTATACCTCGGATTTCTATACAGGCATCTGCATTCAACCCTTCCTCCCACCACTCCTCCAGGATCTCAGCGGTAACGGGCAGATCTAATAGGTCTTGTAGGGACTCTTCGGCTAGAAATAGGCTCTCACTCTCTCCTATGTCAAGAATTTGATTTAGCAGCACATGGACCATTTTCAATCCCCCTGAATATCAAGCTTCTCAGAGATCGCGCGCCGGAACAGATATATTATATTCGTGGCAAAATGCGCATGTTTGAAACTTGTAGATCTGCCGGGCGTAGGCTCTCGCATAAGAGAGCGCCTTTTGGAGCATTATGGGGATGAAGAGAAAGCCCTGCAGGCCGTCTTGAATGGAGATACGCCTGGCTTGTGTAAGGCCTTGAGCGAGCGCCAGGCTCTCCTTCTGGTGCAGTATGCCAGGGGTCTGAAATACAAGGTGATGCCCGATGAATTTCTGGCCACCGATGAGGCTGTCAAGATCTATTCCATGCTGATCTCCAAAATGGCAGGCTTTGCTCGTACTGAATACGCTCGACTGAAGATAGGAACTCTTTTTCCCTCATCGTCTTTAGAGCTGCTGGACGAGAACCGCATAGTTGCGTCCAGAGCACTAGAGACGGCAAGGAAGGCTCGTGGCCATGGGCTGGAGGATTTGCTGAAGTTGATCCGGCCTCTGCGGGAAAAGGCATCTTCGAGGGTCAGGGAACGAGCTGTGGCCACCACCTCTGCAGAGGCCTTCCAGAAGCTAAAAGCGAGAGGGCTGGATAAATTGATAGATCTCCATCTAGCTGAAAGCCCTCCGGAATTGATGGATCTCGCCAAGAGCTACAATCACGTCTGTCTTGTGGGCGAAGATATGGACGGTGCTGATGGTCTGGAGCTGGCCGAGTCTCTGGAGGAATGGTATCTTGTGCCCGAGGCGGTCCTGGGATTCTATAAGGAAAACCTTGAGACCTTGCTCGCGGCAGTCGAAGCGGCTTCAAGGTTGAGGGCGGTGGACGTAACTGATTTTCGGGAGTGGCAAGACCTCGAAAAGCTGATCATCATGTTGAATGAAAGCGGCGACGGAGAGGGGGCGCGGCTCGCCAGATTGGCTTCGCGGCTGGGCGGGTGCGTGAGTGAGGCCGCCTCTTTTGCCAATGAAGAGCTGAAGAGGAAGATCGAGAAGAGCTCCCTTACGTTAGGCGGAACAGATCTCCTCCTGGTCATGAGCCGGGGTGAAGGCATCCGGGAGCTTTTCGAGATGCAGATGAAGGGGGTCTTCCAGGAGGTCTTGCAGGAGGCAAAAGCGCGTGCTGCCAAGGATCTGGAGCTGGAGGGATCTGAGACCGTCTGGCTGGATGAGATCTTTTCCTCGGAAGTCAGCTATCCTCTGGAGCTGGATCGACAGGCTTTGCGGTCCTTTGAGCAGGATCTGAGAAGCCGGATGGAAGGAAGGGGGTTGAGGGCAAGGAGGGAGCTGGCCAGGAGCCTCTATGGCCAGAAGGAAAGGGCGACATCCCTGGTCCATGCTCTCATGGAGTTTGACTTTGCCAATGCCCTAGGCAGCTTTGCACTGGCGGAAGATCTCTCTTTTCCCGAGATCACAAAGGAGCCATGCCTCTGTTTTGAGGAAGGACACCATCTCTTTTTAGAAAAGCCAGATGCAGTGAGCTATTGTCTTGGCGGGAAGGAACACATAGAGATGGTGGCCCTGCTCAGCGGCGTAAACTCGGGCGGCAAAACATCATTGTTGGATCTTATCGCTCAGATCGTCATTCTGGCGCACATGGGCCTGCCCACGCCCGCTCGAGCCTGCCGGCTTTGTCTATTTCAGGAGATGTACTACTTCAGCAAGAGCCGCGGCACTCTATCTGCAGGAGCCTTCGAGACGGCCATGAAAAAGTTTGCCGTGGTTGAGAATCCGAAGAGAAAGCTGGTCCTGGCGGATGAGCTGGAGGCCATCACCGAGCCGGGAGCCTCGGCGCGCATCATCGCCTGCATGCTGGATGAGCTGAACAGGCGCGACTGCGTTGCCATCTTTGTCAGCCACCTGGCAGAAGATGTGCGGCGCTACGCTGAAACACCGGTTAGAGTAGACGGGATCGAAGCTGAGGGGCTGGACGAGAACAACTGCCTCTTGGTAAATCGCAGCCCGAGATACAATTATCTGGCGCGCAGCACTCCCGAACTGATACTGGACCGGCTGGTGCGAACCACCAAAGGGCCGGAGCGGGAGTTTTATGCGAGGCTTCTCGCGAAATTCAGGTGAGGCGCAAACGAAAGGTATGGCGATATGCCGAAAGAGTTATGTTTCTTTGAGATCTGCTCAAGGAGTTCCTTATATATTCTTGAGCTGAGCTATATTTATGCAAATCTGGCAGATAGTCGTGATCTGTATTCTGATGATCCCTCTCTTCCTGGCGGCCAACTACTTCATAGTAAAGAAGATGGCTGCGGACAGAAGGTCTCGAGACGACCGGATCGAGAGGGCCGTCTCCGACAGCGTAGCGGCGAGCTACGCTGAGAAGGGGTTGCCCCGTCGGAGCTGGCCCAAGTATAAGGCGGCGAGGAAGAATAAGAAAGAATAAGGTTTTCGGGTTGTATAGCAGTTTTGAACCTCCTTTGCACCCTCAATGATCCGGTAACCCGGCATTTTCTGACCGATAGATATATAGTCCTGAAGGTATCTCTTTAATAGGCTTCATTGCATTGATTCAAAAAATTTGTTGAGATGTTTTTGTGGCACCATCGGTTCTTTGCAATCGAGGAAAAAAAGCGCGTAAAAGGTACGTAATATAGATGGAACGATTTGGAAATAGCAGAGGCAGCTTCAATTCCGGTTTCAATAGTGATGACCAACATGAAGCTTCCTTAAACGAGACGGATCTTATTAAAACGACTTGATCATTATATTATCACTTCAGTTTTAAAAATAGCATTCTTCGTTTAGCGCCTCTGCATCCGGTTGGAGTATCTATCTGGAAGTCAATGCAACAGATAGGCTCAAACTTGTTTTCAGATCCACGCGGATCAATAACGGAACGTATCAGGAAACGTTATCGTGAAAGTTTCATGAAACGGTATCCTGCGATCTCTTCCCCTGGTCCGCTCAGTAGAGCTTCAACCAAATCTGAGGGCACTGCCCTAAAATCATTAAGAGGCAATAAATGTCATTTGCAAATTTAAATATCATAGATCCGCTCTTGCGAGCGCTGGCCAAAGAAGGATACACCACGCCTACACCGATACAGATGCTGGCCATACCACCTCTGCTGGATGGAAAAGACCTGGTGGGCATAGCTCAGACAGGCACAGGCAAGACCGCAGCATTCGTGCTGCCCATACTGCAAAGGATGATGGCGGAGCGCAAGTCTTCTCCACCAGGAGTTCCGCGCGTGCTTGTGCTTGCGCCCACTCGAGAGCTGGCTGCCCAGATAGGTCAGAGCTTTGCTACATACGGTCAGTTTCTTCGCTTCAGGCACCTGGTTATATTTGGTGGCGTCCGCCAGGGGCCGCAAGTGCAGATGCTCTCTCGGGGCATCGATATCCTCATCGCCACACCAGGGCGGCTGCTCGATCTGATGAACCAGGGTTACATAGAGCTGAAGGGCGTGGAGTTCTTCGTTCTTGATGAGATAGACCGTATGCTTGACATGGGTTTCATCAAGGATGTGCGGAGAGTTGTCTCAGCTTTGCCAAAGAAACGCAACTCCCTTTTCTTCTCTGCCACAATGTCAAAGCAGACCGGCGAGTTCGCTGAGAGCTTTCTATGCGATCCGGTACATGTAGAGGCAGCTCATTCTACGTGCACTCTGGATTGCATAGATCAGAGTGTCTTCTTTGTGGATCAGAACTCCAAGAATTCCCTGTTGCTGGAGCTTCTTAGAGATGGGGATATGGAACGTGTTCTGGTCTTCGCCCGGACGAAACATAGGGCGGATAAGGTAGCGCTGATGCTCGAAAAGAACAGAATCCGGGCGGATGCCATACACGGCAACAAGTCGCAAAACCAGCGCACAAAGGCCATGCATAACTTCAAATCCGGCCATATACAGGTGCTAGTGGCAACGGATATTGCGGCGCGTGGCATCGATATTGATGACATAACTCATGTCGTGAATTACGATCTGCCCAACGAGCCGGAGAGCTATGTTCACCGCATCGGTCGCACGGGTCGAGCTGGAGCGAGCGGCACAGCGTTTTCATTCTGCGCTGCAGACGAGCGCAGCTTCCTGAGGGATATCGAGAGGCTCACCCGGGAACAGATAAAGGTCGCGGAACACCAATTCCATTCCGAAAAGGCCGAAAGTGCGGTGGGTGCAGCGGCAAAGCCGGTCCCTCCCAATAGATCGAGGGTTACGCAGAGATCCATCCAGACGAAGAGCATGGGGAAACCTGCTCCTCGCAGGTCGCACACGGCCAGAGTCGGCTACTGATTGGGCTGCTTTGAGCAGGCTATTTTTATGATCGAAAAATAGCCAACTTTTTTATAATTTTTGATTGCAGGTCTTACGCGTGCTTACGCATGAGAGCGAGGTCCCGCCTGGGCGATCGTAGGCGGCTGCGTGCTTAGGTGCATGCTCTTACGATACGAGTTCAGCTGGCCACCCAGCTCCTTGGCCCTGGCGAAGGCGGCTTCGGCTTCAGTGGTCCTTCCGAGGGCATCGAGAGCAAGGCATTTGTTATTCCAGGTTCCTGCGAGGTTGGGATCAAGCCTGATTGCCTCTTCATAAGATCGATCACATACAGGCGATTTACATATTTACGGTTCCCAAGGATCTGTAGTTATCCGGGCCGTAGAGGAGCCTTCGAGCTACGAGTCTGAACACCCTGATGAAGTTCAAAAGGCCTGTTAAACCCCGTACAAAAAAAGTGAGCTGCTATGTTAATATATTCTTCAATATTGAATTACAGTGGTGGTGCCGGGAGTAGCATCCATTTTGTGAACAGGCTT
>Ga0209226_10001615_pt1 | contig 10153 bp, 9 predicted proteins | sample BarGraNGADG00212_2_FD_184497 | JGI IMG/M metagenome (GOLD analysis project Ga0209226, IMG submission 184497) | Arctic peat soil microbial communities from Barrow, Alaska, USA - Barrow Graham LP Ref core NGADG0011-212 (SPAdes) (version 2) | ecosystem: Environmental > Terrestrial > Soil > Wetlands...
ACGCCCGCCAGCACCGCCCCTGCCCCGATGTGGCAATTCTTTCCGACGGTCGCCCGGGCGCCCAGCACGGCGTTCATGTCGATCATGGTCTTGATCCCGACGACTGCGCCGATGTTGATGACGGCGCCCATCATGATGACGCAGTCTTTCCCGATCTTCGCCCCGGTCCGGATGATCGCCCCGGGCTCAACGCGGGCGTCGACCTTAGTCAGATCCAGGAGCGGCAGCGCCGAATAGCGGGCGCTCACATCCACAAATTTGTCCTTGATCCGCGCCTTCACCCCGCGTCCCGCCATCCACGCCTTGATGGCCTCGAAGTCCCCGATGAGCACCCAGAACGGTCCCTCTCCGAACGCCTGGAAACCGGCGCCGGCAAAGTCGTTCTCGCTGAACCGCCCTTTCACATAGACCTTGGAGGGCGTGACTTTCCGACTGTTGGCGATGAGGTTCGCGATTTCCTTGTAATCCATGATGCCCCCCTTATAAAACCGCTGAAAAATCGCCCCTCTCTTGCGGCGTCAAGGGCCGAGCCTTCGGCACGATCAGCATCCCATTATTCTCTCAACTCCCACATTCGACGATTTGGTGACAATAACGAGCGAGGGCGCCCCCTCCCCCGCCGCATCGCTCTCGAGCGGCGCATTCATCACCTCCGCCACCCGCCCCACCTTTTCCGGCGGGCAGATGGCGAACACGGACGAGCCGCCGCCGCTGACGTTGAACCCCAGCGCTCCGGCCTCCAACGCCCGCGCTTTGAGCCCCGCATATCCGCCGATGTAGCTCGAACGCACGGGCTCCGAAATGTGATCCTGGTTAACGGCCTCGCCGATTCGCGACAAGTCCCTCGTCGCCATGGCGTGGACGACGGCGGCGCACCAGGCCATCTGCTCCTTCACTCGCGCGAGCGGAAGGTGGTCCGGGATGAGCCCGCGCGAGGTCGTGAGCGATTTCCGCCGCACGCGGACGACGATCGGGATCTCGGGCGCGTCGAGGCGGTCGATCCGGAGGGGATGGCGGCTCCGGATGATGACAAATCCACCCAGGCAGCAGGCCGTGACGTTATCCGCGTGGGGCGTTCCGCCCGATGCCACTTCGCCACAGCTTGCGATTTCGATGATCTCGGTATCTCCGAGACCCGTCCCATAGAGCTGATTCAAGCCGAAAACCGCGGCCACGGCCGAGGCGGCCGACGAGCCCAGCCCCGACGCGATCGGCATTTTCTTGATGATTTCGATCTCGACCCCGCCCCGAACGCCGGTTTCCTTGAAGAAATGGATGGCGGCCAGTCCGGCGGTATTTTTCTCGGGCTCGGTCGGCAGCGGATCGCCGCCGTCGGTGATTTTGACGATGATTCGCCCGACGCCTCCCCCCGCTTCTCTCCGCGTAATCCTGAATGAATCATGCGGCCCGGCAAGCGCCAGGGCGAAAACATCGAACCCGGGGCCGAAATTGGCGATCGTCGCGGGGGCGCGGAGGAGGATCTCGTTCACACCAACCCCCGCTCCTGCAACAAGCGCTTCAATTTCTCCCGGTTCGGCGCGCTGAGCGGCGTCAGAGGCAGCCGCAGCGGCCCGCCCGGCAACCCCATCAGCTCGAGGGCCGCCTTGACGGCCATCGGATTGGTCTCCATGCGGAGCGCCTCGAACAGCTCGTAGTAGGTGTAGTGGATCTCCCGAGCCTTGTCGAATTCGCCTTTCCGGCAGAGATCCACGATCTCCCGCATGACGCCGGGAACAATGTTGGCCGCGACGGCGAACACGCCGTGGCCGCCGAAGGACATCAGCGGGTAGGCGATCGTGTCCTTGCCGGTCAGGACGCCGAACGATGTCCCGCGCGCCAGATAGAGGATGTGGGCCAGGTGGTCAAGTTCCTTCTTGCCGTCCTTGGTGGCGACGATATTCCCATGGCGGATGAGCTTGGCATAGGTCTGGGGCTCGATGTTGACCCCGGCCCGGTCGGGGACGTTATGGAGAACGACCGGGATCCGGGAGGCATCGGCAACGCGCTGGTAGAATTCGACCAGTCCCGCCTGGGTGGGTTTGACCAGGAACGGGGCGAATACGATGACGTAATCGCAGCCCAGATCGGCATAGAGGGCGGACCGCGCGAGCGTCTGGTCGATGTTGCAGGAACAGGTGTCGGGCGCGACCTTGCACCGTCCCCCTGCCTCGACGACGCAGATCTCGACGACGCGGCGGATCTCGGCCTCGGAGAGCGCCGGGCTCTCGCCCGTGACGCCGAGAGGCGCCAGGCCGTCCAAGCCGGCCGCGACCTGGTGGCGGACGAGCGTCCGCAGGCCTTCTTCGTCCAGGGACATGTCCTTGTTGAATGGAGTCATCAAAAGCGAATAGACGCCGGTTACCATCTCATTGAACTCCTTTGAGATCGCTTTCGGGGACCGCTTGGGGAAACCGCCTTGCGTGTCGCGGTGGCGAGCGCCAGGGACGGATTCTCGGATACGAGCAAAATTTATAGCATAGGGGTCGGGGATTGTCAAAAATGGGCGGGGGGCGCGGCTTCCAGCCCAGTCGCTCTCGCGGCTCACCCACTTTGGGCGGGTCCCCGCCGCTTCAAGCGACTGGGGCTCGCGCCGCGCTACCCCATTTTCGGGAATTCGGCGTCATGGACGATACTCTGGACTTTTGGGCCAAAATCCCTAAAATAGGGGGGATTATCCGATGGGATGAATGGGAACGATGTCGAGAAGCATATCATTCGGCCGTTGCGCCCGAATCCGGCTTAAGCTTGGAGCCGGATTGGTTGCGGCCGCACTGCTGCTCTTGGCCGGCGCCTGCGAGTGGCGGCAGGAGAGGGGGCGCGCAGCCGGAAATGCAGCCGCGCCGTCCATCGGGGCCGCGTCCTCCGCGATCACCCCTCCCCTCTCTGCCGACGCCCAACGGCTCACCGACACGGCCCGCTTCCTGGCCGGCCTCTCCGTGGACGTCAACGGACCGTTCGCCGCCCTCTGCCGGACGGATGCCTGGAAGAGATACGCGAAGACGACCGATGCCCAATGGGCCCGCTTCAAGATCGGCGAGCCGAAGATGCGGGCCTGGGCCAAAAGTGAGCTCGAGCAGGCCACCGATCCCTCTCTCCCCGTTTTCTATCCGTTCAGCGGCCCCGACATCACGTTCGCCGATATTTTCGTTCCCGGCGCCAAAGAGTATGTCCTTGTCGGCCTCGAAGACGTGGGATCGGTCCCGCGGGAGGAGGCGTTCGCGGCCGGCGATCTCGGCGCGGAGTTTGCGCTCTACCTGAAATCCCTTGACGATCTGCTCGGCCTCAGCTTCTTCCGGACCAACGACCTGAAGGAGGATCTGGCCAACCGGACGATCGACGGGGTCGTGCCCATCATCATGGTTTTGCTGGCGCGCCTGGACAAGGAGATCATGTCGATCGAATTCGGAGGTTTGAACGAGGACGGGGAATTCGAGCCGGCCTCCCCCAAGCCCACCGCCGTGACCATTCGTTACCGGGGCGCGGACGTTGCCGCCCCGCGGACGCTGCGCTATTTTTCCGCGAACCTCTACGACCGGGAGTTCCTGAAGAATACGGGTTTGCGGAAGTTCATCGAGCGGGAGCTCACGCCCTGCTTCACCTTCATGAAATCGGCCAGCTACCTGATGCACAAGTCCTTTTTCGGCGCGATTCGGAAGACGATCCTGAATATCTCAAGCGCAATCCTGCAGGACGACTCCGCCATCCCTTACAAGTTTTACGATCCCACGGCCTGGGATGTTTCTTTGTACGGACAATACGACGCGCCCATCAAGCTGTTCAAGGATGATTTCGAGAAGGAGCTTTTTAACGCGTACCGGACGAGGCCGGGCATCAAGCCCCTGGACTTTCGCTTCGGCTACTCTCCGCTCTCCAACCTGCTCCTCGCCATTAAAAAAAATAAATGACTCAGCTCTCGGCATTCGCCTTTTGGATCAGGAGACGGCTCAGGCCCGGGTCCGTGATTCTCGTCATCCTGTAAATCGTGGCCCGCTTCCCGTCCTTCCCCTTGTCCGGATTGTAGAACTCCCAGACTATTTGCCCGTCTCTCGTGATCTCGAACACCCGCCCATCCCCCGATTCCGTGACCAGCGTATTTCCGTTCGGCAGCCGCTGGGCGGCGCCGCCCCAACTCGTGAAGAACGGCGTCGGGTGGAGCGAGTGGTATTCCCAGACGATTTCCTTTTTTCTCGGGTCGAGTTCGATCAGACGAGAAAATTCCCGCTTCACGCCGTTATCGAATATCAGCACGTTCCCGTTCGCCAGGAATGTCGGGTGGTGCTGTCCTTCCAGGTCTCCCTTTCCATCGCCCCAGGTCCAGCGCATCCTTCCACGCTCGACATCCACGACACCGATCAGGTTCTGAGCGCAGGCACTGATCAGGACGTCCCCCTTTTGACATACGCCCTCGATATCCTGCCGAGCGATGGAGATGGCGTTGTCATGGAAGAGATCGAACGCGGTCATCCGGTCCAGGAGAAATCGGCCGTCCGCCTTCCGCTTCAACGCCTTCCATAAGAAATCCCGGGGATTCATGAGCTCGGCATAGATGTTGACGATGTCGGTCGGCTCGATCTCCCGTCGCAGGAGATCGAAAACGGAAATCTTCTTCTTGACCGCCCCCCCGCCGTCCAAGACGACGATGTAGTCGTTGATGATGGGGAAAGGAACGAGGTCCACGAAGACGGTCTCTTCTTCGCTCGTCAGCGTGTAGATGTCGCCGTTGTCGGCCACGGCGATCTCGTGGTGGGCCCGCATCGGCCGCTCCCACAGGACGCGCGAATTCCAGTCCAGCCGCATGAGCGCCGCATCCTCGATGCAGACCAGCAAATCGCCGTTGCCGCAAGCCGCGACGAGATGCCAATGGGGATTGGATTTTTCGGGCCGCCAGGCATGGAGCCGCTTCCCGTTCATATCCAGGAGCCAGGCCCCGGCCTGGTAATAGGAATTGTAGAGGTTCAGGCCGGGCGCGGCCGCCTTCTTATTGTACGCCACGACACCGTTCTGATTCGCCGTCTGTTCGTCCTCGACATACGATTGATACGGCAGCGAATTCATGGCCTCGAGCTCCGCCCTTTCATCGTCGATGGAGCGGGCGTGGACCGACATGCGGGAGGTAATGAAAAACAGAAAATAGAACAGCCCGGCGAAGAGAATGGCCGACAAGGTGAAAATGCGCCGGACCGCCGGCGCGGCCGGCAAGCTCCGCCCCGCGAATATGACGAAGAACAGCACGCCGATGGCAAGCGCCATCGCCGGCTTGTTCAAGGCATAGGCCAAGACGAAAAGCCCAAGTACGGACAGAGCATAGAAATCGCGGCGGACCAGCTTGAAAAGGATGAGGATGCCTGTCCCAAAGGCCAATTGGATATACAGAACCGTGACGAACGGATCGGCTATGAAGGCGAGAAGATAGCCTATCGCGATGAGAGCGCCCAACGCGATCAGGAAATCCTTCAATGGCTTCAATCCGCCTCCTCGATTTTTAGACGAAAATACACTCCATACTATTAGACGCCCATCTTCCACGAAACCTTTGTTTATGGGGGGGGCTTTCATAAGCCCAAAATCATTTGCAAACATATTGAGAATCGGCTATCATAGCAAATTGCAAATGGTGAGGTTTTTATTGGAGAGGAACGTAGTTTTGGTGCGCAAAATAAAGAATCGAAAAGTCGTTTTTCTTCGCCTGGCGGTCTATCTTGTTCTTTCCTGGGGTGCAATGTCATTTCTCGCAGCCCCCCGCTTTCTTAACGTATGATACCGCCGATCCCCCCAGGTCCCGGTGGCTGCTGTTGCGTCGTCTGCTGCGTCTTGGTCTGCGGGATTGCCAGTCCGATGACGACGTTGTCGCCTTCCTTCAGCTCGCCGCTCACCACCTCCTTCACCTCGGTGTAGCTCTTGTCAGCCACGCCCAGGCGGAGGGTGATTTGGCTCAGCGAACCGTCGGGATTCTGCTTCCAAACACGGCCAACGCTTTGGCTCGCCTGATCTGACTGACCTGCGTCTTGCACCCTCGTGCCCCTCGCCTTTTGCGTCGGAGACGTCTCGCTCGAAGTCAACTGCTGCACTTGCGTCTGTTGCGCGGCGCCGGCTACCTGATTAGACGGGATGAACCTGAGGGCTGAGTTCGGGACTCGAAGCACGTTATCAGCGGAGGCGGTGATGATGCTCGCCGTGGCCGTCATTCCAGGCCTGAGCTTCAGTGAAGGATTATCCACGTCCACGATACAGGTGTAAGTGACGACGTTCTGCACCACCGTGGCAGAAGACCTCACCTGCGTGAGTGAGCCCGCGAATTTTTCTCCTGGAAAAGCCGAGACTGTGAAGTTGACCTTCTGGCCTTCCGCCACCTTGCCGATATCGGCTTCATTAACGCTGCACTCAATCCTCATCTTGGATAAATTGTTCGCGATGGTGAAAAGCACAGGCGCTTGGAGGCTTGCCGCCACAGTCTGACCAACGTTCATATTCCTGCTGATGACGACGCCATCGATGGGCGAGCGGATGGTGCAATGGCTAAGGTCGACTTTGCTTGCCTCGAGTTGAGCCTTGGCTTGGCTCAGCTTGGACTCCGAAGTCTTTACGTTTGACAAGGCTGTCGAATAAGTCACCGTCGAAGTCTCTTTCTCCTCGAGCGAAATCATGTTCTTTCCGAACAGATCCAGTGCCCGGTCGTATTTCTTCTTCGCGTCTTCCGCGGCGACCTTGGCGTTGTCCACGCTTGTCTGTACGCTTTCATAATTCGCTTGGTCCTGGCCGACCTGGGCTAGGAAATCAGAATTGTCCAATTCGGCAAGCACCTGGTTGGCTTTTACCTTTTGGTTGAAATCCACGTAGAGAGCCGATATCCGGCCTGAGACCTGGCTGCCGACTTCCACCAGAATGTAAGGGGTGAGCGTTCCTGATGCCGTGATGCTGGCTTCCACGTTTCCCTTCTTCATGGCCTCGGTACGGTATTGTGCGGCAACGCTTATCCGGCCGGGCTTTATGACGAAGAAGAATACGATGGCCGCCACGAGGATCAGCGCCGCCCCTCCGATTAAGAACTTCTTCATGTTACCTCCCGTTGATTTATGAGATATGCTTGCATTACTTGAATGCGGGCTAGGCGATGGAATTGGGATTCATGGGGCGCCATGGCCTGTTCCTGCGCCTTCATCTTCGATTTCGCTCAGACCTGGTCTTTACCTTCTCTTGAGCTTTGATCACGTCTTTTTTGAAGAACGCCCTGGCTTCGGCCAATTTTTTCTCTGCGATCTCCAATCCTTGCTTGATGAGAGCCTCCGCCTTTTCTCCATTTTGAAGATACTCTCTCTTGCTCGTATCCCGGATTGCGTAATCCTGGAATAGCGACAGATGTGGCGATGATTGCTCGACAGCTTTATCGGGAGCTTTCGGAGCTGCCGGAGGAGGAAGCGGAATGGGCGGGTGAGCAGGAGGCCGTGGTCCGCGTCGCATCCTTGGGAGTGGAGGATGCCTTTTGTCAATGTGATACTTGATGCCGCCCAGCTCGAGGACTAGGCGCTGGACTCCGCCGAGGTTCTTGTCGTACTGCACAAAGAAATCCAGGTTGGCCTCTGACTCGATGAACGGGTTGTTGAACAGGTAAAGACGCTCCTCTGACTCCATGAGGTGGAAGCTTTTGGCGTAGATCTGCTTGCTGAAGCTGAACAAGCTGGCCTTGTGCAGCCGAACCCACATGCCGGGACGATAATCGGCGTGTGCGCGCGTGAACCATAGGTAGCCGGCGCAGAGTACGATGATCACAGCCGCCGCTGTCGCGATCGCTTTGCCCTTTGGCTTCTTGCTGCCGATTGGACGAATAGAGCTATCTGTCATGATGCACTCCCTTTTATTCCCCGCATTTTTTTGCCTATTCGTATCGTAAAGCTTCGATCGGATCCATATGCGCGGCTTTTCGGGCCGGATAATACCCGAAGAAGATGCCGACGAAGGCGGAGAATCCGAACGCGAGAAGAACTGAGCCTGTCGAGACAATGGTGGTTATCGTGGCGAACATAGGGATGAAGTGCAACAGCTTCGAGGCGCCGAAGCCTAGGAGTATCCCAAGGATGCCGCCGACAACGCTGAGGACCACAGCTTCAAAAAGAAACTGGACGAGGATGTCGATTTTCTGCGCGCCGATCGCCATGCGGATTCCGATCTCTCGGATTCGCTCGGAGACCGAGACCAGCATGATGTTCATGATGCCAATCCCGCCGACGAGCAGCGAGATAGAGGCGATGCTGCCGAGCAGTACGGTGAGGATGTTGGTGGAGTCGGCTGCGCTCTCAGCGATGTCGGCCATGTTCCGAACAGTGAAATTGTCCGATGCTCCCGGCTCCAACTTGTTGTACTCTCGCATGAGCTCGGTGATCTCGTTCATGGCCGAGTCCGTGGATTCCTCGTTCACGGCGCTGATCTGGATTGAGTTGAGGGTGGAAATCCCGCCTCCGATGAGACGTTCCGAAACAGTGGTGTACGGTGCGAGGATCATGTCATCCCTGCTTCCCCCCGGACCTCCGGACTGTCCCTTTGCCTTCAACACGCCGATCACGGTGAACGGAACATCCCTGACTCGGATGATCTGCCCGATGGGATCGGTGCCGGGGAAGAGGTTCGTGACTGTATCAGCGCCTAGAACGCAAACCGTTGCGCCAGATTCCACTTCAGCCTGCTCAAAGAACCTGCCCGAGTAAGTGGAGTCGAGAGTCCAGTTTCCGATGATATCGAAATTCTCGTTAACCCCTTGGATCAAGGTATTCCAGTTCTTGTTCTCGAAGATGACCTGGCTTCGAGCCTGATAAACAGGGGAAGCGAAGGCAACGCTGGGGCAACGATCCAGGATGAGCTGGACCACCTCGAGCTTCAGAGGAATGCTTCCTGCGCCGCTCTGCGCCCCACCCATCATTCGGCTTCCGGAAGAGACTGTGAGATTGTTGGTGCCCATGGCATTGAATCTTGCCTCAACCGCTTCCCTGGCGCCGGCTCCGATGCTCACCATCGCGATGACGGCGCCGACGCCGATGATGATGCCGAGCATTGTCAAGGCCGTGCGCATCTTGTTCCTGGTCAAGGCGCGAAACGAAAGCCTGAAGATGCGAATCATTCTTCTTAATTTCATCGCGTTTCTCCTTGCCGGATGTCGAACTTCACATCTTCTCTGTTGATCAAGCCGTCCTTCACATGGATCACTCGGTTAGCATAAGCCGCGATATCCGGCTCGTGCGTGACGAGTATGATGGTGATCTTCTTTTCCCTGTTCATGTCACTGAAGATCTTCATCACGTCTTCGCTCATCTTGGAATCCAGGTTTCCCGTGGGCTCATCCGCCATGATAAGGCTTGGGTTGTTCACTAAGGAGCGGGCGATGGCTACTCTCTGTTGCTCTCCTCCGGAAAGCTGGTTCGTGTTATGCTTTTCCCGGCCTTCGAGTCCGACGAGCTTCAACGCCTTGAGCGCTCGCTCCCGGCTTTGCTTGCCGCTCACGTCGGCGTAAAGCATGGGCAATTCCACGTTCTCTCGGGCAGAGGTGCGCTTGAGAAGGTTGAAGCTCTGGAATACGAAACCGATATGCGTGTTACGCAAGATAGCGAGGCTCCTGTCGCTCAGTTCGGAAACGGCTTGGTCATCTAGGAAATAAGTCCCCGAAGTCGGCCTGTCCAGGCAGCCTAAGATGTTCATCAATGTGCTCTTGCCTGAGCCGGACGGGCCCATGATAGCGACGAAATCGCCGCGAAGTACGTTGTAGGTGATTCCTCTCAGAGCCCGTACGTCGACCTCGCCGATATGATACGTTCGCACGATATTATCGAGCCTTATTAATGCAGGATTCATATTTTCTCCTTACTGTTGAGGTCAAAGGCTCCTTGTGCCATGAAGATGTACCAATCCCCCGATTCAGTTCTGCATATTAACTGGGGTTCGACAGTAAAAAGCATATATTAGCCTGTTTTGTGTAATTACTCAATAACTTGTCTGGCCGCCGAAGGCAGTCGGCTGCAGCGGCTTGTTAGCCAGCCCCATAGCCTCGATTTGACCGTTCCAGCGGTTTGAAAGCAGCGGAACGATGTCTCCGTATCGCTGTGCATGCCGATCCTGAGCCGCCAGCAGGAACAGGACGTGAGGCGTTCGAAACGCCTCCGTGAAGCAC
>Ga0209226_10001618_pt1 | contig 10139 bp, 5 predicted proteins | sample BarGraNGADG00212_2_FD_184497 | JGI IMG/M metagenome (GOLD analysis project Ga0209226, IMG submission 184497) | Arctic peat soil microbial communities from Barrow, Alaska, USA - Barrow Graham LP Ref core NGADG0011-212 (SPAdes) (version 2) | ecosystem: Environmental > Terrestrial > Soil > Wetlands...
AAGTGCTGCAATAAATGCTTTAAATTCACAAGGCGTAGGAACAGGCGGTGTAACATTCAATGTGGATGCTGGATTTACATCAACAGAAGATTGCCCAATTATAACCGCAACAGGGACAAGTGGAAATCAAATAATTTTTCAAAAAAATGGTTCAGGTGTAAATCCGATTATTAAACCAACTGGAACAACAGCAACAAACGACGCGGGAATTAAAATCGCAGGAGGCGACTATATTACTTTTGATGGTATAGATATAACAATAAATACCGGCTCTGCAGTCGAATACGGATATTATATTTACAATGTCTCTGCAACCAATGGTGCGCAGAATAATACAATTAAGAACAGTAAGATTACTTTAAACAGAGCGAATACATCATCGAGGGGTATATATCAGAATGTTGCAACAGCACCATCAGTGGCAACAGGCGCAAACTCATACAATAAATTTCAAAGTGTAACAATTGAGAATTCATATATGGGTATTTATGTAACAGGAAATGCTACTTATCCTGATTTAGGTATCGAAGTGAGTAATTGTATTATTGGTGCGGTAACGGCGAATGATATTGGTAATGGTTCAGCAACGCTGAACGGAATAAGAATGACTTCAATTAGTGGAGCAAATGTTTTCGGCAATGAAGTCAGGAATGTGACAACAACAGGCGCAGTTGAAGTTTATGGAATTTTTCTTGAATTATTACAAGGAACTTGTAATATTTATAATAACAAAGTACACGATATTAAAACTACAAATACGTCGACCTCTTCTCAGATTTATGGTATTAGAACAGATATTAATTCAAGCCAAACTTGTAACGTTTATAACAATTTTGTATATGGATTAGAACATGGAATGACAACGGCAATTGCTACACAGGTTATAAGAGGTATAACAGTTGGTTATTCAGGTACGGGAACAGGAAATTTTTATTATAATTCGGTCAGAATAGCCGAAGATGCTTATCCTTCGAGTACGGCATTTTATGTAGGTGGTGGTACTGTAAACATTCAAAACAATATATTCACGAACTTCTCTACAGCAGGCGCAACTTCCAAAAGATATTGTATATATGCAAGTGGCGGTACATTGAATTCTGTATCTAACAATGATTATTATATTGTGACTACTGGTACTGGTAATAATGTAGGATTTTATAGTTCGGCTGATAGAAATACGCTCGCTTTATGGCAAACAGCGACAGGTAAAGATGCATATTCAGTTTCAGGTGATCCGGGATTTACATCCACTACTGATTTAACCCCTGACCCTGCAAATTCTAATAGTTGGACATTGAGTGGTAATGCAATGCAGATATCAACAATAACAACTGATTTTGCAGGAGCATCCAGACCTTCGTTAGTTTCAGAGGGTGCTCCGGATATTGGCGCTTATGAATTTACACCTACAAGCACTCCAAATGATTTGACCGGCGATAACGCTCCTGCTGACGGAGTAACAACAACATTTACTTTCTTCGGTAAGACAATTGCAAAAATAAAATGGCACGGAACGGGAATTACTTATCCTACGTTAACGGAATTACACTTGAAATATTATCCCGGGACAAATCCACCTTATGGAACCAACGGAAACCATTATTCCAATTGCTATTATACTTTAACAAAAGATGTGGGGACAATTTCTACTTACGATATAACTTTTTATTACCAAGCAAATCAATTCTTTAATATTGTCGCCTCAAATCTGCGTCTCACCAAAGGAGACGGAAGCAGTACTTGGACTCCATATCTAATTACGGGAACATTGCCGGGACAATATACAATTGACGCAGGAAATAAAACCATTACCGTTTACGGTTTATCAAGCTTTTCTCATTTTTCTTATACAGACAGCGATGCACCATTACCAGTTGAACTCTCATCTTTCACATCTTCTGTGACCGGAAGGAATGTAAATTTAAAATGGGTAACTGCTTCAGAAACAAATAATGCGGGATTTGAAATACAGAAGTCAGTAGTCAATAGTCAGCAGTCCCTCCGAAGAGAAAGAGGGCAGGCAGAAATGTGGACTAAGATTGGATATGTTACCGGAAGCGGAACAAAGACTACTCCTACTAATTACACATTCGATGACAGAAAACTCAATACAGGGAAATATAATTACAGATTGAAACAAATTGATAACAACGGTAACTTTGAATATCACAATCTAAATGGTACAATCGAAATCGGAGTTCCAACGAAGTATGATATTTCACAGAACTATCCGAATCCTTTCAATCCCACAACAAAGATTGATTTTGATTTGCCGTTTGACAGCAAGGTTTCTCTGAAGTTATATGATATGAGCGGTCGTGAATTGCTTACAATCGTGAACGAACAGAAACCGGCTGGATATTATACGGCTCAGGTGAATGCAGGAAATCTCTCGAGCGGAGCGTATTTCTATAGATTCACCGCGGGAAATTTCACAGCAACAAAAAAAATGTTGATGATTAAATGACGATGGTCATTTAATCAGAAATCCCGATAAGGAAGTGTATCGGGAACAAAGAAAGCAGTTTTAATAAAGTAAATAAGTGAGTAGGTGAAAAAGTGAATAAGTGAGTAAGTGAGGATGTGAGACGTAAAAAGCAATTATGTTCTTAACCCCATAGGGGTGAAATGATTGTAGCAGTTATTGGTTGTTAGTTGTTGGTTATTGGTTATTGGTTGTTGGTTGTTGGTTGTTGGTTATTACCACTAACAACTAACTACTTATAACTAACAACTAACCACTAGCAACTAGCAACTAATTGATTTTTTTCCTTCTCATAGAGGAATAATATACAATAATGCCTGGGTTTCTTCCTCATTTACCCGGGCATTATTTTTTTATCACCGAAATCACTGAAAAAATTGATTAGGCTAATTACACTGATGAATAAACGATTCGAAGGTCAGCTTTCGAATCGAGAGGAAAATTATTAATTTTTTATCCATGGCTTGCCCACCCCTCCGGGGTTTCTTTCGGTTCCCGTGTTCATCGGGATTTCACTCCGTTCAAAATTATTAATTATTTTCCTTCGTGTTAAATGTTCTTAATTGTATAATGTCACCCCTACGGGGTTAGGAACGTGAGAGAATTTCTTTGGCTACAAATATTTCACCCCTACGGGGTTCTTTTATTTTATTGATTGCTGAATATTAAGAAAAAAAATTATTTTTTGAAAATAACTCCAAGATCTTTACATATTTTCTTGCAGAGTAAATCCTTTATTTCGGAGTGTCTTGGAACAGCAGATATTTTATTGTTTACAGTATTAAGAAAAATTGAATGGTTACCGCCTTCACGAAAAGAGTACATTTTTGTTTTTCGAGCAATTTAACAAACTCTTTCCTTTTCAAAAGCTGACAAATATTTTTTCCCTGAAAAGTTTTTTCCTGCGGAAAGTTTTTTTAGCAAGCTCTTTGTTTGCCTCAATAACGAGTTCAATTGCTTCTTTCAGATTTGTTTTAACTTCTTCTATTGTTTTGCCCTGAGTATTTGCTCCCGGCAGTTCTTCAGCGTAAGCAACATACATATCATCCTCTTTAACAATTACTGCGGTGTATGTATTTAAAATTTTTTCTTTCATATTCTTTACATTCAATTAATAAAAATTTATATAAAATAAAAAGAAGAATAAAGTCATCGAAAATTGTTCTTAATTATTTTTATTTTTTTGTTAATTTTTCTCCGTGCCTGCCCGCCCCTCCGGGGTTTCTTTTTCTATCTTTGTTCTTACTTCTTCACCTACTTACTTCTCACCTTCTTACCTATTTTGGCTACAAATATTTCACCCCTACGGGGTTTCTTTTTCTATCTTTGTTCTTACTTCTTCACCTACTTTTTCTATAAATATTTCACCCCTACGGGGTTTCTTTTTGTTCTCCGTATCGTTCGTGCCTGCCCGCTTCTCCGAGGTGTGAATGCTCTTTATGTTTTTGCTCTTCAGGTCTTTTGCTCTTCAATTATTCATTCTTCATTACTAATTATTAATTGTCTTCCGTGTCACCCCTACGGGGTTTGTTTTTTCTCTATTTTCCTTCGTGCCCTTCGTGTCTCAGTGGTTATTAGTTTTTTGCTTTTTATGTTTTTTTTCTCTTTTATTCTTAATTACTAATAAAATTTATATTTAATAACTGACAAGTTGCCGGCAAAATTCCTTTACCATTAAATGATTTATTCCTTCATAAGAAGCTGTTTTTCCTATATTATCCATCGTTACTACATACTTAGGATAATTATCGGAAACGGCAAGCAAATTTTCAAATTCTCTTTTCACGACTTTTTCATCTGATAAAACGTAACAAACCTGCACATAAATTTTTTCACCGGATTTTTCACCGATAAAATCAATTTCTTTATCCCCCACTTTTCCCACTGAAACACTATACCCTGCTATACACATATGTTGATACACAACATTTTCGAGCAATTTATTTATATCAGAAACTTTGTATCCGATGATAGAATTCCGTATTCCGGTATCTTCAAAATAATACTTTTCACCGATTTCGAAAATTTTTTTGCCGCTTAAATCTGACCTCGAAACTCTATAGACAAGAAAAGCCGTTACAAGATGGCTCAGATAATTTAGAACAACCTGAGTAGATATATTAAACTTTTGCGATTTCAAATAATCGGAAATCTTTTTTGCCGATAAAATATTTCCTGTATTATCGCATAAAAACCTCACTAACTTTTCAAGAAAATTTACATTCCTGACGTTAAACCGGGCAACAACATCTTTGAGGATAATAGTACTATAAATGTTTTTCAAATAATCATAAACGATATAATCATCAGCAGGAAGATGTATTAAATACGGCAGTCCGCCAAATTGCAGATAACGCGTAAAAGACAAAGAAGAATCTTTTATCCTGTGGAAAGTAAGAAACTCCGAGTAAGATAATCCATAAACTTTAATTTCGATATATCTTCCGCTTAAATAAGTTGCCAGTTCACCCGAGAGTAAATTTGCATTACTGCCTGTGCAGTATATGTCGTATCCCCCCTCGGCAAAAAGACTTCTCAGAGCTTTTTCAAAGTCTTCAATATCCTGAATCTCGTCTATGAATACATAACGGATCTTTTTTTTCTGTTTACTCTTTTTAATTAAAGCGATTAAATCTGAGTGATTTTTAATATTGCTGAATTCATCAAGTTCTTTATTTATATAAATAATATCAGGATTATTTTCCGATGCCTTAATATAATCCATTAATTGATACAGCAGATAACTTTTGCCAACACGTCTCTGCCCGGAAAATACCTTTATAATGTTTTTGTTAATAAAGGGTTTAATCCTGTCTAAATAATAGTTCCTCGGTATATATTTTTGATTTTTCATTGTTTCAAGTATATTTGAAACATAATAGTTTTTTTAATAAGTTTCAATCATAATAGAAATAAATATTAATGGTTGTTGCTTTGATAAGAAAAAGAAGTTAAGAAGTTAAGAACAAAGATATAGAAAGGAACCCCGTAGGGGTGAAATGTTTGTAGAAAAAGTAGGACAGAATAAACAGGATTAAGAGCGACTGGATTAACAGGACTAAGGGTGATAGGATTAACAGGACTAAGGGTGATAGGATTAACAGGATAAAGATAAATAGAAAAAATTCATACGTACAAACCCTATAATATAAAAACTAAGGGTGATAGGATTAACAGGATTAAGAGTGACTGGATTAACAGGATTAAGAGTGATAGGATTAACAGGATTAAGAGTGATAGATGGAAACAGTTGCAGTAGCAGTTGCAGTAGCAGGGTGATAGGATTAACAGGATAAAGATAAATAGAAAAAATTCATACGTACAAACCCTATAATATAAAAACTAAGGGTGATAGGATTAACAGGATAAAGAGTGACTGGATTAACAGGATTAAGAGCGACTGGATTAACAGGATTAAGAGTGATAGATGGAAACAGTTGCAGTTGCAGTAGCAGGGTGATAGGATTAACAGGATAAAGATAAATAGAAAAAATTCACACGTACAAACCCTATAATATAAAAAATTCCACAACAACTCAATTTTTTCTGCAGAATATTCTCTATTTTGGAAAATATTCCCACGTAATGTCTTTTATTTGGAAAATATTCCCATTATTTTTACATAAAAAGAAACTTAAATGGAAAAATTTCCCGAAATAGTATTTAGTTCTTCGGATAAAAAAGAATCAAGAGAGATTTCAAAGTTAGTCAAAGAAGGGAAACTTAAAAAGATTGCTCCCAGAATTTATACTTCCAATTTTATTGATTCCGATATTTCGATTATTAAAAGAAATCTTTTTTATATTCTTGGTAAATTATATCCCGGTGCACTTCTAAGCTATCGTTCAGCTTTTGAATTTAAACCGGCAGAAGACGGCAGCATTTTTTTGACCTATAAATACTCAAAAAATGTATCTCTTCTTAATATAAAAATCAGGTTTATTAAAGGCAACGGTCCGATAGAAGGTGATAATAAAGTGTTTGGCAATTTGTATGTCTCACAAAGAGCAAGAGCATTTCTGGAAAATTTAAGCAGAACCAGGGAATCGAATTCTTTAAGAAGAAATTTAGATGAAAAAATATTAGATGAAGAGTTAGAAAAAATTATCGTAATAAATGGCGAAGAAGAAATAAATAAATTAAGAGACAAAGCAAGAGTAATATCGAAGATTTTAAATTATCAAAAACAATTTATAAAACTGGATAAAATCATAAGCGCTTTGCTGGCAACTCATCCTTCAAAAGTGTTGAAATCACCTGTTGCTTTAGCGAGAGCTTTCGGAAAACCTTATGATTCCAGGAGGCTCGAACTTTTCGAGAATTTATTCAGATTTTTATCCTCTAATGAATTTCCTTATCTACCGGAAAAAAATATGACTGAAAGATCTTTTAAAAATTTTGCGTTTTTTGAAAGTTACTTTTCTAATTATATCGAAGGAACCGTTCTGGATATTGAAGATGCTAAAAAAGTTATCCGTACCGGAATGCCTCTGTCTGCACAAGAAAATGATTCCCATGATGTTTTAGGTACTTATATGGTAGTTTCTGAAATAGAAAACATATCGAAAACACCGGAAACTGTTGATGAGTTTATAGAATTGTTAAAACACAGGCACAGGATATTGCTTTCATCAAGGTCAGGAAAGTTACCCGGGGTGTTTAAAAATATTAACAATAGAGCAGGAAGTACAGAGTTTGTTGATTATACACTTGTATCGGGTACAATAAATAAAAGTTTTGAGTATTACAAATTATTGAATCACCCCTATGCCAAAGCCGCTTTTATGCTTTTCGTGATTAGCGAGATTCATCCATTTATTGACGGAAACGGCAGGGTTGCACGTATAATGATGAATGCAGAGCTGGTTAAATCAAAGCAGTCAAAAATATTGATTCCGAATGTATATAGAGATGATTATTTATTGTCATTGAAAAAAATTACAAGATATTCTGATTTCAGTTTATATATTGAGATGCTAAATCGCGCCCGGGTTTTCAGTTCTTATGTATATGGAGAAAATATTGATATAATGCAGACATATCTTGAAGAATGTAATGCATTTCTTGAACCTGATGAAGGACGTTTGAAAATAATCGTAAAAAAATAAATATATAATCAATATCGTTATTAGTTATTAGTTATTAGTTATTAGTGGTTAGTTGTTAGTTATTAGTTGTTAGTGGTTAGTTGTTAGTGTTTAGTTGTTAGTGTTTAGTTGTTAACAACTAACAACCAATAACCAGCAACCAGCAACCAATAACTAACAACCAACAACTTCTTACCTTCTTTTGCTTCCCCATTATTTTTAAGTTGCAATAATTGATTATTTGCTATAATTTTACATATAATGTTTTTTATCTTTATACCTATAGAAACATTAAATCCGGAAATGATTAATCCGGAAAACAGAATAGCGTTATGCGTTAAGAAGGGAAGTGGAGATCCGGCAAGTTATAATCGAATATGATTCTGACTGCAGGCAAACTGCGGGGATTCCACAAAAAACTGCGTTATAGGAGATTATTTTTCAGAAAATAAAAGTTTAAACAAGTGAGGGGTTAATACACATCGGAAATTCTGAATACCATCGTGCCTGCCCACCGTCCCTTTGGCGGGTTAAATTCAATTATTTTTTATTCAAAGCAATAAATAAGGAAGAGTTACACATACTCAGGAAAGCGTAATTCACAATAAATTTATTAAATCAAAAAATTCAAAAATATTATATAAAATCAAAAATGAGGAAAAATTAAAATGAAAAAATTAAAACAAATTCTTTGGATTGTACCTTTGGTGGTAATGTTTATGGCGAATGTGAGTTGGGGTGTGGATGTAACAGGTGATTTTCAATCAAAAGCCGCTGGTCCCAATAACTGGAGTGCATATACTTCATGGAATCGTTATAATGGGAGTTTATGGGTAGCGGCAGTTTCTGGGGAGGTTCCCACTTCAACAAGTGCTGTCACAATACAAACAGGACATACTATGAACATTGATGATGGTACCGCCGTATGCGGAAATCTTTCTTTTACTACTACTGGTGCGATTAACTTTAATTCCGCTTCATCTGTACTTTCAGTTTATGGAAATGCAACTTTCGGAACTGCTAAAACAAATATTTCCGCATGGACATCTGGCGCTAAACTTGTATTTACAGGTACAGCCACTCAAACATGGACAACGGGGACTGATTCGAGATTTGATGCAATTGAAATAAACAAATCTTCAGGCACCTTAACACAATCTACAGGATCATCAATAAGAATTGGTTCAAGTTTAACGGTGACGGGAGGTGGAACTTTTGCTTTGGGTAGTGGAACAGATATTGAAGGAGTACAGTTTGCAAACGGTACAACAGCAACATTTCTTACAATTACTGTTAGTGTGGGTTCTACTTTTAATATGGATGCTGGTGCAGCTTCTTATATTCGTAGTGGTATATCTGGCACAGCAGCAATAGGTTCAGTTACAGTTTATGGAACTATGAATTTAAGTACTACAAGTGGCACTGGCTTACAATTTGGCGCAGTAACAGTAGGAGATGGAACAAATGCCGCATCTTTAAATATGACGAACAATTTTAATAGTACTGGTTTATTTAATTTTGCAAGTCTTACTGTTAACAACAATGCGACATTTACTATGGATGCCGCTTCCATTGCTACCTCAACGATAACAACTGCTAATATTGCCGGCACCGGCACAGTTGTATATGGTACAAACGGTAAATCAACCAATCTACCGAGCTTTGACAGAAATTTCGCTGGGAATTTAACATTTAATTGCAACAGAACTCAATCATTAACAAGCAGCAGAACAATAGCGGGTAATCTTACTGTTGCATCCGGAACAATTTTAACACTTTCTACTAATGTTTTAAATGTGAATGGGAATTTGAGTTTGGCAGGCACAATAAGTGGTACAGCAGTTGTTTTAACTGGAGGAACAGTCCAGCATATTATATCAGGAGGTGGTTCAATAGCAAGTTTAACATTAAATGATTCATATGGATCTGCTCTAAATAGTTCACTCACAATTACTTCATCACTTACTCTTACTAATGGAGCGTTTTCAATAGGAGCAAATACACTTACTTTAAATACAGCATCTATTTCTTCTACATCAGGAACTTTATCTGGTGGTACTACATCAAATGTTACATTCACAGGAACCGGAATCACAGGATTACCGTCTGTAACAAACGGATTAGGAACATTAACATTAAGTCGTTCGAGTACTGCCACAATAACACTTGGGGGACCTTTATCAGTTGTTACTTTGAGTATTACTGTCTCAACTTTGACTCTTGCTGATGGGGGAAACACGCTTTCTGTAAGTGGAGACATATCGAGCACAGGCACTCATAGTGGAGCAGGAAAGATATCATTAACAGGAGGTTCGGCATCTCATACCATTTCTGGAACAGGAAAATATGGCAATTTGGAGTTAAATGACGCAAACGGTGCTTCATTATCGGCAAATATTTCTGTAAATGGTACTTTAACTATGACAAGCGGAAATATTACAACAGGAGCAAACATACTTACTATAGGTTCTTCAACTTCTACCCTCGGCGCATTAAGTTATACTGCAGGAAATATTATTGGAAATTGCAAGAGATGGTTTGCGGCTTCAACTGTTAGTAACGTTTTG
>Ga0209226_10001619_pt1 | contig 10134 bp, 3 predicted proteins | sample BarGraNGADG00212_2_FD_184497 | JGI IMG/M metagenome (GOLD analysis project Ga0209226, IMG submission 184497) | Arctic peat soil microbial communities from Barrow, Alaska, USA - Barrow Graham LP Ref core NGADG0011-212 (SPAdes) (version 2) | ecosystem: Environmental > Terrestrial > Soil > Wetlands...
CAAACTCATAACCAAGCATCCTCTCAGACCGCATTTACTCACCCCTCCGGTGAGTGCCACTTCGACAAATCCTGCCAGATTCCCGCACGAATCAGCATATCGAAATAAACTTGGTGGAGGATCGCGGGGAAGGATGCACCGCGCTTTTCATCGAACCATCCAATATACCTGACCTTGGGGGATCAATGGCAGACTTGATCAGAGCGGCATCGTCGATCTCCGCCGCACTCATACTGTGCTTCGCCATCGCGGCAAACGCGAGCGATTTGCTTGCATCCAACGGCTCCGCGCTCAAATGGAACGCGCCGGTCGCGGGGCCGGCCTACGATCTCAAAGACGGCGTGGCGCGCATATCGATCCCGCAGCGCGACAAGGGCTACAACCACTGGATCGGCCCGGTGACCGATGCTCCCATGCTGACCGCGCCCGCCCCGGCGGGTGACTGGGACCTCACCGGCAGGATCGACCTCGATGAGTACGGCAAGACCAGCGATTTTCACGTCGGCCTGATGGCGGGTTTCTCGAACGGGTTCGTCTGCACGTTCGGGCCGTTCGCCAATCCGGGGCAACACCCCGAGTTCCAGTCGCCGCTGCTCTGGCTGGAGACCACCGGCATCCCGGTCGCCGCCAAGGCGGAGGTCGAGTGCTCCTCGATCTACTTGAAGCTCTCTAAGCGCGACAAAACTTACACGGGCTACCACCGCAAGTCTGCCGGCGGGGATTGGATCAAGGTCGGCGAGTATATCGGCGTGTATCCGCCGGAATTTGTCGGCGTCATTGCCAAGACATTTAGCTCAGAGCCCGGCATCACGTTCAGCGTGCGCGATCTTAACATCGAGGCCGTGCCCGAGACCACCGCACGGGAGGACATCGCTTCGATCACCGTTGACGCGTCGAAGATCGCCGGTCACATCGACCGCAACATCTACGGCCAATTCGTCGAGCACATGCAGCGCTGCGTCTGGAGCGGGCTGTGGGCCGAACTACTCTGGAATCGCAAGTTCACCGGAGGATCAAACGACCACGGCCTGATCGAGTCCTGGGAGGTGTTCGGTGAGGGAGCGAAATACGCCCCCGATAACCGCGACTTCTACACCTCGTGCCAGTCCCAGCGCATCGATCTCGCCACGGGTCAAGAAGCCGGGATCATCAAGACAGACGCCAAAATGGGCATCAAGCCCGGCAACTACATCGCCCGCGCAGTCCTACAACAGAAGGGCCTCAAAGGCGGCGTGAGGATCGCGCTGAGGCAGGGCGGCAATATCTACGCCTCCGCCGTCGTGCCTGAGATCACCGGCAAGTGGGCGGAGTATAGCGTAGAGCTATCTGTCAAAGAGGCTGACCCGAACGCCCAGTTCTCGATAAGCGCGACCGGCCCCGGAACGCTTTGGATCGGATGCCTGTCGCTGATGCCCGCGAACAACGTCGGAGGAATCAACCGCGACGTGTTCGACGCTGTCAAGAGGATGAACCCGCCGAATATCCGCTGGCCCGGCGGGAACATGGTCTCCGGTTATCATTGGATGGACGGCATCGGCAATCCCGACAAGCGCATGCCCCGCTGGGAGCGCGCGTGGAATGCATGGGAGTGGAACGATCTTGGAACCGACGAGTTCATCGCCTTCTGCCGCAAGATCGGAACCGAGCCCTATATCTGCGTAAACGCGGGCGAAGGCAACGCCGACGAGGCCGCGCATTGGGTCGAATACTGCAATGGCGCCCCGAACACCCCCTATGGCAAGCTGCGCGCCGCCAACGGCCATCCCGAGCCATATCGCGTCAAGTATTGGGGCATCGGCAACGAGATGTATGGCGACTGGCAGCTCGGCCACCTCGGCGCGGCCCAATACGCGCTGAAGTCCATCGAGTTCGCAAAGGCGATGAGGGCGGTCGATGGCAGCATCAAGCTGGTTGGAGTCGGCGTGCCGGGCGACAGTTGGGGCCACTGGAACCGCATCGTCGCGCGCACAGCCGGCAGCTACTATGACTATATCGCCGTCCACGACTACAGGGGCCTGAGCATATTCGACAGCCAGGAATACAACTACGTCAACATAGTCGGCTCCGCGCAATTTGAGGAGAATATGCTCGCGGAGACATCCCGCATCGTGGACGAGGCCGCCGGAAAGCGCCTGCCGCTGGCGTTCGACGAGTGGAACGTTTGGTTTCCCGGCGAGAAGTATGAAGTGCGCGACGGCATCTTCGCCGCGGGGGTCTTGCAGGGGATGCAGCGCCTCGGTGACCGCGTGACCATGGCCAACCTCGCGCAGCTCGTAAACGTGCTCGGCGCGATCCACACACGCGGGACCCAGATGGTCGAGACGCCCATGTGCAAGGCATTCGAGCTGTATTCCAATCTCTGTTATGACAACCGCTGCGCCATCGACAGCACCGGCCCCAGCTTCGACACTCCCGCAGGCCGAATTCCCACCCTCGATGTCTGCGCGACCATCTCAAACGACCGCAAGAAGCTCGCGCTCACTGTCATCAACCGCGATCCATTAAGCGATGTCGCGGCGAAGCTGAATCTCGAGGGGTTCAAGGCAGGGGGCGAAGCGGAGATAGCAGTTCTCAACGGCCCGACCGCCTACTCGGCCAATTCGTTCGATGCGCCGAACACAGTGGGAATCACTCGCTTAAAGACCACACTCGACCCGTCCAAGCCCTACGTCTTCGAGGCTCATTCGGTGACGGTGATCACGGTGAAGAGCGCGGCGAAACGGTGACGCCCGCCCTTCCCCAATTCATAATTCAAAATTCATAATTCAGAATTCGCAGCTTAATCCTCGACCGGCGCGTAGACCGTAATCGGCGTCTTGAACTCAATCGGCGGGTCGGTCTCAAGGGTCAGTTTGAGCAGCCAGATCACGGAAATGGCCGTGCCTTCGATGCTCGATGGCGCGCTCTTGGGCACTCTGAGCGCGAACGCGGCCTCAATCGACGAAGCGGACGGGTCCGCGGGCTTGATAATGGCGAAATCGACGCGGTCGCGATGAATCTCCTTGTCCACCGCCCGCCGCACCCACTCGCAAACTTCCAGAGACACGGTCACGTGCCCAACCGCCACCCCGTGCGGGTTCGATATCGCGAAGCTGCCCTCGACCGTCTCGCCCATCACCACCATCCGCTCCGGCAGCTCGATGCTCATGTTGATCTCGGTCGAGTGGACTGTGCCGTCCGCGGTGGGGTAGCTGAGCGCCACCGGACGCCCTCTGTGCAAGCGCGGAACGAAGACCACGGGAACAATCGTCGAGACCTTCGTCACACGACTTACCGCGAGCTGCAGCCGCGCTGTCACTCGGTATTCGATCTTGCCTGCCCTGCCGTTGTAGCTGGGTGGAAGCGAAGCCGGAAGCGGGATCGAGAATGGATAGGTGTGGTCGCCTGCGCTGAGCCTGCGACCTGTATACCTGCCCAGAACCGCGTTCCAAAGCAGTGACATGCGGTCGGACGCCAAGCGTGGCTGCAGTGCGCCGGAAAGAAGCATCTCGCGGTCGAAAAACGCATCACTCCGGCGAAGCGCGCGCGCAAGCGACACTCCCGCCGGCCGCTCAGTCCCGCTCACGGATACGCTGAGCGAGCGTATATTGACCGGCTTGCTCAAGTGGAGAACCACTACTCCACTGCATCGCCTGCCGGTGGCGAACGTATCCCGGCTGAGGTGCAGTTCCAGCGAGGGCGTTGCGTTTGCGGCGCGACCATTGGCGGGTTTGATCTTGACTGACGCTTCCATCGGGTTTAATATTATCTTTCCCACGCCCCAAACGCAAGAGGGAGGGAATGGGGAATAGGAATGCTGCGCCTAAACTTAGAGCTTAGAACTCAGGACCGCCTTCGCCTTCCGCGAAGCCCGAGGATGCCTATGCCGCCCACCAGCAGCGACAGCAGAGACGATGGCTCCGGCACAACATACGACGCCGACGCTATGTAGCCGGCGCGAGCGCCTATCGGCAGAACGACGTTGTAGCGCTCCCGGGTCACCGTGTTGAATGCCGTGACCGTGCTCGCCCCCGGATTCGTGGCCCAGAGTAGCGTGCCGTCCAGCGAGGCTGCGCAGTAGTGGTTAGCGGAGCTGTCCAAGCTCGCCCACGGCTCTGCTCCCATGATCGGCCGCCCATCCACGCCGAGCGTGAGCTGCAAAGCCTGGCTTACACCATTTGTGACCCCGACCAGCCAGAGGTAGTTGGTGCCGCCGAGCGCCATGAACGCAATATCCGTCGGCCTGAAGTCACCGAGCCCAAATGCGGAGCCTATCGGCGCGAGCGATTTGCTGTCAATCACGGAGATGCTGCCGACGTCCACTGGCCCTGCAGGTGCGGCCACCTCGGTCGAGTGGTTGGCTATGTATGAAAACCCATTGGTTCCGGTGGCAATGCCTTGCGGGATGTAACCGGTGTCATTGAGGCGGCTGGCAGCGCCCGCGGGGTTCGAGCCATTCACCCCCGTCGCCCAGGTCTGGAATGAGGGAAAAGCGATCGCGGCATCTTGATGCGCGATCACGGCTTGGTAGTCCAGGGGGTCGGCAGTGGCTATTGTGGCTATATCCGCAAGCGCTTTGCTCGTGTTCGAGAGATCGACTATCGAGACGTCCGTCCACGTGCCGCTTGAGGACGTGACGTAGGCGTAGTTGGAGTGCCACACGCCGGAGCCGTCTTGCCACCTGCTGCCCAGCACGTATACCCCTCCGCTCGCGTCCACCGCCACCGCGCCTGGCCCTTTGAGCAACTTGCCGGCGTTTGTCAGCGGGATTGGATCTCCAATCCAGTCGATTGTCGGGCCTGTGAGCGAATTGCCTATCTTCCCAACGCGCAGATTACCCGTGTCGCCTGCCGAAGCGCTGCCCGCGACGAAGACATAGTTGCCCCAAGTGGCGATTCCAGCCAGAGTCAAACCGCTAAATGGCGCCAGCGGACTCGAAACAAAGCCTTGGTTATTCATGAGGAAGACACTGTCAGGGCTTGCCGTGACAGCCCATTGGGGGTCCGCTGAAGCGAGGGTTGCCCCAAGCGCCAGAGCTAAGATGAGTATGAACGCTAACGAGCGGGGTCGGAGTCTCATGTGTTATGTACCTCTGCCGGTGGACTACGGTCTCCAACATCATGTCATGCACAAAACGTGCCAATGATATTACTACCTGAGCTTCGATCTTGTAAGCTTCAGGAGCAAATGCTTCGCCCCTACTGGCAGGCCGTGGTATAATGCTGAAGCGGTTTTATAGGGAACAATTGAATGCCGCCCGGAGTCAGATGAAGTGACTTCCGGTGGCCATGGTTGTCTGGAGGAGAGGATCTGATGAGGGACACGAACGCGCGCACCCTTCGTATAATCACTCTTGTCCTGGGCATGGTGATGATCGCGTGCCCGCTGTTGGCGCAAGACGCCATCTGGCCTATGTACCACTACGATATCTATCACAGCGGACAGAACCCCAACTCCACGGACATAAAGGGCACCGACGACCCGGCCGTGGACCCTAGCGCACACGGCCCAGGCACTCTCAATCTCGTCTGGGTCTTTCCGCGGCTCGACGCCGGCGGCGGCATTAGCGACGAGAGCATGACCGTCGTTGACGATGCGGACGCAACAAATTTCTCGGCTACGGGCCTATGGATCCCCGGCCCCGGCCTAAACGGCTACAACGGCGCATACTACTATTGCAACGCCGTGCGGAATGCCACGGACCCCGTACCCACCGCGACGTGGATATTCCCCTCCAAACTCCCGAAGGGCAAGTATCTGATCTATGTGTGGGTTCCGCCGGATGAGCACGGTAACGTTGCAGCGCGCTACACCGTTACGGACGACAATGGCTCGAGGGACGTCACGTTCGATCAGAGCAAAGGCGGGTCTTGGCGAGCGATCAGCCTGCTATATTACTCATTTACCGGCGCTACGCCGAACCAAGGAGTAAAGCTGTCCGCGCGGGTTGGCGACGACACGGCGGGCGACCTGATCATGGCGGACGCCGTCAAGTTCATCCTCGCGACGGGGCAGGAGATCTACTCCTCGCCCGCGAGCGCGGACATAGATGTCACATTGCCCGACCCGGATGACCCCTCTTTGCCCGACGTCTGGCCGAAGGCCCCTGCCACGTGCGTGTTCGTCGGGACGGTGGAGACCGAGCCGAGCCTCAAGTCTATCTCGGGGCTGACCCAGCCTCGGGACAAGGGCGCGATCTACTGCATCTACGGAATCACGCCCACGCTTGTGAGTCCTTACCTTAAAGACGGGAAAGCTCCCAACCCATTGATGTCGGACAAGGACAGGGACAGGTTCGTGAAGATATCCAAGTATCTGGGCAAGCCCAAGTGGCGGTATCCCAAGGCTGATCCGAGCATGCGGAAGAATCCGATCGAGGGGCCCATAGACGGCGGCATCTACTCGTCGCCGACTCTGGCTCAGGTGGGGCAAGCAGGGGGAACCAAAAAGCTTGTGTGCTTCGTGGCGGGTATGGATCGGCAGCTCTATGCCCTCGATGCCGAGTCCGGCGATCTGCTCTGGAAGGGCCCCGGCATTACGGTGCCCGAAGAGAAGGCGACAGACATCGGAAACTATCCCCTGTTCACTACGCGCGAGGACGCATTTGGAGGCTCGTTCCACTATGCCGATTGCGCGTCGAACGGCGCCAACACCTGCACCTGGGTATTCGTTACGGACGATCAGGGCTTCGTGGCGCCGCCCGGCGCGGACGGCCTTTCGTATGCCGTCTATGCGTGGCTGCCCGGCCCCGGGGGGACCGCGAACAAGCAGCGGTCGATAACGGCGACCTATGTGATCAACTACACGGATGACAAGGGCAAGGCCACCTCCGCCACGGTCGCGGTTGACCAATCCGATCCAATGAACATGGGCGCGTGGGTGAAGATCGGCTCGTCATATTTCAACCCCACAAGCGTAGTGCTCCAGAACACGGCCACTCCAGAGCCTCCTCCTACCACTGGCGGTACGGCGAAAGTGCCCGGTGATTACGTGGTGGTTGCGGACGCCGTCATGTTCGTGCCGGATACCATCGAAGGTCTGGGCTACAGCTCTCCGGTGACCGACGCGGACGTCAAGGCCGGAGAACTCGCTACCAATGTGTTTGCGATGAGCATCACGGGCAGGGCGATGGCGTTCGATGTAAACCCGATTGGGCCGAACAAAGTCGCGCACCTGAACTGGATATACCCGGCAGTGCGGACGAAGATGACGCCGAAGCCAGAGGAGATGGATAAGCCCAGTTGGGGCGACATCGGGGCCTCGCTGGCATTCATAAACACACCCCTCCACCCCAACAAGCTCTACGTGGCGACCCTCGACGGCACCGTGCGCTGCCTTAACAATGTCAAACCGGGTCCGCCCAGCGATAAGGTGGAAGATGGCGGATGGGTTTTTCCGGGCGATACGAACCCGGGCGAGAATCCCGGCGGGTTCACTTCTTCGCCTGCGCTGTCCTCGCCGGATCTCTACATCGGCTCCACAAACGGCATCTTCTACGCCCTCGATCTTGAGAGCGGCAAGCTAGATTGGAAGTATCCCGCCGACGACCCCACCGCGCTGCCGGGTGGACCGCCAACCACAACTCCGCCGCTCGGCGCGTTCAGGTATTCGACTCCGGCTGTGGGCGTGGCCTCTAGCGGCGGCGGCACCAAAAGGGTGTGGTGCGGCAGCTCCGACGGGCACATCTACTCATTTTTGGCTGAAAAGTCACTAAGTGGCGAGCAGCGGATCTGGGTTGAGACAAAGGTTGCCACGGACGGTACACAGACGCAGATTATGCATCCGATTGGGATGAACCTGTTCTACTCGGAGCCTTCGCTGCTATCGCCGATCCAGGGGTCGGTTGCTTTGGACGGCGCGAGCGCTGCCGGCAATAGCACGATGTATGTTGGGGACATGAAGGGCACTCTGCACTGGCGGGACGCCGATAACGGCAGCACCAACGACTGGCTGTACGCGGGCTGGACCACTCCCGACATGCTGTTCTCCTCGCCCAATATCACCAATACCACGGTTACAGCCTTGACCGTTCCCGTGAGTTGGATCTACATCGGCTGCGCCGACGGCCACCTGCTGGCGTTCACGCACGGGGGGGCCAACTCAGCGTGGGGTGGCTACTGGCAGGGCGGCGACTGGCCGTTCCCGGGCAGCGAGCCGAACTCCAATGCGAGCAAGACAACCGCCGCGCCGGAAACGGACATCCAGTTCGACATATTCAGCCAGAAATTCTTTAATGATACGCTCTCGTTCAACCCCGAGCCCGCGATCACTCCGATATCGCCCGCGACCACGGTAGACGAGTTAGTCAACTGGCCGTGCGACAGGTTGGTCAGCAAGGCCATGAAAATCGTTCCCTCGGGACTGAACAGCCTGGCGTTGGAAACGGAACTCAGAGACCAGGCAAAGTACCGCAGGCAGACAAAATACCTGCCCGTGGGCCGAGACGCCAGCAACGAGCTCTACTTCGAGTGGGGCGAGAGCATCAATATGGCTGTGTGGAACCTACCGGAGCAGAAGTACCTCTACGGCGGCGGCGGACAGGCCTCGATGAGCGCCATCACCATCACCATGACCAACGCCAGCGCCGGGGAAAGCGCGGGTTCGCAGTTCGTGTTCAAGGGCAAGATTCGGGCGCTCACAGACTACAGTGTCCTGGAGAATGTGGGTGGCGTCTACAGCCAATACCTGGAGCCTTCTGACTCGAAGCGGGCCGGAGAGGTGGTCAAACGCAGTTACGCGCTTGCCTCGATCGACATCGATGGAACGACGAGCAACCCGCCCAGCCCTGGGCCGGGATGGGTGATAAGCGTTGACATCAAGAAGAAAGATAGCAACGCCACCGACGCTCTTGTCACATCCGTCACGATTCCGCTGGCGAAGCTCAGGCTGTTGCCGTCCGCGAAGAAGGATCCCTGCGATCTGGGTTCCAATAACTACTACTACGAGCCGCTGCTGGTAATCACCCAGAAGGGCGGGTTGCCAGACACTCCCAAAGAGGTCTCCCTGGGCATCAACAACCCGCTGGCTATCACGGACAATCCGAGCATTTCAGCCAGAGGACTTGGATGGGGAACCGGGCTGCATCCGAAGCGGGACGATGAAACCGCCCATTTGAATGGCAACGCGATATGGACGACCAATACTTCCGGCGGGTTTGACTACATCCCCGGCCCGACACCGACACTGGACATGGCGCTTGTGCCGCACGGGACGAGTTCGCGCGAGGCTCCGCTCGGGGTTATGGACCGTAGCGCCGTGGGGATGAATCTACAGAATAAGCACCCAGTGCCACAGATCACGAAGTTCCGCATCGACTCGGCAGACCTGACGTTCCGCGGCGGGCAGAAGGCCATTGAGTGTGCTTCGGGACAGCCAGGCATAGCTTACGGCATCAAGTTCCCGTGGGATTATGACCTCGGCTCGATAGACTATCCGGACATCTATCGGAGATACCAGACCTACCAGCAGGTCTCCAGCAACTATGACGCGTCGAACACACAGTGCCCGATGCTTGCGATCGCTGACAGCACCACCCCGCCGACCCTGCCGCCGCCATACGAGGGCTGGTGGCTGAGGCCGGACACGCTGCTGGTGTCGGTGGACGTCCCGAGGTTCCAGCCGGCGAATGTGTCGCCCCCGGACCCCAACACGGGGCTCGGCGGGTATTCGAAGACGATGACCGCGTATATCGACTCGGCTTCACCTTACGGTCAATTCAATTCGGGGAACGTCGTTCACGGAGCGCCAACGACGTTCCAGGAAGCTTATCGCAATTTCCGGGTTGGGCTGAGAGTGCCCCCCGATCCCAAGATCGAGGTGGACGAGCAGCTTATAGACGTTGGCAGCGCGCCTCATGGTCTTGGAGTGAACACGACAGGCAACCTTGCGTTCTCGGCATACAACTCCAATCCGGAGATACAGCAGTGGTTCAAGAAAATCACGATTAAGAACGCGGGCAACGTGAACCTCTACAACATACGGATCAACCAGGGGCTGGATCTTGTAAGCGACCAGGCCGGATCGGGAGCTTCGCTGCCCGGCGACAAGATCACGAGTTCCCTTGATCCGGTTCCTTTGCTGTCGCCGTTCGGGAGCGCGCCATTCGTGAGCACGGGCAAGAATGCGGATGGAGGGTATGTGTTCCTCGGCTATACG